>JRYL01000168.1_pt1 | contig 330471 bp, 301 predicted proteins | sample 235391 | NCBI WGS metagenome assembly JRYL01 (sample SAMN03074223, study PRJNA261481) | activated sludge metagenome | biome: Wastewater Treatment Plant; feature: Wastewater; material: Activated sludge; isolation source: activated biomass of a wastewater treatment plant treating wastewater from......
TGCGCAGCGTTTCCGCTGTGATCATCTCCGTGGGGCATATCGCCTTCATCTACCATGCCTGGCTGCTCGCATTTTCTCGTAACGGGCGCTTCACGCAAGCTCCACCTTTTATCGAGTTCAAGCCGGTATTGGTGAAAAGGAGGAAATCATGACCAGAATCCTCGTATTGATCATGGGAGCGCTGGCGACCGTGATCTTCGCCCTCGTGATATTGGTAATTCTTCCCAAGAGCATGCTCTCCGGCCTGGAAGCGCCGCCGCAACTCAAACAGCCCACCCCGCAGCAGCTGGCGGGGCGGCAGATCTATATCAGCAATGGCTGCATCTATTGCCATACGCAGCAGGTGCGGGATTCCTCTTTCACCACCGACGTGCAAAAGGGCTTGGGCAACCGGCCTTCGGTGCCTGCGGATTATGTTTATGATGCTCCTCATCTGATGGGCACCATGCGCACCGGCCCCGATCTGTTCAATGTCGGCGCGCGCTTGCCGGACCGCAACTGGCATCTGGTGCACCTGTACCAGCCACGCGCATTGGTGCCTTGGTCCATCATGCCGAGCTTTCCTTTTCTGTTCGAGCACAAGGCCAAGGCTGCAGATGGCGACAAGGTGTTGAATGTGCCAGCGGCCTTTGCACCCAAGAGTGGTGTGGTCGTCGTCACGCCAGAAGCGGAAGCGCTGGTCGATTACCTTGTGAGCCTGCAACACAACTATCCGGCACCCGCGAGTGCGGCAGATAACACAGCAGCCAAGGAGGAGCAGCCATGAGCAGAAGACATACGCATACGCCGCAGCCTGCGACTGCTAATCCGGTGAAAAAAAGCAATAGCACCATGCTGGACCTGCATGATCAGGTAATTTACGAAACCCCGGAGCCGTTTGAAGATATGATCAGCGGGCCTTCGTGGTTCTATCTGCTGGTCATCGTCACGCTGGTGGTGGGGGCTTTCTATCTGGGCCGGCACATGGGCAACCTGGATACGGCAGCGCACAACGGCTTTCTGCAGGCAACCCAGCCCGCGGGAAACCAGTCAACGCGAAGCCAGCTAGGGGCCGCGCCTGCGACAGCGGTATCCGGCGCTGCCATTTTCACCAGCCGCTGCGTGAGCTGCCACCAGGCCAGCGGGCAGGGCATCCCCGGCGCGTTTCCTCCGCTGGTCAAATCTCCTTTCGTATTGGGCGAGCCGGAGATTCTGGCGCATATCGTGTTGCAGGGATTGCAAGGCGAATTGCAGGTGGAAGGGCAGACCTATAATGGCATCATGCCGCCTTGGCAGGACCAGTTGAGCGATGAGGAAGCAGCAGCGGTCATCAACCATATCCGTAATGAGCTTGGCGATAACAAGGCAGGCAAGGTAGATGTGGAATTGATCAAGAAGGTCAGGGAGGACGGCAAGGACAGGAAAACTCCCTGGACGGCTAAAGAATTGGAGGCGCTGGGCAAATCATGAACAAGCATCCGAACACAAGGGAAACAGTGACCATCTCCGGTTTTTTCCGCCAACAGCAGCAGGCGGAGGCAGTATTGGCGGCCTGTCTGCAACGCGGCATTCCGCGCGATCTCATCGACCTGGCATTGTCAGAGCAGGCAGCCTCCAGGTTCACGGCGCTGAAGCCGGGCAAGAATACCGACAACTGGTTTGCCTGGACAGGCAAAGGGGCCTTGGCTGGCTTGCTGATCAGCGCCTTGCTGACCTTGGGCATCATCATGGTCAAGGGCTATGAAATCAGTAACCAGATGGCGATGGTTCAATTGCTGGGGCCGGATATTGGCATTATGGTGGGCGCTGTTCTCGGCGCGCTTTATGGCTGGCTGCATGAAAGCGATACCAATCGGCTGATGCAGCGTGCCGCAGGGCGAGATGATGCCATGCTGCTGCTGGTATATATGCAGCCACCCGAAGAAGCCTCGCAACTGCAAAAGATATTCAGCCAGCAGGGCGGGCTGGACATCCGCATCGAGCCTAATTTGCCGGGCCAGACGGTAGCTGCGTGAGCAGGGCGACGGCTGACATCAGCAACAGGGCAAGGAAATACTCCAGGCTTACGCCGTTGTCATAGTCGATATCGGACATAGGCGGTTGCTTCAATTGCCGCCGCAGCAGGGCCGCGCAACCCATGACGAAGGCGACCAGCACCAGCTTGATAGCCAGCATCATCATATAGGCGTATCCCAGCCCTTGCTCTTCGCCATATTGCAGCAGAGCCCGGATGACGCCGCTGGCCAGCGCCAGCATGAAGACCGGCAATGCGAGGCGCGAGAAAAACTGCAAGTCTCGCCAGCCTGTGGTTTCAGCCCTGGTCAGCCGGAACACCACCAACAGACTCAAGCCGCCAAACCAGAGCAAGGCGCAGCTTAAGTGCAGCCAATCTACCCAGAATATCCATTGGCCGATGCCGTTCTCGCCTGCATGCGAGTTCCAGGCCAGGGCGAACAGCATGACCATCAAGCCCATCAGTCGTATATAAGGCTGGCTGCTGATGGCGCTGATGAGCAAGAAGATGCCAAAACCTGTCCAGATCATGCCAAATGAGGTGTGCAGCACTTGCGCGATATCAGAGAGCGCCGGTAAGGCCATATTGTTGGTATTGAAAGGGTCGGTGGATTCCAGCGCGATATTGCCGAGCAGGATTGCCATACCGCTGAAGCCGGACGCCACTGCCACGATGCGGTAATACAGGTTGTGCTTGAGGGGACGCTGCCAATGGAGCTCCCAAAGCCAGACGCCCAACAGCAGCGCCAGCGCGACATAAGCGCCGCCTCGCCCCAGGACGCCATCGAGCAGGTGGCTATGCTCCAGAAAAGCTGACATGGCTTATCGGATAGAAAACTGGATCTGGCCCCGCTGGCGATGGCCATCGCTGGATAACACACTCCAGCGTATGCGGTATTGTTTCAGTGCCGCCTTATCATTTTTGTCAGGTAGTGAAATAGTCAATGTGCGGTCGCCTGCCGTGGTTGGCAATTTGCGCCAGCTTCCTTCGTGCCAAAGTTCGGCTTGATGCAGCGTCGGCTCGATCTGTTTGTCGAAAAACAGGTTGAGTTGTGGCGGAGGCGTGGAAAGCACTGCTTCATTCTCAGGTTCGGATTTCACTAACTGGCTATGTCCCCAGCATGGCAAGGAGCACAGCAGCAATAACATGGCAAACAGCTTTTTGGCCATAGCATTTTCCTGTTTGGAAGAAAGAGTAAGTGCAACGACTTTGCTATGTGCCGATTTTATAGGCTATGGGGAGCGCTGTCAGGCCAGGGCCTGGGATTTCTGATATTGGGTTTGGGAAGTAACAGGGATTGGACAAATCTTGGAAGAGTATTACTACCAGTATCGGTAGTAATACTCTTGATGGATTAAGCGTGGAACTTGCTTGAACGGCGACGTGCTGCAAAGCCTACAGCGCCCAGACCAAGCATGAGCATGGCATAGGTGGAAGGCTCAGGAACTGCGGCCACTTGGTCGATCTGGAAAGCCAGCGACTGGGAGAAGCCGATGTTGAAGTTGAGGGTGTAAGAGCTGATTGGTGTTGCAATGTTGCTCAAGTCCCAAGAGAAATAATAGTAGTCAGCAGCAGTGCCGGTATCAATGGCATTGACCAGAGTACCTGCAATCGCTTGATTGCCACCGTTGTAGCTCAAGGTCAGGCTGAATGGAGTGCTGCCAAAGGAGGCGTCAAAATCATTGATGATGCCTTGGAATGCCAAGGAGGAGAGATTGCTGGCAACAGTATTATCGGTAAATGTAATGGAAGCATCACCATACATGCCTGCACCTGCTGGGTAGTAGGAACCAGAGATCAGGGTCAGCAGTGCATCGCCAGAGCCTGCCACGTTGCCGGCAGTGCCTGCAGCCAATTGGGCGGAGGTGAGAGGGGCAAGATTGCCGTTGGCATCTACACGGTTACGGTTGAGCTGATTCCAGCCATCGAAAGAGACAGAGTCACTGATGTCGATGAAACTTTCGTGAGTGGCATTCGCTTGGGCGAGACTGGCCATGCCGAGAAGTGCTGCGCCTACGGTGATGCGAAGTGATGAAAAAGTCATTTTATTCATTTCCTTAATGAGTGAGATGAAGAAATATCCGGTACCTCCAATAAATACCAGGACATCCAAAGCAGGCAGGCCCATTAATGAAAATGGCCTTAACTTGCTCGTTCTATCATTGTAAAAAATAACAAAAATAAGAACTATTATCATTATAGTTTATGATAATGGAGTATTTCAACCCAATTTTTAATAGGGTTATGTAGGTTTTTTGCATGATGGCATTGCTAGATGCTTAATGCCTGAAACTAGTCGCCATTTTAAAAATCCTGGAATGCGGATAGCAGGAGTACACCAATAGAATGGATACTGTATCGCCAAAGTCCGCTATGCTACTCAGGGTGTTCGGAGAAGACAGTTGGATAAGGGAAGTTACAGCCAGCAGCGTCTCTCGGGCTGACGAGGTTGATACTGAGTTTACATTCAGGCTTGGGAGGGCGGGCAGGAGATTGTCTGCTGATAAGCAAGACAGATGACTGACTCAGTCACCATCGGGTTTATTGAGCAGAGTCAATACTATTCCTACGCCGATGCCGACCACGGCGCCCAGCACCAGGTTATCCTGGGTAAGGCCAATGATAATGCCGACAATGGTCGCCAGCGTGAGGTTGAAGATTTCTTTATAGCGGTTTGGCATGTTGGCATTATAGGGCTGGATGCATGGGAGTGAAGGGTTAATTTTAATAATGGCTGGATAATAATCTAGTGAGGCCGCGCTATGTCTGTTTGCCTGACTACGACTCTGCTACAAAACATGGCGAGCCACAATATAGATATTATTCCCCTCGCATGGTGGCGACTGTTGAAATGAATGCGGGGAGAAGCGTAGTTCATACTATTTCCTGCTTTGCTTTTGTGATTGTGAGCCTATTCGAATGGAGTAGGCATGGAGAAATACAGGCAGAATAAAAAATCAGTTAGAGGAAAAGATCAACCCCGTGATATTGACGGGGTTGACAAGAAAAATCTGATAGAAACTAGGCCTGACCCATAAGATCTTCAAATACTAGTCAGCAGGCTCTCATTTGCAAAATATTACGACGACGCGAATGACCAGCGATCATGACGAGGCCGAGGCTTAGCAATGCAATTGTTGAAGGTTCCGGCACGGCGGCAATGAATACACCATCAATACCACCAGCATAGCCACCAATTGCGTTGTTGGGTCGCATGGCGGTGAATGTCAAATACATATCAGGTGCCGTAGCAATAAATGTTTCGCTAAAATGAAACCATTGTTGTGAGCCAAAGCCGTCGTGTGCCAGCACAGGCGTGTCAAAATCTATTCCTGCAATGTTTACTCGAACAAAACCTGAGTTGGCGTAATTGGAAGCAGCGGTCTGATCCAGGCCGATATTGGCATAGCTGAATTCCAGTGTGTACGTCAGACCAACTGTGAAACCATAGACATATTGTGCTGTTGCATCAAAGGCGCCTCCGCTGCCATTGTTGAGAATCGCAAGAAAAGTGCCACCGTCAGGCGAGGCTCCAATACCGGTTGCCCAGCCATTTAAGCCACCAACAGGAATGGTATCACCATCAGTATTAATCGACGTCCAACCTGGCGGAGGAGTTGTGATCGCTGGTGTGCCTGTCATGCTGCCGTTGATGACCAGATTTGCGGCGGATACCTCGCCGACCGGGTTCAAAAATACAATGGCTGCGGACGCAATAAAAAATCTAGTAATTGAATACATAATAAATTTCCTTTTAATGTGGCCGCATTTTTTGAAGTCAATGCCGAGTGCGGACGTTTGCTCGACAATCTAATGCATGAAAGAAACTTCTAGCCGCGAATCTGCTGAGAAAACCGCAGGTGAAAACTGCCATGATTGAGTTTCCATGCCGCCATTCCTGCGGTCTATTGCCATTTCCTCGTCTGCAGCCTCAGCTTTGCCTTGAACCCTTTCGCGGATTGCAGGGGAATGATGAATTCCTCGCCATTGCTCGCTACTTCGGCATCAAGCCCCCTGGTATCGCTCCAGGCATCATCGGCCAGGTTATAGCGTATGTTCCAGCCGTTTCCATTGGGCGTGGCGCGGATCACCACGGTATTCTGGAACAGGTTCTCGCCCGGCACGCTGTGATCCAGGAATAAAAATCCGTCGATTTCATAATCGGTGCTAGAAACGCGCAGCTCCACCCCGAAAACCAGAGTTCGTCCAACCGTAATCCTGGCGGTATCGAGAAATACCGAAAACAACACTGGCATGCGCGGCTCTTCCAGACCTTTTATTCTGTCAACGTGAAATAGTTCGTCATAGGTGCGAAAGACCGCGGAAAACGTCTCCTTGCGCCGCTCGGTGAGTTTGTAATCCATGGCGCCCCGTGGGGAGACAGTGGCTTCAAAATAGTAAGAGCCGCGCACTTCCTTCTTTTCGTCATAGGCTTTCTGGATTGCGGGCGGCAGGGGTAGGTTTTCCACCTCCAAAGTGCCGTCCATCAATACATCCCCGAACAGAAAGCGGGTCAGGTTCTGGTAACCTTCTTCCGAATTGACGATGCCGTAAGGGCCGCTATGGCTGCGATAGACAAAGGCGCGGCGGGTGCCTTTGACGGCGGCATTTTCGATCTTGACCAGGCCATCGCTCATTTCGCCCGCGAGGGTGCGCGAGAGCCCAGCGGCAACGGCGTAATCCTTGTGGTTGGTGCCGACCAGGCAGAAAAAGCGCTCGGGGTCGAACGTACCATTCAGATCGTCCACTCGTTTTGGTTTGCCGGGAAGCGCGAGGTATTTGGCCATCTTGTCGCGGTTGAAGTTGTTCATATCGAACATGCCGAGGAATTCAGGCACGTTCATGCCCGCCATCTCGATGCCGTTGTGCGGCGTGGCATAGGTAAACACCTTGTCCACCAGGCGCTTGGTCTTTTTGCTGGAAACGTCAGGATTCTGCAGGAAGCAGCGGCAGACCAGGCCGCCCATGGAATGGGCCACCAGATAGACCCGGAACACCTTGGCTGCTTCCTCGTCATCACCGCACACCTGGTCCCGGATTTTTTCGATCAGCGTGCCAAGACCTTCTGCCGCCTCGGTCACCGATAGCGCCTTGCCGCTTCCCAGGTCCTCGTCGCCCTGATCGTAATAACGGTAAATGACGATGCTGCGCGGGGAAAGCGGGCCTGTGCTTTCCTTGCCGCCATCGTAGATGTCGCGGTATTCGTAATCTTTCATCAACCGCACCAGCGGCGATTCGAAAATATGCTTGTTCACCTTGCCCGTCCAGTCCTGGCGGGTTTTTGTGGCACCCAGATTGAAACCCATGTAAGGCGTGGATACTGTCGCCTCAATCTCGCTCTTGGTCATCGCGTATCCGCGCACATAAATGATCGGGAAAAACGGTGGGGTGATGCGTGGCATATCGTCCTCCTTTGTTATCCTGGTTATGGAACACGCGGCTGGCGGCAACTCTTTGTTAGCGGTGCGGGTTCCTTTGATGTAAACGCTGGTTCTTATTGGATATCACTGGCATACAAAAACGCTCAAATACCATTTGGTGGGTTGCAGTGTTTCCTTGAGTCGGGATTCAATGCCATGATCTTTCAACCGCTGCTGGATAATCTTCGCAATCGACAGTTCTTCGGGCGGGTTATATCGAATCTCGTTTGAAGTAATACCATATCCCGGCTGTTGATTCACGCTATCGGGAAGCAGTCTCGAACGCCAGCGGCCAGATTCTTGCTGTTGACGGAAAGTCACTATCTTCTGGGCAATCGGTTCTGACGAAGCCTTCTTGGCTGCGCAATAGAAAACATCTATATCATAGCTGCCGATGCTGCCCTCTACAGGTGACGAGGGAACGGGTCGGGAGGGAGGGGCCGATTGCTTCAGGGATAATTCGGCTTGCTCCTGAAAAAAAGTGGAGCTCTCTTTGGCGGACTGCTTGACTTCCAGGTTGTTGGCGCCTACCGAAAGCACACTCAGCAACTTGTAGCGGAAAGGATCATCCGCCAATGATTCAACTAGCACTTTCAGGGCTTCTTCATCACTGGATGTTCTATCTTTCTTCTCCAGGATTTTCTTTACCTCCTGATAAAGGTCAAAAGATAACTTGCGGCTGGACTCGTCGCGCTTCAGTTGCGCTTCGGCTGCTTTCAACTTGAGATCAAGCTGCTGGGTTTGCGCCTGTAGCTCTTTGAGCTGCTCATCGAGTGGCAAAGCCTTCCAGGCCGCGGTCACCGCAATAGCCAATGAGATGACAGTCAATACTTTTGAGGTAGTGTCCAGGTTGATTGTCATTTTCCTGACCTTCTCGTGAGTAATGTTCAATAACGCTATGCAGCTACCTTGCCTTCATGGAGCCATGCCTAGTAAGCGCTTGATGGCGAACAATAAACATGAGCACTACGGTATTCCGATTCAAACGGGAACTCAATATGTTTTTTGGCTAAATAAAATGTTTTATTGGAGCTTCTTGCGAAAGATGCAGATAAGGTATCCAGACGAAAAATGCGCTGTCAGAAGCACTCTGACGCGAGTACATCAATGATTTATACTGGATGCATAAAAACGAGGCCAACCTATTGGATAGACGATGAGTTTACGAGTCCGGTTTAATCTCTTGATTACAGCTTTGCTGTTGATGCTGATGGTGGCGGTGGGCTATGTGGTTATCAAGGGTATGCGTATTTCCACGGAGGAGAGCGTGGAAGCGGCTGTGCGGGTAACGGTGCAGTTGTTGGATAATGTCATCATCAGTTCGCGGCAGAATCCGGAGTGGGGGTATACGCATGATGTGATGCATACCTTTCTGCAATCACTTGGACATGTGCGCAGCAGCGAGATTTTTCTTTATGACTCGCACGGTGAGTTGATGTACCAGTCGCCACCTTCCACTTATCGTGCCAATGAAACGCCACCGCGGTGGTTTGCTCGCATGGTGGAGCCTGCGCCGGAGGTGGTGTCGCGGCGTATCCGCTTTGGCATGCTGGTGGTGGCTTCGGATGCAGCCGGGGCGATTCGTGAATCCTGGGCCTCGTTCAAGAGCCTGTTGTGGATCGAGTTTGTCTTTTTCGTTTTGCTCAACGGCCTGATCTATTGGATGCTGGGGCGCTGGCTCAGGCCCGCAAACGATATCCTCAATGCTATTTCCGAGGTGGAGCAGGGTAATCTGGAGGTGCGTTTGCCTAGGTTCAGAGTGCCCGAGTTTTCGCGCATTGCGCAGAATTTCAACCTGATGGGCGAGTCGCTGCGCGAACGCACCGAAGAGAACCGCCGTCTGGCGTTGATCGTGCGGCAGGCGGCCGATGCCATCATGATTCATGACCTCAATGGCAATATCTCGTTCTGGAACCCCGCAGCACAGCGCATGTTCGGCTATGCGACGGAGGATATCCTTGGCCGGTCTGCCAGCCTGCTGGTGCCGCCCGGTCATGAAAGCGAGATCGAGCGTAACATGGCAACAATTGTAGCGAATAGCCAGGTGGATCTTTACGACACGCAGCGGGTGACACGCGATGGCAGGTTGCTGGATGTGTCGCTTACCGCCGCTCCGCTGACAGACCCGAAAACCGGGGAGATTATCGGCGAGATTTGCAGCATGCGCGATATCACTGAACGCAAACAGGCGGAGGAAACCGCGCGCAAGCTGGAAGAGAATCGCCAATTGACGCACCTGATCCAGCGGCATATCGAGGATGAGCGCCGCAGCCTCGCGCGCGAGCTGCATGACGAGTTGGGGCAATATGTGACAGCGATCAAGACCTTTGCTGTAGCGATTGCCAACAAGACCCGGACTGAAATGCCGGGCATAGAGGCCAGTGCTCAGACCATCGTGTCAGCTGCCAATCATATCTATGATGGCATGCACAACATCATTCGCCACCTGCGCCCAGGCTCTCTCGATAACCTTGGGTTGTCCGAGGCGTTGCGCGATGCGGTGGCTGGTTGGCAGGCGCAGAACCCGAACGTGACATTCACCCTGGAGTTGCACGGCAAGCTGGATTTGCTGGGAGAAAGCCTGAACATCAACCTTTACCGCATTGTGCAGGAAGCGGTGACCAATGCCTTGCGCCATGCGCAGGCCGACCGTATTGAGATCAGCCTTTCGCGTCATGAAAATGGTACCCTCACGCTTTTGATCAAGGATAACGGTATCGGCATGAGTATGTGCAATGTGGATCAGAGCCGCCATTTTGGCTTGCTGGGCATGCGCGAACGCACCCAGGCGCTGTATGGCAGCTTCAGCATTGATTCCCTGCCGGAACAGGGTTCCACGATCATGGTGACGATACCGGAGAAAGTAAGCTCATGAGCGCAACAATCAAGGTAATGCTGGTGGATGACCACGCGGTAGTGCGCATGGGGTTCAAATTATTGCTGGAATCCGATCCGGCAATTGAAGTCGTGGCCGAAGCGGAGAGCGGCGAGCAGGGTATCAAGCTCTATCAGGAGCACAAGCCGGATGTAGTGGTGATGGATATCACCATGCCTGGCATGGGCGGACTGGAAGCCATTGACCGTATCAAGGCCAAGGATGAGCATGCACGCATCCTGGTGCTCTCGGCTCATGAGGATTCCGTGCATCCCAAACGGGTGCTGAATGCGGGTGCAATCGGTTACCTGACCAAGCGCAGCGCGGCAGAAGAGCTGATCAAGGCGATACACACCGTGGCGGGCGGCAAGATGTACCTGGAGGCCAATGTAGCCCAACAGATGGCGATCCAGCAGATTTCCGGGCAGCAGAACCCGGTGGATGTATTGTCCGACCGCGAGTTCGAGGTGTTCATGGCACTGGCCAAGGGCAAGACGACCAATGAAATTGCAGAGGTATTGTGCCTTTCACCGCGCACGGTAGGCACGCATCTTTACAATATCAAGCAGAAACTCAACGCCAACAACTCTGCTGAAATTGCCTTGATCGCCATGCGTTCCGGGTTGATCGACCCTTAATCAGATTGAGATAATTCAGGGCTGGCTGAATGAGGGTTGGCCTGCGGCCTGCTTGAAAGCGCGTTGTGATTGCATGCGATAGCGGGCGATGTGCAGGTCGCCTTGCCCGGAGATTTCCACTACCAGTTCCTGGCCGCTGCTGACGCGGCCAAGCTCGGGCGGTATCAGGAAAGTGACCGGGGCTTGCGGCGCATTGAGCGCAGCGCCCACTGCCATTTGCCAGTGTGGCAATTCCTGTATTTGTGATAAGTCGTTTCCACGCAGTCTGGCTTGTTCCAGCACGGCTGTTTTTTCCTCTCCCAATACCAAGTTCCAGACCTCGATGGCTACCAGGTGGCTGGCGGTGGCTGATTGAGCATTGTCATACATGGCATTGCTTGCCGTCGCCCCTGGAAGTGGTTCGGTGGAAGGCTTGATTTCGGTAAAGCCAGCGTTGAGGAATGCGGTCCAATATTCGTCGAATTGCGGTGTCCGGGCAGGGGAAGTACTGCTGTTGCCGTGACCAGGGATGGATGCGGTAGCCATTGGAGGCGAGGAGGGTGCCATGGTGTTGGGGTCACGCAGCAAATGCGCTTCGTAGGCATCAGAAGTAACCTTGTCTGCCGCGCGCATCAATAGCGATGAAGCAACTTGTTGCGCAATCGGGCCACTCATGCAGGCTGACAAGCTGCAGGCAAGCATACATGCGTAAATGGCACTACGCAGACTGGTCAGTATCTGAAGGAGAGAAAATCGGTCCATAAGTTATGTATACGGATGCGGCGGGCTAAAGTTTAACCTTTATTCGGACGAGGCGTGAAGCAAACGCTGATAATGCCGCTGAGTATGATCAGACCGACCGCCAGCCAACGATCAGCCGACAAGGTTTCTCCCCAGATCAGGATGCCGAACAGGCTGGCAAGCACTACGGTGGTATAGGCCAGGCTGCCGACGACCAATGGGCTGCCGGTGCGATAGGCGCGTGTCAGGGCAAGCTGGGCGATGGTGGCGGAAGCGCCCAGTCCCAGCAATGTAAGGAGGTCGCTCCAGTCTGGCGGGGTGAAATGATAGAACATCATCCACAATCCGCTCCCTATGGTGCAGACCAGCGTGAAGTAGAACACGGTGCGCCAATCTGGCTCCCCGGCACGGCCCAGTTGGGTGACATGCACATAGACAATGCCGGCCATGGCGCCTGACAGCAGGCCGATGGCCCCGGCAATCAGTTCGTTCATATGCAGGCTGGGCTTGAGCAGCAAGATGACGCCGGTGAAGCCGATGGCTACTGCCAGCAGCAATATTTTGCGCGGCTTTTCATGCAGCATGAACGGCATGGCCATGGCGAGAAACATTGGCGATGTATAGTTGAGGGTAATGGCGGTGGCTAGCGGCAATTCGCTGATGGCGAAGAAAAAGCAGATCAACGAGGCAAAGCCGAGAATGGCCCGTTTCATGTGGGTGTTGATGAGCCGGGTTTTGAGCGAGCCGCCGCGGAGGCGGGTGACGATGATGATGAAGAGCAGGCCGAACAGCGAGCGGTAGAACACCAGTTCGGCGCTGCTGAATTTTTCCGCCCCCAGTTTGACCAATACGCCCATGATGGCGAAGAAAAAAGCGGCAACCAGCATCCACAAGCTGCCTAGTCTGGGTAGGTTCAAGGTCTTCTGTCTTTCCGGCCTGTAAACAGGCTTTTATCGTGAGCAGGCAGCGCTTTGCCGCATGCTTTGCTTATTTCAGGTGAGGGTCCAATTGGCGGTGCAGCCATTCGTGGAAATGCTGCATGCCGGTTTCCATCGGATGCTGATAAGGGCCGCGTTCGTCAATCCCCTGTGCCGCCAGGGCGCGGCGACCATCGTGCATGCGCTGGCAGATATCCATATCCTCCACAGCGGTTTCTGTGTAGGCAGCCTGCTGCGCGGCAACGAATTCCTCCTCGAACAAGGCGATATCTTCAGGATAATAGAACTCGACCACATTGGTGCAGGCTTCTGGCCCGCGCGGAATGATATTGGACACCACCAGGGTGTTCGGATACCACTCGATCATGAGAAAAGGGTAATACACCATCCAGATAGCGCCATACTTGGGCGGCTGCGCCTGGTTGTAGCGCAACACTTCGTGATGCCATTTGTCGTAGATGGATGAGCCGGATTTTTGCAGGGCTTTATGCACGCCGACGGTTTGCACGCTGTACCAGTCGCCGAATTCCCAATGCAGGTCGTCGCAGTTGACGAAATGGCCGAGGCCGGGGTGAAAGGGGCCGACATGGTAATCTTCCAGATAAACCTCGATGAAGGTTTTCCAGTTGAAGTTGTATTCGTCCACCATCACCCGGTTGAGCTTGTAGCCGGTGAAATCGAAATCCTGGCGGCAGCCCAGCTTGTTGAGGTCTTGCGCGATATTGCGTTTGCTGTCGAACAGCAGGCCTTCCCAATTCTGTAACGTGGATTTGTTAAGGTGCAGGCAAGGATTCTGGTCGAAATGCGGCGCGCCCAGCAGCTTGCCGTGGGTATCGTAGGTCCAGCGGTGCAACGGGCAGATGATGTTTTTGGTTTTTCCGCTGCCCTTGAGCATGAGTGCCTGCCGGTGACGGCAGACGTTGCTGATGAGCTCGATGCCGCTTTCATTGCGCACCAGCGCCTTGGCGTGATTCATCCAAGAAAGGGTGTGGTAACTGCCGATCTCGGGCACCATGAGCTCATGCCCGATATAGTTGGGCGCTTGCGCAAAGAGATGCTGCTCTTCGAGTGCGTAAATGGCGGGGTCGGTGTACCAGGAAACAGGCAGCTGGGAGCTGAATTGCGGATCATGGCCCTGATTGGGCAACTTGATAACAGAGGCTAGCGATACCATAGCGATACAGGCGAGTGGGTTGACACCTTAAATTAAAGTTTTAAAAATTCAGAGCAACATTAGATTCTGCCCTAAATTCAAGGATTTTGGAATCCATAGCGGCCAACTGCTTATATACAGGATTTTAGGGGCTGGCTACGCGCCTATTCTTGCCTAAATGCAGGAATTGCGCTACTCTCAAAGACTTGAAGCGAAATGCCAAGTGACTTGAAGTTTTGGAATTCGGATGCCTTTGCTAAAGACGGCCGAATGGGTATTTTAAGAATTAACGAGGACTCTCCATGAAGAACGTAGTGCGCAAGGTAGCAACGGGTATTGCCCTACTGGCAGCCATTCGACTGCTGAAAAAGCGCGTGCTCGTCCGCTGAGAGTGCCGTATGGTGCTGTAACGGCGGCTGGGGCCGCCGTTTTTGTTTTTGAGCGTTAAGCTTTCCAAATTAAAGGCTGGAGCTGCAATGTCTGATCACTTGATGAATACTTATGCTCGCCAACCGGTGACTTTCACCAGGGGCGAGGGCGTATGGCTTTGGGATACTGAAGGCAAGCGTTATCTGGATGCCTTGTCGGGGATTGCCGTCAATGGGCTCGGACATGCCCATCCTCGGCTGGTGGCCGCCATCAGTGAGCAGGCTGGTCGCTTGATTCATGTCTCCAATGTCTACGGCATCAACGAGCAGGCCAAGCTTGCGGACAAGTTGTGCGAAGTCTCGGGCATGGACAAGGTATTTATCTGCAATTCCGGCTGCGAGGCCAACGAGGCTGCGATCAAGCTGGCTCGGCTGTATGGTCATAACAAAGGTGTGGAAAATCCTGAAATCATCGTGATGGAGCGGTCATTTCATGGTCGTACCCTGGCTACCTTGTCTGCTACGGGCAATCGCAAGGTGCAAGCCGGTTTCGAGCCGTTGGTGAGTGGTTTCATCCGCGTGCCGTTTGACGACCTAGAAGCCGTGCGCCAGGTGGCGGCAAGCAACCCGAATGTGGTGGCTATCCTGTTGGAACCTATCCAGGGCGAAGGCGGCATCAATGTGCCCAAGGACAGCAATGCGTATTTCAAGGGTTTGCGCGAGATCTGTGATGCGCACGGCTGGCTGCTGATGCTGGACGAGGTGCAGAGCGGCATGGCGCGTACCGGCACCTGGTTTGCATTCCAGCATACCGATGTCATGCCGGATGTCATGACCCTGGCCAAGGGGCTGGGTTCGGGCGTGCCGATTGGTGCTTGTGTCGCGCATGGCGCAGCGGCCGAAGTATTCACCTATGGCAAGCATGGTTCGACTTTTGGCGGCAATCCGCTGGCTTGCAGCGCGGCATTGGCGACACTGGAAATCATCGAATCTGACGGACTGCTGGCGCATGCTGAGAAACTCGGTAACTGGATGCGCGATGCCTTTACCGAGCAGCTCAAGGCTGTGCCTAGTTTTGTGACAGTGCGTAACTCTGGCTTATTGCTGGGTATAGAACTGGATCGCCCCTGTGGTGATTTGGTCAAGCAGGCGCTGGAAGCCGGTTTGCTCATTAACGTCACCGCGGAAAAAGTCATCCGTCTGCTGCCGCCGCTCATCATGAGCGAGCAGGAAGCGCAGCAGGTCGTGGATATTCTGACCCCTTTAATCAAGAGGTTCTTGGCTTAATTGCCAGGGAAGAAACACTATGACAATCAAACACTTTTTACAACTGAATGATCTGACCGGGGATGAGTTGGCGCACATTTTTGAGCGCACCCGCTGGATCAAGGAGCAGTTCAAGGCATACAAACAATACTGGCCGTTGAGCGATCGCACCTTGGTCATGATCTTTGAAAAAGCCAGTACCCGTACCCGATTATCCTTCGAGGCTGGCATGCAGCAATTGGGAGGATCGGCGATTTACCTCAATACCCGTGATTCCCAGCTTGGGCGCGGCGAGCCGGTCGAGGATGCTGCACAAGTCATCTCGCGCATGAGCGATATCGTGATGATCCGCACCTTTGAGCAGGAAATCATTGAGCGTTTTGCCGCGAATTCGCGCGTGCCTGTCATCAATGGCCTGACCAACGAATACCATCCTTGCCAGATTCTGGCGGACATCTATACCTTCATTGAGCAGCGCGGCTCGATCCAAGGCAGGACCGTAGCCTGGATCGGTGATTCGAACAATGTTTGCAATACCTGGCTGCAGGCGGCAGAGGTATTTGGTTTTAACGTGCATGTTTCCACCCCTCCAGGCTATGAAGTGGAGCCAGAGCGCGCTAACCTCTATGGCACCGACCATTACGAGGAGTTCGAGGACCCGATGGAAGCGGCGCGTGGCGCGGACTTGGTCACGACTGATGTCTGGACCTCCATGGGTTTCGAAGCGGAAAATGAAGAGCGCCGCCGCGACTTCCAGGATTGGCAGGTGGATGCCGATATGATGCGCATGGCGGGCAAGGATGCCTTGTTTATGCACTGTCTGCCTGCACATCGTGGTGAAGAGGTTGCTGCTGAAGTGATTGACGGACCGCAGTCAGTGGTCTGGGAAGAGGCCGAGAACCGGCTGCATACACAGAAAGCATTGATGGAATATTTGTTGTTGGGCAGGGTGCAGGCGTAAGTTGCCTGTGAGCAAAACTGGATTGATCGAGAAAGAAACAGCGAAATGAGTGATGTAAAGAAAGTTGTGCTGGCCTATTCCGGCGGCCTTGATACTTCCGTGATCCTGAAATGGTTGCAGGATACCTATCAGTGTGAGGTGGTGACCTTTACTGCGGATATCGGTCAGGGCGAAGAGCTGGAGCCTGCGCGCGAAAAGGCCAAGAAGTTCGGCGTCAGGGAAATCTATATTGACGACCTGCGCGAGGAATTCGTGCGCGACTTCGTGTTCCCGATGTTCCGCGCCAATACCGTGTACGAAGGTGAATACCTGCTGGGTACTTCCATCGCCCGTCCGCTGATCGCCAAGCGCCTGATCGAGATCGCCAACGAGACCGGCGCCGACGCCATCTCCCACGGCGCCACCGGCAAGGGCAACGACCAGGTGCGTTTCGAGCTGGGCGCATATGCGCTCAAGCCCGGTGTTAAGGTGATTGCACCATGGCGCGAATGGGATCTGCTTAGTCGAGAGAAGCTGCTGGCCTATGCCGAGCAGCACGGTATCCCCGTCGAGATGAAGCATCGCCAGGGCGGCAGCCCATACAGTATGGATGCCAATCTGCTGCATATTTCCTACGAAGGCCGTCATCTGGAAGACCCGGCTGCCGAGGCTGAAGAGGATATGTGGCGCTGGACTGTGTCTCCCGAGCGTGCGCCGGACGAAGCGGAATATCTGGAGATTGAGTATCGCCATGGTGATCCGGTCGCCTTGAATGGCAAGGCGATGAAGCCGCATGAAATCCTTGCGGAATTGAACCGTCTGGGCGGCAAGCACGGTATTGGCCGCCTCGATCTGGTGGAAAACCGCTACGTGGGCATGAAGTCGCGCGGCTGTTATGAAACTCCTGGCGGTACCATCCTGCTCAAGGCGCACCGCGCGATAGAGTCCATCACTCTTGACCGCGAAGTGGCGCACTTGAAGGACGACCTGATGCCGCGCTATGCGAGCATGATCTACAACGGTTACTGGTGGAGCCCTGAGCGCGTTGCCCTACAAACATTGATCGACCATACCCAGCAGACCGTCAATGGATGGGTTAGGCTCAAGCTGTACAAGGGCAATGTGATTGTAACCGGCCGCGATTCCAAGACGGATTCGCTGTTCGATTCTACCATTGCCACCTTTGAGGACGATGCGGGCGCCTACGATCACCGTGATGCTGGTGGCTTTATCAAACTGAATGCCTTGCGCATGCGTATCGCAGCAAACCTGCGTAACAAGAAATAATCAACCCAACTCTCAGGAGAAGCATCGTGGCACAGTTCGACAATGTAAGCGTCAAGAAAAAAGCCAATGTATATTTTGATGGCAAGTGTGTTAGTCATACCGTGCTGTTCCCGAACGGCACGCGTGCGAGCGTGGGTGTGATTTTCCCCGGTACACTGACGTTCAATACCGGCTCTCCCGAGCTGATGGAAATCAACAGCGGCGCCTGCAAGGTGCGCCTCAATGGCGAAAACGAGTGGAAGGTGTATGGTGCAGGTGAGAAATTCACTGTGCCAGGCAATTCCAGCTTCGATATTGAAGTAACAGAAACGCTGGACTATGTCTGCCATTTTGAATGAGTGTTACAGCATCTGCATGTGCTGAGTATTTTTAATTGCATGCTTTATGCCGGGTTTGCCGGCATGTAGTGTTGAATTTGCATGAGGATAGATAACGATGCCTTCATTTGATATTTCTTCTGAAGTCGATATGGTCGCATTGAAGAATGCGGTGGATGTCGCTGGCCGCCAGATCACTAACCGCTATGACTTCAAGGGTACTAGCGCGAGTGTCGAGCTAAACGAAAAGGATAGCCTGATCACCTTGCATGGCGATTCGGATTTCCAGCTCGACCAGATCAAGGCCATCCTCCTGCCCGCGATGGAAAAGAAGGAGGCCGACAGCGCCAAGCGCCTGGATCACCAGGACGTGCAGAAAATATCTGGCAACAAGGTTAAGCAGGTGCTCAAGATCAAGGCTGGCATTGATGCCGAACTGGCCAAGAAAATTGTCAAGCTGCTAAAGGATAGCGGTCTCAAGGTGCAGGCCAGCATTCAGGGCGACGAAGTGCGCGTGACGGGCGCCAAGCGCGACGTGCTGCAGGAGGCGATTGCCTTTGTCAGGAAGTCCATTACGGATTTCCCGATGCAGTTCGGCAACTTTCGCGATTGAGATTGCAGTCATTGAATCTGTGATAATTGCCCGCATATAAAACAGGGTAGCCAAGCAATATTCGTTTCAGAAAGATCGTATGTCAGCAAAAACGCTTTACGACAAATTATTCGATTCCCATATAGTGCGTGAAGATAACGGCACTGCGCTGATTTATATCGACCGCCACTTGGTGCACGAAGTGACCAGCCCGCAGGCGTTCGAAGGCCTGAAGTTGGCCGGGCGCAAGCTGTGGCGCATCAATTCCGTACTCGCGGTACCGGATCACAATGTGCCGACTACGGACCGCAGTCAGGGCATTGCCGACCCGATTTCCCGCCTGCAGGTGGAAACACTGGATCAGAACTGCAGCGATTTCGGCGTGACCGAATTCAGAATGGGCGATGCGCGTCAAGGTATCGTGCACGTCATGGGTCCAGAGCAGGGCGCGACCTTGCCTGGCATGACCGTGGTCTGCGGCGATTCCCATACTAGCACTCATGGCGCCTTTGGCGCGCTGGCGCATGGTATCGGCACTTCGGAAGTCGAACATGTAATGGCGACCCAATGCCTGGTGCAGAAGAAATCCAAGGCTATGCAGGTGCGTGTAGAAGGCAAGTTAGGCTTGGGCGTGACTGCCAAAGATATTGCGCTGGCTATTATTGGAAAAATCGGCACGGCCGGCGGTACTGGCTACGCCATCGAGTTTGCTGGCTCCGCCATTCGAGATTTGAGCATGGAAGGGCGCATGACGCTGTGCAATATGGCGATCGAGGCAGGTGCGCGTGCAGGCATGGTGGCGGTGGATGACACTACCATCAACTATGTCAAGGGCCGTCCGTATGCGCCCACGGCGGAGCAATGGGATGCTGCCGTGGCCTATTGGCGCACCTTGCATAGTGACGAGGGCGCAAAATTCGATGCGGTGGTCGAGCTTACGGCCGAAGACATAGAGCCGCAAGTGACTTGGGGAACCTCCCCGGAGATGGTGACCGCCGTCAATGGTAAAGTGCCGGATCCGGAACAGGAAAGCGATCCAACCAAGCGCGGCGGCATAGAGCGTGCCTTGCAATATATGGGATTGGAAGCCAATACCCCGATAGAGCAGATCAACATCGACAAGGTCTTTATTGGCTCCTGCACCAATTCCCGGATCGAGGATTTGCGTGCTGCGGCTGCCGTAGCCAAGGGCAAGCATGTAGCGCCCAACGTCAAGCTGGCAATGGTGGTGCCTGGTTCCGGCCTGGTCAAGGCGCAAGCCGAGCAGGAAGGCCTAGACAAGATTTTCAAGGAGGCCGGGTTTGAATGGCGTGAGCCAGGGTGCTCCATGTGTCTGGCCATGAATGCAGACCGGCTGGAGCCGGGTGAGCGTTGCGCTTCCACTTCCAACCGCAACTTTGAAGGCCGCCAGGGGCCGGGCGGGCGGACGCACTTGGTCAGCCCTGAAATGGCCGCTGCGGCAGCGGTGACCGGGCATTTTGTCGATGTCCGCCAGCTGTTGAACTAAACTCTGGCGGAAGGAAAACGCCCATGAAGCGGATCGCGATGATGTTATTGCTGGTGCTGGGCAGCCTTTCGCTTACTGCCTGCAACACCATCAATGGCGTAGGCAAGGATATCGAACAGGCTGGCGAGGCCATTCAAAAATCAACCAAATAACTGGAATAGTGATGCAAGCATTTACCCAATTGAACGGGCTGGTGGTGCCATTGGATAGAGCCAATGTGGATACCGATGCCATCATTCCCAAGCAGTTTCTCAAGTCTATCAAGCGTGCGGGTTTCGGCCCCAATGCCTTTGATGAATGGCGCTATCTCGACCATGGCGAACCAGGCATGGACAACAGCAAGCGACCGCTTAACCCGGACTTCTCGCTGAATCAGCCGCGTTACCAAGGCGCGAGCGTATTGCTGGCGCGCGAGAATTTCGGCTGCGGCTCCAGCCGCGAACATGCGCCATGGGCGTTGCTCGACTATGGCTTCCGCGCCATTATCGCTCCCAGTTTTGCAGATATTTTCTTTAATAACTGTTTCAAGAATGGCATCCTGCCCATCACTCTGCCTGCCGAACAGGTGGATGCACTGTTCCAGGAGGTGGAGCCTACGGAAGGCTATCGCCTGTTGATTGACCTGGAGTCGCAGACCATCAAGACCCCACGAGGCCAGCAATATAGCTTTGATGTGGACGCCTTCCGCAAGCATTGTCTGCTGAACGGCCTGGATGACATCGGTCTGACCTTGCAGCATGTGGATGAGATCAAGGTGTTCGAGGCCAGGCACAAGGCTGCCCAGCCTTGGCTGTTCAACTGATGCTGCCGGGCCGTGCCACAGGGAGGCGGCCTGATTTAATCATTTAATTCAATAATGTGGGAACGCGAGTATGAAAATTGCAGTATTGCCGGGCGACGGCATAGGTCCGGAAATCGTGGCGCAAGCCGTCAAGGTGCTGAAGGCGCTGGATATCCAGTTTGATTTGCAGGAAGCTCCTATCGGCGGTGCTGGCTATGAGGCTGCCGGCGACCCATTGCCTGCCGCTACACTCAAGCTCGCCAAGGAAGCCGATGCTGTCTTGCTGGGCGCAGTGGGCGACTGGAAATACGACAGCCTGCCACGTGACCAGCGTCCCGAGCGCGGCTTGTTGCGTATTCGCAAGGAATTAAACCTTTTCGCCAACTTGCGTCCTGCCTTGCTGTACCCCGAGTTGGCTTCCGCCTCTACGCTGAAGCCAGAAGTGGTGGCAGGTCTGGACATCATGATCGTGCGTGAACTGACGGGTGACATCTATTTTGGCCAGCCGCGCGGTATTTCCACGCTGGACAATGGCGAACGCGAAGGTATCAACACCATGCGCTACAACGAATCCGAAATCCGTCGCATCGCCCATGTGGCATTTGGGATTGCCATGAAGCGCAACAAGAAGGTTTGTTCCGTGGACAAGGCCAACGTGCTGGAAACCACAGAGCTCTGGCGTCAGGTAATGATTGAAGTAGCCAAGGAATACCCCGAAGTAGAGCTCAGCCATATGTACGTGGACAATGCAGCCATGCAGCTGATTCGCGCGCCGAAGCAATTCGATGTGATGGTGACCGGCAATATCTTCGGCGACATTCTGTCCGACGAGGCTTCCATGCTGACCGGCTCCATCGGTATGCTGCCTTCCGCATCGCTAGACCAGAACAACAAGGGCATGTATGAGCCCAGCCATGGTTCTGCGCCGGATATTGCTGGCAAGGATATCGCCAATCCATTGGCTACCATCCTCTCTGCCGCAATGATGTTGCGTTATAGCTTTAATGACGAAGCGAATGCCAACCGTGTGGAAAATGCCGTGAAGAAAGCATTGGAGCAAGGATACCGCACTGCGGATATCTGGACCGAGGGTACCCGCAAAATCAAATGCAGCGAAATGGGCGATGCCGTGGTGGCAGCGCTATAATGAAAAACTCTCCGAAGCCGTTGGATATATTCATTGGCTCGGATAGCACTGGTTTCAGACCAGCTCATTGGCCCGGAGAGGGCTGTCAAATCAGGAAAAGATAATGCTAAAAGTGGGTTTTGTCGGTTGGCGTGGCATGGTGGGTTCCGTGCTCATGCAACGCATGGTTGCGGAAAATGATTTCCGCGATATTGAGCCGGTGTTCTTCACCACTTCGCAAACTGGTGGCGTTGGTCCTGCCGTTGGCCGAGACACTCCGCCACTCAAAGATGCCAAATCTATCGTCGAGCTCAAGGCGATGGACATTATCGTTTCCTGTCAGGGCGGCGATTACACCAGCGAGATTTTCCCAAAGCTGCGCGCCGAAGACTGGCAAGGCCACTGGATTGATGCCGCATCCACCCTGCGTATGGATAAGGATGCGGTCATTATCCTTGATCCGGTCAACCTGGACGTGATCAAGAATGCGCTGGCCGCAGGCGGGCGCAACTGGATTGGTGGCAACTGCACTGTTTCTCTCATGTTGATGGCCTTGAACGGCTTATTCAGGGAAGACCTGGTGGAATGGGCAACATCCATGACTTATCAGGCGGCTTCAGGCGCGGGCGCGCAAAATATGCGTGAGCTGATTAAGCAGATGGGCGTGGCCCATGCCGGTGTGGCTACCGAGTTGCAAGACCCTGCATCCGCGATTCTGGATATTGATCGCAAGATGGCGGAAATCTTGCGCAGTGCCGAGTATCCCACCGAGCATTTTGGCGTGCCGCTGGCTGGCAGTCTGATTCCATGGATAGATAAGGATTTGGGCAACGGCCAAAGCAAGGAAGAGTGGAAGGGGCAGGCGGAAACCAACAAGATTCTTGGCCGCGAATCCAACCCTGTGCCGATTGATGGCCTATGCGTGCGTATCGGTGCCATGCGCTGCCATTCTCAGGCATTGACCATCAAGCTCAAGCGTAATGTGCCGTTAGATGAAATTACCAGCATGCTTGCAGAGGCCAATGCCTGGTCCGAGGTTGTGCCCAATGAACGTGAGGCGACCATGCGCAAGCTGAGCCCTGCGGTTATCACTGGTACTTTGCAGACACCGGTGGGCCGCCTGCGTAAGCTAAGTATGGGGGAAGAGTATCTTTCTGCGTTCACTGTCGGCGACCAGTTGTTGTGGGGTGCGGCAGAGCCGTTACGCCGCATGCTACGTATCCTGGTTGAAGCTTGATTTTTAGAGACGGCTTTTTGCCTGTAATTAAGTACAAATAGCTTTCGACTGACCACGTTAAGGTTGGCAATATAAAGTTATATATCAGCTTGAAACCGTAACTGATTGATGTTAGCTTAATAATTGCTATTGAAAAGTTGATAAGGGTGGAATAGTGCATAAGTCCAAATTAAAGGGAGTCACACTTGCAGTCCTGCTGGCGTTTGCACCGCTCGCCGTTGATGCTGCAGGTCTGGGTCGATTGACAGTGACGTCCGGGCTTGGTGAGCCTTTGTCCGCAGAAATCGAATTACTCTCTACCACGCCGGATGAGTTGGCTTCATTAACGGCAGGCATAGCATCGCCGGAAGCCTATAATGTGCAAGGCGTGGAGCGTACTGCCATTCATAACGCGATCAAGGTGACTGTCAGCAAGCGTGCTGACGGTTCGCCCGTTCTCAAGCTTACTACTGCCCAGGCAATCAGTGATCCTTTCCTCGATATGCTGATCCAGGTGGATTGGGCGACAGGCCGCTTGTTGCGTGAATATACCGTATTACTTGATCCGCCTGGATATAACAATCAGGCCCAGGTTTATAACGGCGTGCAGTTGCCGTCCGGAGCTGTTGCCTCTACGCCAGCGCCTGTTGCAACGCCAAAGCCTGCCATGCCTGCTGCGAATACGGCAAAACGTGAGCCTGCTCCTGCGCCCGTAAAGGCCAAGCCAGAAGCCTCTGGCGCTGAAGAAACATATATGACTGCTCGAGGCGATACATTGGGTGTAATCGCACGCGAGCATCAGGTGCAGGGTGTGAGCCTGGACCAGATGCTGGTTGGCCTGTATCGCGCCAATGAAGATGCTTTTGTCGGCAAGAATATGAACCGCTTGAAAACCGGACAGATTCTGCGCGTGCCAAATGCCAGCGAGTTGCAGCAGGTCACACCTGCGGAAGCAACACGCGAGGTCAAGGTGCAAACTGCCGACTGGAATGCCTATCGCAACCGTTTGGCTGGCCTGGTGGCTGAAGCCGCGCCTTCCGCAGAGGGCGGCGCGCAACAGTCGGCTTCCGGGCGTATTTCCTCTCCCGCGACAGACCAGGCCGTGCCACCTGCTACAGGTCCGCGGGATGTGGTCAAACTTTCCAGCAGCAATGCGGACCAGGCCAGGTTGAATGCATTGCAGGAAGAGTTGACCGCCAAGGAGAAGAGCCTGCAGGAAGCTTCCGAGCGTACTGCCATGCTGGAAAAGCAGATTGCAGACATGCAGAAACTGCTGGCTATCAAGAATCAGTCGTTGGCCAACCTGCAGAATGCAGATCAGCCTGCTGCCACACAGGAAGAGGTAGAGAATCCTCCTGCCGAATCTACTCCGCAGCCTCAGCCAGAACCTGAGGAAGTAGCGCTACCTGCCGAAGAGTCTGCTGCCGAGGAAAACAATACAGAAACAACACCTGCGGGCGATGTAACAGCGCCAGCGAAGCCCGTGCCGCAGCCTGTCCCTGAACCAGTTGCATCAGAACCTTCCTTCTTTGATGAGTTGACCGGCGGTGATCCGCTACCGTTGGCATTGGGCGGCGGTGCTGTCATCTTGCTATTGGGTGGCTGGCTATACATGCGCAACCGGCGTAAGCGCGAGTTGGACAGTTTTGAAAAGGATATCCTGACTGCTGGCGGCCTGAAGCCTACTACAGTATTTGGCAATACTGCCGGAGCCACTGTCAGTGCCGGCGATACCTCGTTCCTCAACGATTTTTCTCAGAATACTGGCGGGATGATAGATACGCAGGATGTCGATCCTATTGCCGAGGCTGAAGTCTATATGGCATATGGGCGTGATGCCCAGGCTGAGGAAATCCTCAAGGATGCGATTGTCAAAGAGCCGGGCCGCCATGAGCTGCACCTGAAGCTGCTGGAGATTTTTGCGTCGCGCAATGATACTTCGGCCTTTGAAACAGTCGCTGGTGAAATCTATACCACCTTGGGCGCTACCGATCCGATCTGGGGCAAAGTGGCTACCATGGGACGCAAGCTGGAGCCTGATAATCCCCTGTACTCGGAAGACAATCTGACCAAGGGAGTGACTGAAGAGAAAACAGCTACAACGACACCTGAGGCATTGCAGGCTGATGAATCTGAGCAGGGTGATGCGGCATCGGCATATCAGCCGTCATTTGATGATGCTGATCTGACAGCAGCAGGGAGCTTTGGGACAGAGGGCGACACTCTAATTGCGGATTCAAGCACTGAAGATGAGTCTGAAATCGAGGGAGGCAGCCCTGACTCCGAAAATCGTGAGTTGCCTGCGTTGGATTTTGACCTGGATACTCTGGCGTTAGGCAATGGGGCGATAGAGTCTGATGCAACGGGGGATACACAGGTAGATAACAGCCTTGATTTCACGTTGGATCTGCCAGAGCCACCAGCCGAAAATAGTTTGCAGATGGATATTGACGAACTGGATGTTGCCATTCCTGACTTTGATTTGCCCGAATTGTCTGGCAGTGACAAGGTTGAGGAAACAGTTGCAGAACCAGAGTCGGCAACCGAGTTCTTCATTCCTGAAATTGAGGAACCTGACACGCCATTGCAGGCAGAAGAAACTTTATCCGCAACTATTGATACAGATTTTAGTTTGCCAGAGATTGCCTTGCCAGAAGTGGAGTTATCCGAGCCTGATGTTGAGGAACGGGTTGCTACAGAAAATACATTACCTGATATTGACTTTGATCTGCCGGAAATCAGCCTGACCGGAAATGAGGATGTTGATCTGCCCGAGCCAGTGGCTTCAGAGGCAGGGCAGCCATTAGCTATTCCTCAGGAAGACTCAGGGCTTGCTGATATTCAACTGGATGAGATTCAGGATGATCAAGCACCCACATTTGATTTTGCAGGAATAGACCTGGACACGGATAATAGTGCGCTGTCAGAGACAGAGTTAGTTGCTAGTACGGTTGAGGAAGTGGATTTGCCTGACTTCAATTTTGAAGTCGACGAGCAAGACCAAGCCGATGTTGCAACTACTGCTGCAGATATCGATTTTTCCGGTATCAGCCTGGATGTTGTGGACGAGCCAGCAAGCGGGCCGCAGTTGGAAGCAGAGAATCTGGTAGAGGAATCTGCTGATGTGGATACCAAGCTGGATCTGGTTACTGCCTATATGGATATGGGGGACAATGAGGGCGCGCGCGAGTTGCTGGAGGAAATTCTGAAAGAAGGCGGCCCGAGACAGAAGCAGAAAGCCCAGTCGATTCTTGACAGCTTGTCTTGATATGGATTGAATGTTTAAACAAAAGCCGGGTTATACCCGGCTTTTTTATGTCAAATAGCATGATGATGGAAGCTAAAGACACAACAGGGTAGCGATATGGAATGGGGCGGATAATGAGGCTGGCATTAGGAATTGAATATGACGGTGCTGGTTTTTGTGGCTGGCAAAGCCAGCCCAATCGGCTTGCGGTGCAGGACACGCTGGAAGCGGCACTTTCAGAGCTGGCCAGCCACAGCATTCGCGTGGCCGCTGCCGGGCGCACCGATACAGGAGTGCATGCTTTATCCCAAGTGGTACATTTTGATACGGTAGCTGTGCGACCACAAAATGCATGGGTACGTGGAGTGAATGCCAGGCTGCCTGCCAGCGTGCGTGTGTTGTGGGCAACCGAAGTGAATGAGCGTTTCCACGCGCGTTTTGATGCCTATCAGCGCAGCTATCAATATTGGCTTATCAACCAGCCTGTAGCGTCTGCGATAATGGCGGGTAAAGCGGGCTGGTTTCACCAGCCACTTGATCTGGAGGCTATGCAGCAGGCGATGACCCATTTATACGGCCAGCACGATTTCAGTGCCTTCCGCGCGGCGGAGTGCCAGGCCAAATCCCCGGTCAAGATTATGCATCATGCTTCTGTCAGCGCTTTCGGCAGTAGCTTGGTTTTTGATTTTTGCGCCAATGCTTTTTTGCATCACCAGGTACGTAATATGGTGGGTGCCCTGGTGTATATTGGGAAGGGTAAATATCCCCCGGACTTTATGGCAGCGTTGCTGGAAAGCCGAGACCGCAACCTTTCTCCACCGACCTTCTCACCCGATGGCTTATATCTCACGGGTGTGGGATACGATACTCATTGGGGGTTGCCTGTCACCGAGCGCAGGCTGCAATTCGGCATTGGCTGAGGCCGCTGATTTTTTGTGACATGAAACCGACTTTAGGGTACCCTAGCGCCTTTCGATCCTGGGCCTGTTTCAAGCTTGAGAACACGCGTCAAAATCTGTGGCATTACCCGAGTTGAAGATGCACTGGCAGCTACCGGCCATGGTTGCGATGCAATTGGTTTAGTATTTTATGAGCCCAGTCCAAGAAATGTCGATATCCAGCGGGCAGCAGAAATTGTGGCTGCATTACCTCCTTTCGTCAGTGTCGTCGGTTTGTTTGTGGATGCCGCCTCCAGCGAGATAGAGCATGTGTTGAGCCGGCTTCGGCTGGACGTATTGCAGTTTCATGGAGATGAGGCACCTGATGCCTGTCGCCGTTATGGCTTGCCTTACATAAAGGCAGTGCGCGTCAGGAATGAGACAAATTTGCTACAATACGCAGATCAATACAACGACGCCAAGGCCCTGCTGCTTGATGCTTATTTACCGGGCGTGGCAGGTGGTACCGGATTGGTGTTTAATTGGGACTTGGTCCCTGACCGATTTCCGATGCCCATCGTGCTGGCAGGCGGATTGAATCCCGAAAATGTAGCTGAAGCCATCTGCCAGGTGCGGCCTTATGCGGTCGATGTCAGCGGCGGCGTTGAACAAACCAAAGGAATCAAGGATGCGGACAAGATTGCCGCATTCATGCAAGGAGTACAGAATGCAGCGTTATGACATGCCGGACGAAAGAGGGCATTTTGGCCCTTACGGCGGTATTTTTGTGGCCGAGACATTGATTGAGGCGCTGGAAGAGTTGCGCGTCATGTATGAGCGTTATCGCCATGATCCTGAGTTCCTTGCCGAATACGCCTATGACCTCAAGCATTTTGTCGGCAGACCCAGCCCGGTGTATTACGCAGAACGCCTGACCAAGAAGGTCGGTGGCGCGCAAATCTATCTCAAGCGCGAAGACCTGAATCACACCGGCGCGCACAAGGTTAACAACACCATTGGCCAGGCATTGCTGGCCAAGCGCATGGGCAAGCCGCGCGTGATCGCCGAGACCGGCGCTGGCCAGCATGGCGTGGCGACAGCCACGATTGCTGCACGCCTGGGTCTGGAGTGTGTGGTGTATATGGGAGCTGAAGATGTCAAGCGCCAGGCACCTAATGTATTCCGCATGAAGCTGCTGGGTGCCACGGTGGTGCCAGTGGAAAGCGGCTCCAAAACGCTCAAGGACGCGCTCAATGAAGCGATGCGCGACTGGGTCACTAACATTTCCAATACCTTCTACATTATCGGCACTGTTGCCGGGCCGCATCCTTATCCCATGATGGTACGCGATTTCCAGGCGGTGATCGGCATTGAAGCCAAGGAGCAGATGCAGGAAATGGTCGGTCGCCAGCCGGATGCGGTGATCGCCTGTGTCGGCGGCGGTTCCAACGCGATGGGTATTTTCTATCCTTACATTGATGTTGAAGGCGTGCGCTTGATCGGTGTCGAGGCTGCAGGCTACGGCATCGAGACCGGCAAGCATGCGGCACCATTGACCGCCAACAGCCCAGCGGGTGTGCTACATGGCAACCGCACCTATCTGATGCAGGACAAAAACGGCCAGATCATAGAGACGCATTCTGTTTCCGCGGGCCTGGATTATCCGGGAGTAGGGCCTGAACATGCCTGGCTCAAGGACATCAAGCGAGCTGAGTATGTTGCGATCACAGATGATGAAGCGATGGATGCTTTTCATATCCTGTGCCGCACGGAAGGCATCATCCCGGCGCTGGAATCCAGCCATGCATTGGCTTATGCCATGAAGCTTGCCGCTACCATGTCGCCAGACCAGGTATTGCTGGTCAATCTGTCCGGTCGTGGGGACAAGGATATCAACACGGTAGCCAGCCTGGCTGGTATTACCCTCTAAACTGGTTTTGCACATGTCACGAATTCAAGCAACTTTTGCGGCGTTGAAGTCGCAGAACAGAAAAGCACTGATTCCTTATATTACTGCCGGTGATCCTCATCCTAAACATACGGTAGCCATCATGCATGCGTTGGTGCAGTCTGGCGCCGATATGATCGAGCTTGGCATCCCGTTTTCTGACCCGATGGCGGATGGTCCTGTAATCCAGCGTGCCGCCGAGCGTGCCTTGGCCCATCACGTCAGTCTGGGCGATGTATTGGACATGGTGCGTGAATTTCGCCGCACAGACGATAAAACCCCGATTATATTCATGGGTTATGCCAATCCGGTAGAGGCCATGGGTCAGGCAGCCTTTGCCCAGCGTGCGCGCGAAGCGGGCGTTGATGGCGTATTGACGGTGGATTATCCACCTGAGGAGTGCCAGGAATTCGTCGAGCTGCTTAAGGCGCAACAGTTGGATCCGATTTTCCTGTTGTCCCCGACGACAGAGCCGGGCCGGGTGGATATGATTGTGCGTCAGGCTGCCGGCTTTGTGTATTACGTATCGCTCAAAGGCGTGACTGGCTCGCAGAATCTGGATATTGCTGAAGTGAGCGCCAAGGTGCAATCTATCCGTGGTCAGACGGATTTACCTATCGGCGTGGGTTTCGGCGTGCGGGATGCGGTGACTGCCAAGGCGGTTGCTGATGTGGCAGAGGCCGTAGTGATTGGCAGCCGCATGATTCAGGAAATCGAGCAATCAACTGAGGCAAACTTGCTGGACAATCTGTCACAGTTGACCAAAACATTGCGCGTGGCGATTGACCCCTGATTGATCAAGTGCTGATGCGGGTGAAACGCCCTCATTATTCATGAAAGGAAACAGGCTGGCCGCTGGCCGGGTGTTTCATTTTCTACAAAGGAAAAACCATGAGCTGGTTACAAAAACTTCTGCCTCCCAAAATCAACCGACCTGCAGGCAATAGCCGCAAGTCCGTGCCTGAAGGGTTGTGGAGTAAATGTCCCTCGTGTGAGGCGGTGCTCTATCGCACTGATCTGGAAAGCAATGCAGAAGTTTGTCCCAAATGTTCTTACCATAATCGTATCTCTGCGCGCACGCGCCTGGATTTATTGCTTGATCCGGAAGGGCGTTCAGAAATTGGTGCAGAAGTGCAGCCGATTGATCCGCTCAAGTTTAAGGACAGCAAGCGTTATGTGGATAGGCTAAAAGCCACTCAGTCGGAAATGGAAGAGACGGACTCGCTGATTGTCATGCAAGGCAGCATCAAGACCGTGGGCGTGGTGGTCGCCGCGTTTGAATTCAAGTTCATGGGCGGTTCCATGGGTTCTGTGGTCGGTGAGCGTTTTGTTCGCGGTGTGCAGGCTGCAATCGATAATCACACTCCATTCATCTGTGTTTCTGCCAGCGGCGGCGCGCGCATGCAGGAAGGCTTGTTCTCTCTGATGCAGATGGCCAAGACCAGTGCTGCGCTGACCAAGCTCAGCAAGGCTGGTTTGCCTTATATCTCGATATTGACCGACCCTACCATGGGCGGGGTATCGGCGAGTTTCGCCATGCTGGGCGATGTGATTGTGGCCGAGCCGCAGGCATTGATCGGCTTTGCAGGCCCACGCGTGATCGAGCAGACTGTACGCGAAACCTTGCCTGAAGGCTTTCAGCGTTCAGAATTCCTGCTGGAGCATGGTGCTGTTGACATGATTGTCGACAGACGTGAAATGCGTGACAGGCTGGCGACCTTGATGACCGGCTTAATGCGCATGCCTGCCAATGCTGCTTAGACTCCATTCTGATCAATTATTCAGTGACATCTTCCTTATCTTTACCTGATTTTCATGAGTTGGCTGATTGGCTCACTTATATTGAAGCTCTACACCCAGCTTCCATCGAAATGGGGCTGGAGCGCGTCGAACAGGTACGTCAGCGGCTCGGCCTTGTACCGCAGTTTCCTATCATCATAGTGGCAGGTACCAATGGCAAAGGCTCAACCTGTGCCATGCTGGAAAGTATCTACCGGGTGGCAGGTTACAGGGTGGGATGTTATACATCGCCTCATTTCATCCGTTATAACGAGCGTGTGCGGATCGGCGGCGCAGAGGTTGCGGATGAGGTCTTGGTGGAGGCATTCCAGGCAATAGAGCAGGCGCGGCAGGAGACTGATACCGCACTGACTTATTTCGAGTTCGGTACTCTGGCCGCAGTCTGGAGTTTGATGCAGGCCAAGGTGGATGTAGGCATTCTTGAGGTGGGCCTTGGTGGCCGTCTGGATGCAGTGAATGTGTTTGCTCCGCAGTGCAGCATCGTGACCAGCGTAGACCTCGATCACATGGATTTTCTCGGCAATGACCGCGAATGCATAGGGCGTGAAAAGGCGGGCGTGTTCCGGCCTGGAGCGCCGGCGATTTGTGGAGATAATGATCCACCGTTGTCTCTCCAGGCATATGCAGCCGAGATTGGAACTGATCTGCGCAGGATAGGGCACGAATTTGGCTTCCAGGCGCAACAATCGGATTGGCACTATCGCGCAGGAAGCCAGGAATACCAGTTACCGTTGCCTGCACTATCTGGCAGTTTCCAGCTCAATAATGCAGCCAGTGTCATCAATGCTGTTGATTGCCTGCAAGAGATATTGCCAGTCACGCTGGTGCAGATGCGGCAAGGGTTGCAGCAGGTGGTCTTGAATGGGCGTTTCCAAGTTTGCCGCGAGCAGCCGCAGGTCATCCTTGATGTGGCGCACAATCCGCATGCCGCCAAGGCATTGGCTTCCAATCTGGCGCAGCATCCTGTTGTTGGTCGCACTTTGGCCGTATTTTCCATGTTGGCCGACAAGGATATTGCAGGCGTGATACAGGTGCTGACGCCATATATCGATGCCTGGTATATCGCTGGCGTGGGGCATGCGCGCGGCGCCAGCGCAGAACAATTACGAGAATATGTGATGGCTCAGGCTTCATCATCCAGTTTGGTACAGATCCATGCCGATGTACGCAACGCGTATCGTCAAGCCTGTAATGATGCTGGCGAAAATGATAGAATTATCGTCTTTGGTTCATTTTTTACTGTGGCCGATATTATGTGCGAGCTCGCGACCACGCAGCATGCATAGCACTGATTCAAACAAGGATAGTAGGATTTTTAATGGCTTCCGACCAGTCGAATGATCAGGAACTTCAATTCAAGAAACGTGCGCGCCGTCGCCTGGTTGGAGCGATTGCGCTGGTGTTGTTGATGGTGACCATTTTGCCGATGGTTCTGGATGACCGTAGCAGTAAAACCCCGCAACAGGAAATTGCTATTCACATCCCTAGTCAGGATGGTCCTGAATTTACATCCAAGGTGGCCCCGCAGGGTGAACCTGTAGAGGAAGTGATTTCCGAACCGGTACTATCTTTATCAGAACAGCATAATACCGATCCCGATTTTGAAGCGCCGACTGTTCAGCCAACACCCAAGCCAGAGGTAATCAAACAAGCCATTCCAGAACCTGTGAAGAAGGAAGCGGCCAAGCCCGAGGCAAAGCCGGTAGCTCCCAAGGCGGCTGCCTCTTCCAAGCCTGACACTGCCAAGGAAAAGCAGAAACCAGTAGAAACCAAGCCAGCAGCGGCAGGAAGTTTTCTGGTACAGATAGGCGTGTTCTCCGATCCGATCAATGTCAAGAACCTGCAGGACAAACTGTCCGGCCAAGGCTTGAAATCCCATACGGAAATTATTGCTACCCCGGCAGGGGATAAGACCCGTTTGCGGGTTGGTCCATTTGCCAGCCGGGAATCTGCTGAGCAAGCCATGAACAAGGTCAAGGCCGCTGGTTTGTCCGGCATGATCATCAGCAACAAATAGCATGACAGGTTTCGATTATGCAGTGCTGGCGATTATTGGGATTTCCGTATTGCTCAGCATCATGCGTGGTTTTGTGCGCGAGATATTGGCGCTGGCAGCCTGGATCATTGCATTCATAGTAGCAAAGCTCTATACCGTGGAAGTGTCCGTCATGCTGCCGGATTCCATTCCCTCGGAAGAATTGAAATTCCTCGCCGCCTTTATAATTTTGTTTTTGTCCTCATTATTAGTATGTAGCCTGCTAGCCATCGCAATTGCCCAATTATTCAAGACCATGGGATTGAGTGCCCTGGATCGTGGCTTGGGTGGCTTGTTTGGCTTTGTCCGCGGATTGCTCATTGTATTGACCTTAGTGCTGCTGGGCGGCCTGACTTCGTTACCGCAGGACACGCGCTGGCGGAATGCGATGTTCAGTGCGCCGCTGGAGGCGATGGTGATGGCTATCCTGCCCTGGTTTGCGCAGGATATTGCAAAACATATTAAATACGACTAGATTGAAACAAGCGGTTTGACTCTGGTCGCTTCAGATTTTTGTTTTTAAGGCATATAGCTTATGTGTGGAATTATCGGTGTAGTCGGTAAAAACCCAGTAAATCAGCTACTCTATGACGGATTGCTGGTGCTACAGCATCGCGGACAGGATGCTGCGGGGATCGTCACCTGTGATGGCAATACCTTTTTCATGCATAAGAACAACGGCCTGGTGCAGGATGTATTCAGGACGCGCCACATGCGTAGCCTGATCGGCAATGCCGGTATCGCCCATGTGCGTTATCCTACCGCGGGCTCTTCTTCTGCTGCCGAATCCCAGCCTTTCTATGTAAATTCCCCGTTCGGTATCGTGCTTGGGCATAACGGTAACCTGACCAATTCAGCCCAGCTCAAGCAGGAAATGTTCAGGCAGGACCTGCGCCACATCAATACCAATTCCGATTCCGAAGTATTGCTTAATGTATTGGCGCATGAGATCGAACTCTCTTCGCACAGCGCGGTATTGAATGCCGACATGGTGTTTGAAGCAGTGACAGGTGTTCATAAGCGCTGCCGCGGGGCTTACGCGGTTGTGGCGATGATTGCCAATTTCGGTCTACTGGCTTTCCGTGACCCGAATGGCATCCGTCCCCTGGTCATTGGCAAGCACGAAACAGAACAGGGCACAGAATATATCGTGGCTTCCGAGAGCGTGGCGCTGGATGTGCTGGGCTTTACCCTGGTGCGTGATGTGGAGCCTGGTGAGGCGATATTCATTGACCTGGAAGGTAATTTCTTCTCACGCCAATGTGCTGAAGCGCCCCAGTTGGCGCCGTGTATTTTTGAATATGTTTATCTAGCCCGTCCTGACTCCGTGATTGACAAGGTATCGGTCTACCAGACCCGCCTGCACATGGGTGAAAGCCTGGCTGACAAGATTGCGCGTGAATGGAGTGATCTCAAGATCGACGTGGTGATCCCGATTCCGGATACCAGCCGTCCGAGTGCCCTGGAGCTTGCCAACAAGCTCAACCTCACCTATCGCGAAGGTTTTATCAAAAACCGCTATATTGGCCGTACCTTCATCATGCCTGGCCAGGCGTTGCGCAAGAAATCCGTGCGACAAAAACTCAACCCGATTGGCATGGAGTTCCAGGGCAAGAATGTGCTGTTAGTGGATGATTCCATCGTTCGCGGCACCACTTCCAAGCAAATCGTGCAGATGGCGCGGGATGCGGGAGCCAGCAAGGTATTTTTTGCATCTGCAGCGCCGCCGGTGCGCTTTCCTAATGTTTATGGAATCGATATGCCTTCGCGCAGCGAGTTGTTGGCGACTGACCGCACAGATGAGGAAATCTGTGCGGAAATCGGCGCTGATGCCCTGATTTATCAGGACCTGGAAGCATTGATTACCGCAGTGCAAAAGAGTAATCCTGATATTCAGGTATTCGATTGTTCCTGTTTTGATGGAAAGTACATCACAGGAGATATTGACGAGGTCTATCTTAACCGGGCGGAAGCCGCGCGCGGCGATGGCGCCAAGCAAACGCGTCCTGCCAACTCGATTACCCAGCTTGACTTGAATCTTGCTGGAGCAGAAGAGGAAGAGCTGATCTAACTTGACCTCTGACTCTGTCAGGAATAGTATCAATCCATGCGCTGATTTGAGGAGAAGCAACACTCAGCTTGCGGGCGCAATATAAATACTGCTAAAGCGAGTTGATCTTGAAACCCGTTTTAGCGTTGGAGCTATGACGGGTTTTTTCATGCCCGTTTCTTTTGAATTGAGCCTGATGACGGGCAGAAAGGTAAGAATGTTATGAGTCAGCATGAGTGGCATGCCGAAACACTGGGTGTGCGGGCAGGGGGTGAGCAGACCGCGTTTGGTGAAAATTCCGAAGCCATGTTCTTGACCTCCAGCTTTGTCTTTGAAAGCGCAGCGCAGGCAGCGGCTCGATTTGGCGGAAAAGAACCGGGGAATATCTATTCCCGTTTCACCAACCCGACCGTCACCATGTTCCAGAACAAGCTGGCAGCCCTGGAGGGCGCCGAGTTTTGCGTGGCGACATCCTCTGGCATGTCTGCCATCCTGGCGTGCGTCATGGGCTTGTGCTCCGCTGGCGACCACATTGTGGCTTCGCGCAGCCTGTTTGGCACCACAGCGCAGTTGTTCGGCAATATCCTTAAGCGCTGGGGGCTGGAAACAACCTTTGTTTCCCTGTCTGACCCGGAAGAATGGAGGGCTGCTGTACAGCCGAACACCAAGCTGTTTTTTGTGGAAACGCCTTCCAACCCCTTGACCGAGATTTGCGATATTACGGCGCTGGCTGACATTGCTCATGCCGCAGGCGCCTTGCTGGTCGTGGATAATTGCTTTTGCACTCCTGCGGTACAGAAGCCGCTGGAGCTTGGTGCGGATGTCATCGTGCATTCTGCGACCAAATACATTGACGGCCAGGGGCGCTGCCTGGGTGGCGCCGTGCTTGGCAACAAGGCCCTGCTGGAGCCTGTCTACGGTTTTCTGCGCACGGCTGGACCGACCATGAGTGCGTTCAATGCCTGGGTGTTCCTTAAAGGCCTGGAAACGCTGCATGTTCGCATGGAGGCCCATGCGCGTAGCGCGCTGGAATTGGCGCAATGGCTGGAGAGGCAGCCTCGCGTGGAGCGTGTCTATTACCCAGGCTTGGCATCGCATCCGCAACATGCGCTGGCAATGCGCCAGCAGAAAAACGGTGGTGCGATCGTTTCCTTTGACGTCAAGGGTGGTCAGCCTGCTGCCTGGCACCTCATTGATTCCACCAGGATGATTTCCATCACGGCCAACCTGGGGGATGCCAAGAGCACGATTACCCATCCGGCAACCACCACACATAGCCGGGTCAGCGCGGAAGCGCGTGCAGCTGCCGGAGTTGGCGACGGCTTGATCCGTGTCGCAGTCGGCCTGGAGCATGTGGATGACCTCAAGGCGGATCTGGCATGGCTTGGCACGACGGATTGAGAGGATTGCGTTATAGTATGACCAGCGCAACGATATATTTAACTGATCAAGGAGTGGAAATATGAGTTTGAAAGACGAATATGTAGAAAAGCTCAAGGCGCAACTCGATGAGTGGAGTGCTGATATTGATGTGTTGGAAGCCAGGGTGCGCCAGGCGGATGCCGAACTGCATATCAAGTACGATGAGCAGGTGGTAGCGTTGAAGCAGAAGCGCGATGAGGCCAAGCTCAAGCTGGCTGAGATTCAGGCTTCTGCCGGTGAAGCCTGGCAGGAACTGCGCAAGGGAAGCGACGATGCCTGGGATGCCATCAAACGCGCGATTACCGAAGCTCGCAAAAAATTCAACGAATAACCTGCATTGCATGCAGGCAAGGAGATGGCGATGAAAGCATCTATAGTCGTTGGGCTATTGCTGATTGTTTTTGGCGTTGTATCCCTGGTTTACCAGGGGTTTAGCTACACAACGGAGGAAACAGTAGTCCAGCTTGGTTCATTGAAGGCTACTGCCGAAGTGGAAAAGGATGTGGTGATTCCGCAGGCGGTGAGCATTATCACGATTGTTGCTGGTATTGCCGTGGTGGCGTTGGGTGCGCGTCGTAAGTAGCCGTTATTGTTTCAGCCAATAAAAAACGGGACATCATGTCCCGTTTTTTATATCTGGCCTAGAGTGAATTACAGGCTGGAAGCGTTTTCTGCCAGATACTTGGCAACGCCTTCCGGGGAAGCGTTCATACCAGCTTTGCCTTTTTTCCAGCCAGCAGGGCAGACTTCGCCGTGAGCTTCGAAGAATTGCAATGCATCAACCATGCGCAGCATTTCATCAATGTCACGGCCCAATGGCAGGTCGTTCACAACCTGGTGCACCACAACGCCATCCTTGTTGATGAGGAAAGAACCACGGTAAGCCACGCCGCCGTCAGCTTCAACATCATACGCCTTGCAGATATCGTGCTTGATGTCGGCAACCAATGGGTAACCAACCTGGCCGATACCGCCCTTGTCTACTGGAGTGTTCTTCCAGGCCAGGTGAGTAAAATGAGAGTCGATAGATATGCCAATCACTTCAACGCCGCGCGCCTTGAATTCTGCCAGGCGATGATCGAAGGCGATCAGTTCGGAAGGGCAGACAAAAGTGAAATCCAGCGGGTAAAAGAAGATAACAGCAGATTTGCCCTTGATGTGTTCGGAAAGGGTGAAATCTTCTTTGATGGAGTTGTCGCCAAGAACGGCTGCTGCGGTGAAATCGGGTGCTGGCTTGCCAACTAGAACGGCCATATGCTTTCTCCTTAATCTGATTGCTAGGCGTTGAAAACGCGATAGCCTAAAGTAAGTCCCTGCAAATTACTAATGAATTTTTGCGAGCGTGATGGAAGGTGATTGGCGAAATGCATCGTGGCTAATGGGGAGATCGTGACATGCTTTGGCACTCGTATCGTGCTAAAATCCAAGTCTTTCAGCCACTTTAAGCCGATAGCCAATAATGGATCAGTTCGCAAAAGAAACCCTCCCTATCAGCCTCGAAGACGAGATGCGCCGTTCGTACCTGGATTACGCCATGAGCGTGATCGTGGGGCGTGCGTTGCCTGATGTGCGCGATGGCCTTAAACCCGTGCATCGCCGTGTACTGTTTGCGATGCACGAGCTGAACAACGACTGGAACAGGCCATATAAGAAATCCGCGCGTATTGTCGGTGACGTCATCGGTAAATACCACCCGCACGGCGATATTGCGGTCTACAACACTATCGTGCGCATGGCCCAGGATTTCTCTCTGCGTTACATGCTGGTTGATGGCCAGGGCAACTTTGGCTCTGTGGATGGCGATAATGCTGCAGCAATGCGGTACACCGAAATCCGCATGGCGCGTATTGCGCACGAATTGCTCGCCGATATTGACAAGGAAACTGTTGATTTTGGCCCTAACTATGATGGTTCCGAACACGAGCCATTGATCATGCCAGCACGCATACCTAACCTGCTGATTAATGGCAGCTCCGGTATCGCGGTTGGCATGGCGACCAATATACCGCCGCACAATCTCAACGAAGTCATCGCAGGCTGTCTGGCCTTGCTCAAAAACCCGGAACTGAGTGTTGATGAGCTGATCGAGATCATTCCGGCGCCTGATTTCCCCACTGCGGGCATCATTTACGGCACTGTGGGTGTCAAAGAAGGTTACCGCACTGGCCGCGGACGCGTGGTGATGCGCGGCCGCACCCACGTCGAAGACCTGGAAAAGGGCAACCGCCAGGCCTTGATCGTGGATGAGCTACCGTACCAGGTCAACAAGAAGACGTTCGTTGAGAAAATTGCCGAGCTGGTCAACGAGAAGAAGATCGAGGGCATTTCCGACCTGCGCGATGAATCCGACAAGTCCGGCATGCGCGTCGTGATCGAGCTCAAGCGCGGCGAAGTCCCTGAAGTCGTGCTTAACAACCTCTACAAGCAGACCCAACTGCAAGATACTTTCGGCATGAACATGGTGGCGCTGCTGGACGGCCAGCCGCGCCTGCTCAATCTCAAGCAGATGCTGGAAGCCTTCCTGCGCCACCGCCGCGAAGTGGTGACGCGCCGTACCGTCTACGAATTGCGCAAGGCGCGCGAGCGCGGCCACGTGCTCGAAGGCCTGGCAGTGGCATTGGCCAACGTGGACGAGATGATTGCCCTGATCAAGGCCGCACCGACGCCGCCGGAAGCCAAGCGCGAATTGATGGCGCGCACCTGGAAGTCGCCCGTGGTAGAGGAAATGCTCAAGCGTGCAGCCATGGAGGCTTCGCGTCCTGAAGGCCTGTCCGTCGATTTCGGCCTGACCCCGAATGGCTACAGATTGTCCGACGTGCAGGCGCAGGAAATCCTGCAGATGCGTTTGCAACGCTTGACCGGCCTGGAACAGGACAAGATCGTCAACGAATACAAGGAGGTTATGGATATCATTGCCGATTTGCTTGATATCCTCGCCAAGTCCGAGCGCGTGACGCAAATCATTGTGGAAGAGCTGGCAGCTATCCTCAATCAGTTCGGTGACAAGCGCCGCAGCGAGATTGTGCACAACGCGCAAGACCTTTCGCTGGAAGACCTGATTACGCCGCAGGACGTGGTGGTGACGCTTTCGCATACCGGCTATGTGAAGTCGCAGCCGCTGGAAGAATACCGTGCGCAACGCCGCGGTGGCCGCGGTAAGCAGGCGGCGGCCACCAAGGAAGACGATTTCATCGACAAGATGTTCGTGGCGAATACGCACGACTACATCCTGTGCTTCTCAAGCCGCGGTCGTGTCTATTGGCTCAAGGTCTACGAAGTGCCGCAAGGCAGCCGCATCAGCCGCGGCAAGCCGATCGTCAACCTGTTCCCGTTGGAGGAGGGCGAAAAGATCAATGCCATCCTGCCGGTCAAGGAGTTCGACGAAAATCATTATGTGTTCATGGCGACTGCCAAGGGCACTGTCAAGAAAACGGCACTGATTGAGTTCTCCAACCCACGCCGTTCCGGCATTATTGCGCTGAACCTGGACGATGGCGATTACCTGATCGGGGCCGAAGTCACCAACGGCGTGAACGACATCGTCCTCGTTTCCAACGGCGGTAAAGCGGTCTGGTTCGATGAAGAAGACGTGCGTGCGATGGGGCGTGCGGCGCGCGGCGTGCGCGGCATGAAGCTGCAAGCCAAGCAGCAGGTGATTTCCCTGCTGATCGCCGATAACGACAAGCAAACCGTGTTGGTGGCCACTGAAAATGGCTACGGCAAGCGCACCGTCCTGGCTGATTTCCGTCATTCCGGCCGCGGCACTCAGGGTGTGAAGGCGATTGCCACCAGTGAACGTAATGGCACGGTAGTGGCTGCAAGGTTGGTAAGTGATGATGACGAGATCATGCTGATTACGACCGGCGGCGTATTGATTCGTACCCGGGTCAAGGAAATCCGCGAGTTGGGCCGTGCTACTCAGGGTGTGACCTTGATCAACCTGGGTGAAGGCGAGAAGCTGTCTGGCCTAGAAAAGGTTGTCGAGACGGATGACGACAGCGATACTGAAACGATTGCTTAACCAAATTCAGAATTGAATATATGACGCAAATCTATAATTTCTCTGCCGGGCCGGCGGTCTTGCCCAAGGAAGTGCTGCAACAGGCAAGTAACGAAATGCTGGATTGGCATGGCTCCGGCATGTCCGTGATGGAAATGAGCCATCGCGGCAAGGAATTCATTAGCATCGCCAACGAGGCGGAAGCCGATTTGCGTGAGCTCATGAATATTCCCGCCAATTATAAGGTGCTGTTTCTGCAGGGCGGAGCACATGCGCAATTTTCCATGATTCCTATGAATCTCTTGCGCGGCAAGGATACGGCAGATTACCTGGATACCGGTATCTGGGCGCAGAAAGCGATTGAAGAGGCAGCCAGGTATTGCAAGGTCAACGTCGTGGCCTCAGGCAAAGATCACCAGTATTTCAGGGTGCCACAGCAATCACAATGGAAGTTGAACCCGGATGCAGCCTATGTGCATTACACCTCGAATGAAACTATCGGCGGTCTGGAGGTGTTCTGGACGCCGCAGACCGGTCATGTGCCGTTGGTGGTGGATATGTCATCACACATTCTTTCGCGGCCCGTGGATGTGTCACAGTTCGGCTTGATTTATGCAGGGGCGCAGAAAAATATTGGCCCTGCCGGGCTGACCATTGTGATTGTGCGCGAAGATCTCATTGGCCAGACTATTGCTGGCACGCCGACCATGTTCGATTACAAGATACATGCCGACAATGGCTCCATGTATAACACGCCCCCAACTTATGGCATTTACATGGCGGGGCTGGTATTCAAATGGTTGAAGGCCAAAGGCGGCCTGGCAGCCGTGGAAAAGCTCAATATCGAGAAAGCGGCATTACTATACGATTATTTCGATAGCAGTGATTTTTACAACTCTCCGATTGCCGAGGAAAACCGTTCGCGCATGAATGTGCCATTCACGCTCAAGGATAGCGCGCTTGACGCAGAATTCCTCAAACAGGCCGAGGCCAATGGCTTGTTGCAACTCAAGGGGCACCGGCTGTTGGGTGGTATGCGTGCCTCCATTTATAACGCTATGCCTATTGAAGGTGTGCAGGCATTGGTGGCTTTCATGCAGGATTTTGCACGCACCCGCGGTTAAGAAGAGGTCTGCATGAGTGATATTCTGAAAGAGTGCCGGGACCAGATTGACGCAATTGACGAGCAATTGCTGCAATTAATCAATGCGCGGGCTGCGCTGGCGCGTGAAATCGGGGAGCTCAAGGGGGAAGGGCCAGTGTACCGGCCAGAGCGCGAGGCGCAGGTATTGCGCCGCCTGCTGGAAAAAAACAGGGGCCCACTGTCCGCAGAGGCTTTGACTGCTGTTTTTCGCAGCATCATGTCTAACTGCCGAGCATTGGAGCGTGAGCTTTCGGTTGCCTTCCTTGGCCCCCTAGGCACATTCAGCGAAGAGGCAGCCAGCAAGCAGTTTGGCGGCATGGGTGCTCCTATGCCATGTATCTCGATTGATGAAGTATTCCGCAAGGTTGAGTCTGGCGCTGCCGATTATGCTGTTGTGCCGGTAGAAAACTCGACGGAAGGGGCAGTGGGGCGGACCTTGGATCTGCTGACTACCACCAGTCTGCATATTTGCGGCGAGATTGCCCTGCCGGTGCATCATTGCCTGTTACGACGCAAGGATGCAGTTGGCGAGATCAGGCGCGTCTATTCCCATGCCCAGTCGCTTGGGCAATGCCACGAATGGCTCAATCTCAATCTGAGTGGTGTTGAACGAGTCAGCACCGGCAGCAATGCGCAAGCCGCCGAGCTGGCAGCGCAAGATCCTTTTGCTGTGGCGATTGCTGGCAAGCGCGCTGCCGAGATCTTTGATTTGGCATTACTGGCAGAAAACATCGAGGACGACCCGAAAAATGTCACGCGATTCCTCGTCCTGTCTGCGCATGAGGTCGAACCTTCTGGCCAAGACAAGACTTCTCTGCTACTGGCGGCCAAGAATGTGCCTGGAGCGGTGGTGGGGCTGCTTTCCCCACTTGCCCAGCATGGCGTTGACATGACCAAGTTCGAATCCCGTCCGTCCAAACTGGGTATCTGGGAGTATGTATTTTTCGTGGATATAGAAGGGCACTACAAGGATCCCAAAGTTGCCAAGGCGTTACACGAGCTTGAGGAAAAGTCATCCTTATTCAAGCTTCTTGGTTCCTATCCGATAGCTATAATATGATGCGTGCATGCGCCAGATGCTATGTCTGGCGCATGCTTATATGTCACCTGGTTTGATTTCCCTGAGTGCTTCATGGATTTTGAATCTGGGTTTGCGTATGATGAAACGCGTATGATCTATCGTTGAAAGGGGAGTATGCCGCTTAGCCAGGACCTGTTGGAAACTGCTTCATCGCATAAGTGGAAGTTGAAGTTCGAGCACACGCCTCTGGAAGAGGATTACCAGGCACATACGCATTCTAGTCTGCGCCGTCATTCACGATTGGCCCTGCTGGTGGGCGCTATCATGTACATGTTGTATGGCTTGCTGGATCCATTGTTCGTCAAGCCGGAAGTGTTTGTGCATGTCTGGTATATCCGCATCATGGTAGTGATGTTGTTCTGCGCCGTATTCTGGCTCTCCTTTTCCGAGTATTTTTCCAGGAATAATCAGTTACTGCTGTCCATCGTGGCTCTGTTCAGTGGTATAGGTTTGCTGGCGCAGGTCAGTTACATGCCGGTGGCGGCCATCAACTTCTACTATACCGGCCTGGTGATCATGGTGTTCTGGACCTACACCTTCTCAGGATTACGGTTCTTCAACTCGGCAATGGTGGGTGTGGCACTGCTGCTGGTGTTCAATGTGATGTTCCTGTTCCTACGGCCTTTGCCGCTGCTGCAGGTATTGATTTACGATATGTTTATCCTGTCGGCCAATATCGTGGGGGGCTTTGCAAGCTATGTCGTGGAAAGGCAGAGCCGGGCACTTTTCCTGCGTGAAAAAGATCTGGATAATGAACGCAAGCGCCAGCAGGAACGAGCCTTGCATGACCGGCTGACCGGTTTGCCCAATCGAGAGTTGCTGCTGGACCGCATTGAACAGGCTATCAATCTGGCAATCCGCAATGACCAGGTGTGCGCAGGATTGTTCATTGATCTCGATCGCTTCAAGCCCATCAATGATACCTACGGCCACCTTATAGGTGATGTGGTGTTGAAAGAGGTGGCGACCCGCCTCAAATATACCGTGCGTGAAGCGGACACCCTGGCGCGTTTAGGGGGAGATGAGTTTTTTATTCTGGCACGGGATATCGGTAGCCCGGAAGCGGCGCAAATACTGGCGGAAAAGTTGCAGCGGCAGTTCCTTGCCCCCATTATCTTGGACGGTTTGCCGCCGATTCATGACTTGTCTGCCAGTATAGGCGTGTGTGTTTTCCCCTACCGTGATGTGTCGGCGGTCGATGTCATCCGGCGCGCGGATCACGCCATGTACGAAGTCAAGCGCGCGAGCCGACAAGAGCCTGCTCGAACCTGAATACATTCAATTTCAAATTTACTTAATTTAAAGGAATACTATCGTGACTAGGCTGTGCGACCTCGCGCCGTCCAATATTCGTGCCATTGCGCCTTACCAGCCCGGCAAGCCCATCACCGAGCTGGCGCGGGAAATGAACCTCAACCCTGAAAACATCATCAAGTTGGCTTCCAATGAAAATCCTCTGGGGGTGAGCCCCAAGGCGTATGAAGCCATGCAGGAAGCGCTGGAGGACATTGCCCGCTATCCCGATGGCAACAGCTTTGCGCTAAGGGATTGCCTCTGCCGCAAGTTCGGCTTGCAGCCAGACCAATTGATATTCGGGAATGGATCCAACGATATCCTGGAACTGGCTGCGCGCGCATTTCTTACACCTGGCACCGAGGCAGTCTATTCCCAGCATGCCTTTGCCGTTTACCCGCTGGTGACTTTGGCAACAGGAGCAACTGGCATCAGTGTTCCAGCGCGGAATTTTGGTCATGACCTGGATGCCATGCTGGCGGCGGTCAGAGATAAAACCCGCATTGTTTTCATTGCCAATCCGAACAATCCTACTGGCACTTTGCTTGCAAAAGCGGAATTGCGCGCGTTCCTTGCTAAAGTGCCTGAGCATGTATTGGTAGTGCTGGATGAGGCATATGACGAATATCTCCCCGCCGAGAGCAAATCTGAGGCACTCTTATGGCTCAAGGAGTTCAGTAATCTGCTGATTTCCAGAACCATGTCCAAGGCCTATGGTTTGGCAGGGTTGCGGATCGGCTATGGCGTGGCTGCGCCCGAAGTGGCGGACTTGATCAACCGCGTGCGCCAGCCATTCAATGTCAATAGTGTGGCACAGGCTGCGGCAGTAGCCGCGTTAAGTGATGAGGACTTCGTCCAGCGTACTTATGCGCTCAACCAGGCGGGCATGGCGCAGATTACCCAAGGCTTGACCAGCTTGGGTCTGGATTACATTCCTTCATATGGCAACTTCGTGAGCTTCCATGTCACTGACGCGGCAGGGGTATATCAGCAACTGCTGAAGGCTGGCGTGATTGTGCGGCCTGTCGCCGCGTATGAAATGCCTGATTATCTGCGTGTCAGCATTGGTTTGTATGCAGAAAATGACCGCTTCCTGGAAGTGTTGGAGCAGGTACTAAAAGTACCTACTTAATTCTGAAATCAGGCCTCTTTTGAGGCCTGATTGCTTTCCAGACTGGCTTGCAGTTTGGCTCCTCCTGATTGACTCATGATAATCATGAGACGACTTTCGGTGTTTTCGCACTGTTTCGTTCATGTCCCAGGACGCACAATATGTCCACGTTGCTGTCAGGTGTTTTGCCCGAAAGTAGCGTTGAAAATCAATTTAAATTAACAGGAGAGTATTATGTGGACCAAGCCAGAAGTTACTGAAATGCGTTTCGGTTTTGAAGTCACTATGTACGTTTGCAACCGCTAAGTGACGGTCATGGCCGGGTTCTTGCCCGGCCGTTTCCAGTAGCAACGAGTTTGAGTAAGGGCTGATATGCATATTCATGTTTTAGGGTCGGCAGCCGGCGGCGGTTTTCCGCAGTGGAACTGCAATTGCCCGAATTGCGATGGCCTGCGTAAAGGCAAGATCAAGGCGAAAAAGCGCACACAATCTTCCATCTGTGTCAGCGCTGATGGCGTCAACTGGGTGTTGTTCAATACCTCTCCAGACATTCTTCAGCAAATCCAGGAATTTCCTCCGTTACAACCTGCTCGTGCCATTCGCGATAGTGGCATTGCAGGCATTGTGCTGATTGATGCGCAGATTGACCACACTACCGGGTTGCTGATGCTGCGCGAAGGTCAGGTCAAGCGCGAAATCTATTGCACCGATATGGTGTACCAGGATCTGACCACTGGTAATCCATTGCTCAATATCCTTGGGCATTATTGCGGCGTGAATCGCCATGACATCCCGATCGACGGCAAGAACAGTTTTACTGTGAATGGCGCGCCTAGCCTGCGCTTCACTGCTGTAGCGCTCAAAAGTGCGGCGCCCCCGTATTCACCGCACCGTAACGACCCGCACCCGGGCGACACCATAGGCGTGTTGATCGAAGATACGAACAATGGCAGGAAAGCCTTTTATGCTCCTGGTCTGGGCGAAATCGAGCCACATTTGCCAGCCTTGATGCAGCAGGCCGATTGCATCATGGTGGATGGCACCTTTTGGACCAATACCGAGATGATCGACATGGGCCTCATGACCAAGAAGGCCCGCGACATCGGCCACAATCCGCAATCCGGCCCCGGCGGCATGATAGAGGTGCTGGATGGCTATCCCCATGCGCGCCGCGTGCTGATTCATATCAACAACACCAACCCCATCCTGCGTGAAGACTCTGCCGAGCGCGTGGAACTGGAGCGTCATGGCATTGAAGTGGCCTATGACGGCATGGACATCATTCTCTAGGAGACGTTAATGAACGCACCAGTGACAGACAACATCCCCTGGACCCGTGAGGAATTCGAGCAGCAACTGCGCGACAAGGGTCGGGGCTACCATATCTATCATCCATTCCATGTGATGATGTACGAGGGCAAGCTTACACGTGAGCAGTTGCAATGCTGGGTCGCCAATCGCTTTTATTACCAGATCAGCATCCCACAAAAAGATGCTGCCATCATGTCCAACTGTCCGGACAAGGAAATCCGCAAGGAATGGATACAGCGCATCATCGACCATGATGGCGATGCCAACACTGAAGGTGGTATTGAGGCATGGATCAAGCTGGGAGAAGCCGTGGGGTTGAGCCGGGAAGAGATTACCTCCCTTAAGCTGGTTTCACCTGGCGTGCGCTTTGCTGTTGATGCCTATGTCAACTTTGCCAAACAGCGGCCATGGCAGGAGGCGGTTTGCTCCTCGCTTACCGAGTTGTTCGCCCCGCATATCCATCAGCAGCGCATCAGTTCCTGGCCTGAAATGTATCCTTGGATCAAGGAAGAAGGGCTGATCTATTTCAAGAAGCGTCTGACCGAAGCCAGACGTGATGTCGAGCAGGGGCTAGCCGTGACGCTGGATTATTTCAGCCAGACGCGCGAATTGCAGGAAAAAGCGCTGGATATTCTGCAATTCAAGCTGGACGTGCTCTGGGTCGTTGCCGACTCTATTATGCTGGCTTCAACCAATATCAAGGTGGAACACGATGTCGACTATCTCAAACAACCAAGATAATGCCAGCGTCGGCATGGATGACATCTATGCCATTGCGCGCCATTACCGCTTCCAGTGGGAAGAGGCGCAGGGCTGCTATGTCCTGCTGTTTCCTGAAGGCATGATCAAGCTAAATGGTGGAGCGGGAGAAGTCATCAAGCGCGTGGACGGGCAACGCAGCGTGGCGCAGATAGTGGCCGATGTTCAAGCTGCATTTCCTGATGTGCCGGATATCCAGGCCGATGTCATCGCCATGCTGAACCTGGCGGTGGAAAAGGCCTGGCTGGAGAAGCGTGCGTAATCAGGCGGCCTGTGGCAGGCGCATGACGCGGAGGAGCGAAAAATGAGTACTACTGTACAACAAAACAATGGTGTAGCTGCATCCAAGACCAATACCCAACCGTTGTGGCTGTTGGCGGAGATCACGTATCGCTGCCCCTTGCATTGCGCTTTTTGCTACAACCCGACCGATTACGACAAGCACACCAAGAATGAACTAAGTACCGAACAGTGGATACAGGCATTGCGGGATGCCCGCAAGCTGGGCGCATTGCAGCTTGGCATCTCCGGCGGGGAGCCCTTGCTGCGGGACGATATTGAAGAGATCGTGGCGGAAGCGCACCAGCTGGGGTATTACACCAACCTGATCACCTCCGGCGTGGGGTTGACGGAAAAACGCATTGGCGCCTTCAAGGAGGGTGGGCTGGACCACATCCAGCTTTCCATGCACGACATCACCGAGGAAATCAACAACTTCATTACCAATACCAGCACCTTCAAGCTGAAGAAAAAAGTCGCGGCCATGATCAAGGATCATGGCTATCCCATGGTGCTCAACGTGGTGATCCATCGCTACAACATCAAGCACGTCAAGGAAATACTGGAAATGGCCGAAGCACTGGGTGCCGACTTCGTCGAGCTGGCCAATACCCAGTATTACGGCTGGTCGCTGGTCAATCGCAATCAACTGATGCCGACCAGGGAACAGATCGATGAAGCAGAAGCCGTGACCAACGAATTCCGCCAGAAAGTCGGCAACAAGATGAAAATCTATTTTGTCGTGCCCGATTACTTTTCTAACCGCCCCAAGAAATGCATGAACGGCTGGGGCGAAGTGTTCATGATCGTCACCGCCAACGGCGACGTGCTGCCTTGTCATTCCGCACGCGTATTGCCTAACATGAGCTTTCCCAACGTCAAGGAAAATGGCCTGAAATGGGCCTGGGAAGAATCGCCTGCCTTTAACAAATATCGTGGCGACGACTGGATGAAGGAGCCATGCCGCAGTTGTGATGAGAAGGAAAAAGACCTGGGCGGCTGCCGCTGCCAGGCATTCCTGCTCGCCGGAGATGCGGAAGCCGCCGACCCGGTCTGTACCAAGTCACCTCACCGCCACCTGATCGACGAAGCCATCGCCAACGCGCAGAAACCCTATCTGCAAGCCAGGCCCATCTTGTTCCGCAATGACAAGAACTCGCGTAAGCTGATCGAGGGAGAGAACAAAGAGTTGGTGGAAGAATTCCACGCCTTGCCTTGATACCTCTGTTGATTTGGTCAGGAGCCTGATGCAGGAAAACTCAGGCACATCGTGAATATCAGATGTGCCTGAGCTAGATTAGGAACTGCCGAAGATCAATGATGATCGTGGTGATGCACCCGGCGGATAGCCTTGAAATGCCGACGGATATACCATACGGCGAAGATAACGCCAGCCACTACCAGCACGATGTGGAACTGGTGGAAATAGACTTCCAGATCCTCCCAATGCTGGCCGAACTTCATACCCGCATAAGCCAGCAGGTAGCACCAGATCAGGGAACCCAGGAAGGTATAGATCACAAATTTTCCCATCGCCATGCGGGCCACGCCTGCAGGGAAGGCAATGAAAGTGCGTACTGCGGGAAGCAGGCGGCCAATAAAGATGATGATATCACCGTATTTGGCAAACCAGCGGTCAGCCAGTTGCAGGTCGTGGTGGGAAATCAGCACCCATTTCCCATATTTCTCTACCATAGGCCTGCCGCCGAACATGCCGAGATAATAAGCCGGAATGGAGCCCACCACACAGCCGATCGCGCCTGCCAGCGCCACACCCCATAAGGTCATTTCTCCCTTGAACACCAGAAAGCCTGCGAACGGCATGATGATTTCCGAAGGCAGGGGAATGCAGGCGGATTCGATTGCCATCAGCAGCACGATGCCGCCGTAGCCCATGGTCGAGATAACGCCGATGATCCAGGCGGCAACAACCGCAATGAGTTTTTCCAGCATGTCAGGCGAGTTCCTTTAGCAATTGTTTGATGAAGTCGGTGCGTTGCGTAATGCCGGGGTATTGTACCGTAACCCTGAGCTTGTCCGGCCCGTTCATGCGGCAGCGGCGGTCGCGCTGCAGCAGGGCGATGAGCTTGGTCGGGTCGAGCTCGGTGCTGGGTGCGAAGTGCAATTGGATAGCGGAGTCGCTGGCATCTATCTTGTTGATGCCCAGTGGTTTTGCAGCGATGCGTAGGCGGTGGCAGGCCATCAGCGCTTCGCCTTGCTCGGGCAGCAGGCCGAAGCGGTCGATCAGCTCTTCCTGCATGGTGTCCAGGTCGTCATCGTGGTTGCAGTTGGCCAGGCGCTTGTAGAGCACCAGGCGTTCATGCACGTCCGGGCAATAATCGTTGGGCAGCAGGGCGGGCGTGTGCAGGTTGATTTCCGTGGTGACGCCCAATGGCGCCGAGAGATCGGGTTCCTTGCCAGCCTTGAGTTGCTTCACGGCGTGGTTAAGCATCTCGGAATACAGCGTGAAGCCGATCTCCTGCATTTCCCCGCTTTGGCTGTCGCCCAGCAATTCGCCCGCGCCACGGATTTCTAGGTCGTGCATCGCCAGGTGGAAGCCTGCGCCGAGGTCTTCCAGTAATTGGATGGCATCCAGGCGCTTCTGCGCTTGCGGGGTGATATTGCGGTCGGGGTCGGTCAGCAGATAGGCATAGGCCTGGTGGTGCGAGCGGCCCACGCGCCCGCGCAATTGGTGTAATTGCGCGAGGCCGAACATATCGGCGCGGTTCATAATGATGGTGTTGGCCGTCGGCACGTCGATGCCGGTTTCGATGATGGTGGTGCACAGCAGTAGGTTGAAGCGCTGCTGGTAGAAATCGCGCATCACGTGTTCCAACTCGCGTTCGCGTAACTGGCCGTGGGCGATGCCGATGCGGGCCTCGGGCAGGATTTTCTCCAGCTTTTCCTTCATGACGAAGATGGTGTCCACTTCGTTGTGCAGGAAATACACCTGGCCGCCGCGCTTGAATTCGCGCATGGCGGCCTCGCGGATGATGCCTTCGGAATAATGGGTGGCGAAGGTCTTGATCGCCAGGCGCTTCTGCGGCGGCGTCGCAATCACGGAAAATTCGCGCAGACCTTCCATCGCCATCGACAGGGTGCGTGGAATCGGCGTCGCGGTCAGCGTCAGCACGTCCACCTCGGCACGCATGGCCTTGAGCTGCTCCTTCTGGCGCACGCCAAAGCGGTGTTCTTCATCGAGGATGACTAGACCAAGATTTTTGAATTTCACATCTTTCTGGATCAGGCGATGGGTGCCGATCACAATGTCGATACTGCCGTCTTCCAGCCCCTTGAGCGCCTGGGCCTGTTCTTTGGCCGTACGGAAACGTGAAATTTCGGCGATTTTGACTGGCCAGTCGGCGAAGCGGTCGCTGAAGTTGTTGAAGTGCTGTTCGGCCAATAGCGTTGTCGGTACCAGCACGGCCACCTGCCTGCCGCCCATCACGGCGACGAAGGCGGCGCGCAGCGCGACTTCAGTCTTGCCGAAACCGACGTCGCCGCATACCAGTCGGTCCATGGGGCGGCCAGATTGCATATCGTTGATGACGGCTTCGATGGCAGAAAGCTGGTCTTCGGTTTCCTCGAACGGGAAGCCCTCGGCAAACGCTTCGTAATCCTGCAATCCTAGCTTGAAGGAATGGCCTTTGCGCGCGGCGCGCTGGGCGTAGAGGTTGAGCAATTCGGCAGCGGTGTCGCGCACCTGCTTGAGTGCTTTCTTTTTGGCTTTTTCCCAATGACCGCTACCGAGACGGTGCAATGGTGCGGATTCGGGCGGGCCGCCAGAATAGCGTGAGATCAGGAACAGTTGCGAAACGGGAACATAGAGCTTGTCGTCGCCTGCATATTCGAGCAACAGGAATTCGGTCTCGCCTTCGCCGAAGTCGATATTGACCAAGCCGCGGTAACGTCCGACGCCGTGCTGCTCATGCACGACCGGGTCATGCTCGCGCAGTTCCGAGAGGTCTTTCAGCATGCCTTCGGTATTGCGCTGCTTCTCTTTGTCGCGGCGGCGCTGCTGGCGTACGGTGTTGGCATAGAGCTCGGCTTCGGTGACGACGGTGATACCGTCTGCTGCGAAGCCGCCATGCAGCGGGCTGATGCCCAGCATGACGCTGGCCTTGCCGGACTGGAAGTCCTGCCAGTTTTCCGCCAGCTCGTAGGCAACGCCATGGTCGGCGAATAGCTGCGCCATGGTTTCGCGACGCCCCAGGCTTTCCGCGGCAATCAGGATCCGGCCCTTGTTGTTGCGGATGAAGCCCTCCAGCTTGTGCAGAGGATGTTCCGAACGGCGTTCCACATCCAGCGGCGGCAGCTTGTTGCCTTGCTCCACGCTGAGTGTGATGCGCCCCCAGGCATGGCATTGGCTGAAAAAGTCCTCCGCCTTGATGAGCAGGGCTTCCGGTTTGAGGATAGGGCGCTCGGGATCATGCGCCAGTTGGCGGTAGCGCGATTGGGCGTCCTGCCAGAAAGACTGCGCCGCCTGATCAAGGTTGCCGTGCAGGCAGAGCACGGCGTCTGCGGGAACGTAGTCCAGCAGCGTGGCAGTCTGCTCGAAGAACAAGGTCAGGTACCATTCGATGCCGCCGCTCGCGAGGCCTTTGGAAATATCCTTGTAGATGCGGCTGCGCGAAGGATCGCCCTCGAAGGTTTCGCGGAAATTCTGGCGGAAGCGTGCAATGCCGGCTTCATCCAGTGGAAACTCGCGCGCGGGCAACAGGCGGATTTCTGCCACCGGGTAGAGGCTGCGCTGAGTATCGACATCGAAGGTGCGGATGGTCTCGACCTCGTCGTCGAACAGATCCAGCCGGTAGGGAAGGGCGCTGCCCATGGGGAACAGGTCGATAAGGCCGCCGCGCACGCTGAATTCACCGGGGCCCATGACCTGGCTCACATGGTGGTAGCCGGCATTGGCGCACTGGCCGCGTAGCGCCTCGACGTCCAGCGTCTGGCCTTTTTTCAGCATGAAGGTATGCGCGTCGAGATAGGCATTCGGCGGCAGGCGGATCAACGCCGTGGAAACCGGCACCAGCACGATGTCGCAACTGTTCTGGCTGATCTGGTACAGGGTCGCCAGCCGTTCCGAGATCAGGTCGGGGTGTGGCGAAAAGTGGTCGTAGGGCAGGGTTTCCCAATCCGGCAGCAGATGCACGCGCAATTGCGGCGCATACCAGGGAATTTCCTCCAGCAGGCGCTGGGCGTCGAAGGCGTTGGCAGTGATGACGACCACCGGTGATTTCGCTGCCGCTTGCGCGCGTTGCGTGGCAAGCTGGGCCAATGCTAGGCTGTCGATGCCGGAAGTGAGTGGATTGACGCGGGAGGTTTGACCGGTTGCCGGGAGGGGCAGGGAAAACTGCATGAACTGTGCCGTTACATATGGGATAAACGACTTATTATATCCCCGGATAGGTAAGGCAAGCCAACGCTGGGATCAAGATTTAGAGGATTGAGAATACATAGACACGGCATACCAGACTGTCCGTGGACGGACATGCCGGGTAGCCGATTCGGGAGTTATTTGCTGAGTAGTTTGTTGATCTGGGCCTCTGCAGCTGTCCAGTATTCGACCGGACTACCTGCGAACCCATTGCGTTCAGCAAGAAAATAAGCAGCGACTTCTACCATGCGATAACGCTCTTCAGGACTGATTTGAGATACGACACTATCCGCACTCTTGGCCTTGCTGGCAGTAGTAGTTTTCCTTGTTGTGGTTTTCTTTTCGGCTACGGGCTTATCGGCAGGAGGTTTGCGAGTCGTGGTTTTTTTCGCAGTTGTTGTTTTTGGATCTGTAGCCATTTTGGTTCCTTTCTTATGGTCGGGATTGCCATGCTGCTTTTAATGAGGGATGAAGGCGGTAACCTTCATCTCCATCATATTAAACCGTTCCACCTACCGTCAAGCCGTCTATACGCAGGGTAGGCTGGCCTACGCCCACCGGTACGCTTTGACCTTCCTTGCCGCAGGTGCCGACGCCACTGTCGAGTGCCATGTCGTTGCCTATCATGGAGACACGGGTGAGCACATCCGGGCCGTTGCCGATCAGGGTCGCGCCCTTGACCGGATAGGCGAGCTTGCCATCCTCGATCATCCAGGCTTCCGCGGCGGAGAACACGAATTTGCCGCTGGTGATGTCTACCTGGCCGCCGCCGAAGTTAGCGGCATAAAGACCGCGTTTTACCGATTTGATGATTTCCTCGGGAGCCATATTGCCGTTGAGCATATAGGTATTGGTCATGCGCGGCATGGGAATGTGGGCATAGGATTCGCGCCGCGCATTGCCTGTCAGTGCCATGTTCATGAGTCGGGCGTTGAGGCTGTCCTGCAAGTAGCCGCGCAGGATGCCATCCTCGATCAAGACAGTGCGCTGGGTGGGGTTGCCTTCGTCGTCAATATTGAGCGAGCCGCGGCGGTTACTGATGGTGCCATCATCGACTACGGTCAGCCCCTTGGCAGCAACCTGCTGGCCGATGGCATTGCTGAAAGCCGAGCTTCCCTTGCGGTTGAAGTCGCCTTCCAGGCCGTGGCCGATGGCTTCATGCAACAGAATGCCGGGCCAGCCTGCGCCGAGCACCACTGTCATGCTGCCTGCAGGAGCAGGGCGCGCTTCCAGGTTTACCAGCGCCTGATGCACGGCTTTCTGCGCGTAATCCTGCAGCACTTCGTCAGTGAAATAACTGTAATCAAAACGGCCACCGCCGCCAGCGGAGCCTTGTTCACGCCTGCCGTTCTGTTCGGCGATGACCTGGATGGACAGGCGCACCAGCGGACGAATATCAGCGGCCATCATGCCGTCGTGACGCGCGACCATGACGACTTCATATTCGCCCGCAATCGAGGCCATGACCTGGGTGATGCGCGGGTCGGCCTTGCGCGCGAGCATTTCCAGACGCTCTAGCAGCTTGACCTTGGCGGCTGCGCTCAATGAGTCAATCGGATCCTGTGGCACGTAAAGCTGGGGTGCGCTGATCTGCTGCACGGCCTGCGCCTGCTTTTCCTCACCGAGCGCGGCGATGGCGCGGGTGGCATTGGCCGCCTGTTGCAGGGCGGGCAGGTTGATATCGTCGGAATAGGCGAACGCGGTTTTCTCGCCGCTGACCGCGCGCACCCCCACGCCCTGATCGATGCTGAAATTGCCAGACTTGACCTGGCCTTCCTCCAACCCCCAGCTTTCCGCGCGGCTGTACTGGAAATAGAGGTCGGCATAATCCACCTCATGCGACATGATGCTGCCAATGACGCCTTGTAACTGCCCCACATCCAGACCGCTGGGCGCAAGCAGGGTATCGGTGGCGGTAGCGTAATGCGAATGTTCAGCAGGGCTGGAAGCGTTGGGCAAATGGTCAGGTTTCATGTCGGGAAATCTTCAGGGTTGGGGGTAGATACCATCATAGCAGCCTGGCGCGGCAACGGAGCCAGGTATTTCATAGTGATAGTCAAGAGTTGGGGCCGCCTGGCAGATTTTTCAAGCCAGGCGGGATATGGGTTGATTAGAGCTTGCGATGCTTCAGCACGGGCAGGCTTTTGCGCAGGCTTGTCTGATAGGCGGTGTTGATGGATGAAATGACCACGCCGGAACCACGCGGCAGCCTGTCCTGCACGACGCCCCATGGGTCCACGATCATGCTGTTGCCGTGTGTTTCACGGCCCGAAGCATGGTAGCCGCCCTGCGCGGACGCAATCACGTAGCAAAGATTTTCAATGGCACGCGCACGGACTAGCGTCTCCCAGTGCGCCTTGCCAGTGGTTTCGGTAAAGGCGGAGGGGATAACGATGATGTCCACATCCTCCATGGCGCGGTATAGCTCGGGAAAGCGTAAATCATAGCAAATGGAAAGGCCCAGCTTGCCAAAAGGTGTATCGACGGTTACTACTTTGCTGCCAGGCTCTATGGTGTTTTTTTCTTGATAGTGCTCTTCGCCCTGATCAAAACCGAACAGGTGAATCTTGTCGTAACGCGCGGCCAGCTTGCCCTTGTCATCGTAAACTAGGCAGGCGCTGCGTACCTTGTTCGGGTTGTCGCATTCCAAAGGCACAGAGCCACCGACGAGCCAGATCTGGTATTTCTTGGCGGTCTTGGAAAGAAAGCGCTGCATAGGACCATGGCCTTCCTTTTCGCGAGCTGCCACCTTGTCGGTATCTTTGAGGCCCATGATGGCGAAATATTCTGGTAGCACAACAAGCTTGGCTCCCATGTTGACGGCAATTTCGATCAAGCGCTCGGCTTCGCTCAGGTTGGCCGCCACGACAGGGCCGGAAGCCATCTGGATGGCGGCAACACGGTTGATGCCCGGAATGGAGTTCTTGGTCTTGCTCTTGGTGGTTTTTTCTCGTGAGGTAATAGCCATTGTTTTTTCCCTGGACGGATATAGATAATCAAGTGGTTTTATTACATTATGATGGCCAGGCTCTATTTGCCTAACGGCAAGGGCTCCGTGCTCTTGTTGTTACGCTTATTATCCTTGACTTCGACCGGATTGTCCCAGGTGCCGACAAACTCATATTCGGAAGCGGCAATCTGGTTCAATGGATCCTTCAACAGTTTCTGCGCAATATAGGTAGCGGCCCCTACAATCGGCCCACCTGCCAGCGCGGCAATCGACAAGCTGTCGCTGACATAGGGCGTGACCTTGACCTTGAGATGCTGGGTTTCCTTCTGCAAATTGGTCTCTCCGTTCATCTCCACCAGCGCGGTCGGGCCTTCGATGCGGAAATCGTCGCTGCGCATGATGCCTTCGTCGATGCGCACATTGGCGCCGATCTTGTCGAAGGTAAAGCCACTGCTGAATACATCACGGAAATCGAAAGTGAGGCGGCGCGGCAGATTCTGCAAGGTCAGCACGCTGAACAGGCGGCCCACGCCGGGCTGAATCTTGAGAATCTGGCCCTTGCGCACGTCGAGCTGGAGGTCGCCGCTCAATTTCGTGGTTTCAAAATCATGCGGGCTGCCCGGCCACTTGAGTTGGCCGGTGAGGGTGCCTGTGCCGTCCTTGATGGCATTGGGGTAGCCGAAACGCTCCAGGGTCTTGCCAACATTATTGATTTTCCAGTTGATATTGAGGCGGGTATTGGGCGCGCGTTTCCAGTTATGCCATTCGCCATCAGCATTCAGCTCGCTCTCGGGGGAAGAGATGCGCAGCCTTTCTATGCTCCAGTCGTTGTTGTGCTCGTTGGCAAGCAGTTCCAGCTTGCCCAGTTGCTTGGTGCCATGAGAGAAGCTATCGGCGACGATATTCAGCGAAGGATATTCGCTGATATTGCTTTGCTGGCTGAATTGGCCCTGTGTGCGCAGCATGGCCGTATCCGGGGTGGATGAGGGGAGATTCAGGTATTTGAGGCGTGCCAGCACTTTGCCGTTGCTCTGGTTCTGCCATTGGACATCGCCGGCCATTTCCTTGCTTTGCACCTGCAATTGCCAGCCGTCGCTGATCGCGGTGGCAGACAGCTTGAGTTCATTCAGGCGGCGGTCGAAAGCATCCAATTTCTTGATGTCGAGATCGACCTTGCTGATGTCGATGCTGCTCCCATTGGTTGCCTGTTTACTGGGGGAGCGGCTGTTGGCCAGCTCGCGCCATTCATCCACATCAAGATGCTCGATCTTGCCATGCACTGAAATACCGCGCTGCTGGGGTGAGAGCGCCGGCGCGGCATTGAAACCGATATCGCCCCGCTCGATTTTCCATGCGCCATTGGATTGCTTGGAGCGCATGAATAAAGCGCCCAAGTCACTGCCATAACTGATGCTGATATTGTCTTCAGTCGGGCTGAGCTGTTTTTTCTCTATGCGCAGCGGGACGTTGTCGTTCATTGCCTTGTTGAGCGGGAAGGGCAGGCTGGAGGTGATGCCTTGCAGGTTGGAGACTATAGTGACATCGGCCCCGTTTGCACCGACATTGATATTACTGCTCCAGTTCGCGGAGCCGAACACGCGGTTGAAAATGCCGCTATCGAAGCTGGAGCGCAAGCCGCTATCGCTGACCTGTCCGCGGGCGGTGATGCGCATGGTCTTGTTCTTGCCGGAAACCAGGCTGATTTGCGCCGACCCGCCGTAAATCCAGGCGGCGAGGTTTTGTCCTTTCAGACCATTCTCGGTGAAATCCAGCTTGCCGTTGATGCGTGAAAGCGGCGGCACATCTTCGCTGGACATGCTGCCGTTGATAATGGTGTAACTACCCTTGACCTTGGTGGCATCCACGTTATTGAGCGGAATCTGCAAATCTAGCGCGAGCTTGCCGTTGCCGCTGGTTTCCAGGCCTTGCGTGAAGCCGCCAGTGATCTCGGCGAGCGGGCTGGAATTAAGATACTGAATACCGTTGCTGATTGGCCCCTGGCCTTCGCTGACCACGCTGAGGATAGGATGCTCTGCTGCCAGGTTGGGGATGACGACCTGGCTCTTGATGACCTGGGTACCCAGTGTAGTGCCCTTGTTGGCATTGAGTTCCATGCGGTTGCCTTCAAACAGCATGTCCAGTGCAATATTCTCGATGGCGGGCCATTCCGAGGCGAATTTCAGCTCGCCGTCATGGATTTTTGCCTTGACCTGGAATAAGCCGGTCTTGTTGCCCGCAAACGGGAATTCAGCCAGGTTGCCCTTGATCACGACACTCACATCCTCGCTCTTGCCTGCGAGGATGGCATGATCCAGCCATTCGGTCGTGTGGGGACCGAGCACCAGCGGATAGTAGAAGCGGGCATATTTGCCGTCCACGCGGTTGAACTTGGCCATCAGCTCAAGCAACCCACCCTTGATATGGTTGTGCTGGAAGCTGGCATTGATTGCCCCGGCAAGATGCTGGTTGGCAATGTTCAGGTTACTGACGCGGATTTCCGGTTTGCCATCATTGCTGCGCCAGCGGACCTGCCCCGTGAGTTTGTCCGCAGGCAGCGGCCAGCGCAGGATGCCCTTGAAATCCAGCATGGCATCACGGGAATTGAGCGTGAGGCTGCCGCCTTTTTCATCCGCATTGATATTGCCGCTCAAGCCCTTGAAGCCGGGAATGCGCGCATACGGCATCATCCCCAGTTCGCTGAACTGCGTGCGCAGCTTGTATTTCTCGGGGAAGCCGCCCTGGCTCGTCCATTCCAGGTCAAGTTTACGCAACTCGCCTGTGGGCTGGATTTCCTCAAGAGCTTGTTTGACCTTGTCCGGCAAGGGCAGATGGGAAGCGAGAAGATAGGCAGATGGCAGCGAGATTTCATCCAGGACGACATTGCCTTCCAGCGTTTGCTTGCCTGCCACCTGGCGCTCGCGGATAGCCAGCTTGCCATCCTGCATGTTCAAGCCATTGGTCGTGATAATCTTCAGATGTTCGGCTGCCAGCTCCTGCCCGTCCGGGAGTCTGGCCCATTTCAATCTGCCGGAAAGCGTTTCCAGACGCGCCTCCGGTTGATCTTTGAGGATATGGCTTACCACGTTATGCAGAATGACATCGCTGGTGAGTTTCCGTGGCTCGCCATTGGCAAACTCCAGCCAGGCGCGGGTAGCGCCAAAACCCTGGCGGATATCGATCAATTGCTCCGGCAGCCATTGCCGCCAGGTGGCGATATTGACGCCGTCGGCATGGACATATAAGGTGCCGCGCCAGGCATTTGGCTTGCTGATGTCCTTGCCATAAAAATTGCCGCGCAGATCAATTGGTCCAGAAGCTTCCACAGAGGGCACGGCCTGCAGGCCAAAGCGGTGCTGGCCGACCAGGCTGCTCCAGGCAGGGTTCTCGATCCGCAGGTTGAGCTTTTCCAGACTCAATGGTTTGGCTTTTCTCAGGTCGTCATGCCAAGTGACGCTGGCATTGCGCACATCAATGCTGGCCTGGCGCAGCAGCCAATTGGCGAATTCCGGACGGGAGGGTCCGCCTGTGGCGATCCCAGCAATATAGATGGTGCCGTCTTCCTCCCGGCGGATGCTCAATGCCGGGTCGTGAATGGTGAGCGAACTGAGGCGCGGTTCCAGCAGCGCGATGCTGAGCCATGAAACGCTGGCTTCGATATGGTCGAAGGAAAGGGCCACGCGCTGTTCAGTGTCGTAAATGTCGATATTGCGCAGCGAAAGATGTGGGTTGAGGCCGTTCCAGCTCGCGTGAAGCTGCTGGATGGTGACGGTCTGGCCCAAAGCCTCGCTGACCTTGGTGGCAATGCGTTCACGGTATTCGCCGATATTGGGCAGGATCAGGTAGCGCAGGCTGAGGACGATGACGGAAAAGGCAATGATGGCGAACCATAGCAAGGCAAGCGTGGCGCGGTAGCACCATAACAGGGATTTTTTGACCATTTCGTTTATTGCACCGTCATCGCCGGAAACCGCGCGAACCGTGCCTGTGGGCTACATATTGAAGTATGGCTAGAGTATTTCATTGGCACGGGGCTTGGTCAACGCTTGAGAGGCGAAAGTTGTTGCAATTGGCTTACAATGACGATTGTTGACAATATTCCCCGCGAACAACGTTCCTGTTTTGTACATCATTTGAGTAGAAATTCTTGATTCAGTTAAAAAATATCAGATTATACCGCGGCGTGAAGTGTCTGGTCGAAGGCGCCAGCTTTCAGCTCCATCCCGGCCATAAAGTCGGCCTCACAGGCGCCAACGGCGCCGGAAAATCCAGCGTGTTCGCCATGTTGCGCGGCGAATTGCATCCGGAATCCGGCGAGCTGGACATCCCGCAACATTGGAATATCGCGCATGTCGCGCAGGAAACCCCAGCCCTGCCGGACGCCGCGATTGAATTCGCCTTGGATGGCGATGCCGAGCTGCGCCAAATAGAGGCGGAACTGCGCGAAGCAGAAGCGGCAGGCGAGGGCGAGCGGGTTGGTGAGCTCTATGCCAGGCTGGGCGAGATAGAAGGCTATTCCGCGCGCGCCAGGGCTGCGGAATTGCTGCATGGACTGGGATTTTCCACGGCCGATCTCACGCGGCCAGTGTCCGATTTTTCCGGCGGCTGGCGCGTGCGGCTCAACTTGGCGCAGGCGCTGATGTGCCGTTCTGACTTGCTGCTGCTGGACGAACCCACCAACCACCTCGATCTGGATGCCGTGATCTGGCTGGAAAACTGGCTCAAGGATTACCGTGGCACGCTGCTGCTGATTTCGCACGACCGGGATTTTCTCGACGCCATCGTCAACCATATCGCGCATATCGAGCAGCAGAAGCTGACGTTATACAAAGGCGGTTATTCGGATTTCGAACGCCAGCGGGCCGAGAGGCTGGCGCAGCAGCAGGCTAGCTATGAACGTCAGCAGCGCGAAGTGGCGCACCTGCAGAAATACATCGACCGTTTCCGTGCCCAGGCGACCAAGGCCAGGCAGGCGCAAAGCCGCATCAAGATGCTGGAGCGCATGGAGCTTATCAATGCTGCGCACGTGGATAGCCCGTTCAGCTTCAGCTTCCGCGAGCCCCTGGCCGCGCCCGACCCTTTGCTGGTGCTGGACGAAGCTGATGCAGGCTATCAATCCACACCGATTTTGCAGCGCATCATGCTGACATTGCGCCCGGGCGAGCGCGTCGGCCTGCTCGGGCGTAACGGTGCGGGAAAATCCACCCTCATCAAACTACTGGCGGGCAGCATGCCGCCGTTGCAGGGCAAGCGCGTGGAAGGCAAGGACCTGCGGTTGGGCTATTTCGCCCAGCATCAACTGGAGCAACTGCGTGCCGACGAATCGCCTTTGCAGCATATGCTGCGGCTGGACCCGGCCACGCGCGAGCAGGAGCACCGCAACTACCTGGGCGGTTTCGATTTCCGCGGCGATATGGCCACCAGCGCCGTCGGCGCGTTTTCCGGCGGCGAAAAGTCGCGCCTGGCGCTGGCCTTGCTGATCTGGCAACGTCCGAACCTGTTGCTGCTGGACGAGCCGACCAATCACCTTGATTTAGAAATGCGCCACGCCCTGACCATGGCCCTGCAGGATTACCAGGGCGGCATGGTGCTGGTCTCGCACGACCGCGCCTTGCTGCGCGCGACCTGCGACCGCTTCCTGCTGGTGGCGGACGGCAAGGTGCAGGAGTTCGACGGCGACCTCGAAGATTACCGCGACTGGCTCAACGAGCAGCGCCAGCGCGACAAGGAAAAGGAGCAGGAAGAAAAGCCCGCTACCGTTCCCAATGCCAGGGCGCAGAGCAAGGCCGAACGCCACGCGCGTCTGCAGGAGCGCCGCCCGCTGCTCAAGGAACTGGAGCAGGTGGAAAAGAAAATGGCCGCCTGGCAGCCGGAGAAAAACCAGCTTGAACAAGCATTGGCCGCGCCCGAGCTATACCAGGAAGCCGACAAAACCCGTTTGCAAACCTTGCAGAAACGCCAGGCCGAGCTTGAGCAGCAACTGCACCAGGCCGAGGAACGCTGGCTCGCATTGCACGAGCAGCTTGAAGCCTTGCCGGAAATCAGCTGAACGCCAATATTCAGAAAAACAAAGGAATCCCGAGTCATGGAAATACGCTATTCCCAACGGTTGAGCCTCACCTACGCCCTCTGTCTCAACGAAGCCCGAGCCGATGCCGGGGAGCCGCCCAGCACCAACCTGGAAGACTACGACGCGCTGGAAGCCGCGACCTATCTCGCCTGCTACATCACCTTCCGCGCCATCCAGGATACTGGCCGTTCCCCTGCCGATGAGCGTGTCGAGAACTTCGACATGCTCGCGGTCTACCAGGCCTATGCCATGCTGGCGTATACCTACCTGACCCTGCCGCTGGGCGAAGAGGGCATGGAACCCGACTACCAGGCCGCCGCCGTCACCATCGCCCGCTCCCTGTTCGCCGAACTGGAAAATGAAGAACTGGCTGAAATCATCGAATCAGGCAACCACAAATACCAATTGATCGGCGACGCGGAAGTCGAGCACTGGATGAACTACCGCCAGGACATCGAGAAAGTACTCATGGCATTCATCATCGCCGCCACGGACGAAGAAGCGCCATTCGACAAGGAAGAACTGGTGCCAATGCTGGGGGCGCTGCTGAGTATGTTGTGTGAGGCGTTTGCGAGTGAGTAGAGGTGGGCATTGAATGAATGCTACATGGGCTGAAGCAGGCCAGTGATTCCCATCCGCAAAATTTTAGGCGGCCTAAATTATCAGGTCTTGCTCGTTGATATTGAAACCATTGGAAGTTGCATTGACTTAGCTCTAGTTCATCAAATACGATGCGACTGTCTAAATATAGTTAGGCTTTTCATTCAACAACAGGAGTTCATGTGAAATTTAAAGGAACAAAAGAGGAGCTGTCAGCAAAGATCCAAGCAATTGGATACCAAGTCGAGATCAAGGAAGCTGGCACATCTACGCAGTTCCGAACCTTAGATGGTGCTGTTGTCAATTGGTATCCAAGTACAGGAACGATCAACTATCAAGGCGATAAGACTGCCGCCGCCAAGATAAAAGACCTGCTAGAACCAACGCTTTCAATTGCGGGCGTCCCGGCTCAAAATCCGACCTCAACTCCCAAGCCGGACATCAAGCCCGCGACGGTCGAGGCGAAAGGCAAGGTGTTTGTTGTTCACGGGCACGACCAAAATTCACGCGAACAACTTGAACTTATTCTTCACAAGCTTGGCCTGGATCCATTTGTTCTCCAAAACACAGGGGGTGCAGGGCTCACCATCATTGAAGCGCTCGAGCAAGAAATTGGCCCCAACTCCGCCGAAGTAAAGTTCGGCATTGTTCTGCTTACACCGGATGACTTCGGTTATTCGAAAACAGAGGGCGCTGACAAAGCGCAACCAAGAGCCCGTCAAAACGTCGTCTTGGAGATGGGGATGCTGCTGTCATCAATCGGACGAAAGAATGTGGCGATCCTAAAGAAAGGGCACGTAGATGTGCCGTCCGACGCTCAAGGCATCCTATACCTCGGTTACAACGATCATGTTAAAGAAGCGGTGCCGCGGCTGGTTGATCGACTCACAAACGCTGGGTTCAAACTCGATCCGAGCAACATTACAAAAGCGTCTTCCTAGCACCTGCCTAACTGGTTGTTCAACAGGACGTCTACCAGCTTCGCTGGCAGCCGCCTGTTAACGCGGGCGTTAGACCGTGAAGCAATACCTCGCGGCGCTTCTACCAGATAACTCCAGGAATTTCTCTATGAAAAAACTTTTCTTATCAGTCACTGCCCTTGCACTTCTTGCTGGCTGCGGCCCGTCGCAGCAAGAGTACGACCAAGCTCGCAAGCAAGCAGCAGAACTCGAAGCGCAAGTTGCGGCTCTCCGCGCGGAGTTGGAAGACGTCAAGTTTGGCTCAAGTCGACTACTCGCGCAGGCCAAGTCAGCGTATGACATAAAGAACGATACAGAAGCAAAAAGGCTCCTTTCCGACCTCTTGAAGCGGCATCCATCCTCGCCCGAGAGCGGCGAAGCCACGTCGCTGCTTGCCCAAGTCGATTCTCGCATCGCTGCTGCCGAAATACAGCGCAAGCGGGAAGAAGAACAAAAAGCTCAGGAGGAGCGCTTGGCCCTTGAGCGAGCCATCGGCAATATGAAGAAAAGTACCGATGAGATAAATGGCATTACATGGGTAAGCCATCGTAGCACCCCGGTCTTAGCCAAGTACGCTTCTTTTTACTTCGGCTCTAATAAAGACAGCGCTGCAAACTATCCACTCAGACTAAAGCTCCAGTATTACGGTGATGACTGGCTCTTTGTTCGTTCGGTCACTGTAAAGGCTGACGACAAGGTCTACGAACTCGGCAGACTGGACTTCGAGCGCGACCACTCATCCGGCTCCGTGTGGGAGTGGATCGATATGCCGGTCAAAGACCATGCAATGCTCAATCACTGGATGACAGCCAAGCGCGTAGTAATCCGATTTAACGGCGACAAGTACTACGACGACTTCACTCTCCCCCACGGGCAACAGGCTCAGCTACGAGAGGTCTATCAGGCGTGGAAGATCATGGGCGGGAAACCATGAGAATCTGTGCACACACACTGCTGCACGGTGTGTCACGGTCTAACAATTCATTCAAGCCGACGCCGCTTCGCGGCGCGGCTTAATTCGGGCGTTATGCACAGCGGCTAAGGAGAACACATGGCAAATAACTGGAACATCCCAAGCCAGCTCGAAAAAGAAGTCCGCGAAAGGGACAAAAAATGCGTTTATTGCGGCGCAGAGTTCACACCAGCAAAAATATCAAGAAGAACTTGCGCCAGCTGGGAACACATCATCAACGACGCAAAAATTATTACTCAAGAAAACATCTGCCTCTGTTGCTGCTCGTGCAATGCAAGCAAAGGGCAAAAACAATTATCGCAGTGGCTTCAATCAAAATACTGCATCGAGCGTGGAATCAACAAAGATTCAGTTGCACCAATTATTCAAAAAGCAATCGAACGCGGACTATGAAATGCGCATAACAATTGGTTCAAGTCGTTCGCTTCGCTCACTGCGGGACCGGCTAAAGCCGGCCCCTTAACCAAACGTTAGTCCGCAAGACAGGAGTTCGCGAGGACGTGGAACGATTCGTATCACCGCCGATTGACCAATTAGAGAAGCTCCGCCAGCCGCTTACCGCAGGAGAGCGACTGGTTTTCAATCTCTTCAACGAGAGCTTGGCACCCGAATGGGAAATCTACATCCAGCCCCATCTAAATGGGTTGAGGCCAGACTTTGTCCTTCTGAAGCCGAACTTGACCGTATTTTCCAGCCTTTTTACCGTGCCGATCACACAGGCCATGTCAGCGGGCATGGCCTTGGGCTGGCAATTGCCAAGCAGGTGCTGGATTTGCATGGCGGGAAGATCAAGTTGCAAAACCGCCAGAGCGGAGGTTTGACGGTGGAAGTCTGGTTGTTGGTCGTGCCGCTGAGCAGTTAAATCTTGCCGGGATTGTGGATGCATTTGCTGAGTTTGGCGACGAAGCACTTAGGGTATGGATGAATTTTTACTAGGGTATAGTGATAACCGTAGCTGGTTTTAGCGAGGAGCATATGAAGGTAAAACGAATCATCGCCAATATTTCGGCTCCCGAACCTGCGGCAGCAGATAGTTTCTACCGCAATATCCTCGGCCTCGAACTTGTCATGGATCATGGATGGATTCGCACATATGCGGGTTCCAGCAAGATGACAGTGCAGGTCAGCTTTGCCAGCCAGGGCGGTTCTGATACACCGGTTCCCGATATCTCCATCGAAGTGGATGATCTTGCAGAAGTGCTACGTCGAGTTCGGGCTGCCTGCATTCCTGTGGAATATGGTCCGGTAAGCGAGCCCTGGGGAGTCCGGCGGTTTTATGTCAGGGATCCGCTCGGCAGGCTCCTCAATATTCTCGAACACGAAATAGGTTGAGAGCGCTTATTCATCGTGGCTGGTTTCCGGCAGCCAGCAATTCCTTGAAAATCTCACGATAAGCCGCTATTCCCTGGCTCAGCGGATAGCGCTGCACGATAGTGTTTCTCGCTGCGTCACGCAGCGGTTGCAAACGATCCGGGGCGTTTAGCACCTGGTCGACTGCATCCGCCAATTGTTCTTTGTCGAAAAAATCCACCAGCAGGCCGTTTTCGCCGTGCCGTATGACTTCTTCCACCGGCGCGGTGCGCGAGCCGATGACCAGGCAGCCTGCGGACATGGCTTCCAGCATGGACCATGAGAGCACGAAGGGCACGGTGAGGTAGATGTGGGTAGAGGAAACCTGCAGCACGCGCAGGTATTGCTGATAGGGCAGCTTGCCGAGGAAATGCACGCGCTGCATGTCCAGCCCTGGGACTTCGCGCAGCAGTTTTGCGCGGTAGGTGTCGCCGTCCGCCAGCTTGCGGCCGTAACTGACGTCGTCCCCGCCCACGATCAGCACATGGCAGTTAGGCCTGCGGGCAAGGATATGTGGCAGCGTGCGCATGAATACATGGAAGCCGCGATAGGGTTCGAGGTTGCGCGAAACATAGGTAATCACTTCGTCTGCGCGCGTGAGTTTCAAGCCGGAGCCGAGCTGTATCCAGGCCGTAGGGTCGGGCCGGGCGGCATCGGTGGCTATGCCTTCGTGAAGCAGGCGGATTTTATATTGGTATTCCTGCGGGTAAAGGCTGCGCTGCCATGCGGTGGGGCTGATGCCGATATCGGCAGCATGCAGCGAGAGCAGGTTGGTGATGTTCTTGGTGCGGATGCGCAGGTGGTCGTCCAGCGTCATCGGGTATTCGGGGTCGAAACCCGCGTCCGCGCCTGTAGCCTGGTAGAAGAACTCGAAGAATGTCACCAGCGGCACATCGGGATAGATGTCCTTGGGGTAGATCGCCTCGCCCCAGCCCATGTGGGCGACGATGGCGTCGGGACGATAGCCGCTTTCCTTGAGGTGCAGCAATGCGCGGGCGACGCTTTGGCCGCGGATGACGTGCGCTTCCACCGGCGCGAGATAGGCGTGCACGCCTTGGGTGGCTGCGCGGGCTGGCTGGTATTCCATGCGCTGCACTCCGGCCATGCCGGGTGCGTGTGCCTCGCACAGGCTCAACACTTGGTGCGTGCCTTCGTCTACCAGTGATTGCGCGATGTGGCGGAATTGGCCGGGAAAGTTCTGGTGAATGAAGAGTATCTTCATGGCTCAGGGTTCGATGAAGTCGCCATTCACGTAAAACCATTGCCCGTGTTCACGGACGAAGCGGCTGTTTTCGTGCAGCTTTTCCGCTTTGCCGTTCACTTTGTAGCGGGCGACGAATTCGACTTCTGCTTGGTCGTCAGCGGTATTTTCGTAGTCGAGGATGTTCAGGCCCAGCCATTTGAGCGGCGGCTCTTCGGCAAGCTGGAGCGCGGCGGGGCGCGTGGATGGGTGCCAGGTCTTGAGCAGGTAGTCTTCCAGACCCAGCGCATAAGCCGTGTAGCGCGAGCGCATGAGCAATTCGGCGGTCGGCGCAGGTTCGCCCGCATGCCAGGGTTTGCAGCATTGCGCATAGGCAATGCCGCTCTGGCAGGGGCAATGGATTGGCTGTGGCTTCATCTCCGGCTAGAAGATCTCGCGGGTTTCGAGGAATTCGATGTCCGGGTAGCGCTCCTGCGCCATTTGCAGGTTGACGCGGTTGGGCGCGAGATAAACGTATTCATCGTTGCCATCCAGCGCGACGTTGAAGCCATATTTGTCGGCAATCGCCTTGAGGTCGGCATCCGGGCCGCGCAGCCAGCGCGCGGTAGCACAATCGTAACTTTCAAATGCGACATCCACGCCATATTCATGTTCGAGTCGGTGTGCGACCACGTCGAACTGCAAAGTACCGATTGCGCCCAAAATCAGGTCATTGGAAAGCAAAGGCTTGAACAGTTGCGATGCGCCTTCTTCGGCGAGTTGCTTGAGGCCGATCTGCAATTGCTTCATCTTCATCGGGTTCTTGATGCGTGCACGGCGGAAATATTCAGGAGCAAAGGACGGAATGCCGATGAACTTGAGGTTCTCGCCTTCGGTGAAGGTATCGCCGAGCTTGACCGTGCCATGGTTGGGGATCCCGATGATGTCGCCGGAATAGGCTTCGTCCATGGTGGTGCGGTCCTGCGCCATGAAGGTGATGGCGTTGTTCACCGACAAGGTCTTGCCGCTTGCGACCTGCTTGATCTTCATGCCGCGCTCGAAACGGCCCGAACAGATGCGCAGGAAGGCGATGCGGTCGCGGTGCTTGGGATCCATGTTGGCCTGAATCTTGAACACGAAGCCGGAGAATTTTTCTTCCTTGGGGTCAACACTGCGGCTGGCGGTATTGCGCGGCAAGGGGGCGGGCGAGAGATCGACGACAGCATCAAGCAGGGACTGCACACCGAAGTTGTTGATGGCCGAGCCGAAAAACACTGGCGTCTGCTTGCCGTCAAGGTAGGCCTGCTTGTCGAAAGTATGGGAGGCGCCGCGCACCAGCTCGACATCCACACGCAGGTCGTCGGCTTGCGAGCCGATCAATTCGTCCAGGCGCGGATTATCCAGCCCCTGGATAATCTCCGACGTGCCTTTCTCGGCATGCGGGTCGAAGAAGCTGATGGTGTCGTTGTACAAATGGTAGACGCCGCGAAAGCTCTTGCCCATGCCGATCGGCCAGGTCATCGGGGCGCATTGCATGCCCAGCGTGGATTCGATTTCATCCAGTAACTCAATCGGCGCTCGCGATTCGCGGTCTAGCTTGTTGATGAAGGTGAGGATGGGCGTGTCGCGCATGCGGCAGACGTTGAGCAGCTTGATGGTCTGGGCTTCCACGCCGTTGACCGAGTCGATCACCATGACAGCGGAATCGACGGCGGTGAGCGTACGGTAGGTATCCTCCGAGAAGTCGTCGTGGCCAGGCGTGTCGAGCAGGTTGATCATGTGTTCGCGATAGGGGAACTGCATGACGGAGGAGGTCACGGAGATGCCGCGCTGTTTTTCCAGCTCCATCCAGTCCGAAGTGGCATGGCGTGCCGCCTTGCGTCCACGCACTTCACCAGCCACCTGGATGGCGCCGCCGAACCAGAGCAGCTTCTCGGTGAGCGTGGTTTTACCCGCATCCGGGTGGGAGATGATCGCAAACGTGCGTCTGCGCTGGACTTCTGAGCTGAAACTGGACATAGGGAAATTTCAAAAACTGGAAAAACCGCTATTTTACCTTCTTGTGTCCTGTTTCTGCCCTTAAGTTTAGGCTTTGTATCGCGATGGCCTTGGCGCTTGGAGCAGAAGCTTTGCAGGGGCTATGGCGGATGTATTTTTAAAATGCGGCAATCAATTGATTTTTATATATTTATCATGAAGTTGCAGATCTGCTTAGGGAGATGGGGCAGAGAATATTTGAGTTGCGTGATATATTAATAGTTTGGAGGCATACAATATGACGATTGATATCAAACACATCAGTAGCGGCTTCAGTAGCTGTCCGCAATTGACTGTGGAGCAGGTTCCGGAAGCAATACAGGCTGGTTTTCGCACTATTATCAACTGTCGGCCAGATGGCGAGGGTGGTGCTGAGCAGCCTCTTAGCGAGGATATCCGACAGGCGGTCGAGGCCCAAGGAGGCAGTTATGTGCATATCCCGATTGTGCCCGGACAGTTGACCCAGGCGCAGGTTGATGAGCTGGCAGGGCTGTTGCCTGAATTGCCTTTGCCTATTCTGGGGTTTTGCAAGGGTGGGGTACGGGCCACGAATCTTTATCAACATGCCTTGGCAAGGCTTGAGCAATAAGTCGCTGCCAGCGGAAGGACTGCTGCTGAGCAGCCAGCAACATTGTTGACGGGGTGCTGATTATTGAGCACCGGCCTGGTTAGGCTATGTGTGGCTGAACTGCTTAGGGTTTGTTTATCGCCCATTTTCTTCCTGGCACTTTTATTGCTATACATAACCCAACTCATGTCCAGGCATGGGAGAGAAACCAACAATATTGCAGGAGACAGCATGGCAAGTATCATCGGAATTACAGGCAGTTTATCCAACCCTTCCAGAACACGCGCCTTGGTAGAGGAAATTACCGCGCGCGCCTCGCATCAGCTCCACGCTGCAGCTGAGACCATCGACATTGCCGAGATAGCGCCTGTGTTGGGCAGCACCATCAGTTATGGTCATTATCCGGCAGAGCTTGCCGAGGCCTACCGGAAAATACAGAATGCCGAACTCATTGTCATAGGTAGTCCGGTCTATAAAGCTTCATACACCGGCCTGCTCAAACATTTTTTTGATTTGCTTGACCCCAAGGCACTTGCAGGTAAAGTCGCTATTCTTGCCGCCACTGGCGGCAGCGATCAGCACGCCATGATTGTGGACTATCAGCTCAGAACTCTTGCCAGTTTCTTCAATATGTATACCGTCCCCACAGCCATTTATGCCAAGGACAGTGAATTTACCGACTATCGACTCAATAGCGACAGTATCCGCCAGCGGGTAGAAAATGCGGTTGATCAGGCTACTTACCTATTGCAGGAGCAGCTGCCCCGCACATTGGTGGCGTGAAGGTAAAGAACATACTGTATTAATGAAAGAAGGGGTTGCGGAAGCAACCCCTTTTGCTATTACTCGCACTATCTGTGGCGGCGGAAAGCCTTCGGCATACACTTCAAGGCGACCCAGACGGAAGAATATGGGGCGACGGAAGGGAAACGCGGCACTACCTTCTTGGTGCTTGTTGGCGAGAGGAGGCCAGATTAAGTCGGAAGTGTTTCAACGGGGGCAAAGGTTGCCAAGTGGCAAGCAAAGAAGCCCAATCACTTCATCAGCTCTTCAGTACAGCCCTCAGTGAACCCCCGCAGACATCCCTTGGTAAACGCTCTGTCCCGCCCCGAAGTAACTCTCGTATACGTGGGCATAGGTCTTGGCCCGTTTGCTCTTCTTCAGGTCAGATGAATAGGCCTTAGGCAATCTGATGAAGAAGTCGCGAATGGTGCGCTCCACATCAGCCTTGGTCTGGGTCTTCAGCTTCCAATCCAGAACCAGCTTCTCTGCTTTCAGCTTCGCCAGTAGCTCCTTGGCAACCTTCTTTACTTCATCACGTTCCTTGTCGGTCAGCACGGGTTCAGCCTCTTGAAAACGCTTCTCTGCATAACGCAGGAAAATCAGCCCGAGTACTGGGTTCGAGAACTCGGAAGGCTTCAGGCCGGTGTTGGCCCAGAGTTGGTCTGCGGCAGACCACAGGCGGGATTCGATCTGGCTTAGGTTCGATGACATGCTTTTTGTGATTTCTGGCACTGGGCCGTGAATATTTATATGGAATTCTAACTGTTCTGACTCAGGGCAGGTAGCCATCAGGAGTGCACGATCTACACCGAGCTGCGTAAGGACACAACCGGCCAACGCTACGCCTTAACACGATGCCGAAGGCTGCTAGTGCCTGCATGACCTGCAAAAGGCGGCTGGCGGTAAAGACCCACAGCATGAGTCCCTGGCTGGCGGTGGGGCAGACCACGGAGTTGATCAGCGAGATTGAAAGTGGCGGGATTCCGCCAGTTTCCACTGTGATGGGCCGTAAGGGCGGTGCCACCGTAGCCAAGGAACTGGTCTACACCTACGCCTGTGGATCAGCCCGGCGTTTCACCTGAAGGCCATCCGGCGCAGCTGGAACAGGCAAAGGCTATTGAGCGGGGGCTGGCCTTAGCCAATGTCTTCGACGCTCACTGCGCGGACAAAGGCGAGACCTTAGTCCGGTTCATAAGGTCGCAGGAAGTGACTCCTGAGCCATGAGCACAGGCGACCTGATGTGCCTTGGCTATCTCTACCAAGAAAAACGAGCAAGTCGACGCTGAGCTACCTTGATTCGCTCTTCGGCCTCTTCGGTTTGCTGAATGGTCTCTTCGGTACGCTGTAAGTGGTACCGGGCTTCTTCACGCCAGCTGGCTGCTACACCAGTAAGTCTCTCGATCTCTGCTACCATTGCTGATAGCGTTTTCTTAGCGAGTGAAGCCCGGATGCTGTCGAACTCAGCTTGGTATCGGAGGAAGTGTTGTGCAGCGAGTACAGCTGCCTTGCGCGGGTCTTTGGTGTTAAGACTGAAGCGAATGAGCTGTGTGGGAAAGTGACCGGAGAGAGCTTTGGGGGTCTTCAGATTGAAGTAGTAGACCCCGTTTGGATGCTTATACGTGTGTGCTATACGTGCCATTTCCATGCCCCGAAGTGTATAACACCGGTGTGCAACTGGCATGAAAAAGCCCTTGAATCTCAATAATTTACCGAGAAATCAAGGGCTTACAGTATTCTGGCGGAGAGGGGGGGATTCGAACCCCCGATACGCTTTCACGTATGCCTGATTTCGAGTCAGGTACATTCAACCAGCTCTGCCACCTCTCCGGGAGCGCGGATTATAGCCGATGGGTCTTTCCAAGTAAAACTTTCAAAGCTGGCAGTGGAGGATCGTTTATTGTGCTGGGATGACAGGTAAAAGGCTTATCGGGATTGATGGTGCCACATCACCAATATGCCGCTGGCGCAGATGATGGCGATGCCGATGAGGCCGAACAGGTCGGGGATGTTGCCGAAAATGAAGTAACCGATAAGTCCGGCAAAAATGAGCTGAGCATAGGTGAAAGGCGCCAGGGTGGATGGGTTTGCGTGGTGGTAGGCCTCGGTCAGCAGCAGGTGGCTGGCGAGGGCGGAGGCGCCTAGGGCCAGGAGCAGCATGGAGTGATAAGCGCTGGGGCTTTGCCAGAAGAAGGGTGCGAAGCAGCCGAGCACGGCGCTGCCGATCAGCCCGCTGAGCAGATTGGTGGTAGCGGAGCTGTCCGTGGTGTTCAGTTTGCGCGTGATAAGCTGGTACAGGCTGAAGGTGAAGGCCGCGCCCACTGCCAGCAGGCTGACCGGGGTGAAGAGCGCGCCGCCCGGCCTGAGGATGACCAGGACGCCGATAAAGCCCAGCGAGACGGCGAACCATTGCAGCCTGGTGATGTGTTCTCCCAGCAAGGGGACGGAAAGCGCCGTGACGATGAGCGGCGTGAGGTAAACGATGGCGGTACCTTCCGCCAGCGGGATATAGCGCAGGGCGGAAATGAACAGCATGTTGGTGCCCACCATGCATAGCCCGCGCAGCAGTTGCAGGCCGGGTTGCCGGGTCTTAAAAACCGCGAATCCCGAGCGCGGCAGCATGACGGTCAGCATGAGGCCGCTATGCACGACATAGCGTATCCAGATCACCATCACCACCGCATAGAAACCAGCCAGATATTTGGAAAGCGCGTCGCTGCCCGCAAACAAGAAGATTGCGCCAAAGATGTACAGCACGCCCTGGAGCAATTGTGTTTTGGGATGGGATGGCATGAGGTAAGGGCAGGTTGGCGAATGCAGGGTCAGGACGTGAGGCGAAAGTGTATCAAAGCCCTGGCTATTACGATACTTGATGCTAGAAAGAGTACGGATAGGCAGGATGGCGGCGCAATGTACCTGACTCGAAATCAGGCATGCGTGTGGCCTTGACCTGCTGTTTGCCGCGTATAATGCCGCACTTTGCAATGATGCCCAGCGGGCGGAAGATAGACATATGCATTGCGGGATCGATTACGGCACTTCCAACTCATCGCTCGGCGTCGTCAAAAGCGGCCAGGTGCTCCAGGCGCAGCTTGAGCCGGGGAGCGTGTATTTGCCTTCCGCGATCTATCGCGCGTTTTCCGAGCACGAGCTGAATGAGGATATTGCCTCGCTCACCATCCGCCAGCAATTGGGCAATGCGCAGGGCCTGCTGTACGGCACGGAGGCGATAGAGAACTACATCCGTCACCCCGGCGACGGCTTGTTCATGAAGTCGCCCAAGGTGTTTCTCGGCAGCGACCTCAATAAAGACCAGATGGATTTTTTCGAGGTTGTGATTGCCCGGATGATGACGCATATCCTGACGCAGGCGCGGGCGTTTTACGGGTATGACCTCAAGCAGGCCGTGATCGGCAGGCCGATCCGCTATCACGGCATTCGCGGAGAGGCGGGCGACAAGCAGGCGCTGGCGATCATGGAGCACGCGGCGGCGGAAGCTGGGCTGCAGGACATCGTCTTCATGTATGAGCCATTGGCGGCGGCGTTGGATTATGAACAGTGGCTGACAGAAGATGAAGTGTTGCTGGTGGTCGATGTCGGCGGCGGTACTACTGATTGCTCCGTGGTCAAGGTTGGGCCTTCCTATCGGGAAAAGCGCGAACGCAGTGACGACTTGCTGGCGTATTCCGGCAACCGCATCGGCGGGGTGGATCTGGACATCAATCTGGGCTGGCACAACATCATGCCGCTGTTCGGGCGCGGCACGGACGAGTTGCACCACAAGGCGTTCGATGCCATTTCCGTGAGCAGCATCCCCAGCCAGCAAGCCTTCTATTCCAGGTTCGAAATGCCGGTGCATGGCAAGGCGAGCTTGGAGCGCGAGCGCCTTTACAAGGTCTGGCTAGATAAACTCAGCAGCCACTTAGTGCGCAGCGCTGAGCTGGCGAAAATCGCCCTCTCAGAAGTTGATGCGCATGTGTTGCCGCTGGGTTATGTGGAAGACGGCTTGCAAGTTCCTGTCACCCGTGATGATTTCCGCGAGGCCATCGCGCGCTCCACCGAGAAAATCCACCAGGTAATCGAGGACGCGCGGCAGGCCAGCGAAGCGCGTATCGACAAAATCTACCTCACCGGCGGTTCCGCCGTCTCTCCCGTCATTCAGCAGGTGATCCGCAATGTGGTCGGCGATGCCGTGCCGTTCGTCTCCGGCAATATGCACGGCAGCGTGGCCTGCGGCCTGAGTGTGTTTGCCAGTAAGTATTTCTCAGGCTGATGCTGATGCGGCGGATGCCAGCTACACAATCGCTGCAATAAAAAAGGGTTGCCTAGGCAACCCTTTTGTTTCACTACTTATGGCGGCGTTATTCAACACCTTGGCTGGCGAGGTAGTCCTCATAGTTGCCGAGGAAGTCGACGATGCCATCTGGCTTCACTTCGAGGATGCGGGTGGCCAGCGAGCTGACAAATTCACGGTCATGGCTGACGAAGATCAGGGTGCCCTTGTAGCGATCGAGTGCCGTATTCAGCGCTTCGATGGACTCCATATCCATGTGGTTGGTCGGTTCGTCCATCAGCAGCACATTGGTGCGGGCCAGCATCAGCTTGCCATAGAGCATACGGCCTTTTTCACCGCCGGAAAGTACCTTGACGGATTTTTTGGTGTCCTCGCCAGAGAACAGCAAGCGCCCCAGCATGCTGCGTACGGACTGGTCGTCGTCGCCGGGCTGGGTATGCAATGTCATCCAGTCGAATAGCGTTTCGCCGTTCTCGAACTCGTATTCGTGATCCTGCGCGTAGTAGCCGATTTTGGCTTTTTCCGCCCATTTCACGCTGCCGTGATTAGGTTGTAGCTCGCCTGCAATGCAGCGTAGCAGGGTGGTTTTACCCACGCCGTTTTCACCGATAATGGCGATGCGCTCGCCGGCTTCCACCATGAGGTTGAAATCGTTGAACAAGGGTTTGTCGTAGCCATGGCTGAGCTTCTCGATTTCCACGGCCTGGCGGTGCAGTTTTTCCTTTTCATCGAATTCAAAGCGGATGAACGGGTATTGGCGGCTGGAGGGTTTGAATTCCTCGATCTTGATCTTGTCGATCATCTTCAGGCGGCTGGTGGCCTGCTTGGCCTTGGACTTGTTGGCGGAGAAGCGGCGCACAAAATCCTGCAGTTCCGCCACTTTTTCCTTGGCGCGGGCATTGTCCTTGGCGGCTTGTGCGCGCGCGGCGGTGGAAGCTTCCATGTAGTCGTCGTAGTTGCCGGGGTAGACCTTAATCGTGCCGTAATCCATATCGCAGGTATGCGTACAGACCTGGTTCAGGAAGTGCCGGTCGTGCGAGATGATGATCATCGTGCAGTCGCGGTTGTTGAGCACATCTTCCAGCCAGCGGATGGTATTGATGTCCAGGTTGTTGGTCGGTTCGTCCAGCAGCAATACGTCTGGGTTGGCGAACAGCGCTTGCGCGAGCAGCACGCGCAGCTTCCAGCCCGGCGCCACGGAACTCATGAGGCCGTTGTGCTGGTCGGTGGGGATGCCCACGCCCAGCAGCAGTTCGCCCGCGCGTGCTTCGGCGGTGTAGCCGTCGTACTCGGCAAACACGGTTTCCAGCTCGGCGGCTTTCATGTAGTCGTCTTCGGTGGCTTCCGGGTTCATGTAGATGGCATTCTTCTCTACGTTGGCCTTCCACATTTCTTCGTGTCCCATCATCACCACGTCCAGCACACGCTGGTCTTCATAGGCAAACTGGTCCTGGCGCAGGAAGGCCATGCGCTCGTTCACATCCAGAGCGACATTGCCGGCGGTCGGTTCCAGCACGCCGGCCAGGATTTTCATGAAGGTGGACTTGCCGCAGCCGTTGGCGCCGATCAGGCCGTAGCGATTGTTGTCGCCGAACTTGACCGAGACATTCTCGAACAAGGGCTTGGCACCGAACTGCATGGTGATATTGTTTGCGATTAACACGTCGGTTGTATTCCTAAAGTAAAACTATCGATCAATGAATTAAAACTTGTTGCGGATGACAACTTCATCCAGTGCCAGCTGGCCGCCGCGCGGGCGAGGGGGCTGGATGCCCTTGCCAATAGCGACAAACATCGCCGGGATATGGTCGGCAGGCAGGTTGAGCAGCTTGGCGACCGCGTCGAAATCAAAGCCATCCATCGGGCAGGAGTCATAGCCCAGCTCCTTGGCAGCGAGCATCAGCGTGGCGGCCGCCATGCCGCAGGAGCGCATACCCTCGTCGCGTTGCACCTGCTCCTTGCCGCGGTAATAGTTGTCGATGGCATTGACCAGGTAGTCCTGCACGGGCTGTTCCGCATTGCGCCAATAGCGGCGCGGTTCCTTTTCCCAGGCTTTCAGGTCCGCCGTCAGCACCACCAGCAGCGAGGCATCCGTGACTTGCGCCTGGTCCCAGCTGGCGGCGCGCACTTGCTTGCGCAGCTCCGGGTCCTGCACCAGCACGAAGCGCCAGTTCTGGATATTGAATGCCGTCGGCGCCAGCACGGCCAGCGACATCAATTTCTCTATCTCTGCCTCGGATATCGTGTGGCTGGCATCATACGCCTTGACCGAGCGGCGGTTTTCAATAGCTTCAATGACATGCATAAAAACAGAATTCCTATCAATAAATAGCGATAATTTCCAGTTCCAGGTCGCCTACAGGACGATGCCAGGTCACGCTGTCACCGATTTTCTGGCCGATCAGCGCCTTTGCCAGCGGAGAAATCCAGCTCACCTTGTTCGTGGCGATATCCGCTTCATCTTCGCCCACGATGCTGAAAGTATGCGGGCGGCCATCTTCATCTTCCACTTCTACAGTCGCGCCGAACAGCACAGTATTGGTTGCCTGATCCTCAGGTTTGACGGGGATGGCGGATTCCAGCCTGGCATGCAGGTAGCGCAAATCACGGTCTATCATGGCAAGACGTTGCTGGGCAACAGGGTCTTCCTTGCGTTGGGCGAGGGGCACGCGCTCCTGCTCAAGCATGCCGGCTTGTTGCTCCAGTTGCTTGAGGCCATTGGGGGTGACGTAATTGGGATGCGGGCTGAGCGGTCTTTCCGGTAAATCCGTTCCTGCATGCTCAAGATCATCCTCTTTTACAAATCCACGGCTCATGGCGCACGATCCATAAAACCCTGAATTATAGCGCAAATACGCTGTACTTGCTTGGGAGGGCGGGTGAACGGAGTTACTAATGCTGTCTTTGTCTATGTTGAATACCGCCATTCTTTCACCTATGCAACCAGGCCATGTTTGATCGGGTTGGTATGGATGTAATCCATATGCGCTCGATAATCTGCCTCATTGCGGATGCAATGCTCCTATACCGTCTTTGCCAGATACTGCGCTCACCTCTTCTGCGACACACGGTAGAACGATATTCTACTTGTGGAATCGCCTTGGAAAATCCTGATTTTATCAACCTCTATCGGGTGGCATAGTCGCTATCGTTGACCGGCAATTCAATCAGGGCATGCAGATGATCTGGTAATACGGCCCAGCCGTGGATGATGAAGAGGTGGCGCTGTTTGACAGAGGAGACAACCTGGTGCAATAAGTCGATATGCCGAATGAGCAAGTCATTGTGTTGCCGCTGCAAGCAGGTTGACGGTAAAAAAATACGTTCCGCCTGCATGCCAAATGCGCCGATAGTCCATGAGTGAGAGTGTATTGGAGAGGCGGAATTCGGCGCAATGCCCGTTGGTTATTGCCGCCCTACGCTGGCTATAAGAGAGGCGCTGGCTTACTTCAACAAGCCAAGCAAGAGGATGAAAACAAACAGGGCCACCATCTATTTCAGTGCACCTATGATACAGGCGTGGACAAAGGCGTCGATGGGTCTTCTGGTTTTTTCAACATGAATGGATCGCAGTCTGCAAATGAAAATAATCGGCTAAATTAAGAGCTTGATTCAATATGCTTGCGCAAGCTGACGAATACGGCTGGCTGCTTCCATGCACTCATCCAGCGAAGCCACCAGCGCAATGCGGATGAATCCCTGGCCGGGATTGACGCCGTGCGCCTCGCGCGCGAGGAAGCTGCCTGGCAGCACCGTGACGTTGTAGTCGCGGTATAGCCGCAACGCAAACTCGGTATCTGATTGTCCGGTGTAGGCCCAGAGGTAGAAGGCGGCATCCGGCAGTTCCACATCCAGCACTTCCTGCAATACCGGTGTGACGGTGGCGAATTTCTCGGCATACAGGCGGCGGTTTTCCACTACATGCACTTCGTCCTGCCAGGCCGCCACGCTCGCGGCCTGCACGGCCGGGTTCATGGCGCAGCCGTGATAGGTGCGGTAGAGCAGGAATTTCTCCAAGATTTTTGCGTCGCCCGCGACGAAGCCCGAGCGCATGCCCGGCACGTTGGAGCGTTTCGACAGCGAGCTGAATACCACCAGGCGGTTGTAGTCGCGTCCCAGCAGGCGTGCGGCCTGCAATGCGCCCAAGGGCGGCTCGGTTTCGTCGAAATAGATTTCCGAATAGCACTCGTCCGCGGCGATCACGAAACCGTAGCGGTCGGAGAGGGCGAAGATTTCTTTCCATTGCTCCAGGCTCAATACCTTGCCAGATGGGTTGCCGGGAGAGCAGACATACACTAGTTGCGTGCGTTGCAGGACGCTTTCCGGCACGGTTTCGAACGCCATGGCGAAATCATTGCTTGGCAAGGTATTGAGGAAATAGGGTTCCGCGCCTGCCAGCAATGCCGCGCCTTCATATATCTGGTAGAAGGGATTGGGGCTGATGACTACGGGTTGCGGCAGGCTGCTGTCGATGACGGTCTGGGCAAAGGCGAACAAGGCCTCGCGGCTGCCGTTGACCGGGATGATCTCCGTGTCCGGGTTCAATGCTGGTATCTGGTAGCGCCCGGCGATCCAGGCGGAGATGGCTTCACGCAGTTTGGCAATGCCAAGCGTGGTGGGATAGGTAGCCAGCCCGGACAGATTGTCTGCCAGCGCGGAGGAAATCAGCGCTGGCGTCGCGTGCTTGGGTTCGCCGATTGATAAATTGATGGGCTGGTATTCCGGGTTGGGCGTTGTGCCGGCGAACAGGTCGCGCAGGCGTTGGAATGGGTAGGGTTGCAGTTTGTAGAGGTCTGGATTCATGGGCCCCATTATAAACGCAGACGACCTCGGGCAATAGCCAGGCTAGTCTCCAAACCCGCCTTTCGCGCCTTCGGCGTCAAAGCGGATCTTGAGCGACAGGTCATTGCGGGAGTCTGCGCTGGCGAGCGCATTGTCTTCTGTAATATCGCCTTTTCTGAATAGCTCGAACAGGGATTGGTCGAAGGTGTGCATGCCGATATCCCGGTTGTTGCCCATGACATCCTTAATTTCTTCCAGCTTGGATTTAAGGATCAACTCGGAAATATAAGGCGTATTGATGAGCACTTCGGTAGCCACGACACGTTTGGCCTTGGTGCCCGGCAACAGGCGTTGCGACACGATCGCCACCAGGTTGAGGGAAAGACTTAGCTGGATGGCCTGCTTGCCGTCTTGAGGAAAGAAGGAAAGGATGCGTTCCAATGCCTGGTTTGCATTGCTGGCATGCAGGGTTGCCAGGCACAAATGCCCGGTTTCGGAATAGGCGATAGCGTGCTTCATGGTTTCCATGTCGCGGATTTCGCCGATGAGGATGACATCAGGCGCCTGCCGCATGGCATTTTTCAGGCCGTTCTCGAAACTCAGGGTGTCAATGCCGATTTCACGCTGGTCCACCACGGATTTCTTGTGCTCGTGCATGAATTCGATGGGGTCTTCCAAGGTAAGGATGTGACCATCGCAAGTGCGGTTGCGATGGTCGATCATGGAAGCCAGTGTCGTGGATTTTCCGGAGCCGGTCGCACCGACCACCAGGATCAACCCGCGCTGGCGCATGATGAGCTCGTTCAGCACCTCGGGCAGGCCTAGGCTCTGCAGGCTGGGGATAACGTGCTTGATATAGCGGATCACCATCGCGACCTCGCCGCGCTGGCGGAAGACATTGATGCGGAAGCGCCCGACCCCATGCATGCTAAAGGCAAAATTCATCTCCAGCGTTTGTTCAAACTCTTTTTGTTGCGCGGGCGACATGATGGAATAGGCGATTTCCTTGACCGCGCCCGGCGTCATGACCTGGTTATTGATGGGAGAAGTCTTGCCGTCGATTTCGATATGAATGGTGGTGCCGGTGCTGAAGAACAGATCAGAGCCGCTTTTTTCGACCATGAACTTGAGAATGGGGGTGATATCAATTGCCGCCATGATGCCTTCCTGATTTTTTGTTTGCGGCTACTTTATCATAAGGCGCCGGGAGCAAGCTTGCGCATAGCATTGCCATGCGTATCAAACAGCAGCCTGATGATAGAGCTGCGCCAGCCTGCGATAAAGCGCTTCTATATCCTGTGTAAAACCTGCCGTATCGAACAATGGCGTGATTTCACGGGTGTTTGCCAGGTGCTGGCGGTATTCCTGCAATAGTTCCGGATGAAGCGCAAGCTGCAAAGCCAGCGCCTCGTATTCAACTGAACTGCTTGTCACGAGACGCCCCAGCCCGGCTGCCTGCAACAGGCTGGCGGCCACCCGGCTGGCAAAGGTGCTGCCGCTGCATGTGACCAACGGCAGCCCCATCCACAAGGCGTCGCTGGCGGTAGTGTGGGCATTGTAGGGGGCTGTGTCCAGGAACAGGTCGGCATGGACGTGCCGGGCAAGGTGCTGGTCCAGCGGTATGCGTGGTGCGAACACCAGACGCGAGGCCGCAATGCCGTGCTGTTCCGCCGACTGTCTTAAATTCTGGCTGGCAAGTGGATGGCACTCCAGCAGCCAGAGTACGCTGCCGGGAGTGGCCTGCAGCAGGCGCATCCAGCAGGCGAACACATCCGGCGTGATCTTAAAGCTTTGGTTAAAGCAGCAATACACAAACGCGCCTTCCGGCAGATGGCAGGATGCGCGGCTTGGCGTGGCGGCTACCGGGCGCTGGCTGTCGTTGGGCTGATAGGCGTGCGGCAGCAATGCCAGCGTTTCAGCGTAATGCGCCTGGTCTGTTTCCGGTGTGATGACGGCGTCGCTGATCAGGTAATCCACGAACGGCGCGCCCATGGTGCCAGGGAATCCGAGCCAGGAAGCCTGGATGGGGGCGGGCCGGAAGGCCAGTATGCCGCTGCGGCTGGACTGGGTGTAGCCTGTGAGGTCAACCAGGATATCCACCTTGTCGGCATGAATGCGTTCAGCCGCCGCCTGCAATGACAGAGGACGGATATCGACAAAATGATCCACTGCCTGCTGCAGGCGCTGGCGGGCGGGCGTTTGGTCGTCCACGCCGTAGGAATAGGCGCTGATGACGAATTGATCACGGTCATGCAGTTCGAACATTTCCGTGACGAGGGAGGCCAGCGGGTGCAGCCGGAAATCGCAGGACAGGTAGCCGATATGCAATTTCCGGTTGACCGTCGGAGTATGTTGCGCCAGCGGAGGACATGCCAGTAAATGGCCGTAACGGTGGTTTGTCCAGTTTCTGGCGCAGCTCAATTGTTCTGCTGGCGTCGTCCCTGGCATGGCGAGAAAGGCAAAAGGCGAAACCTGCGCTTGCGGGATTTCATTGACCCAGCTACGGATTTCAGCCACATCGGCATCAAGGTATCGCCAATCGCAAAGATGCTGGCGTTGGTGCGCCAAGTGCACTCTGGCGTGATACAGATCGGGCTTGATCTCCAGCGCGCGCTCATAACAAGCGATGGCTTCAGGCAATTGCTGCAATTCCCGCAGCACATTTCCCAGGTTGTTGTGGGTATCGGCATCCTGTGGCGCGATTTGCAGCGCATAGCGATAACTTTCTGCTGCCTGGGCAGGCTGCCCCAACTCGCGCAAGGCATTGCCCAGGTTGTAATGCCAGGCGGGATTGCCTGGCTGCAGCATGGCCAGCTCGCGGAAATAGCGCTCAGCATCGGCGAAATGCGCGGTTTGATGCGCCTGATTGCCCAGTGTTTGCAATACGGCGCACAAACCTGCATGGAGATCCGGGTCTTGCGGCGACCGTTGTCTGGCTTCCAGGTAAGCTGTTCTCGCGGATAACAGGTCGCCGGCCGCATGATATGCCCCGGCCAGGTTTTGCCAAAGATCGCTATCCTCGGGAGCCAATGTCAGCCCCTGACGGAATTGCCGGATGGCAGCTTCGAATTGTCCCGCGGCACGCAAGGCCAGGCCCAGGTTGTTGTGCTGGTCGGCATCGCCGGGATTGACCTGAATGGCATTACCTATCAGCTCGGCGGCTTTCTGATGCCTGCCGGACTGGTGGCACAGCACGCCGTAATAATGCAGGCCGTAGGCATGAAGGGGGACAATAGTCAGGAGCTGCTGGTAAAGCCTCTCTGCCTGCGGCAGCTTGCCTTGGCGATGAGCGTCCAGGGCTTGATGAAATAATTGATCTGGATTCATGGCTGCATTAAACCATATTCAGGCGAACCGGCGGCCTGTTCACTCTTGCTGATATGCGGGATAACAGGCCAGGCCGCGCGCCAGGCGTTTCAATCCCAGTTTGCGCAATGCGAAGCGATTGGGATCCAGCGCGGCAAGCAATTCATTCCCCACTGGCGCGGGCTCATGGTGAATGGCGCAGGCCAGCATTTCCGCGGCAATCGGGGCCGTGGTGAGTCCCTTGGAGCCATGGCCGGTATTGACATACAGCCCCGGCAGCCATGGCAGGCTGGAAGCGGGATCGGCAGTATAGCGCGGCGGTGTTGCTTCCAGCGCCTGCGCATCCAGGATGGGGCCAACCAGCGGCAAGTAATCCGGGCTGGTGCAACGGATGGCGGCACGGCCTTCCAGGGGTTGCGGCAGCAAGGCCTCATGCAGCGTAGGCGCCATGTGCTTGAGCATGGCAAGGTTCTGCATGTGTTCTTCTCTACGAACGGCGGTATTTGTATCGTGCGGCACAAACGTCGCGCCCAGGCAATAGCCATCCTCCAGCAGCGGGCTGATATAGCCATCGGTGCATAATAAAGTATTAAGCACCGGCGCTCCGGCAATAGGCTTTAACTGGCTGACCTGGCCGCGCACCTGCTCCAATGGCAAATGCCTGGTCTGGGGAAAATGGGCAGCCTGCGCGGCATTGGCGATGACCACGATCTCGGCCTCAGCAAGCAATTGCTTGCCAGCCCACACCTGCCAGCCCGCATCCCGGTGCCTGATATCGGTCACATGCGTGGCGAGCTTCTGGGTGATATTGGGATGCGACGCCAACGCCTCACAATAGGCGCTGGGCCTGACCCAGCCAGCCTCGGGAAAATGCAATGCGCCATACTGCAGTGGTATTCCGGCAATCTGGCTGGCCTCTTCCTGCTCAACCCAATGCAGGAGTTCGGGTGAAAATCCGCGGCTGGTGATGGCTTGGCAGCGTTCCAGTTCACGTTCGTCAAAAGCCAGTTGCAGCATGCCGCAACGCGCATGATTTTTTGCATCCAGTCCCAGTTGTTGCAATAGGCGCAAGCCATGCAGATAGCCTGCCAGCGACAAGCGTTCCAGTGGAATATCCTGACGCGCCAAGGCAGGGTAGAGCACGCCGACAGGGTTGCCGGATGCATGTTGCGCCAGCGCATACTCCTGCTCGATCAGGCTGACCTGCCAGCCACGTTCCGCAAGAACGCGGGCCGTCGAGGTGCCTGCGATGCCGCCACCGATGACTACAGCCTGCCGCGGCTGGATATTGCTGGGTTCGTTTTTACTAAAACTGCCGCAGAGCATGTCCCGCTTACGGCCATATCCCGCTACCTTGTGCACTTCGAAGCCTGCATCCTGCAAGCCGCGCTTGACGACACCGGCGCTGGTGAAGGTGGCAAACGTGGTGTGCCGATGAGAGTGGGTGGCCATATTGGCGAATAATGTTTCCTGCCACATATCAGGGTTACGCGAAGGGGCGAACCCGTCCAGAAACCACGCATCGGCATGACTGTGCAGCCGTGGCAGCAACTCATGCAGATCGCCGATCAACAGGGTCAATTGTACTCGGCCCTGGTCGAATACCAGCCGCTGCCAGCCGGGAACGATCTGGCGGTATTGCTCAAGCAGCGCGGTGCTGTATTGCTGAAGCTCGGGCCACAGCGCAAGCGCGCGAGCCAGGTCGGCATGGCTGAGCGGGAATTTCTCGATGCTGACGAAATGCAGCCTAGCCCGTGTGGGAGCGGTTCGCATCCAGAGCTGCCAGGCGCAAAGAAAGTTGAGGCCGGTGCCAAAGCCGGTTTCAACAATGGTGAAGCTGGGCTGTTTCAGCGCCTGCCAGCGTTCGGCAAGCTGATTATGCTGGAGAAATACATGCCGCGTTTCTTCCAGCCCGCTTTCACGCGAAAAATACACGTCGCCGAACTGGGAGGAATAGGGCTGACCTTCATGCCATTCCAGTTGGGTTTGTGGATGAGCTTTTATAAACATATTCTTTTTCTGATTTGATTCATTATAATATTGCGTTATATTAATCCAAATATAATGAAGTCATTTCCAAATACTTTTCGCTAACAGAAAGCACACCATCATGAAATCCAGAATCCTGCGCCTAGCCTTTTTTCTGGGGCTGGTTTTTAACCTCGCTGCCCATGCCGACCCGGCACGCATTGCAGCAGCAGCTGACCTCAAATTCGTCCTGGAAGAACTGGTTCAGGCATTCGAGCAGCAGGGCGGCGAGAAACCTGCCGTGACTTATGGTTCATCTGGCGCCATTACCACGCAAATCACGCATGGCGCTCCTTTTGAGCTGTTTCTCTCCGCCGATGAGGATTATGTCTTCAAGCTCCATACCGGCGGCTTAACCAAGGATGAGGGCGTATTGTACGCTACCGGCCACCTGGTGATCGTCGCGCCCAAGCAGGCAGCATTGGAGGTAGATGCTGAACTCAAGGGTTTGCAGGCGGCAGTGAAGGCAGGTAAGCTGCAACGCTTTGCGATTGCCAATCCCGAGCATGCACCTTACGGACGCCGCGCTGTGGAAGTGCTGAAGCACGCGGGACTATGGGAGCAGATACAGCCCAAGCTGGTATTGGGCGAGAATGTGGCCCAGGCCGCGCAATTCGCCACCAGTGGCTCCGCGGATGGCGGCATCGTGGCGTTATCGCTGGTAAAATCCCCGCAATTGATCAATAGCGTCAAATATGCCGAAATCCCCGAAAGCTGGCACACCCCGCAACGCCAGCGCATGGTGTTGCTCAAGAACGCTGGCGGCAATGCCCAGGCGTTCTATGACTTCCTCCAGCAGCCTGCCGCCCGACAGGTATTCCGCCGTTACGGTTTTGCCTTGCCGGGCGAATAAGCGCTGATGGACTGGATTGCACTAGGGCTATCGCTCAAGCTTGGCATCATGACGATATTGGTCCTGGTGCCGCTGGCTATTTTGGCAGCGCGCGGGCTGGCTTATTGCCGCTTTCCCGGCAAGCCTATGGTCGAAGCGCTGCTGGCGGTGCCATTGGTGCTGCCGCCTACCGTGGTGGGCTATTACCTCTTAGTCGGTCTGGGCAGCCAGTCCTGGCTTGGCCAATGGCTCATGCAGTGGACGGGGCATTTGCTGGTATTTCATTTCTCCGGACTGCTGATTGCTTCCATCATTGTCAACATTCCGTTCGCGGTGCAGCCCATTCAGCGCGGCTTTGAATCCATTCCGCAGGAGGTGCGCGATGCAGCGGCCTGCTGCGGCATGTCGCGGTTGCGTACCTTGCTGACGGTGGAGCTGCCGCTTGCCTGGCCGGGTATCGTGACTGCGATCGTGCTGACTTTTGCCCATACGCTGGGCGAGTTTGGCGTGGTGCTGATGGTAGGCGGCAGCCTGCCCGGTGAAACCAAGACCATCGCCATCAGTATCTACGACCGGGTCCAGGCGCTGGATTTCGATGCGGCAGGCAGCATGTCGCTACTATTGTTAGTGTTTTCCATCATTGTGCTGGCGCTTGCCAACAGTTTATCCAGGCGCTTTGGCAGGCGCGGGGGCTATCATGGCCTCTGACCTCAAGCTGCATCTCAGGCAACGCCGCCCGTTTGCCATGGATGTTGCCTTGCAGTGCCGCGCGGGAGAATTGCTGGCATTGCTTGGGCCTTCCGGCTGCGGTAAATCCACATTGCTGCGCATGATTGCCGGGTTGCAGCACGCCGAATCAGGCGACATCACTCTCAACGGGGAGACTTGGTTCAACGATTCAATCCGTTTGAAGCCACAACAACGCCATATCGGCTATGTACCGCAGCATTACGGCCTGTTTCCACACATGACGGCAGAAGAAAATATCCGCGCGGCGCTTCATCATCTCTCCCGGCAGGAGCAGAAAGAACGCGCCACGCTCTGGCTGGAGCGCGTAGGGTTGTCAACATTGGCTTACCGTAAACCGGCAGAGCTTTCCGGTGGCCAGCAGCAGCGGGTGGCGTTGGCGAGGGCATTGGCAGCTGATCCCAGCATCCTGTTGCTTGATGAGCCATTCTCGGCGCTCGATAGCATCACACGGGATGGCTTACACCGCACCTTGGCTACGCTCAAGCCGCAGCTCAACATTCCCATGATTCTGGTGACGCATAACCTGGTAGAAGCGCAATTGCTGGCAGACAGCCTGGCCGTGATGGGACAGGGGCGCATCCTGCAACAAGGCACCCCGGATGAAGTCTCCAAGCGACCAATCAATACTGACGTAGCGGCCTTGACCGGCATGCACAATATATTGTCCGGCAGGGTCATACATGTGTCAGACAGCTATAGCGTGCTGTCTGTTGGTGACCAAACGCTGGAAATACCACACTCTTTGGTGATCAATAGCAACGTGCAATGGTGCGTGCCGCAAGAGGCAATCAGCCTGTTGGTATCGTCCGGTGAAGCTGCGAACCTGGTAGGCAATATTCGGCACCTGGTCCAGCTGGGGTCGCAATGGCTGGTTAGCGTTGCCCTGCCTGGAACAAGCGATGCACTGGAGCTGCGCTGTCCGGCAGTTATTCCTCTTGCCATTGGGCAACCTGCGCGATTGGCAGTGCGCACGGAACATATTCATATTCTTGAGTCTTAGAAAATGAGTGTTGTTGACTCTCATCTATCATCTCCCTCAGCATGGCTGATGCAATACAGCCATCTGATCCCGCCTCGCGGCAGGGTGCTGGATGTAGCTTCTGGCGCCGGGCGCAATGCCACCTGGCTTGCGCGGCAGGGGTTCAGGGTGACGGCGGTAGATAGAGATGCAGGAGCGCTGGCGATATTGGCAAACCTGGCCCCAGATATAGAAACCCAGGTATGTGACCTTGAGCAGGGCGGCTGGCCATATTCAGGCAAGCAGTTTGATGCCATCGTGGTGTGCCGTTACCTGCACCGGCCAATGCTGCCAGAATTAGCTCGGAGCCTGGTACATGGCGGCGTGCTGATTTATGAAACTTTCATGCAGGGGCATGAGCAATATGGCCGGCCAAAAAATCCAGAATTTCTACTAAAAAACAATGAATTAGCAGATGTTTTTAAACTATTTCTGAAGATTGTGGCGTATGAGGAAGGACTGCTTCAATTGCCGCCAAATCCCGCTATTCTGCAACGGATAGCGGCTGTGCGTACTACAGCTTGAAGCGCCCAAACTTGAATGGAATCACCTTGCCAATCACATTGAAACCCTTGGCTTCTTCCGCGGTATAGATTTCAGGCGGCAAATCGCCGTCATTGTCATTCCTCACGACGACCGCGCCATCCAGCCGCAACTGCACCCGCTTGATGCGGATAAAGTCATTCTGGCCGATCACGTAAACGGCATTGTCATCAAACGCACGGCAGCGCATATCCACTAATATTTCATCACCGTCGAGCATGGACGGCTCCAGACTGGTGCCCCTGACCGTGAATATTTTCAGGTGTTGAAAAGGTGCTTCCAGTTGGTTGCTGGCCGGGTTGAAATCAATGCTTTCCACCAGGTATTCATCCAGCGATTCATAGTGATAACTGGGCTTGTTGTAACGGGCAACTTTGCTTGTATCTACCAGGTAATCATTGGCTACATGACGTTTTGCGGCACCGGAACCGGTCGTATAGTGATGCGGAGGAGTGTATCCCTCCGGGTACTGCCAGTTGATTAACTGCATCAGCGCTGAAGGCGGGTGATACTTTTTTGTCTTGCCTTTTCTGCCACGGCTTGCCACTTCGATATAGGGCCATTTTTCCGCATTGACAATCACATCCCAACCCTGGCGCGTGCCTGGCTTCCCCGGCAATTGCATCTCGGCCAACTCTTTGCATGAAAAATACAATGTTTCATTTTCAATAGGAGAGGGCATAGGGATTTTCATAAAATAAACTTCGATTTAAATATTGACAATAAATAATTGCTTATTTGCTATTACATGGTAGGACGAAGCTATACCTACAGCTTAAATTCATTACTATTCTTAACAACTATCAATCAAATGAGTGTTGCGTCTCTGTCATTTCAAGGAAGTGTTCGACAGCGATCCATCATACTCTTGATCGTCATATATGCAAGCAGGGCGTAATTAGCATTACGCTTTCATTCCCACGCGCTGCTGAACTCTATTTATCGCAATTTATTGATTGCGAATCACATGTTGTTAAGCTAATTGACAATAATGCCAAATCCGTGTGTGTTACAAGAGGAAACTCTCTGCCTTTATCCTGATCTACTTTATCTATTGACAAAATTGAGCAATGACAAGTTCATGCTAATCTGTCACCTAACTATTCATCAGGAATACCCATGTCTTTTATCCAATATGCACAGGCAGCAATCATGTGCTTGCCTATGCTTTATGTGTCATCTCACGCATGGGCTGAAGATCAATGGTTGCTTGTCGCCCAAGGCGAAGCTATCAATGTAGGGCAATCACTATCCTTCAAGATAATCAAACCTGGCAATGCTGCTGAATGGCCAGCCAGCATGCATATCAAGCTTTCAGGCGCCGGCAGCAGTAATGAAGACATTGAACTGGTTGCGCGCGTAAGCAGCGAAGCAAACCAGATCAGCCGGGAGTATAGCGGTATGCCTCGCCAGGCATTTGTCGGCGTGGTGCGGGCTACACTGGCGGAACAGCCTTCCAACACAGTATTGCTATTAGCCAATAACGAGTCCGTGATTGCGACAGAAGCAAAGGACTCCACCCAGGTTGCTACCACTGAAAATGTTGCTCCGCAGGTTGTGATCGCAGCTCCTGACGATGAGCCTGCACTAAGTGCCGAGGAGCCGGTCTATTTCCTCTTTGGTCATAGGAATGAGCATGGATGGGATGCGCGTTTCCAGATCAGCTTTAAATACCGCCCATTTGAACCCAAAGGCTCGGTGGCGCAATTCGCTCCATTTTTGAGCAATCTCTATTTCAGCTATACCCAAACGACTTTGTGGGATCTTGGCAGCGATTCCAGCCCATTCCGCGATACGAGTTACCGTCCCGGTCTGTTCTATCATTTGGCGGGCAATACTCACGGCTGGCTTCCCGCGCATTGGCGCATCGGCGTGGAACATGAATCAAACGGGCAGGGCGGAAACGACTCGCGCTCCCTTAATACTGCCTATATACGTCCCAGCTGGCAGATCAATTTTGCCAGCGGCAGAAAATTGGTCTTCTCACCCAAGATTTATACCTATCTCGACAAGGATGAAAATCCGGATATCCAGCATTACCGGGGCTATGCAGATTGGCAATTACGTTATGGTAGAGAGGATGGTCTCATGCTCACCGGACTATATCGCCAGGGAACGCGCGGCTACGCCACCGGCCAATTGGACATTACCTATCCCCTGAGCGACCGCATCCTTTCCCGTACCGGCACGTTCGCGCATTTGCAGCTATTTTCCGGCTATGGCGAGACATTACTTGATTACGACCAAGACAGAGATACCCAGATCAGGTTGGGGATTTCCATCACCAGATAGCAGGCAGAATTCAGGAGTGCAGCATGCCAGAAATCACCAAAGCAAGCGCAACAAGACCGCATATCGCTCCGATAATGGCGGCTATGGCGCCAACCCATATCAGCCGGTGAGGTTTTGTTGCTTTGGCGACTTCTTTTTTCAAAGCGTCGAATTGCTCTTGTAGCTGACGCTTCTCAAGCTCTGACCGGATTGCCTGCATGGTATAGGCTGATACAAGGCCTTTATAGATCATGGATTCGCCAGCGGCAATCTTGTCTAGCTCATCGCTGGTGAGATTTCTGATTTCATTTAAATTGATTTTGACGTGTTTTAGCATAATGAATTAGAGACTGCTAAAGTAAATGAGCTCTGAGTGTCAGTTCACTGTCTGGAGAAAGAGTAGGAATGATGACTTGGAAATGAGTATGTTACTAAAGAGAAACCCGGCGTGACCTGCAAGATTAATTACACAGGATCAACGCCGGGATCAATATGGCGTCCCCACGGGGATTCGAACCCCGGTTACCGCCGTGAAAGGGCGATGTCCTAGGCCTCTAGACGATGGGGACTTCATCGTCGGAACCCGGAAAACCGGGTTCCATATTTGGTGGAGATAAGCGGGATCGAACCGCTGACCTCTTGCATGCCATGCAAGCGCTCTCCCAGCTGAGCTATACCCCCGAAAAAGAGCCGCTATATTAATGAGCCAACTGACACCTGTCAACGCCTCAGCGCAATTTAAATCAATAAACCGCTATTTTTCTTGCAACAGACGTTTGAGCTGCTCAGCAAAGCACTGCCACGCTGGCGGAATCAACCGCGGATATTAGATTGCGATGCAAACTCGGCCAGCTCGACGCGGGGCTGCGGCTGCCAGCCCGGCTTGCGGTGTTCTGCGACCACATTGGTGAAAATACCGCCGCGCACGTAGAACTTGGCGGTCAGGCGCATGAATTTGGGATCAGTCGCCGCTACGAGGTCGTCCAGGATGCGGTTGGTGACCGCCTCATGGAAGCAGCCTTCCTCGCGGAAGGACCAGATATAGAGCTTGAGGCTCTTCAATTCCACGCATTTCTGGTCGGGGATGTAGTCCAGGTAGAGCACGGCAAAATCCGGCTGGCCGGTCTTGGGGCACAGGCAGGTGAATTCGGGGATTTCCATATGGATATGGAAATCACGTCCGGGATTAGGGTTGTCGAAGGTTTCCAAATCTTTGCTGGGTTGACTAGACATAAGGGCTACCGTATAAATCGGGTTGTTCAAAAAAGTGTCATTATAGCCAAGAGCTCCACCAATTGCGCCTTACTCACCTCAAGCTTGCCGGCTTCAAGTCCTTCGTCGATCCCACCACCTTGCATATACACGGCCAGCGCGTGGGCGTGGTGGGGCCGAACGGCTGTGGAAAATCCAATGTCATGGAGTCCATCCGCTGGGTGCTGGGGGAGTCCAGCGCCAAGGAAATGCGCAGCGAGTCGATGGACGATGTGATTTTCAACGGCTCGGGCAACCGCAAGCTGGCTTCCCGCGCAAGCGTCGAACTTATCTTTGACAACAGCCTTGGCGGCGCTGCGGGAGAGTGGTCGCAATATGCCGAAATATCCGTCAAGCGCGTGATCGAGCGGGAAAGAGGCTCTACTTACTTTATTAACAATACTGCGGTGCGCCGCCGCGACGTGGCCGATTTGTTCCTGGGTACCGGACTTGGCGGCCGCGCCTATGCCATCATCGGCCAGAACACCATTTCCCGCATTGTGGAAGCCCGGCCGGAGGAAATGCGGGTATTCCTGGAAGAAGCCGCGGGTATCTCAAAATACAAGGAACGACGTCGAGAGACGGAAAACCGTTTGCGCGATACCCGCGAAAATCTGGTCCGGGTGGAAGATATCAGCCAGGAAATGGATAAGCAGATTACCCGGCTGGAGTCCCAGGCTGCGGTGACCTTGCAATATCAAGGGTTGCAATCCAGCCTGCGCCTTACCCAGGGCCAGCTGTGGTTATTGAAAAAGCGTGATGCCGGCATGCAGTGGGAGAAGGCCCAGGCCCTTGTGAACCGCTTGGGCATCGAGTTGGAGGCGCAAATGGCAGCACTGCGCCAGGCAGAAAGCGGACTGGAATCCTTGCGCCAGCGGCATCACGAGGCATCCGCCGGTCTGCAGGCCGCGCAAGCCGCCTATTATGAAGCCAATGCGGAGGTCTCCCGCTACGAACAGCAACTGCGTCATGCGCAGGAAAACCACTCCCGTTTGCAGGTGCAGTTGCAGCAGATTGATGCTCAGGCGCTTAAGCTAGGACAGCAGCATCTTGAGGTAAGTGAAAAACTAACCGGCCTGCAGCAACAGCATCACACTGCCAGCCAGGAAGAAACGGATGCTGCCGAGCAACTAGCGGCATTGAAGCAAAAGCTGCCTGAAATGGATCGGGCTTTCCAGTCCGCGCTGCATATCCACTCGGCGGCGCAGCGCGCCATGCATGAAGCTGAGCAGGCCATCCGCCTGGAAGATACCAATATCAGGCATGCCGAGCGTAACTTCTCCGATATCAGCCAACGGTTGCAGCGCTTGCGTCAGGAATTAAACAATCTCAGGCTGCCGGATGAAACCAAACTGCATAAACTGGAAACTGAATTCAAGGAAAGCACAGCCTGGCAAATTGAGCGGGAGCAACAATTACAGCAACTGAGGGAACTGGAATCCCACCAGGCTGAGCTGATCAAGACATTGCGCGAGAACATGCAGCAATCCGAGCGCCAATTGACCCAGGCCGAGGCTGAAGCTGCCTCTCTGCGCAAGATACAAGCCTCTTTGGGCCAGCAAGGAAAATTGGAAAGCTGGTTGCGCGACCAAGGGTTGGATGGGTGCGAACGCCTGTGGCAAAAGATCAGGATCACACCCGGCTGGGAAACCGCAGTGGAAGCGGTATTGGGTGCTCGGCTCAATGCGTTGATGGCTTCGCAAAATCAGAACCCGTTATCACTGGTCGCAGAGCGCCCGCCTGCTGCGCTGGTGTTGGCCCTGCCTGATAAGGGGGACGTTGTTTCGGCTACGGCACAGCGCTTGAGCACCATGGTCGAAGTGCAGGACTCAGCAGTGCACGCCTTGATCATTCATTGGCTGGACAATGTGCTGATCGCGCAAACCACAGTTGAAGCGCAGGCGATATGTATATCGCTACCGCCAGGGCAAAGTGTGGTTACTGCTGCTGGCGATATATATGATCGCCATAGCATTAGCCTGCATGTGCAGAATTCGGAACTGCATGGCGTGCTGGAACGCCAGCGTGACCTTGATGCGCTGGAAGCTGTGTTACCGGAGATGCGCCGGCTCTTGCAGGAAGCGCAAAATGCCTTGCAAGAGGCAGAACTAAAACAGCAGGAACAACGCCAGCAGCAACAGCAACTGCAGCAGCAATTACGCCAAACCAGCCAGGCGCAGCATCAGCGCAGCTTGCAGATTCAGCAGCTAACCCAGGAAAAGCAGCATGTCGCCCAGCGCCGCCAAGGTCTGGAAAAGGATATTGCTAGCCTCGCAGTACAACAGGAACAGTTGCAGCAGGAGTGTCAGCAGCAGCGGCAAAAACTTGATGAGTTGCAAGCATCGCTCAGCCAGTTGCAAACCCAGCGCCAAACAGCCCAAACCAAACGCAATGCCATGGAAAGCGAATTGAGCGCGGCACGCGCCGCCTGGCAAAAAGCCGAACGCACAGCGCAGGAAAAAACGTTCAACCATAAATTGCTGGCCACCAGCTTGTCGGATAGCCAACACCGCTTGAGTGCGATCCAGGAAGAGCAGCAGGGTATTGCTGCCCGCCGTCAGGAAACATTGGAATTGCTCGCGGTTTCAGACCTGGAAAACCTGAAGGCCAGCCTGGAAGCTGCGCTTGCCTTCAAGCATCAGCATGAGGCGGCACTGGCAAACGCGCGCGATGCCCTGGCTGAAACCGAGCATGTATTGCAGCAACAGGAGCGCAGCCGCATGCAGTGCGAACAATCGCTGCATCCGCTGCGCGACAGACTGGAACAATCTCGCCTGAATGAGCAGCAAGCCAGATTGTATTTTGAGCAATGCCAGCAGAGCTTGCAGGAATGCGGCTTGGATGAGGGCGAGTTGGTGCATGGTCTGACTGCCAATACCAAGGCTTCCGACCTTGAGCGCAGGATTGCTTCCCTGGGGCAGGATATCGAAGCGCTCGGCCCGGTGAATCTCGCGGCCTTGCAGGAACTCGAAAGCGAACGCGAGCGCAAGCATTATCTGGATAGCCAGGCGGCGGATCTCGAGCAGGCGATTACCACGCTGGCAGACGCGATACGGCGCATAGACCGTGAGACTCGCAGCCGCTTGCAGCACACTTACGACGAGGCCAACCGCAATTTTGCTGAACTATTCGCCGAGCTATTCGGCGGAGGTCAGGCCAAGCTTGAAATGCTGGGCGACGAAATCTTGGATACCGGCATGCAGGTATTCGCGCAACCACCCGGCAAAAAGAACAGTACAATCCATCTTCTGTCCGGCGGCGAAAAGGCATTGACGGCCCTAGCGCTGGTATTCGCGCTATTCAGGCTCAATCCGGCGCCGTTCTGCCTCATGGATGAAGTGGATGCGCCGTTGGACGACAGCAATACCGAGCGTTTTTGCGCCTTGGTGAAAAAAATGTCCGAGCGCACGCAATTTTTATTTGTCAGCCATAATAAAATAACCATGGAAATGGCCCAGCAGCTCGTGGGGGTCACCATGCAGGAATCCGGCGTTTCACGTATTGTGGAAGTGGATATCGCTGCCGCATTGCAAATGCATGAAGCGACATGATGGGAACGCCGCCCTTGACGCCAAAAGCGCATTCAACATGTTTAACAAGTTCAGGATCACTTAAGCAGATCAAAAAGCGTGGAGTATCAAAATAATGACTGATCTACATTGGGCCTTATTGGGGCTGGGCGCACTTATCATTGGCGCCGTACTTGCCTTCAATTGGTGGCAGGAACGCAAATTCCGGCAAACATTCAAGCGCTTGGATGAGCCTGAGTACGATGCGCTGATGGAAGAGGCCCGCGCGGTCCGCAATGAGGAATTCCATATCGACCACAGCATGGTCAGGGATATTGATGATGCGCCTGTCGAGGAGCTCCAGGAGCAATCCGAGGTTGAACAGCAAGCCCGGCAAGCTGATGAGTATCAATACGAAGCGTCATACGAACCTGAAGTGCCTGTTGCCCCTTCCACACCTGAGCCTAGCATCACAGATTATGCTCCCGCCGCTACAGAGGAACTGCCACCGTGGGAAGATGAGCCTTCGACACAGCTTGACCATGAGACTGAGCCGGAATTTTCTCCCCAGCCAGTCACGCTTCCCGTCATTACCATTCCGCCGGAAGTGAATCCCGAAATCGACCTGGTCGCCGTGCTTTCCCTGGCTGCTCCTGCCAGCGGCCAGGCATTGCGTGAATTCTTGCTCTCCATCACGGACATCGACAAGCCGGTGTATGCGTATGGCTTGGGTGACGACCAGCGCTGGCACCTGCTGACGCGGGAACAGGAAGCCGCTCATTTCCATGCTGCCGTCTGCAGCTTGCAGCTCGCAGACCGCGCAGGCGCTGTTTCAACCGGTACCTTGTCGCGCTTTCACCTGGCAGTGGAAGAGTTGGCGCAAGCGCTGGGTGCCAGCCTGGAATGGCTGAATGTGGACAATGCATTGCAACAGGCCAGGGAGCTTGACCAATTCTGCATCGAGGTGGATCAACTGGTGAGTTTCCACTTGGTGCAGGGAAATGGATCATTTACCGGCACCAAGCTCCGTGGCCTTGCCGAGGCCGGCGGCCTGTCGCTGGGCGAGGATGGCGCTTATCATTATGTGGCAGAGAATGGCGACGGCAATCCGCATGTGCTGTTCTCCGTGGTAAACCAGGACAACCAGCCATTCGGCGTGGATATGCTGCGTACTTCAGTTATCCGCGGACTGATTTTCCAGCTGGATATCCCGCGGGTGCAAAACTATGTTGAAGCCTATAACCACATGGTGTTGCTAGCCCGACAGATGGAGCACAGCCTGGGGGCGCATCTGGTGGACGACAAGCAACGCGCGCTCAACGATATGCAGATCGACAAGATCCGCCAGCAGGTCAAGCTGATTCACGACAAGATGATTGCGCACGGCATTATGCCAGGGCAGGCTTATGCCTTGCGCCTGTTCTCCTGACATGGCGGATATGCAAACAGGACTGTTTCCTGAGCAGGAACCTGCTACTAAACCGCCGGAGTTGCTGAAAACGGCGGAAGAGTTACGCGCCACCCTTCGGCGCTACGATCATGAATACTATGTGCTGGATGCGCCCAGCGTGCCGGACAGTGAATATGACCGGATGTTTCGCGCGCTCCAGGCACTGGAAAACGAACACCCGGAGCTGCTGACGCCAGATTCGCCCACGCAACGCGTCGGTGGTGCTCCCATGGGCGAACTGATGCCAGTCCGGCATCGCATTCCCATGCTATCAATTGAAACAGAAACCGATATCACGCCGCAAGGCGCTTATAACTTCGATGCGCGTGTGCGCAAAAAGCTTGGATTGCTGCCAGAGGATGCGCCCATTGAATATGCCGCGGAACTGAAATTCGACGGCCTGGCCTTGAGTTTGCGTTATGAACAGGGGAAATTGGTACAGGCAGCCACTCGCGGCGACGGCGAAGTCGGTGAGGATGTCACGCATAATATTCGCACCATCCGGCAGATTCCTCTGCAATTGCATGGCGACGTGCCGGAGGTGATCGAAGTGCGCGGCGAGGTCTATATGAGCCGCCCTGATTTCGAGCGCTACAACGCCCGTCAGCGCGAGCACGGCAAGCCTGCGTTGGTCAATCCGCGTAACGGCGCTGCCGGCAGTATTCGCCAGCTCGACCCGCGCCTGGCTGCGCAACGGCCTTTGTCATTTTTTGCCTATGGCCTAGGCGAAACGCTGGGCTGGACAGTGCCGTCCACGCATGCGCAAGTGCTGGATGCCATCAAGGCATTCGGGCTGCCCGTCTGCGGCGAGTGTGTGGTAGGCCAAGGGCCGGATGTTCTGGCTGCCTTCCACCAATACATCGCTGCCAAACGCGATCAGTTATCCTATGACATCGATGGCGTGGTATATAAAGTCAACCGCCTGGACTTGCAGCGTGAACTCGGTTTTCGCTCGCGCGAACCCAATTGGGCCGTGGCGCATAAATTCCCGGCACAGGAAGAAATGACCGTGCTGGAGCAGATTGAGGTGCAAGTGGGGCGCACGGGCGCCATCACGCCGGTGGCGCGCCTGCAGCCAGTATTCGTTGGCGGCGTTACCGTCACCAATGCCACCTTGCACAACCAGGATGAAATCGACCGCAAGGATGTCCGTATTGGCGACACTGTCATCGTGCGCCGTGCCGGTGATGTGATTCCTGAAGTAGTATCTGTCGTCCAGGATAGGCGTCTGCCGGGCTCGCAGCCTTATATCTTACTGGAAGCCATCAACCACCAATGTCCGATTTGCGGCTCCCACGCCGTGCGCCTGCCAGATGAAGCTGCCGTGCGTTGCACGGGCGGTCTGTTCTGCCCGGCCCAGCGCAAGCAGGCTATGCTGCATTTCGCCTCTCGCCGCGCGATGGATATTGAAGGACTGGGAGAAAAACTCGTCGACCAACTCGTGGATGGTCAGCTTGTGGCAACATTGGCCGATATCTACCAGCTTGACCTTGGGACGCTAGAAAATCTTGACCGCATGGCGGAAAAATCCGCGCAGAATCTGCTGGATGCTTTGGAAAAGAGCAAGCAAACCACACTGGCCCGCTTTATTTACGCACTTGGCATTCGCAATGTGGGCGAGGCTACTGCCAAGGACCTGGCGCGCTATTACGGCAACCTCAATGCATTGCAGGCGGCGGATACGGGTTCCTTGCAGCAGGTGCCGGATGTAGGGCCGGTGGTAGCTAATTCGATTGCGGAGTTTTTTGCCGAAACACACAACCGTGAAGTCATCAGGAAGCTTACTGATGCCGGCGTGCATTGGGAGGAAAACGAAGGCCAACCTGCCAGCAGCGGCAAGCTGGAAGGCAAGACATTCGTACTGACCGGCACGCTTCCCACCTTATCCAGGGAACAAGCCAAGGAACGTATCGAGGCTGCTGGCGGCAAGGTAAGTGGCAGCGTTTCCAAGAAAACCAGCTATGTGGTGACCGGCAGTGAGGCAGGCAGCAAGCTTGCCAAGGCCCAGGAGCTTGGCTTGGCTATCCTGGATGAGGCTGGGCTATTGTCCCTGCTGACAGAATGAACGATGACTTTCTCCCAGCAGTGATTCAGTTGGCGCATGAGGCCGGAGCGGCCATCATGCAGGTATACCAGAGCGATTTCGCCGTAGAGCATAAGGATGATCAGTCTCCACTGACCGAGGCCGACCTGGCCGCTCAGCGGGTGATCAGTCAAGGTTTGCGAGATTTATGCCCGGAATTGCCATTGATTTCCGAAGAGTGCGAGCTTGCCCCCTATACGGAGCGCAAATGTTGGCAGCGGTATTGGCTGGTGGATCCACTGGATGGTACGCGCGAATTCGTCAAGCGCAACGACGAATTCAGTATCAATATCGCCCTTATCGACCATGGGCAGCCCGTGCTGGGCGTGGTATACGCCCCAGCGCTGGATTTATGCTACTACGCAAACAGGCAGGGAGCATACAAACAACAGAGCGGCATGCCGCCCCAACGCATTCACGCTCGCCATTTGGACTTGGGTAATATCACCATTGCCGCCAGCCGCGCTCACCCAGGGCAGAAAATCCAGGCGATGTTGCGCCATATCAGCAGCCAACATGGGGCGCCCCAAATCATCAATATGGGCAGTTCGCTCAAGATATGCCTGGTTGCCGAAGGAAAAGCCGATATGTATCCGCGGCTGGGGCTAACTGCCGAGTGGGATACCGCAGCAGCGCAATGTATTCTGGAGCAGGCGGGCGGTAAGCTGGTTGACCGTCATGGGTTACGTCTTTACTACAATCGCAAGGACACTATCCTCAACCCGGAATTTTTCGCGCGCGGCGCTACCGTGCATGACTGGAATCAATACTTGGAGTAAGCATGCTCGCTGCAAGACTGACGCTATTACTGTTGACCGGCTCTGCCATGACTTCTGCCTTTGCTGCCTCGGCAGATAACTGTCTGAAACTGCTGGGTGAAGGCCAGGCAGAGGAGGCAATCAGGCAGGCCGAGCTGGCTCTTGTTCAGATCCCAAACCATTATGAAATTTTACTATGCAAGGGCAGGGCAGAGTTAAAGCTGGAGCACAGCCAAGCCGCCATCAGCAGTTTTACGGCTGCTGAATCCGCCGCGGCTAATCCGCATCAACATCTGCTGGGTCACATTTTTAAAGGCCATGCCTATAAGGCTGGCATGCAACCAGCGCAAGCCCAGGCTAGCTACGAGGCTGCCTTGACAGTGGCTGAGCAAGAAAAAAACCAGAAATTCCAAGTTATATCTCATCTTTTGCTTGGGGAATTGCTGGTGGAAGCAGCCCAGTTTCCGCCAGCCAAACAACATTATGAACAAGCGCTCAAGCTGGCTGGTAATTATAGCGAGCGGGCAGATGCCAATTATCATCTTGCCGAACTGGAAGCGGCACAGGGCCGTTATGAGGAAGCCATACCATATCAACTGCAAGCAGTGGTCATGTATGCATCTCATGGCAGCTTTGATGAATATGCCAATGCAGGGCTGGAACTCGGCCATTATCATCTTCAGGCCAAAGAGTTTGCCAATGCGGAAAAGAATATCAACAGGGTATTGAATAAAGCTCGCGAAGCGGAAGATGCCTATTGGCTCGCTAAAAGCCATCTCTACTTGGGAATGACCTATGCAGCTTCCCAACAAACTTCACAAGCCAAGGAGTCCTTCCAGCAGGCGCTGGATATCTGTGAGGCGGTAGGTGCTGAAAAACTGGCTGCCGAGGTGCGGTTACAACTTGGCAAGCTTTCACAGTAGCCTTGCGAAATTAATAAAAAATATTAGATAAATATCATAATCTTAAAGGAAATTGATTAAGTATTACTTTAATAAAAGTGCGCTTTTGGTTTGCGATGTCCTGGCATTTACGCGAAAATATGCGCCTTGTTTAACCTCGCCAAGCAGCTGCATTGGCTCACACAAAGCTTTGATTATAAAAGCTTAAATCAATATAAGGAGTGTGCACATGCAACATCAGATTGATATTTTCCTCTCATCTCTCAACGAGTTCTGGTCCCAGGTCGCCACGTTTTTCCCCAAGATGCTGGCTGTTATCGTCATTCTGGGATTTGGCTGGGTGTGCGCCAAAATTGCCTGCCTGGGTGTCAAACGAGTGCTTGAGTTAGCCCATTTTGATAAGTTTGCCGATCGCTCCGGTCTCGAAGCATTCCTGAAACATGGTGATTTCGACCTTACTCTGAGCGGTGTGATCAGCCAGGTTGTTTATTGGCTGGTAATTCTCTTATTTGTGATTACCGGCGCCAACACCCTGGGCCTGACCGAAGTGGCCCACATGCTCAATAACCTGGCCAACTATCTGCCTAAAATTATTGTGGCCATTCTGGTGCTCATCTTCGGCACTTTGCTTGCTCGTTTCGTGAACCGCCTGGTGTTTGCCTGGCTGCATGGCATGAAATACGATGGTGCATTAAGAATCAGTACCACTACGGAATACGGTATCCAGATATTTGCTTTGTTTGTTGCCCTTGAGCAGCTCGATATCGGCACCCAATTGCTGACAGCATTGTTCGTCATCGTCTTTGGCGCCATCTTCCTGGCGCTCGCCATAGCCTTTGGCCTGGGCGGTAAAGAGAGGGCAGCCCGCCTGATCGAAGAGGCAGAATCCAAACGCAAGTAAGTGTCGCATCTCCAGCCGGCGCCGCGAGCCGGCGCTGGTTTCGTGCCAGATAATTCTTACACCATAATCAGCCACCTCCTATCCGCTCCTGAAAGCGCCTGCTTTAGCATGAGGTGGCAATTTGATATTGCCTTCACCACTCAAATGATTCGGGAGAAATAGCATGGCGTTCGGTACGGTCAAATGGTTCAACAATGAAAAAGGTTTCGGCTTCATTTCTCCAGATGATGGGGGAGATGACCTGTTCGCCCACTTTTCAGAAATCCAGGCCACTGGTTATAAAAGTCTGAGAGAAAACGACAGGGTGCAGTTTGAAATCACCCAGACAACCAAAGGGAAACAGGCTTCGCATATTCAAAAGGCTTAGCCAGGTTCCAGGGGTGATGAGAATCGCCCCGTTTCTGTTTTGCCTCCCTTTCCTCTTCAAAGGCAATTGATCAATCGCCTCGTCACTACATCAGTCAGATCATCATTTCCAGCATTATGTTTTGCAAACAGCTATGCTAGAATTCACAGTTAATATTCATGTTCGACTTAATCTCCTTTAACAAACATTAAGTTGTGCCGAATGCTGGTGCAGAACTGATTCCAGTTTTGCAATTGTTTAATTTCAACTACTTGATTGATGCCATGAAGCCAAATAGTTGGCGGGGCGTTACGATCAAAATCTCGATTTAAGGAATACAGCAGATGCAAGCAACCGTTGAGACCATCAGCAATCTCGAACGCAGGATGACGGTTTCCTTTCCAGTACAGCCACTGGAATCCGAAGTAAATGAGCGCATCAATCGTTTGGCTCGCACCGCCAAGATGCCTGGCTTCCGCCCTGGCAAGGTGCCATTGAACATGGTGCGCCAGCAGTACGGAGCGCAGGTACGTAACGAGGTGCTTACCGATGCAGTAGAGCGCAGCTTCAATGATGCTATTCAGCAGAACAAACTGCGCGTGGCTGGATACCCCAACATTGAACACAAGCCTTATGCGGAAACCGACGAAAGGCTGGAATATATCGCAACCTTTGAGATATTCCCTGAAGTTAAGGTCGGTGACGTTTCCAAGGTCAAGATCGAGCGTCCGGTACTGGAAGTCGGTGAAGCCGAAGTCAAGAAAACCATAGATGTCCTGCTGCGCCAGCGCGCCACTTTCGAGCCGGTCAAGCGTGCCTCCAAGAAAGGCGACAAGATCAACATCAGCTTGATTGCTTCCATTGACGGTCAGGAAGTCGAGCGCACCGATGCAAACGGCCTGGACCTCATTATTGGCGAAGGCGGTCGCTTCCCGGCTTTTGAAGACGAGCTTTCCGGCAACAAGCCAGGCAGCAACAAGGTATTCGAAATTGCTTATCCGGCAGATCATCGCCCTGAACAACTTGCAGGCAAGACTGTCAGCTACGATGTCACCTTCAATACCGTTGAACAAGCCAAGTTGCCTGAATTTGATGCAGACTTTGCCCGCAGCCTGGGTGTGGAAGATGGCAACGTGGAAGAGATGCGCGAGGAAATCACTGCCAGCCTTAAGCAGGAAGTGGAAAAGCGCGTGCGCGCCAAGCTGAAGGAGCAGGTATTCCAGGCATTGATTGACTCCAGCGAGCTTGAGTTGCCAAAAGCCTTTATCAATGCGGAAATTGGTCGACTGATGCAGTCGACACAGAACAACCTGAAACAACGCGGCGTTGATTTGTCCAATGTGAACCTGGAGCCTGCAATGTTCGAAGAGCAGGGCAAGCGCAACGCTACGCTGCGCCTGGTGCTTTCCGAGATTGTCAACGCCAATAACCTGCAAGCTACTGCTGATCAGGTTCGCGGCATGGTGGATACTTTCGCGCAAAGTTTTGAGCGTCCAGAGGATGTGGTGTCCTGGTACTACGCAGATACCAAGCGCCTGGATGAACCAGCTGCATTGGCAACAGAAGAAAACGTGGTTGACTGGGTGCTGAAATCAGCCAAGGTGACTGATAAAAAAGTCAAGTTCGATGACCTGATGGGAAATAGCTAATGATGCATTATCCTGCAACTGCGCAAAGCCAGTTTGAAGCTCAAGGCCTTGGGTATATCCCTATGGTTGTGGAGCAAAGTGGCCGTGGCGAGCGTTCTTACGACATTTATTCCCGGCTGTTGAAAGAGCGCATTGTTTTCCTGGTCGGCCCGGTCAATGATGTCACCGCGAACCTGGTGGTTGCTCAGTTGCTATTTCTGGAGGCGGAAAACCCTGACAAGGATATTCATCTCTATATCAATTCCCCTGGTGGTTCGGTAACTGCCGGCATGGGTATTTATGACACCATGCAGTTTATCAAGCCTGACGTTAGCACCTTATGCGTCGGTCAAGCGGCCAGCATGGGCGCCTTGCTGTTGACGGCAGGAGCGAAGGGTAAGCGCTTCTGCTTGCCGAATTCCCGCGTCATGATTCACCAGCCGCTAGGCGGCTTTCAGGGGCAGGCATCCGATATCGAGATCCATGCCAAGGAGATCCTGTTTCTGCGCGAGAAGCTTAACCGCATCCTGGCGAGCCATACTGGCCAGCCTGTGGAAAAAATTGCTCTTGATACAGACCGTGACAATTTCATGAGCGCGGAGCAGTCAGTGGCTTACGGCTTGGTGGATAAGGTGCTTGCCAACCGCACGGATGCTGCCTGACACGATATTTAAGTTTATTTAGGATAGTTTGATGACCACAAAAGCCGAGGGCGAAAAATTACTGTATTGCTCGTTTTGCGGCAAAAGCCAGCATGAAGTGCGTAAGCTGATTGCCGGCCCATCTGTTTTTATCTGTGATGAATGCGTTGACTTGTGCAATGACATCATCCGCGAAGAAATTCAGGATGAAAACGGCCTTAAGCCCAAGAGCGGCAAGTTGCCGATTCCCAAGGAAATCTGCGGTATCCTCGATCAGTACGTGATTGGACAGACACAAGCCAAGAAAAATTTGGCTGTGGCTGTCTACAATCACTACAAGCGCCTGGATCAGGGCGTGCAAAAGGATAAGGATGATGTCGAGATTGCAAAAAGCAACATCCTGCTGATCGGCCCGACAGGTTCTGGAAAAACCTTGCTGGCGCAGACATTGGCCCGCTTGCTGGACGTGCCTTTTGTCATGGCGGATGCCACCACCTTGACCGAAGCGGGTTATGTGGGCGAAGACGTCGAAAACATTATGCAGAAGCTGCTGCAGAAATGTGATTACGATGTCGAGAAAGCTCAGCGCGGTATTGTTTATATCGATGAAATCGACAAGATCTCGCGCAAATCCGACAATCCATCCATTACGCGCGATGTATCGGGCGAAGGCGTTCAACAGGCATTGCTCAAACTGATCGAGGGTACGATTGCCTCTGTGCCACCACAAGGTGGTCGCAAGCATCCCAATCAGGAGTTTGTGCAGCTTGATACGACGAATATCCTGTTTATTTGTGGCGGTGCTTTTGATGGGCTGGAAAAAATTATCCGCCGCCGCTCCGAGAGGGGCGGAATTGGTTTTGGTGCAGAGGTCAAAAGCAAGGAGGACACTCGTGCTGTCGGCGATCTCCTGCGAGAGGTTGAGCCTGAAGATCTGATCAAGTTTGGCCTGATTCCGGAATTTGTAGGTCGCCTGCCTGCTGTTGCCACGCTTGAGTCACTGGATGAAGCCGCATTGGTCACCATTTTGGTGGAACCCAAGAATGCCTTGACCAAGCAATATACCAAGCTGTTCAAGATGGAAGGCGTTGAGTTGGAATTCAGGGAGCCTGCTTTGCACATGATTGCCAAGAAAGCACTGGAGCGTAAAACTGGTGCACGCGGCTTGCGTTCCATCATGGAGCATGCGTTGTTGGAAATCATGTATGACCTGCCTTCATTGTCCAACTTGAGCAAAGTAGTCATTGATGAGGGAGTCATCAAGGGCGACTCTCCGCCTATCCTGATTTATGCGGATGAGCCCAAGCTGGAAACAGCGAGCTAAATAAAAAGGCTGCCTCGTGCAGCCTTTTTTATGTTTTACGTGAGAATATAGAGGCACAGACACTTGAAGTGCCCAGGTATGGCCCCATGATGTATAACAGCGTTCGGCATGTTGCCTTGCTGCTGACAACACTGAAAGTATTTCCATGACAGAACAAACACTACCGGTTTTCTCTCCAGATTCTGGATTGCTCCCACTATTGCCATTGCGCGATGTCGTGGTGTACCCGCATCTTGTCATTCCTTTGTTTGTTGGTCGCGAGAAGTCGGTCAAAGCTCTGGAACTGGCTTCAGATCAGGAAAAACAGATTTTGCTGGTTGCACAGAAATCACCGAATAAGGACGAGCCTGACGCGGACGACCTCTATGATGTAGGGACCGTCGCCACAGTATTGCAAATGCTCAAATTACCTGACGGCACCGTCAAAGTGTTGGTGGAGGGGCTGCATCGCGCCAAAGTGGTGGAGTTCGTCGAAACCGAGGAATGTTTTGCTGCCAGAACGGAAAAAATTGAAAGTCCAGCAGAAGAAGATAGCCAGACCCAGGCTCTGATGCGAACTGTTTTCACCCAGTTTGACCAGTATGTGAAACTCAACAAGAAAATTCCGCCGGAAATCCTGACTTCGCTTGCAACCATTGATGATGCCGGCCGTCTGGCCGATACTATTACTGCCCATCTGACTCTGAAACTGGAAGAAAAACAGAGGATTCTGGAAATGTTCAGTGTTGCTGAACGCCTGGAGCATCTGTTGAGTCTGCTTGAGTCTGAAATAGACATCCTGCAGGTGGAGAAGCGCATCCGTGGTCGTGTCAAACGCCAGATGGAGAAAAGTCAACGCGAGTACTACCTGAACGAACAGGTCAAAGCTATCCAGAAAGAGCTCGGTGAACAGGACGAAAATGCCGATATTGAAGAGCTGGAAAAACGCATTGCCGATGCGCGCATGCCTAAAGACGCGTTGACAAAGGCAACTGCCGAACTCAAAAAACTCAAGATGATGTCACCTATGTCAGCCGAAGCGACAGTGGTACGCAACTATATTGAGACCCTGGTTGGTCTGCCGTGGAGAAAGAAAACCAAGATCAGTCGCGACCTGGGTACGGCTGAGAATATTCTGGATGCGGATCACTACGGCCTGGAAAAGGTCAAGGAACGTATTGTCGAATATCTCGCGGTACAACAGCGCGTAGATAAGCTAAAGGCGCCTATCCTTTGCCTGGTAGGGCCTCCCGGTGTCGGCAAGACCTCCCTTGGACAAAGTATTGCAAAAGCGGTCAATCGCAAATTCGTGCGTGTCGCCTTGGGCGGCGTGCGAGATGAATCCGAAATCCGTGGTCATCGCCGCACCTATATCGGCTCCATGCCCGGCAAGATTCTGCAAAGCATGTCCAAGGTAGGAGTCAAGAATCCATTGTTCCTGCTGGATGAGGTGGACAAGATGGGGCAGGATTTCCGTGGCGATCCATCCTCTGCATTGCTGGAAGTACTTGATCCAGAACAGAACCATACTTTTGTCGATCATTATGTCGAGGTTGAGTATGACCTTTCTGATGTGATGTTCGTGGCAACAGCTAACTCCTTGAATATTCCAGGACCATTGCTGGACCGTATGGAAGTCATTCGCGTGGCCGGTTACACCGAAGATGAAAAGGTCAATATTGCCATGCGCTACCTGCTGCCCAAGCAGTTGAAAACCCATGGATTGAAAGAGACGGAAATCGGAATTTCCGAAACTACAATTCGGGATGTCGTCAGGTACTATACCCGTGAAGCAGGGGTGCGTAGCCTGGATCGCGAAATTTCCAAGATTTGCCGTAAGGTAGTCAAGGAAATCCTGACCTCCAAAGCCAAGACAGATACTGCTCGCAAAGTAACTGTCACTCCAAAGAGTTTGGAAAAGTACTTGGGAGTGCATCGTTTCGACTACGGTGTGGCCGCCAAGGAAAATCAGGTCGGACAAGTGACCGGACTGGCATGGACTGAAGTAGGGGGTGAGTTGCTCACTATCGAATCAGTGCTGTTGCCAGGTAAGGGTAAGGTGATTACCACCGGAAAACTGGGCGAAGTTATGCAGGAGTCCATTCAGGCCGCTATGAGCGTTGTACGCAGCAGGGCTAAACGGCTAGGATTTGCTGAGGACTTCTATGAAAAAAATGACATTCACATTCACTTGCCCGAGGGCGCCACTCCCAAAGATGGCCCTAGCGCGGGGATTGCAATTTCCACAGCCTTGGTTTCCGTATTGACCAATATCCCTGTGCGTGCCGATGTGGCAATGACAGGTGAAATTACCTTGCGTGGAGAGGTGCTGCCTATTGGAGGCTTGAAGGAAAAATTGCTGGCTGCCCATCGTGGTGGAATCAAGACAGTATTGATTCCGGAGCAAAATGTGAAGGATCTGACCGACATTCCAGCCAACATCAAAAATCAGCTCGATATTCATCCGGTCAAATGGATAGATGAAGTATTGAAACTGGCGCTTGAGCGTATGCCGGAGTCGGATGAAACTGGCGCGACTGTTGCAGAGGTAAAACCTAAAGATGAGCCAAGCAAGGCACCTTCCGTTACAAAGCACTAGGATACTATGTAAATCAAGTAGAAGAGGCTTGACATAGTCTTTTAGCGCTTGATATAACACATGGCACAGGGAGGTAACTCCCTGTTTCTATAACAACGGAAGGGGATTACAGGTGAATAAGTCTGAACTGATTGATCAAATCGCCAAAGCCGCTGGAATTTCCAAGGCTGCTGCTGGTCGTTCTTTAGATGCAACAACTGCTGCAATCACCAAGGCATTGAAAAAAGGGGATCCTGTCACCCTGATCGGCTTTGGTACCTTTTATGTTGGAAAACGTGCTGCGCGCAACGGGCGGAATCCCCGCACCGGCGCCACTATCAAGATTGATGCTGCCAACTCCCCTAAATTTAGAGCTGGCAAAGCACTCAAAGATGCTGTAAACTAGCGGTCTTCGTTGGTTGAGATGGGTGCTTAGCTCAGTTGGTAGAGCGTCGCCCTTACAAGGCGAATGTCGGCGGTTCGACCCCGTCAGCACCCACCATAACAACCATCAATCAGACGTTAGTTTTATTAAGAAAATAACGTGAAGTCATGGAGCGGTAGTTCAGTTGGTTAGAATACCGGCCTGTCACGCCGGGGGTCGCGGGTTCGAGCCCCGTCCGCTCCGCCAGAAAAAGCGAACCTTCGGGTTCGCTTTTTTGCTTTATTCATCCTGCTTTTCCCCCTACTTCCTCCCTTTTGATAATTGCTTTGGCTAGGCGTGCCTTGCTTAAAGCTTGTGTGGTATATTTAAGAGTTAGGTTTATTAATCAGCCCTGTACAGATTGGGCTGGATCATTTTGATAAAAATTGAACAGTGAAGAAGGCAAATAGTTATGTTGGAAGCAATTCGTAATCGTTCCCAAGGATGGCTAGCCAAGGTCATATTGGCTGCAATTACCATCCCGTTTGCATTGGTAGGTGTGGATAGTTATTTACGGGATGCGGGCTCGAATGTTGCTGTAGCAAAGGTCAATAAAGATCCAATTACAATCCAAGAGTTTGGTGATGCGTTGCAAAACCTGCGCAACCGCTTGCAAAGGGAAGGTGAGGTTGATCAAGCTGTTATTGACGGGCCTGAACTGAAGCAGGCTGTTATTGACCATCTTGTAGAGAGAAGATTGTTGGAAGCAGAAGTCCGTCGCGCTCATTTTGTCGTCAGCGATGAGCAGCTTTCCCATTACATTACCAGCGAAGATGTATTCCATCAGGATGGAAAATTCTCTCAGGAGCTTTATGATCAATTTCTGTCAGAACGTCGCCGCACACCTTCTCAATTTGAGGGCGAAGTAAGAAACGATCTGCTAACCATGCAGGCACGCGATGGCATCTCTGCATTGGCCTTCGTCTCAAACGGTGTTGCCAACAATACAATCAAGATTGACCATCAATCGAGAGAAGTCAGTGTGGTTGAGTTCAAAACCGCTGACTTCATTCCACAGGTCAAAGTCACTGAAGATGAAGTCAAGGCTTATTACAACGAGCATCAAGACAAATTCAAAGTACCCGAGCAGGTTAAGCTGCAATTTGTCTTGTTGTCTGCGAACGGCTTGATTACCAGTCAACAGGTCAGCGAGCAAGAGGCTCGCGATTATTATGCGCAGAATGCTGCTCAATTCCAAGGCGATGAACAACGTCGCGCAAGCCATATCCTGATCAGTTTCGGTGTTAGCCCAACTCCGGATGCCAAGCAAAAAGCTAAGGAAAAGGCAGAAGAAATCCTTACCCAGGTGAAGAAAAATCCCGATCAGTTCGAGCAACTGGCTCTTCAATATTCTGATGACCCTGGCTCGAAGGATAAAGGTGGGGATCTTGGCCTGTTTGGCCCTGGCGCCATGGTAAAACCTTTTGAGGACGCTGTATTCTCAATGAAACCAGGCACTATCAGTGAGTTGGTTGAAACAGATTTTGGTTATCACATCATCAAGCTAACCGAAATTCAGGGTAGCGGCCAATCGTTTGAGACAGTGCAAGGCCAGATTCGTGCCGAACTGATGTACCAGAAAGCACTGGCTAAATTCTCTGAACAAGCGGAAAACTTCAGCAACATGGTGTATGAACAATCTGGCAGTCTGGAGCCTATTGCCAAAGAGTTTGACCTCCAAGTACAAACCAGCGGCTGGTTAAGTCGTGAGGACGGAGCAAAATTCTTCAAGAATGATAAATTGATGAATCTTGTATTCAGCGACGAAATCTTGAAGGAAAAGCGTAACACTGAAGCTGTAGAGGTCTCGCCCAATAACCTTATTTCTGTACGCGTGGATGAATATAAACCAGCAACTGCGCGTTCTTATGAAGAAGTGAAAGTAGCGATCGAAGACTTCCTGAAACAGGAACAAGCTGCCAAGCTGGCGAAGGAGAAGGGTGAAGCTACGCTGGCTGATCTGCGTGCAGATAAAACACCGACCTTGAGCTGGACTGCGCCAACCACCGTGGATCGCTATAGTTCACACAGCCTGACAGGCTTATCAGTTTCAGCTGCATTCAAGGCAGATACTGCAAAGTTACCTGCATACAATGGCGTTGCTGATCGAAATGGTTACCTCTTAGTTAAGGTAACTTCAGTCCAGTTCATGATGGAAAATGACGAGGATCAGCGCGCATCAAAAATGCAATTGCAATCCGCATTGGCTACTGAATACAAACGGGCATACATCAACTCTTTGAAAGAAAAGAGCAAAGTTACAGTCAACAATCAATTACTAAACGCTGACGATACCTTTAGAAACTAATCAATGGTTTTCGTCGTCTGCAAAGGCGGAGGTCTATATTCAGGCCTCCGCCTTTTTATTTCCAATACATCATCTCATGATATAATGCTGGCCTTATTTGGATGACTTGAAAATCAAAAAGGAAGTGTGGCCGAGTGGTTGAAGGCACCGGTCTTGAAAACCGGCGACCCGCAAGGGTTCGTGAGTTCGAATCTCACCGCTTCCGCCAGTAAACCCGCTTTACAGCGCTGTTTCAAGCCCACTCATAATTTCTTGGGGCAAAATTGGGGCATTTAGTGCCTCGCTCATCTTAATATCTCGTTATTCCTTTGCCCGGGTGGTGAAATTGGTAGACACAAGAGACTTAAAATCTCTCGCTCTTTGAGCGTGCCGGTTCGATTCCGGCCCCGGGCACCATGAAAAATCAATCACTTAGATTTTTCTCCTTTTTCTAAAATTCCCCATTAGTCAACATTGTGTCAACTTCGCAAGCGGGTTAAATGTTTTCGCTTCTTGCAGATGATCTGGTGCCATGTGTGCATAGCGCATGGTCATGGCTAGCGTGGAGTGACCTAGTAGTCGTTGCAGTACGAGGATATTGCCGCCGTTCATCATGAAGTGCTGGCGAAGGTATGGCGCAGCACGTGGGATAGCTGGCCTCGTGGCAATTGAAGTTTGCTATTTTCTACAGCATTCCTGAATTGGTTATAGGCCGGCTTGAAGAGATTGCCGCCTAGTGTCTTTGGCTTCAGGTTTGCGAGTTCTGCATAGAGCGCTGCATCAATCGGAATTGAGCGATTTTCCGGATTTAGTACGGCTCAGGACGAGCCGTTTACGTGGTTTGTACGCAGATCTAACTCTAGCTCCCGATAGATGCGGTAAACGCGCTTGTGGTTCCAGCCAAAGCCTCTGACGTTGCGCAGGTACAGAAAGCACAATAGCACAATCCAAATCCCCAGTTCCGGTGGTTGTCGGTTAACCGCAGCAACCAGTTGGCAATTTCCTCGTTCTCGGCGTCAGTCTTGGCCACGTATCGGTAACACGTCTGGCTCACTTTGAAAGCTTCACATGCCAGGTATAGCGACACGCCGCTTTGCTGCACTGCGTGTTTGGTCATCTCGCGACGACGAGACGGCCTCACCACTTTTTTTCAAGAGCTCCTTGTACGATCTTGGTCTTGAGCTTCTCTTCGACATACATTTTGCGTAGCCGTGCGTTCTCCGCCTCCAGCTCCTTCATGCGTGCCATCATCGATACGTCCATGCCGCCATACTTTGAACGCCACTTGTAGAAGGTTGCTGTGCTGATGCCAAACTCCCAGCAAAGCTCTGGCACTGCCAAGCCGGACTCTACCCGCTTGAGCGCTTCCATGATCTGACTGTCTGTGAATCTCGACCACTTCATCTTGTAGAACTCCTCAATAAGAAAGTTCTACTTCTGAATACACCGCTTTTGCGGGAGGATTACCAAGGGATCATGTTCCATTCGGATCAAGTATGTGAGCCGTAAGTTCCAGCAGCGGCTCTGGCGTTACCGTATGGTGCAGAGTATGAGACGGCCGAGGTAACTGGTAAGTGCTGGGGGACAATACGTCGATGGAGAGGTATTTCGTAGCTTGAAAACAGAGTGGATGCCGTCGATGGGTTACCACGGTCTCGCGGCTGCGCAGAAGGATATTAGCAGTTACCTGATGGGCTACTACAATCAGGAGCGCCCACATACCTTCAATGGTGGCGTTGCTCCGGTAGTGGCCGAAGAAAAACTTAAAACTGTGTCCGAAATTAATTGATCACTACAGCATGATGGATGTTGGTCGTGGTTAGCCAGCATAGCTTTAATAAAATCAGGGCCTAATCCATAAATAACCTCGCATATTCAGCAGAATACGCGGGGTTTTTATTTGTTGCCTACCAACAAGACAAGCAGTTGGAGTTAGATCATTGCGCTGGCTCCGCGACGAAAATCTCTACGCGACGGTTCTTGGCGCGGTTGGTTGCTGTATCGTTGGCAACCAAGGGTTCGTGCGAGCCGCGGCCGTCAATGGTGAAGCGGCTGGCGGCGATGCCGCGTGCGGTCAGGTAGTCGCGGGTATTGGCGGCGCGGTTGACGGACAATGGGTTGTTGATGGAATCAGAACCGGTGTTGTCGGTGTGGCCGATGATGGTGACCAGGGTGTTGGGGTTGTTTTTCAGGGTGGTGGCGAAGTTGTCAAGCACGGTGCGGAAGTTGGGCTGGATATCTGCCTTGCCGGAAGCGAAGGAAATGTCGCTAGGGATATTCAGCTTGAGCTGGTTGTCCTCGGTCTGGGTGACCTGCACGCCAGTGCCTTGGGTAGCTTCTTCCATCTGGCGCTTTTGCTCTTCCATGCGCTTGGACCAGACGTTGCCGGCAATTGCGCCAGCACCCGCGCCCACGGCGGCGCCGATGGCGGCGCCCTTGCCCTTGCCGGCGATGGCGCCGACGACAGCGCCTGCGCCTGCGCCGATGGCTGCACCCTTGGCGGTGCCTTTTTGAGTTTCAGACATATTGGCGCAACCGCTCATGACAAGGGCTGCGACGAGTGCGCTAACGGTAAGTTGGGTTTTCATGATTTTCCTTTTTTGTTGATGACCATGGTGTTTTGGTCAGCATAATACAAGATAAAGTTCGCTGCAAAGCAGGTTCACAATTGTTCATTTTTCTGCAAAAAAGCCCGGCTCATGATGAGCCGGGCTTCTGGAGAGATAACGCCTGTAATGACAATGGTTTGAGCCTGTTATTTAAATACCAGGATTTCTCCCTTGCCGTCGTTGGCGATGTCGCCTGCATAGCGTTGCACCCTGTTCTGGTTGATGCTGGCGAACTTGCTGGGCAAATTGCGGAACGACTTGAACATGAGGCTGAGGAAGGGCAGGGTATGCGTGCCGCAATCCTGCAGCGTGGCGTGCAGCTTGGGTTCCTTGGTTAGCAGCAATGTGCCGCGGCGCATGCCGTAGCCCACATAGTCTCCTACGCTGCCGAGCACGCCGATGGTGCCTGCCAGCATGCGCGAGGCGAGGTAGCCGCCTGCGTTGCCTTCGATCAGGATGATGCCGCGGCGCATCTGGTCGCCAGCCCGCTCGCCGACGTTGCCGCTGATGAGCACCATGCCGCCCTTCATGCCCTTGCGGTTGCCGGGCAGCGCGGCGGCGAGGAAGTCGCCGGTGCTGCCCTTGATCTCGATCAGGCCGTTCGCCATTTCACTGGCGGCAAAGGCATCCGCGTTGCCGTTGAGCACGATGTGCCCGCCGCGCATCTGCAGGCCGAGATAGGAACCGGCGCCGCCGTTGACGGTGATTTTGCCGGTTTTCATCTGGCTGCCGATGAAGTCCAGCTTGCCGTTGGCATTGTTGAAGACGATGTCGGACGCATCATCGCCGCTGATATCGAACAGGTTGTCCGCACGCAGCTTTTCACGGCCGCTGACGAGCAGGGTGACGGCGATGTCTGCCGGGTTCTTGCCTGCCAGGTTGTCAGGCGTGAGCGGGGACAGGTCCACGCGTTGTTGCAGGGATGCTTTTAGAGTGAAGGTCAAAGCGCTCATGCCATGATCTCCCGAAGTTTGAAATGATAAGGGCCGAGTTTGCCGCCGTAGTTGCCTGCGGAGATGCGCTTGATGCCGTTCTTGGCGCCGAGTTCGCAGGCTGCCGCGATGCCGGCGCGCATGGCGATGCGGATGTCGGGGTCGGTGAGGCCGTCGATGACGATTTCCATCACCGATTCGATCTCGGGCGAAAGCTCGGTCTTGGTGATGCCCTTGAGCGTGGGGCAGAACGCATCGTTGGTCGATGCGATCAATGCCTTGTACTTGGAGCCGACCTTGGAGCCGGAGCGCACCACGCCGCCCGGGAACGGCATGATGACGTTGGGCACCTTGCTCATGGCGTCGATCGCGGCTTCGCATGCGGCGAGCGCCTGAGGCTGCGATTCCGCCAGGATCAGGAAATTGCCGCCGCCCACGGAGCGGATCATCCCTGTGCTTTCTTCCGTGAGGAATTCGCCGTCCATCACCGGCACGCGCCAGTAACGCTTGCCGTTGAACTGCTTGGAGATTTGGAATCCGTCACCAAAGAAACGCAGGTTCTTGCCGAGGTTGATCTTGGTGATTTCCTCGTAGCCATCATTGATGCCGGAGAATGCCGCCGCGGTAGGGCAGGTCAATACGCATTGCCCCATGCGGGTTTCCAGTTGCTTGATCAACACTGCGCTGCTCATGGCAAACATGAGGATGGAAACGCCAGGGCGGCCATCCGGAGTTTCTTCCTCTGTGAGCTCGCGTTCAATGCCAGCTTCTACGCCACAGGCAATCACCGAGGTGGCAAAGCCAGTCATGGCGCGTGCTGCGTTGTAGGCCCAGCGCAAATTCTGTGCAGTGATGATGACACGGGTGCCGCGCATGCCGAAGGCTTCGGCAAAGGTGTCGTCTATGGTTACGCCGTTAATAATCATTATGCTGTTTTCTCCCTGCGACCCTTGGCTTCCTGAACAATCACTTTGCCACGGCCACCGTCTTCAAGCTCGGCGGCGTTGACCTTGTAATTTTCCATGTTCATGGTGTGATAGCGGTCGAAATATTGCTTGAGATCCTTCTCGATACTGCGGTCAAAGTCAGGCTTGACGGTATGCGTGCTACCCCAAGTTACTTTGACCACTTGGCCGTCCCTGACTACCAACTCGCCGTCCTTGAATACATAATCCGGCTTGGCAAACATGGCTTCGCGGTCTGGATTGTCGGTATAGACGGTGATGTCAGCTGCGCCACCAACGCCAAGATGTCCACGGTCATGCAGGCCGACCAGCTTGGCTGCACCGGCACGTGTCATGATGGCGATCTCGTAGAGGCTATATTCGCGCTCGATAGAGGTCAGCGTGCTCATGGCCTGGGCATCCAGGTTGAGCTTGGTGAACATGTCGTTGCGGAAGCTCTTGTCCATCAGCAAGCGGATCAGGTGCGGGTAGCTGGTAAATGGTGCGCCATTCGGATGATCGGTGGTGAGGAAGATGCGCCATGGGTCTTCAGTTAACAGGAAGATTTCCAGGCCAATCGCCCATTGCAAGGCGTTGACGAAGTTCTTGTCCTTGTACTTGAACGGCACCACGCCGCAGCCGGAATCGCACTCGATGTCCATGAGCACGGCCTTGTTCGGATGCGCATGGCCGGAGTTGGCATACTGGCGCATGGTGTCGCCGGAGGCGGTGACGGTCTGGCCGAACAGGATCTGGCCGACGTCTGCGGAGACATTCTTATGCTTATTCAATGCTTCCGCCACGGCGGCCGCGCCGGAGGAGAACTTGCGATCGCCCTCTGTGCCGTAGCTGTGGAACTGGATATGCGTGAGGTGGACCGGGTAGCCTTCCACCGCGCCCATGGTCTTGAGCGTGGTCTCGACGTTGCCGGGCACGCCCAGGTTGTTGCCGTGCACATGCAGCGGGTGGGCAATGCCCAATTCGTAGACAGCACGGGTCAGTGCTTGCAGCACTTCGCGCGGCGTCACCTGATAATGCACGTTCTCCTCGTCCAGGTTCAAGGCGCGCTGGTTGAACTTGAAGGCGTTGATGCCGCCCGGGTTCACCACCTTGATGCCGATAGCCTGCGTCGCATGCAGTATCCACGCAACGTAGTCGTTGATCGCGTTCTGGTCTTTCTTCGCAGCGAGCATGCGCAGGAAGTAGTCGTCGCTGCCGAGCATGGCGTAGCCGCCCTTGTCCAGGATGGGGATGTCGCACATTTCCAGGTGCGACTGGCGCGCATTGACCGGGGAGAGCGCCGGCTCGAAGCCTGCGGTGTAGCCCATTTCTGCGTAGCGGTAGCCGGTGTTCAATGTCGAGGGGGCTGCATGGCCGCATCCGGCGCGGCAGGCTGCCGTATGCGTGGTGGCGGAGCTGCGGTGGTCCTCGGGCAGCATCAGGCGGGCGATATTGACCTTGCCGCCGCCAATGTGGGTATGCATGTCGATCGCGCCCGCCATGACCACCTTGCCGCGCAGGTCGTATTCCTGGTCTATGGTGTCGTTGTCGCCGGGACGGTCGATGATGCGGCCGTCGCGGACGTAGATGTCCATGACCTTGCCGTCGATCTGGTGCGCAGGGTCGTAGACCCGGCCACCTGTCAGTTTAATCAGCATGTTTCTGGTTCCTTGACTTGCTTAAGCGACCTTCAGTGCGGACTCTATGGCAGAGAGCACGTCGGCGAGTGTGGGCAGGCTGGTGTCGCGCAGTTTGCGCAATGGCAACGTTACCGAGCTGTCGCTGCGGAATTGCGCGCCGTTGGCTTCCAGGCCGGGAATCGCGATCGGGATGAACACCTCAGGCGCTTGCTCGAACTGCATGGCCGGATGGCCGATGACGATGGTAGGCGCCTTGCTCTTGGGCGGCACGCGCTCCGGCTTGAAGCTGTTGATCCAGACCAGTACGTCGGCTTCGCCCTCGGCCAGCAGGCGCGCGGTGTCGTAGTGGTAGGGGTCGTAGTCGGGGTAGCCTCGGCGATAGGAGTTGCGGAACGGATAGCCGCTGATCCAGGTGCTGACGTTGTAGGCCGTCACGTCGCCGTCGTTGCCGCTCAGCGGCAGGCCGGCGCTGCGCGTAGTCTTGTTCAGTTCCTGCACGACGCCGACGATGTTCTGGATGGAAAGCTCGGCATGCGGGAAATCCAGCGCGCTGCCGGTCCAGGCGATCACGCTGTACTTGGCGGCCTTGAGGCGTTCGGCGAGTTTCTCCAGCGACTCGCGGGCGATGCCGGCGACATTGTCCGCCTTCAGCGGCTTGCCGGCGACGATCGCGCGCAGTGCGGCCAGCACCTCAGGCACGCGGTCAAGGTCGCAAGGCAGTACGTCGGGTTGTTTGCCGTTCGGCGAAACGCCCGGCGCGGTATTCAGGTCTCGGCCGCCCAAATAGACGATTTCGCGGTCTGAGGTGTTCTCGGTGAACATCGCCTCCTTGTTCCAGATCACGCGCTCGAAAAAACGCGGGAAATAGCTGACGATATCGGTGCCAATCACCACCAGCAGGTCCACGCGGTTCTTCACTTCGCTCAGTGTGGTGACGAACCAGCCGGAATTCTGCATGACCAGGATGTTCTTCATCGAGCTCTTGGAATTCATGTGGTCGATGGTGGCGCCGGAGGTTTCGGCGAGGTTCATGACTGCACGCATGCCGTAGACGTCTGTCGCCAGGCCGGACAGCAAGGGGTGCCTCGCCGCGCGAAATATCTCGGTTGCCTTGGCGATGGCCGCATCCAGTGTGGTTGCCTGTCCGTTGACGGCTGGCGTAGCGTTGCCGCGCGGATGCTCGAAGAAAGCCTTGGCCTTGGGGCATGGCGGGGAAATCAGGGCAAGGTTGCCATCCGCGTCGCGCTCAAGTCTGAGATCGTCGCTCAGCAGGCCATCCGCGGGATGGGTAACGGCTTCCAGCGATGCTGCCGGAAAAAGGGTTGATTGGGTCATGTTCTCCATCCGAAAACTGGTTAGTTCCTTAAGGTTCATGCCTTGGTCGGGCATGAGACAAACCGGTGACACCGATTGAATTGGTGCAGGCCTGTAGGCTGCAGCGGAATTATACTCCTTGATCCACCCCGAAAACAGCTTGTAACTATGACAAGGCTACTTTAATTACTGACGAATTCCGAGGTTGGGGAGGACAGTGAAAAATCATGATCCAACTTTTTAAACCACGTCAGGCTGGGCTACAATAATGGATTATTGGCATCACAAGTGCCGGTTTCTCGCAAGCTGAAGGAAATTATCATCAACAAGCAAGGCGTCAGTGTTGTCACCACGGCACGGTTGCACATGGGTTTCTTTGATCTCAATGGGGATCTGGGACGCCGTTTTGGCAGCATCGGGGTTTCCCTCAATCGCCCTGCGACCGAGTTGCATGCATGGCATGCCGGGACATTCACCGCTGAAGGGCCAGGAGCAGCGCGCGCGGTGCGCATGGCACAAAAGCTTGCAGCTTCCTTGCAACTGACCGGAGGCATGCATATGCGCTTGGTGAGGACTATTCCCGAGCATTCCGGCCTGGGCTCAGGCACTCAAATGGCACTGGCAGTCGGCTTGGCCTTGAACCGCCTGCACGATCTCGGTCTATTCATCCGTGACGTTGCCATGCTGACCGAGCGTGGAGCGCGTTCCGGTATCGGGCTGGGTACGTTTGCGACCGGCGGCGTCATCATCGACGGCGGGCGCGGCGCGCAGACCGTGGTGCCGCCCGTGATTGCCCGCGCGGAGTTCCCTGCGGATTGGCGCATTATCCTGATTTTCGACCGTACCCAGACCGGCGTGCATGGTGAAGACGAGGTGGCTGCGTTTCGCAACCTGCCCCAGTTTCCCGCGGATGCCGCGGCGATATTGTGCCGGCATGTCCTGATGCAGGCTTTGCCCGCGCTGGCCGAGTGCGACCTGGAGGCATTCGGTGCGGCGATCAGGGAATTGCAGATCCGCACCGGCGACCATTTCGCGCCTGCACAAGGCGGGCGCTACGCCAGCCCGCGTGTGACGGAAGTGCTGGCTTGGCTGGAATCAGCCGGGGTTGCCTGTTTCGGCCAAAGCTCATGGGGCCCGACCGGGTTTGCGGTGCTGGAGGATGAGGATGCAGCGGCGGCCATCGCCGCGCGCCTGCGCAAGGAATTTGCCCATCACGGGGCTTTGGAGTTCATGATTTGCGAGGGCCGTAACGAAGGCGGTATCGTCAGCGATATTCCGTAGTTGGTGACGGCGATTCAAGAAGATTCAATTTAAAATCCACATAGGTGAAACAATGGAAAAAGTATCAATCCTGCATTTGATCACGGCAGCCAAGAATGCCAGCCCGTTCGATGTCAACATGGCGTACGACGCCGGTTTCGACAAGATCATGCCTTATACCAACGTCGAGCTGAAGGAAGTGACCGGCCTGGTGCAGGACGCCATTTTCTCCCGCAGCCCCAGCGGCGTGAAGCGCGAAAGCGTATTTATCGGCGGTCGGGATATCGACGTGGCCATGGATATGCTGGAGATTGCTCGTAAGTCCATGGTGCCTCCATTCGAGATATCCGTATTCGCCGACCCTTCTGGCGCCTTCACCACGGCTGCAGGCATGATGGCCAAGGTGGAACAGCACCTGACCAAGAATTTCGGCGGCGACTTGAGCGGCCGCAAGGTCAGCGTATTCGGCGCGACCGGCCCGGTAGGCGGCTGTACTGCAGTGATTGCCGCCAAGTACGGCGCGGAGGTGGAGCTGGTGGCGCACCGCGCGGTGGCCGATGTCGAGGAAAAGGCGGCTTCCTACAACAAGCGTTACGGTATCAATCTCGGCTATACCGACGGCAGCACCGACGAATTGAAGCAGAAGATTCTGCACAGGACCGACATCGCCCTGTGCGCAGCAGCAGCGGGCATCCAGGTCATTAGCTTGGCGCAGATGGCAGGTTCCCCGACATTGAAGGTGGTGGCCGACGTGAACGCTGTGCCGCCTACCGGCGCCGAGGGCGTGGACGTGTTCGCCGACGGTGTGGCGATCCCTGGCACCAATGCGTTTGGTATCGGCGCGCTGGCGATCGGCAATGTCAAATACGCCACCCAGAACAGCCTGCTCAAGCAGATGTTGGAAGCGACCGAGAAAAAGGTTTATCTAGATTTCCTGTCTGCGTTTGAAACCGCGCGCAACTGCTTGAAATAAGCCGGTGGCTGGCAAGCTCGTCGTTGCGGCTGTCTGCGCCAGGCCCTACGTGGCGATGGCAAAAGCAGCCGGTTATGACGTGCTTGCCCTGGATATATTCGCCGATACCGATACCGCCAGCCTGGCGCAGCAGGTATTCCGCTTGCCTTATGTTGATGGCGGCTTCGAGCCAGCAGGGTTTGAAGCGGCTTTGTCTGCCATTGCGGGCCAGCATGAGGTGCAAGGCCTGGTTTATGGCAGCGGGTTTGAGCGTAACTCGCACTTATTGAGCATTGCCAGCCGTTATTTGCCTGTCTTGGGGAATAGCGCAGACATTGTGGCGAAAGCCAAGGCGGTGCCGAATTTTTTCCGGTTGCTGGATACTCTGGATATTCCCTATCCTCCTAGCACTATCAACATGCCCGTGTCGATTGGCGGCTGGTTGCGTAAGCGTAGAGGGGGGTCCGGCGGGACCCATGTATGCCGCCTGCAGGCGGGCAGCATTCATTGCGATGGGGATTATTACCAGCAGGAATTGGCTGGCACGCCGGTTTCGGTATTATTTGCGGCTGATAGCAAGCATGCTTGCGTGGTTGGCTATAACAGGCAGGAGGTTTCGGCTTGGGGCGATTTGCCGTTCCGCTACGGCGGGCTAGTGACGCATGCCAGCTTGCCGGACGATTGCAGGCAAGTCTTGCAGAGTGCGGCGGAAAAATTGACTGCGGCATTGCAGCTGCGTGGCCTCAATAGCCTCGATGCCATATTGATGCCGGAAGGTCATACTTTTGTGCTGGAATTGAACCCGCGTCTGACTGCCAGCGCCGGGCTGTATCAACCGCATGCCGACCTGATGCGTATGCATCTGGACGGTTGCCGCGGTGCGCAAAAACAGCTCCAGGTGGAACAACAGGCCACGGCGCAGCTGGTGGTGTATGCCGAAAGTGATTTTATCGTGCCGCCAGATTGGCCTTGGCCAGAATGGGTAGCCGACATGCCGGAGGCGGATAGCAGCATCATGGCCGGAGATCCGGTCTGCACCGTATGGGCGCAGGCCGGGAGTGCGGAAACTGCCCACAGGCTGGCGCTGCAAAGATTGCAGATGATGGTTGCCATGCAGCAGGCGGCCAGTAATACCGATCAGGCGACAGTTTGCCGCTATTAAATTTGAGAAACTTTGAATCAGCCGCGCATTAAGCGTGGGAATGAACAGAGATTACTGAACAATTAAATGGGAAATGGAACAAAAATGAGCGAAAGTAAACTTGATGTCAGTCTGTGGCCCAGCGTCAACCAGCTGACCAACCCTCTGGTCAAGCACCTGGTGGATAATGCCAAGACCTTGCGCCTGCTGGTAGAGAAGCTGCCCAGCGGTGCGACCGTGATCGATGCCGGTATCAAGGCCGAAGGGGGCCTGGAAGCAGGGAGCCTCATTGCGGAAATCTGCATGGGCGGCCTTGGTCACGTGAATCTCCATTCTTCCAATACCTTCCCGCATTGGCCGTGGATGTTGTCCGTGCATTCCAACAATCCCGTGCTTTCCTGTCTGGGTAGCCAGTACGCCGGCTGGAGCCTCGCGCACGAAAAATTCTTTTCTCTGAGCTCTGGCCCTGGCCGAGCCCTGGCAGGCCGTGAAGAACTATATAAAGAGTTGGGCTACAAGGACAGTGCCGATGCCGCGGTGCTGGTGTTGGAAAGCGACAAGGTGCCACCGCAGGAAGTGATTGAGAAAGTGGCGCGCGATACCGGCGTCAAGGCGGAAAACCTGACCTTCATCCTGACCCCGACCCGTAGCCTGGCCGGCACCGTGCAGATCGTGGCGCGCGTACTCGAAGTGGCGTTGCACAAGGTCCATACCCTGCATTTCCCGCTCGAGCATGTCGTGGACGGCATGGCAAGCGCGCCGTTGCCGCCGCCTGCTCCGGACTTCCTCATCGGCATGGGCCGCACCAATGACGCCATTCTTTTCGGCGGCCATGCCCACCTGTTCGTCAAGGGCAGCGACGAAGCCGCCGCCAAGCTGGCTCAGGAGCTGCCAAGCAGCGCCTCGCGCGATTATGGCCGTCCGTTCGCCGAAGTGTTCAAGGCCGTGAACATGGATTTCTATAAGATCGACCCTATGCTGTTTAGCCCGGCAGCTGTGACCGTGACTGCGGTCGAATCAGGCAAAAGCTTCACTGGCGGCAAGCTGGATGCGGCCTTGCTAGACCAATCCTTCGGCTACGGCGCGTAGTGAACCCGCCGCGCATTCCCATCTTTACCGATGATCCGGGCTGGCATGGCAAGCGTCTGACCGAGGCGTTTGCCGCGCGCGGCTATGAAGCCGTGTTTGTCTCGCTCAAGGATTGTGCCTTGCGGCTGGGCAGCGGCGAGCAGGCGGTCTTGATCCCGGGCTTCGAGCAAGCGCTACCTGTGGGCGCGTTTGTGCGTGGCGTTCCTGGTGGTACCTTGCAGCGCGTAATTGCGCGGCTGGATATCCTGCATGCGCTGGAAATGCTTGGCGTGACGGTCTATAACGACGGCCACGCGGTAGAGCGTACCGTGGACAAGGCCATGACCAGTTTTCTGTTGCATCTCAATGGTGTGCCGACTCCGCCAACCTGGGTTTGCGAGTCCAGGTACCATGCGCATGAGGTTTACCTGCGAGAAACCATGGCTGGGCGCGAGCTGGTCATCAAGCCGTTGTTCGGTTCGCAAGGACAGGGAATACGCAAGCTTACTGCTGAAACTGCATTGCCTGTGCCGCTTGAGCAGTATGTGGATGGTCTCTATTATCTGCAACGCTATATAGATAGCGGAGAAGGAGCGTGGCACGACCACCGGGTGTTCGTCATCCGCGGCAGGGCAGTGGCGGCCATGATCCGCCATGGCAGCCACTGGGTGAATAACGTGGCTCAAGGTGGGCGCTGTGAGGCCATTGCTGCGCAAGGAGAGCTGGCGCAGCTGGCGGAAGCCGCTGCAGCTGCCGTCAAGGTGGATTATTGTGGTGTGGACATTATCCGCGACCGGGACGGCAGGCATTATGTGCTGGAGGTCAATAGCATTCCCGCCTGGAGGGGCTTGCAAGGTGCGACTGGTATCGATATCGGTCAATTGTTGGTGGATGATTTTCTCGCCCGATTGCATGTGCAGCCGGAATTGACAGCGGTTTCATGAGCACATCCCGAATTGCCGAAGCATTCCGCGCAGCCTGCATGGCGGAGTTGACCAGCCTTAAGCCTGGCAATGTCCATATCTTCGCGGATGGGCATGGTATGGTAGTACAGCAATTTATTCAGAGTGCTGATGCCGTGGCTGCCGTGATTGCGGAACCTGGGCTGAGTGTCGGGGAGCGAATCCTGCGTTCGGTAGAAGCAACCTGGAGCGTGGTGGACTGCAATACCAACCTGGGGATTGTGCTGCTTTCCGCGCCGCTCGCGCATGCCGCCTTGATGCCTGATGGCGCCCCGTTGCAGGAGAAAGTGGAGGAGGTGCTGGAGCGATTGGATGTTCATGATGCGGCGCTGGCCTTCAAGGCGATTGTGCGGGCGGCTCCAGCGGGGTTGGGGACATCCGATAAGCACGATGTGCATGAAACGCCTGACATTACCTTGCTGCAAGCCATGCAATCTGCCGAAGGCCGGGATCATATTGCTTGGCAATACAGCCACGGTTTTGCGGATATCTTCGGTCTGGGCTGCGATACCTACCGCCAGGCAATGGTGCGCTGGAACAATCCGGCCTGGGCGACTACTGTGCTTTACCTCACCTTCCTGAGCAATTTCCCGGATAGCCATATCCGGCGCAAATACGGGCTGGAGCGGGCGCAGGAAGTGAGCCGTCAGGCTGCAGTCCATCTGGAAGCATTGTTGACGCATGAGAATCCTAAGCTGTACCAGCGAACCCTGCTGAATTTCGATACGGAGTTAAAGGAGCAGGCGCTGAATCCCGGAACCAGCGCCGACCTGACCGTGGCAACATTGCTGGCCCATGCATTGCAGTGATGGATTTTCTATAGTTGCCGCGCAATTTCAGTTATACTTTCAAGGATTCGCTCGTGACTGGATTCAGGCCTTATTCATGGGTTTGGATAGCCAGTTTTCCGGGTTGCTGAATTTTTCTGTGTTTTCGTTCAAGTGTGTTCTCTAGGAGGAGCAATATGGCTAATTTATTCGATCAACTGAAGGAAATGACAACCATCGTGGCCGACACCGGCGACGTGGAAGCAATCAAGAACGTCAAGCCTTACGATGCTACGACCAACCCATCCTTGTTGTTGAAGGCCAGCACCATCCCTCAATATGCTCCGTTGATTGATGAAGCAATTGCCTACGCCAAGTCCCAAAGCAGCGACAAGGCGCAGCAAATTGAAGATGCAGCCGACAAGCTGGCTGTACTGATCGGTCTGGAAATCCTCAAGCATGTTCCTGGCAAGATCTCCACTGAAGTGGATGCACGTCTGTCCTTTGATACCGATGCAATGGTGCAAAAGGGCCGCAAGCTGATCAAGCTGTATCAGGATTCCGGCGTTGCCAAGGATCGCGTGCTGATCAAGCTGGCTTCCACTTGGGAAGGCATCAAGGCTGGTGAAATTCTGGAAAAAGAAGGCATCAACTGTAACCTGACATTACTGTTCAGTTTTGCACAAGCTCGCGCTTGCGCTGAAGCTGGCGTATTCCTGATCTCTCCATTCGTTGGCCGTATCCTCGACTGGTACAAGGCCAAGACTGGCGAAACCTATACTTCCGAAACTGATCCAGGTGTACTGTCCGTTCGCAGAATCTATGCATACTACAAGGAACACGGTTACAAGACCGTGGTCATGGGCGCTTCCTTCCGCAATATCGGTGAAATCACTGCACTGGCTGGTTGCGACCGCCTGACCGTTTCTCCAAACCTGCTGGAAGAACTGAAGGCAACTGAAGGTAACCTGCCGCGCGTCCTGGTTGACAATGGCGCTACCAAGCAGCGTCCTGCCTTGCTGACCGAGAAGGAATTCCGTTTCGAGCAGAACGAAGATGCCATGGCAACCGAGAAGCTGGCCGAAGGCATTCGCGGTTTCGTGGTTGATCAGAACAAGCTGGAAAAAGCCCTAGCTGAAAAGCTGTAATACGCTTTAAACCGGATGTCATGCCAGTTTTGGCGTTGACATCCGGAGCGCTTGGCGATTAAGATTGCCGCTCGACTTTTGTTGTATGAAAAGTAATTTTCATTTTTAGTTGTACTCAATTTGTAACCCTTTTGGAGGAAGTATCGTGGCATTGACACAAATGGCATTAGATTCACTGGATTTCGACGCAACCGTTGCACTGGCTGAGAAGGTTGCTCCTCACGTTGACATTCTCGAAATCGGTACCCCATGCATCAAGCACAACGGTATCAAGTTGCTGGAAACTCTGCGCGCAAAGTTCCCTAACAACAAGATCCTGGTTGACCTGAAGACCATGGATGCTGGTTTCTACGAAGCTGAGCCTTTCTACAAGGCTGGTGCTGACATCGCTACCGTTCTGGGTGTAGCTGATCTGGGTACTATCAAGGGTGTAATCGACGCTGCTAACAAGTACGGCAAGAAGGCTCAAGTTGACCTGATCAACGTTGCTGACAAGGCTGCTCGCACCAAGGAAGTTGCCAAGTTGGGCGCGCACATCATCGGCGTTCACACTGGTCTGGACCAACAAGCTGCTGGCCAAACTCCATTCGCTGACCTGGCAACTGTTACCGGTCTGAACCTGGGTCTGGAAGTTTCCGTTGCTGGTGGCGTTAAGGCTGCTACCGTTAAGCAAGTTAAGGATGCTGGCGCTACCATCATCGTTGCTGGCGCTGCTATCTACGGTGCTGCTGATCCAGCTGCTTCCGCTGCTGAAATCACTGCTCTGGCTCACTAAGTTTCACTTAAGTCAGAAATAGCGTAAAAATCCACCACGCGAGCTCATTGAGCGAGTCTGGTGGATTTTTTTATGACGCATTCCACAGTTAAAGTTTTCAAAGGTGAGTGCCATGAATAAATATCAAGAACTCGTGGTCAGCAAGCTGACCAATGTAATCAATAACACAGCAGAAGGCTACGACGACAAGATCCTGAGCTTGGTCGATGCTGCTGGCCGTACCTTCATCGGTGGCGCAGGTCGTTCCCTGCTGGTTTCCCGTTTCTTCGCGATGCGCCTGGTTCACGCTGGCTATCAAGTCAGCATGGTCGGTGAAGTGGTGACTCCAAGCATCCAGGCTGGTGATCTCTTCATCGTGATCTCCGGCTCCGGCAGCACAGAAACTCTGATGCCATTGGTCAAGAAGGCTAAGAGCCAAGGTGCCAAGATCATCGTGATTTCCATGAAGGCACAGTCTCCAATGGCTGAGCTGGCCGACTTGGTGGTACCGGTGGGTGGTAACGATGCACATGCATTCGACAAGACCCACGGTATGCCTATGGGCACTATTTTCGAGCTGTCTACGCTCTGGTTCCTGGAAGCGACTATTGCCAAGCTAGTAGATCAAAAGGGTCTGACAGAAGAGGGTATGCGTGCTATTCACGCCAACCTTGAATAAAAATAGTCTTGGACTATGAAAAAACCCGGCTGCATTATTTGCGCCGGGTTTTTTATTAACTTAATCAGGGATATAAAATGCACGGAGCCTCCTTTTCGGTTATAAAGTAATAACGTACCCATATCTGACGATAGAATAAGGAAACATGCGGGGTATTGGGTTGTTGGCCTTATTTTTGTAAGGAAGCGAATTATTAGTGGGATGTCGTCACATAAATTTCATAAATATATGTATAATATTCCGCAAATTTCAAGCTTGACGTTAAACAGGCGTCAGGCAATTTTAGGGCATAGCTAACCAAGCAATGCCGGCGTGTTTCTACGGAAACTTTATATTGGAGAATAAAATGGCAGTTATTGATCGCGTTTTAGTAGGTGAAGCACTTGTAGTTGACAACCGTCCAGATGGTAGTGGTTTGGATCTGCTGAACGTAGCCCACATCGACCTGATTATCGGACCACGCGGTAGCGCTGCAGAAGACGCTTTCTGCCGTACTCTGACCGATCAGAAAGAAGGTGTGAACGGCCTGCTGGCAATCGTTGCACCTAACATGATGGTAAAACCAGCGACTGTAATGTTCAACAAGGTAACCATCAAGAACGGCAAGCAAGCTGTTCAGATGTTCGGCCCAGCACAACGCGGTATCGCGATGGCTGTGATGGATTGTGTTGCTGATGGCACCATTCCTCAAGAGGAAGCTGAAGACGTATTCATCTCCGTAGGCGTGTTCATCGACAGCCGTGCTGACATTGACGAGCGTATCCAGGAATGGAACTACCAGGCTACCAAGCAAGCGATCAAGAACGCTGTTGCTCGCGAGCCTAAGGTTGCCGAAATCCTGAAGAACTACAAGGAATCTGCTCACCCATTCCAAGCCAAGAAGTAAGCTTGGTTATGGACTGTCCGATGTCAGTATTCTGATATCGCTAATGCAGCATCAACGCCCTGATATTTTGTTATCGGGGCGTTTTGTTTTATACATCAAGCAGGGCATGCAACTCGGCTTGACTGAGAACACCATTATGCAGGGCGCTGGCGACTAATGCGCCCTGTATACCTTGGCGGTTGAGTAATTGTAGATCGCCCTGGTGGCGCACGCCGCCCGCCGCATAAAAATGATGCGATGGATATTGGGTGCGGAAGTGGTTGAGGCGTTCCATATCGGGCCCGTTATTGCTGCCTACATGGGGCAAGCTCATCACAATGACATCCTGAGGCCAGTGTTGGGCTTGATAAAGAATCTCGGGTGGACCTTGGTATCCGTCAACTGTGAAGTCCAACGACAGAACAGGTGGGTTGATACATGACTGCCGCAATTGTTGCCAAGCTGCGAGGTCAGGAATGCTCTCAGTGCCGAGCACCGGACGCAAGCGAGAGTGTCGCCAAGGGGCAAGGGTTTCCACGGACTGGATACCCGCATCGATCCAGATTTGCAGCGCAGGATGCTGGTTCAGCAACTTTATGACTAGATCGAGATGGTGTCCGCGTTTCTGGATGGCATCCAGGTCGGCAATATAGAGTAGCGGGAATGGGTATAATTCCAGCAATGCTGCCAAAATTTCCGGTGCCGCGCTGTCGTTGCAAAGGCTGGATACGATAGGCGCGTAATGTGCGCGATCTCCTTTGCGTGCATGCACGACAATGCCATTCATCAGATCAATTACAGGTATTACTTGCACAAGCGTTCCTTCTTTTTTCCACAACATGCCCCATTGCCATGCGTATCCTGATTATTGAATACCTGACAGCGGGAGGATTATACCGCGAGCATATCCCGCCAGCATTGGCGCGGGAGGCGGTCTTGATGCGGGATGCCATGCTGTCGTCCATGAACGCGATTACCGAAGTGGAATTACTCCATGTGCATGACGCACGCTTTTCCTTGCCATCAGAAGTATCTGGCTGCCACGTATTGCAGGTTGATGAATATCCATGGGATATATGGGCCTCGCTGGTATTACAGGCCGATCTGGTGTGGCTGGTGGCGCCGGAAAGTGCCGGGGTATTATGGAAATTGACCGGGTTGATAGAGTCGTCCGGTAAAGGCCTACTTTCCAGCAATCAGGCCGCAGTGGAAATGGCCAGCAGTAAATGGCTGACCTACCAGAAGCTGAAATCGGCAGGTGTTCCAGTGGTGGAAACAATGCATTCTCCAGCATTGCCGCTTGCCGCTAGAGGATGGGTTGTTAAACCTGACGATGGCGTGAGCTGCGACGATACCTGGTATTTCCCCGATGCGCACAGCCTAGAGCAATGGCTGGAATATGCCCCGGCAAGCCACATTATCCAGCCTTATATTGAGGGAGTTGCCGCCAGCCTGACCATGCTGTGTCGTCATGGAGAGGCTTGGTTGCTGACATGCAATCAGCAATTGATCGAGATCAACCAGGGCAGGATGCACTACCGTGGCGGAATCGTGAATGGATTGGCTGAATATTGGCATGAGTGTGAGGAGCTTGCGCGGCAAGTGGCTGCTACCATGCCTGGATTGTTCGGCTATGTGGGCGTGGATTTCATGATCGACAGCAATGCTCCTGATCGTAACACACGGCTACAGGTGCTGGAGGTGAACCCGCGCTTGACGACATCCTTTGCAGGGCTCCAGGCCGCTATTGGCTACAACCCGGGCCGACTGCTGCTGGACTTGTTTTATAATGAAGACTTTAAGCTGCCGCACGAACTGCAGCGCAACCGAATTGAAATCAATCTGAATGACTGAAACAATCCTCTCATCCCCGCATTATCTTGGCTGGGATATTGGCGGCGCCCATCTGAAAGCGGCATTGGTGCGTGCGGATGGTGTTGCTGTAAAGGTGGTGCAGGTACCTTGCCCCCTCTGGCAGGGGCTAGATCAGCTGGATATGGCATTCGAGGCCGTGGCCAGACAACTGGATATGACGCAGGTGATGCATCATGGCGTGACCATGACTGGCGAACTGGCCGATATCTTTCCCGATCGCCTCACTGGTGTATGGGAAATTGCCTCGCGCGCCCAGGCCAGCCTGACAGGTGAAGTATTGTTCTTTGCCGGAACCAATGGCTTCGTGCCATTGGGAGAAGTGCGGGCGAATGCTAATGCGATTGCCTCCGCCAACTGGCTCGCAAGCGCGGCCTTTGTTGCGCATAAGTTGAAGCAGGGTTTGTTCATTGATATTGGCAGTACCACCGCAGATTTTGTCCTGCTCCGCGAGGGTTATCCGGCCAACTTGGGACAGACGGACGCCGAGCGCATGCGCCATGAAGAACTGGTTTACACCGGCGTGATCCGTACTTCGCTCATGGCCTTGGCCTCCAGCGTTCCTTTTGCCGGACAGTGGCAGAATGTGGCTGCCGAGCATTTTGCTACCACTGCTGATATCTATCGTTTGACTGGCGAATTGGACCCGGCAGAGGATATGGCCGCCACAGCGGATGGTGCAGGCAAGAGTATTGAAGAAACCTGCCAGCGCCTGGCCCGCATGGTGGGAAGGGATGCGGTTGATGCGGACAAGTCGGCATGGATACATCTTGCGCGGGCGTTCAAGCAGCAGCAGCTTGATTTGCTCAGGCGCGCCATCTTGCGCAATCTCTCCCGTGATCTGGAGTCACCTGCGATGCCCTTCATTGGCGCAGGCGCAGGCGCATTTCTTGTACGCGAACTGGCACAACAGTTGGGGCATGAGTTTATTGCTGCCAGCTCGTTATTGAAGGCAGAATCAGATGAGGTGCGGGACTGGGCAGGCATTTGCCTGCCAGCTTATTCCGTGGCTAATCTGGTCATGGATGCATGGGGCGGCGAAACGACATGTTGAGGCTAGCGCTACCATATCTTGCCGATAGCTCCACACTATTTGAGAAAATCGTGCAACAGCCATGGGCCATTTATCTGGACAGTGGCTACCCCGGCAATGATTATGGGCACTATGACATCATGGTTGCCGATCCGATCGTGACATTCACTACGCGTGATGGTGTGACTGAAATTGTTGACCAGCAGGGCGCGCGCGTGTCCAGCGACGATCCGTTCCTGCTATTAAAGCAGACATTGCAGCAATATCCCCGCGTGGAGACAGAGTTACCATTTATCGGCGGCGCGGTGGGGTATTTTGGCTACGACCTTGCCCGTAGCATTGAAACCTTGCCGAATCAGGCGCTGGATGGTGAGCATATTCCTGAAATGATGGTTGGCATTTATGATTGGGCCATCATCATTGACCATCGCAAACAGCAATCCTGGCTGGTATGTTGCCTGGAGACGGAGCAGAGCAAGGCGCGCTGGGAGCATGTATGCGCATTGCTGGATAAACCGGATATGCCGGAAATGGCTGCATTTGCCGTGCATGAAGCGATTCATTCCAACGTTGACGAGGATGGCTATCAGCAAGCCTTCGAGCGCATACAACACTATATTCATGAAGGTGATTGTTACCAGGTCAACCTGGCGCAGCGTTTCAGTACGGCAGCGAGTGGCGATGCCTGGCAGGCATATCGGTACTTGCGCGAGATAGGCCCAGCACCTTTTATGGCCTATATGAATCTGCCGGGTGTGCAGGTGCTGTCCGATTCTCCCGAACGCTTTCTCCAGGTCAGTGGCCGCCATGTGGAAACCCGTCCGATCAAGGGCACGCGACCTCGTTCTATGGATGCCGAAGAGGATGCGCGTCAGGCAGCCGACCTAAAAAATAGCCTCAAGGACAGAGCTGAGAATCTCATGATTGTCGATCTCCTGCGCAACGATATCGGCAAGAGTTGCGCCATTGGCTCAGTACGTGCGGATCGTTTATTTGCGCTGGAAAGCTATACCAATGTGCACCATCTGGTCAGTACTGTGACAGGCCGGCTGGATCAACAGCATGAGGCGGTTGATCTACTGCGGGGAGCATTTCCTGGTGGTTCTATTACCGGCGCACCCAAGCTCCGTGCCATGGAAATTATCGAGGAATTGGAGCCGAACCGCAGGGGCGTTTATTGCGGCGCCATTGGCTATATTGGTTTTGATGGCAATATGGATACCAATATCGCCATCCGCACTGCGATTTATTCGCATGGAACAATTCGCTTCTGGGCCGGAGGTGGTATCGTAGCGGATTCGGAGGCTGACAAAGAATATCGTGAGACTTGGGACAAGGCGTCTACCATGCTGAAACTTATCGAACATTTTCGGGGATAACCAACATGTGGGTCATTAAACTGGGCGGCAGCCTGTTGGGCTCGCCCGAACTAAACATCTGGCTCGATATCGTGGCCAGACATGGTGATGGCCAGGTGTTGATTGTTCCCGGCGGTGGAATCTTTGCCGATGCCGTGCGCGATGCTCAGATCAGCAGCGGCATTGATGATGCGACAGCCCACCGCATGGCGGTGATGGCCATGGATCAATATGGCGTATTAATGACTGGCCTCAGTCCAAGATTGGTAACTGCGCGTAGCGAGCTCGAAATCGCCGAACGCGGCTGGCAGCATCGCGGCATCGTCTGGATGCCGAGCGACATGGTATGCGCAGACGAAAGCATCCCCATGAACTGGGGAATCACGTCTGACAGCCTGGCTGCTTATCTTGCCGCAAAGCTGAATGCGGAGCACCTCATTCTCGTCAAATCCTCCCGGCCAGATGCAGACCAGCAAGTCTCGCTGGAAAAGCTCACCAAGGAAGGTTTTGTGGATAGTGCCTTCGGCGATCACATTGCCGGCAGGGCGTTCAATACTTGGGTCGTAGGCCGCCAGGACTGTGTAGCATTCAATGATGGTTTTACCGAAGAAGAACTGGCGCGGGTCGGGTTACCCGTCAGATGTTCCTGGAATTAAAGGAGAAAAACATGAGCGAAGCAGAACGTACTTACAATGAAGCAGAAATCCAGGCCAAGCTGGAAGCGGAGTTACCGCACTGGTATTACGAAGACGGCTGGATTCGCCGCAAATATAAAACCAGCGGCTGGAAGGGTACCTTGATGGTGGTGAATACTGTCGGCCATCTGGCCGAAGCGGCATGGCACCATCCAGACCTGACCGTCTCCTATGCCTTTGTCATCGTCAAGCTCTGCACCCACACTGCCAAAGGCATCACCGACAAGGACTGGGAACTGGCAAAGAAAATAGAATCAGTCATCCAATGGCAACCCGGCAAGGAAAATGGCGCACTGGAAGGCACACCCAATGACGACGCCCGGTTTAAATATATCAAGTACGACTGATCTATCAATCTAAACTATTGTTGTGAGCTACTGCCGGTTTCGTGGACACCATCCTAAGCTAACCATTATGCGCCACTCAGTTTCACGCACCACTAGCAGGTAAGGTACACCCACCCACCTCGCTGCTATACCTTTCAAAAAGCTGCGACCTACTTCGCGAAGGAACTGAAATGAAGTTCGGTTTCATTGCGAAGCATCGAGGAATCTGGCCGTCGACATGGCTGTGCGAGACACTCGATATTTCACGAAGTGGCTTCTATGCGTGGCTGACACGCGACCCCAGCAACCGGCAGCGTAGTAACGAACCTCTCATCCGAGGTGTGCTCAAGCTTCATGCAACAGGAGGGATTAGCAGCCTGCGTGGGCTTAACTATAGAGAGTAGATGCACTGGCTAAACCGGAAATCTGCGCGATGCCGAAACAAACAACCGCACCGGAAAATAAGATGCCGGAATCAACAGACAGCAACAGAAAGATGAAACAACATGGCTGATAAACCAAAGGCGGCGGGACAGGATCATGCTGATGTGCCTGCAAGCCGGTTCGATACAGTACGCCGTCTCCTGAATCCACACCGCTTTGGAGAAAGCCTGGAGCTTGACGCGCAGCCATCACTACGCAATGCGACACTGGCGGGGTTGCAGGCCGCCATTACGGTTGCTGTCTGTGTACCCATTTTCGCCCTTTCACAGTGGTCGCATCTTGTAGGATTTGCTTCACTGGGGGCATTGGTGGCGCTTTTTGGACGCTTTGCTCCTCAGTACCGACGCTCTGGCATCGTGCTGAAGTGCGTATTCTGGCAGACCTGTGCTGTTTTTTGCATGTCGGCAACAGCATGGCTGGGCTGGTCGCAGATAGCCCAACTGACGTTATTGGCTTTTGCCTGCGGTTTTTATTTGATGGTTTGTTTCAATGGCAAGTTCGGCGCTCCTGGTCCATTGATCTTCAGCTTTGCAGTCGGAGCTTCCATCACAACACGCTTAGCCTGGAACAAGTCATGGAGCGCACGCTGGCGACTGTCGCTACAGCCTTGTTTGCCTGGTTGATCTGTGTTGCCAGCGAAAAACTGCGCCACTATCCCACAGCGGAGCGCCCCTTTCCCAGCGTTCCGGAGCAACCGATGAGCTATCTGCTTTTCATGTCGGCGCGGGTTGCGTTTGCGGCGCTCATTGTTGTCTTCATCAGCCATGCCTGTGGCTTGCACTATCCTGCCTGGGCAGCGATGGGGGCAGTGGCTGTCATGCAGGGTAGTTATCTGCATATCAATATGCAGCGTGCTTTACAGCGCACGGCCGGCACGATAGTGGGCGCCATGCTGGCATGGCTGCTACTTGCTCAGCAACCTTCGATCTGGCCACTCATCATTGTGCTGGTGCTGCTGCAATTCCTTGTCGAAATCGTGATTGGGATTAACTATGCGCTGGGACAAGTGCTGGTCACGCCAATGGCGTTGTTGATGACACATCTCGCCGCGCCTGCTTCAGCCGGGGCGGCCATGGTGCCTGAACGGGTGATTGATACTCTACTGGGCGCGATTGTCGGCATGGCAATTTCTGTCGTGCTCTCGAATATAGAGGACAGGCGAATGCTGGAACGCCATCATCGTTCGCGCATGCGCCGTTAGTTTTGCCATGTTTTGTGCCGTTCTGTCGCGGTCACTGTTGATGGCAGGAAATGAAAGCCTTACAGGGGAGCAAGGTTACCCGATGGTTACGGATTCAGGCTGTGGGCGTGCGGTTGATGGCAATATGCGGTAGCCGCATGATCTTGTCGATAGCAAGCCGCGCCAATGCCCAGGCACGTTCTTCCCGCATTTGTTTCTTTTCACTCTCTGTATGGGGAAGAAATTGCCCACCGAAGGTCAGAGAGTGGCGAATGGTAGTGCGTTCATTCATATAAGCTTTGACAACATCCCGCACACGTTCTTCACGACTTTTATATAACGACCGCATCCCGAATCTTTCTGCATCTGTTTCACAACAAGCATGTTACATGGCGTTTGTGACACTGTGCCAAGACATTATGTCGAAAAGTCGAAAATTCCTACACAATCTTCGGAAGAATGATGATTACACCATGCCCAGCGTGTATTTAGCATGATGCAGTTGATGAGTGGAGGATAGATAGATGAAGTTCTGCAGGCATGCCGTATTACTGCTGGTGGTTTTTCTGCCCCTGCATGTGCACGCTGAAAATGAGATAGCCGATGGATATTGTGATAATGCAATTTGTGCAAAAGTCAGGTCAGCATTGGAACGCGACCCCATGCTGAAGCTGTTTGATATCCGGGTCCAATCCGATGACTTGGGCGCAGTACATTTGAGCGGCACAGCGAAATCCCAGGCGCAAGTGAGCCACGCTGTCACTGTGGCGCGAAGCGTGAGCGGGGTAATGTCGGTGCAGAATGATATCGTCATCGATAGTGCAGATGGCATAAAAAAGAAGTAACAGTGTGCTGTGTATTCGAAGTTAGAATATACGGGTTAGTGCCGTGAATAAGGCAGTAAGCCTGCATGCAGGCCGATGAGCCGTCATTGACCCAGTGTGACTCTGCCGATATAGATTGGGCGCACTAACCCGGATAATGACAGGCTAGGCCTATGGATGGCCTGGCCTGTTTTTATGTCAGCAAACATTGAACGACAGGGGAGCTGCAGCGTAAGCCTGCTAATTTTTCTTGGCCTGTTGCTGTCCTTTGTCGAGATTCAGCAAGATAGAAGGCAAATGGTTCATTCAGCAGATAATTGCTTGTAAATATCCGCAATAATGCGGTATGACTGCAAGCGTACCTGATGGTCGAACACATGTCCGGTCACCATCAACTCATCCGGTTTTATATCATTCAGCATCATTCTCAAGCCTGATTCGACAGTAGCAGGAGAGCCTACCAGCGAGCAGGACAGCATGCGTTCCACACCTGCCTGGGTGGAAGCGTCCAGATAGTCATCAATATTGTCGACTGGTGGGGGTAGCTCTGCCGCTTTGCCGCGATGCACGTTGGCGAAGGCGAGTTGCTGTGAGGTGAACCAGTAGCGTGCTTCGGCATTGGTCTCCGCAGCCAGGATATTCACCGTGAGCATGAAATAAGGCTTGTCCAATTGCGTCGAAGGGACGAAGTTGCGCCGGTAGGTATCCAGCGCCTGCAGCAAGAAGGTTGGGGCGAAATGCGCAGCAAAGGCGAAAGGTAGGCCGTTGGTGGCGGCATATTGCGCGCCGTAGAGGCTGGAACCCAATATCCAGACCGGGATATCCAGCCCGGCGCCCGGCACTGCGCGAAGCGCTTGCCCTGGTTGGGCCGGGGCGAAATATTGCCGTAACTCAGCCACCAGTTCAGGGAAATCATCGGCATAGATGTTGAGATTGCGGCGCAGGGCGCGTGCGGCAATGCTGTCGCTGCCCGGCGCGCGGCCCAGCCCGAGGTCGATGCGCCCGGGATAGAGCGATTCCAGCGTGCCGAACTGTTCCGCAATCGCCAGCGGTGCATGGTTGGGCAGCATGATGCCGCCTGCGCCGACGCGTATTGTGCGCGTATGGTCGGCAATATGGCCGATGACCACAGAAGTCGCCGCGCTGGCGATACCCGGCATGTTGTGGTGTTCCGCGAGCCAGAAGCGCCGGTAGCCCAGCTCGTCTGCAAGCTGGGCCAGGCTGACGGAGTTGCGGAATGCCTGCGCCGCGGTGCCGCCCTGGACGATGGGGCAGAGGTCGAGAATGGAAAAAGGAATCATCTGTTCAGCTTCATATTATGGATAAGGATGGCTCATTGAATTATGCACGCGACTCAACAATTTCTGTGGGTAACTTTGTGGGCAGCATGGGCATGAGTAGGGTAACTGGCTGTTGTATCAAGGGTAAATGGGATGTGCCTATTTTTTGAGCAAACACACAAAGCTTAATTTATATGCACAGAGAACATACAATGCCCGAAACTGTCACTTTATTAACCTCTTTCAACCCATTCATTATCTATGCTGACTTTCGACAACCGCTTCCTGCAGGAATTACCCGGCGACCCGGAAACCGCCAACCAGCTCCGCCAGGTTTACCATGCCTGTTGGTCAAGCGTGCAACCTACGCCAGTTTCCGCGCCCAAATTGCTGGCCTATTCACGCGAAATGGCGAGAGAGTTGGGCTTGAGCGAAGTGGATATCCAATCGCCAGAATGGGTGAATGCATTGAGCGGTAATGTCCTCATTCCTGGCATGCAGCCTTACGCCATGTGCTACGGCGGCCACCAGTTCGGCAACTGGGCAGGACAATTGGGCGATGGGCGCGCCATCAGCCTGGGCGAAGTGGTCAACCGCCAGGGGCGGCGCTGGGAGTTACAGCTCAAGGGCGCGGGCGTCACGCCGTATTCGCGCATGGCCGATGGCCGCGCCGTGCTGCGTTCCTCGGTGCGCGAATTCCTGTGCAGCGAGGCCATGCACCACTTGGGCATTCCCACCACGCGCGCGCTGAGCCTGGTGCAGACCGGCGATACCGTCATCCGCGACATGTTCTATAACGGCAACCCGCAAGCGGAAAAAGGCGCGATTGTCTGCCGCGTCTCGCCTTCCTTCATCCGTTTCGGCAATTTCGAGATTTATGCCATGCGCGGCGACAAGCAGACCCTGCAAACCCTGGTCGATTTCACCATGCGCCGCGATTTCCCCGAACTCGCGAATTACCCTGAACAAGAGCGCTTTGCCGAATGGTTCGCCATCATCTGCGCCCGCACCGCACGCCTGATCGCGCAATGGATGCGCGTCGGCTTCGTGCATGGCGTAATGAACACCGACAACATGTCCATCCTCGGCCTCACCATTGATTACGGCCCTTACGGCTGGGTAGATAACTTCGACCCCGGCTGGACGCCCAACACCACCGATGCGGCAGGGCGGCGCTACTGTTTTGGCCGTCAGCCCGACATCGCGCGCTGGAACCTGGAACGTCTGGCGCAGGCACTATATTTCCTGAACCCTGAACGCGAAATCTACGACGAGGGCCTCATGCTTTACGACCAGACCTACAACAAGGAATGGGGCGCCGTGCTGGCCGCCAAGTTCGGGTTTGCTGGCTGGCGCGATGACCATGAACCGCTCATCAATGAAGCGTTTGACCTCATGTACCACGCCGAGATGGACATGACCGTCTTCTTCCGCCAACTCGCCCGCGTCGATATCGCGCAACCTGACGTGGAAATATTGCAGCCAGCCTGCTACAGCCCGGCACTATGGGAAACCTTCAAACCGCGCTTCGAGCAATGGCTGAAGCAATACGCCGCAGCCATACTTGCAGATGGACGCGATCCGCTGGAACGCATCAATGGAATGAACCAGGCCAACCCGCGTTACGTCCTGCGCAATTATCTGGCACAACAAGCCATCGACCTGGCCGACCAGGGCGATACCAGCATGATAGAAGAACTGCTCGAAGTGCTGCGGCGGCCTTATGACGAACAGCCGGGCAAGGAGCGCTTTGCCGAGTTAAGGCCTGACTGGGCTAAGCATAAGGCGGGGTGTTCGATGTTGTCGTGTAGTTCGTGATGGAGGGGTAATATTCGAAAAGTAGTATCGAAAAATTAGGAGTAAAACATCCAGGCTGGCATCAGCCCAATTTTAGGCAGTCTAAATCATCATATAGAGTTTAATGGTATTGTAATTACTGGGAAATTCATTGATTTGGCCTGCCTGAATTACATACAATTCGGATTTCTAAATATAGTTAGGCATCACAAGAGCGGAGAAAATTATGGAAATTCTAGTCTTTGTAGCCGCTGTCCTTGTCGTTGGCTTTGTTGTACTAGCGGGACAAAGGAAAGAATTTGACGATCCTAAGCCAATGTCAAACCAACATTTGCTATCGGCAATTGCCGGTCAAGCGGATTGGTTGGAAAAAATGAGTCGAACGCCCATAGAGACCCAAAATTCTTCATCAACCCTTAAGCTGGCCAAAATGCGTAGAGGTTATATCGCGCGACTATGCTTGGAAGTAGTATCAAGAGGTGACGGCTCTGGAGGTCCAGGCACCCAGGAACTGAAATATCCCGGAGCCACTGCCGCTATGAATGTTTTCTCAGAAACATACGAGTACGCCAAAAGGCTGGAAGCAGAAGGAAATAGCAAAGAAGTAGCCGCGACAAAGGCAGTTAAGGAAAAGCTATTTATTTCTAATGGTGTATTTTACTCAACCCAATGGGAGGTTAGCCAAAAATGATTCGCTGGCTCATTGTTTCAGCCATGTATGCTGCCGTGTTTTTGATGTCGTCAAAGTTCGATGCAATGCAAGCCATCATTGGTGGCTTGATGTGTGGTGCCGCCTCCATTGGCGCATCAAAACTTTTTGGAATAGGAAAGCAGGAATAGCTCCGTGCTGAATTTCTTTCTAAAAAAATTCCGAATATTTTTCCGTACAAATCATCCAGAGGATTTTTCTTGTTATCTTCCGCCTAGACCAGAATCACCCAAGGAAAAACTAATTCTTGAATGTCAGCGCAGAGGTGTGCCGATATTTAAAGACGACTCATCCGAGACCAGTGCAGGAGTATATGCTCATCTTCGAGCAGTTGCTTCTGAGGCAGAGTTACAAAGCCGCCTCATCTCCTCTCTGTCGCTTGAAAAGGCTAAGTGGGCAAATAGAATAGCTTGGCTCGCGTTAGTAGTAGGTTTTTTGGGTCTTATTGTTGCATGCGTGAAATAGTACTCAACTCTGCGCTCAAGCCGACTCGCCTTCGGCGGGCGGCTTATCTGGGCTGTTAGGTAACTTCAGCAAGTACATACACCCATGCTTAAATCACTATTTGTTCAACTGTGGTGGATATTTCCTCTACTCATTGTCGGCGCTGTCCTTAAAACACCATGGTTTAAGGGAGTCTTTGGTGAATGGTTGGTCAGCTTGTCTGCAAAGTTCTTCCTTGACCCAAAGGAGTACCGCCCAATTCACAATGTCACGCTTAAAACGCCCGATGGAACGACGCAAATCGATCATATCTTCGTGTCACGATTCGGTTTGTTTGTCGTTGAAACAAAGAACTATAGCGGCTGGATTTTTGGTGATGAAAATCAGCCCATGTGGACACAGAAGATTTTCAAGAAAACCAACAAATTTCAAAATCCGCTTCGTCAAAACTATAAGCACGTCAAAGCATTTGAAGCCCTATTAAATCTTCCGCCGGAGAAAATTCACTCTGTCGTTGTCTTTGTCGGGGGGAGCGAGTTCAAGACGAAGATGCCGGCAAACGTTACTTACGCGGGTGGATATATTTCTTACATCAAGTCAAAGACCGAAGTTTTTCTATCGCTTTCCGAAGTTGAGGCAGTGGTCACTGCAATTAGCACCGGCAGAATGGTACCGTCGCTCGCCACAAGTCGTGAACATGTACGGAATGTTCAACGTCACTTAAATCCAGATGCGCCAAGATCATGTCCAAAATGCGGGGAAAAAATGGTTCTGCGCACAACAAAAAGTGGAGACCTCATGGGTAGCAAGTTCTGGGGATGCTCCGCTTTTCCAAAATGCCGCACGATCCAAAAAGTTATCTCTCAAGAAGCACCAAGTAACTGATTGATTTTTCTGGTTGTCTTATGCGATATTGTCGCCCGGAACAAGCTGCATGCCCATGGATTTTGCCTTATAGATGAGGTTGTGCAAGATGCACTGGCGGTAGCGCGTCTTGTTGTTTCATCAAGCAGTAACCTTTCGTTCAAGCCATCCCTACTCTAGTCTTTGGAGCATCCCCATGACCACACATACTGCCAGAGAAGCTCGCGCCAATCTGTATCGACTCATGGAACAGACAGCGCAATCACATTGCCCAGTCCTTATCACTGGAAAACGTAGCAATGCGGTACTTGTTGCGGAGGAGGATTGGATTGCCATCCAGGAAACGCTCTGTTTACTCTCTGTTCCTGGTATGCGTGAGTCGATTAAGGCCGGTGTGACTGAGATTGTTGACTCCTGTGCGACAGAGCTTGATTAGTGATTGGGAGCGTTGTTTTCACCAAGCTATTGTAGAGGGTAGTAGGAAGTACCGAAAAAAAGCCGCTCAGCTTTGCTGAACGGCTTTTGTCTAACTGAGCGTTACTTCAGATAGGTTTTTTACTTATCGTCCTGGCGGAATTTCGAAAGCCAGTGTTCCATTAGTTTGCCGGCCGCTTCGCGTCCGCCGAGGCCGAAGGATAGCGCCACGGCTACTGCGATAGCGCCTAGTGTCAGGCCGAATGCCAGGTTGACGATGTCGTCGGCGATGCCCATGGCGCGCAGGCCCATGGCGACTACTAGGCCAAGGATGGCGAAGCGGGCGATGCGTGCCAGGCCGCGGCTGTTGGGGCCTGCGGCGCGACTGATGGCTTCATGCGCCATGCCGGCCAGCCAGAAGCCGATCACCAGGATCACGGAGCCGAGCAGCACGTCGCCGCCGAAACGGATGAAGGTGGCGATGATGTCGCTGACTTGCAGGAAGCCGAGCTGGTTGGCGGCTTCCACCGTGGCGAACAGCATGGCGAAGAACAGCGCGACCTTGCCGACGAAACCGGAAGCCGATTTGCCTTCAAAAGCATGGCCGAGCCCGACGCGAGCCGGCAGGGTATCGAAGCCGAGCGTTTGCAGCAGGCTGGCCAGCAGGCGCGAAGCAAACGAGCCCACCAGCCAGGTGACCGCGAGGATCAAGCCGGCAGCGATGATGTGCGGCACGGCTGCCAGGAACATGGACAGCATGTCGGTGGCCGGGCGGGAAATCGCCTCGATGCGCAGGGCGTCGAGCGCGGCGATCAGCGACGGCAAGAACACCGCGATGAATACCAGCAAGCCTCCCACGTGCGACAGGCGCAGCGTTTCCGTTATACCGGCGCGCTGGCCGAGATTGTCGGCGCCGGCGGTGCGCAACAGGTTGCTGACCAGGTTGCGCAGCACCGTGGCGACGATCCAGCCGACGCCGCCGATCACCAGCGCAGCGACGGCATTGGGCAGGATGTCGAGCGCCCTTGCCACCATGTCGCGCAGCGGGTCTAGCAGGCCTTGCAGTTGCAGCGCTCCCAGCACGGCTGGCACGAACAGCAATATCACCAACCAGAACAGCGCCTGGGCCAGGCCGTCGCTGATGGGCGCCATGCCAGCATGCTCGGCCAGCCTTTCATCCAGCGCGGTCTTCGCCAGCACGCGCGTGATGAGCGCGCGCACCAGGCTGGCCAGCAACCAGGCGACCAGCGCCAGTATCAGGGCCGCGAGAATGCGCGGCGCATAGGCGAACATTTCGGTGAGCAGCGCAGCGAACGGGCCGGATACCATGGCCAAGTCGAGAGAATTGAGCACCGCGACGAAGGTGAACAACAGCACGATCCAGAACAGGCTGACGGCCACACCTTTTTCGATATCCACCGGCTTCCCGGTCTGCCCGGTCAATTGCGCAAAGCGGCGGTTGGTGCCTGCCATACCCAGGCCGCGCCGCACGCCGGCGCGCACCAGCACTGCGAACAGCCAGCCCAGCACGAGGATGGCCAGCGCGCCGAGCAGTTGAAGCATGTTGTCGCCGAGGCCGGTTTGTACCGCGCCCCACATACTGTTCCATTCCGTATTCATGCGATCCTCCCGTGTTGTTTAGATGACAATATCCGGTGTCTTACGGTCTAGATGATGGCCGCGTCGGGAAAGACTTGTCAACAAGGCCGTGCCATCTCAAAGCTGCTCGCTATCCAGTTTGCGGATGCCGCTGTTCAGCGTGGTGAGGTCGAAATGCTGTTGGCGGCGTTTAAGAAGGCGCATGAGGACAATCACGGCGACCGGGACCAGGGCGGCGAGCAGGAAGGATTCCAGCAAATGCGCCACCGGCTGGTTGGGCATGGGGAACATGGATAGGCCGGCGGCGAGCCCTGCAGTGGTGCCTATGACGGCTTCGCGGCCGGTGTGGGAGCGGCTGAACAGGCCGAAGAACACCGGGAATGCCGCGGCGGCGCATAGCAGGTCGGCGAGCAGGAACAGGTAGAGCACGCTGTAGCCTTGCGCGGCGACGATCAAGACGGGAACCGCAACCAGCAGCACCAGCCAGCGCGACAGGCGCATCAGGCTGGCGGCGCTGCTCCTCGGCATCACCCGGCCGATATCCACCGCCACGATGCTCGAGATGGCGCTGATGGCCGTGTCCGCGCTGCACATCACCAGCGAGATGCCTAGCGGAATCAGGGCGACGGCCAGCCAGAGCGGGATATTGGGCATGACCACGCTGAACAAGGCCACCGAGCTGTCGCCATCCGGTGTCATCGCCATGAAGGCCAGGCCGAACAGGCCCATGATGAAGATGAAGGGCACGACCAGCAGGCCGCCGAGCAGGAAGCCGTTGCGCATGGTGGGAATGTCCTTGGCGGAGTAGATGCGCTGCCAGTTGCCTTGGTGGAAGATGCCGGTGAGCAGGATGGCGACGAAGAAGGTCAGCCCGGCCTTGATGCCGCCGATATCCTCAAGGTTGATCAGCTGCGGCGCGGTTTGCTGCAGCTTTTCCGCGACCGGGGCAATGCCGCCGGTGGCCTGCCAGCCGATGAAGACCAGCGCCGCCAGCAACGGGATGATGATGACGATCTGCACCTTGTCGGTGAAGATGGAGGCGCGCAGGCCGCCGTAGGTGGTGTAGAGCAGGGTGAAGCCGAGCACGATGGCGGCGGTGGCCCAGAGCGGCACGGGCGCCAGCAATGTCACCATCTTGGCGATAGCGGTGATCTCGGCGCTCATGGCGATGAACAGGTAGAACAGCATGATGGTCAGTGCGAGCAGGTACATGGGCTTGCCGTAGCGCGCAACCAGGAATTCGGTGAGGGAGTGGCCGTTGGGCATCAGCTCGCGCATGCGCTTGCCAAGCGGGATCATGGCGATGCGCGGCGACATGGCGCCGATGGCGTAGCCGATCACGGCGGTCAGGCCGCCCCAGGTCGCCGCTTGCGCGGGCGAGAACAATATCCACGCGCCCAGCGACGAAGCCAGCAGGGTCATGATGCTGGCCAGCGTGCCCTGGCTGTTGCGCGCGACGATGTATTCTTCAAGGTTGCCGCGGAACCTGCGCGAATAGGCCATGCCGGCAATGGCAAAAACGGCGGCGAAAAAGACTAGCCAGGCGAGGGCGGCTTGTGTACTGAGCATTGCGTGGTGACTCCTGTAATCGACGAACGACAAGGAGTACGCACAATGATGGATGCGCTATTTCCTTCCCTTCGCCAGCATGATCTGGATCAAGTATTAAGGGTCATGGCAATTGCCATTTCTCAGCCGCAAGCGGCTCCCCTAGGATTGAAACGGCCCAATAAGGTTTTGCCGTTTCGGTGCCAGATTATAACGATTTTCATGGTGATTTTCACATGATGCCGGATGTAAATTCTTTATATTCCATGCTATGGTTCTGTCTTTCGGCACGGGGTGCCTTGTTGCAGTATCTGCTTTAGGGCTGAGAACACACCCGTATACCTGATCCAGATCATACTGGCGGAGGAATGCCTGTCGCAGCTTGCCTGCCTTGTAATTCCTTGCCATGGACCATTGCAAAGGAATCACATGGGCAATCCATCTTCACCGCTATTCCCGATTCAAGAACAACTCGTGCTCGTCACCGGCGCCGGCCGCGGGCTGGGCCGGCATATCGCCCGCGCTTTCCTCGACCAGGGGGCGGGCGTGGTCGTCAACTATCTTCACAGCGCGGAAGCCGCCGAGGCCTTGGCCAATGAAGCGCCGGGACAGGCTTTGGCGATCCAGGCGGACGTGAGCGATGCTGCTGCCGTGCGGGCGATGACAGAGCAGGCGCAAGCGCATTTCGGCAAGCCGATCACGGTTGTGGTCAATAATGCCCTGCCTGATTTCAAGTTCAACGGCGATGCGCGGGCGCATGCGCATGACCTTGGCTGGGAAGGGTTGCAGCAGCAATTCGAAGGCGTGGTGCGCGGCGCGCTCAATACCGTCCAGGCCTGTTTGCCCGGCATGCGCGCGCAGGGCGGCGGACGGGTAGTCAACATCGGCACCAACCTGTTCCAGAACCCGGTAGTGCCTTATCACGATTACACGGCGGCCAAGGCGGCGCTGCTTTCCCTGACGCGCACCTTGTCGCAGGACCTCGGGCCGGACGGCATTACCGTCAACATGGTATCGGGCGGCCTGCTGCGCACCACTGACGCCTCGGCCGCCACGCCGGATGCCGTGTTCGACCTGATTGCGGCGAGCACGCCGTTGCGCCGCGTCACCACGCCGGAAGAGTTCGCCGACGCGGTGCTTTTCTTCGCCTCGCCCTGGTCGCGCGCTGTGACGGGGCAGAACCTGGTGGTTGATGGCGGCCTGGTCAAGAACTAGCGCGGCTGACAAGACTTTCCTGGCGTTGTTACTCCGCCTTGCCGTACTAGTTGTACTCTCTGCGACGGGGCGCCTAGCGGATCGCTAAGCCAAGCTTTGTCAGCCACTCTTGATCGCACATGCTATCCGCTAATTCAGCGCCTGCCATTCCTGAATTCACTAAAGAGGCTCTTGTTCTGCCATGATGCACATCAACCTGTTCCTGTTCGGCTGCGGCCACCACAACGCGGCCTGGCGTCACCCGGATTCCCCGGTCGAGCGGCTGGGAGATATCCGCTATTACGAGGAAATGGCGCAGCTTGCCGAGCGTGGCAAGCTGGATGCGGTGTTCTTTGCCGACGGCCATGCCACCAACAACATCACCGACGGGCCGCGCTGGTTTCTGGAGCCGGTGACCACTTTGACGGCCATCAGCCGGGCGACTAGTCACATCGGCCTGGTGAGCACGATTTCCAGCACCTTCTTCACGCCGTTCCATGCCGCGCGGCTGATGGCTTCGCTCGACCATATTTCCGGCGGACGCGCGGCATGGAACGTGGTGACGTCCATGTTCGATGTGGAAGCGCGCAATCACGGCTACGAGGCCATGCCCGGCCACGCCGAGCGCTACGCGAGGGCGGACGAATTCATTCAGGCCGTGCTGCAATTGTGGGATAGCTGGGACGATGGCGCCTTGCTCAACGACCGCGCGGGGGATTACGTCGATGAAAGCCGGGTGCGGCAGATCAACCATCGCGGCAGGCATTTCATGGTGGATGGCCCCTTGACCGTGCCGCGTCCGCCGCAGGGCAACCCGGTGCTGTTCCAGGCGGGCGCTTCCGGCTTCGGCCGCGACCTGGCGGCGAAATACGCCGAGGCGATTTATGCCGTGGCCTACGACCTGCCTTCGGCCCAGGAATACTACAGCGACGTCAAGGCCAGGGTGAAGGCTGCGGGCCGCACGGTGGACGTGCCCATCCTGCCCGGACTGGTGACCTATGTCGGCTCGACGGAAGCGGAGGCGCGCGCCAAGCAGCGCGAGCTGGATGAACTGCTGCCTGCGGAAACCTCGTTGCGGCAATTGCAGTTGTTCATCGACCAGGACTGCATGGATTGGGAGCTGGATGCTCCGGTGCCGCCGTTGCCGCCACTGGAAGCTTTCACTGGCCCCAAGGGGCGCTATGCCACGGTGCTGCGCATCATCGAGACCGAGCGGCCCACGGTGCGCCAGTTGCTGGGCAGGTTGGCGGCGGGCGGCGGCCACTGCACCATGGTCGGCACGCCGGAACAGGTGGCGAACCAGATGGAGCACTGGTTCCGCAATGGCGGCGCGGACGGTTTCAATCTGATGCCGCCGTCGCAGCCGGACAGCGTGCGGGATTTTGTCGAACATGTGGTGCCGGTGCTGCAAAAGCGCGGCTTATTCCGTAAAGACTACGAGCACGCCACTCTGCGCGGCCACCTGGGGCTGGAGCGTCCCGCAAGAAAATAGCCCGTTGCCGCGTTTTTAGGCGTTGGACCATCATGTATGATGACGATTGCGCCATTTGAGAAAACATTCCATGTCCGAGCTGCTTTCCGTAGACATCATGCTCAACCTGCTCATCGCTTTGGGAGCAGGGCTGTTGATCGGGGCGGAGCGCGGCTGGCAGGAGCGCGACGAAAAGGAATCCTGCCAGAGCGCGGGAATCCGTACCTTCGCGCTAACCGGCCTATTGGGAGGCTTGACCACCTTGCTCAGCCAGTCTATGGGCATGGCGGTCTGGGTCACGGTGCTGCTGGCATTAATGCTGGTCGCCAGCCTTGCCTACGTGAGCGATTTGCGCCGTACCGGCGACCAGGGCATTACCAGCGAGCTGGCGTTGCTCATCACCTTCCTGCTCGGCAGCCTTGCATTGTCGGGTTACGCCATGCTTGCCAGCGCCGGGGCCGTGGTGGTTGCCTTGCTGCTCAGCCTCAAGAATGTCCTGCATTCCCTCCTCAAGCGCTTGAGCGAAGCCGAACTGTCCGGCGCGCTGAAGCTATTGTTCATATCCGTGGTCATGCTGCCGGTACTGCCCAACGAGACCTACGATCCCTGGCAGGTGTTCAATCCCTACACCACCTGGTGGATGGTGGTGCTGATCGCCGCCCTTAGCTTTATTGCCTATATCGCCGTGCGCCTCACAGGCACGCGCTACGGCTTGATGCTCACTGCTATCCTCGGCAGCCTGGTTTCCTCCACGGCCATGACATTGACCTTGTCGCGGTTGTCTTCCAAAAACCTATACAAATTGCTCGCTGCGGGATTGCTGGCGACGTCAGGCTTGATGTTCCCGCGCGTGCTGCTGGAAGTCGCAGTTGTGAACGCCTCCTTGCTGCTGCCGATCGCCTGGCCGCTGGGCATCATGTTCCTGGTCTATATGGCAGGGGCGGCTGTTTTCTGGCGGCGCGCTGTCAAGGAAGAGCCCGCAAACGCTGAAACTCCGCTGCGCAACCCGTTCGAGCTGGGTCCTGCGCTGCGGTTCGCCTTGCTGCTGACACTGATCCTGTTTCTGGTGGAGGCGGGCAGGCGCTATTGGGGAGATGCCGGTGTCTACCTGGTCTCCCTCCTGGCCGGGATCGCCGATGTGGATGCCATTACCTTGTCCCTGTCGCGCAGCGCGCAGCATGAGCTTGGTAGCCATGTCGCGGTGCAGGGCATCGTGCTGGCGGTCATCAGCAACAGTGTGCTCAAGGCCGCTTTGGTGGGTTTCATTGGCGGACGGGAGCTTGCATTGCGTACTTATCCGGTGGTCGCGATTGCCTTGTGCTCGGGCATGCTGGTGATGTGGCTAAGTGGGTGAGGCTGCGGCTCCAGCACTGATTTATATCAAGCTGCCAGTCATCATCCCGCTTTCATGCGCCAGCAGCCATTGCTTGCGCGGCAGCCCGCCGCCATAGCCGGTCAGGGATTGATTGGCGCCGATGACGCGATGGCAGGGAATGACGATGGAAATGGGGTTCGCGCCGTTGGCCATGCCCACGGCGCGAACCGCGGCAGGCTTGCCGATGCGTTGCGCCAGCGTGCCGTAACTGATGGTCTGGCCGTGCGGAATCTCCCGCAGCGCCTGCCATACCGCGCGCTGGAAATCCGTACCGCCCGTGGCATACGGAATCTGGTCGATGATGGCGATATTGCCGTCGAAATATTCCAACATGGCGCGCGTGGCCGCAGAAGTCTGGTTGGTTTCATGCAGGCTGATACTGTTGCCGTGATACTGACGCCTGAAGAATGTATGCATATCCTCTTCATGATCCTGCCAATCCAACGCGCGCAAGCGCTGTTGCTGATCGGTCACGATCAACATCTGGCCCAGCGGCGTGGCAACCCGTTCCAATAGAAAATCAAAATGTGTCATGCAAGACTCCAAGCAAAGTGAGCGCCGCCGTGAATTCCCGGCGGTGTGCCATGAGCATACTGCAATCAGGAAAAATCAGCATCCAGCACTACTCTGTATCGCGCATTGCCATCAGCCAGATGGCGCATGGCAGCATTCACTTGGCTCATGGGAAAATGCTCGACTTGCGGATAAATACGGTGGCGTGCAGCGAAACGCAGCATATCGGCAGTGGCGGATGGGCTGCCGTTGAGCGAGCCCGCTACCCTCTTTTGCCCGAAAATAAGGTCAATAGCCGAGATTTCCATAGGGTCGAGGATTGCACCGACAATCGCCATGCGGCCATTGGGCTTCAGGGTTTTCAGCAGTGCGGACCAATCCAGCAAATTATTGACGGTAATCAGCAGCAAATCCAGCGTATTGGCAGCTTTGACTATCTCTTCAGAATGACGGCTGTTGACGACATGGTGCGCGCCAAAGCCGCGGGCTTCGTCATATTTGGCGGGATTGGAGGTAAATGCCGTGACCTCACAGCCCCATGCCATGGCAAATTGCAGTCCAAGATGCCCGAGTCCGCCTATTCCGACAATACCTACGCTATCGGTTGGTTTGACGCCAAAGGTCAGCAGAGGTGTGAACACCGTTGCGCCCGCGCAAAGCAAGGGGCCAGCGGCGGTCATATCCAGGCTATCAGGCAATGGCACTGCCCAGGCCCAGTGTGCTCGCACCCGCTCCGCGAAACCGCCGTGGTGATTGACGATGGTGGGTTGTATGCTGCCGCAGAGGTTATGTTCTCCCGTTATGCAGGAGTGGCAGTGCATGCAACTACCGGCATTCCAGCCTATGCCTACCCGTTGCCCGAGTTGCAGACCCTTGACTTGCGGTCCCATGGCAACGATATGGCCGACTATCTCATGACCGGGAATCAGGGGGTAACGGGATAAGCCCCAGTCATTATTCAACATGGAAAGGTCAGAGTGGCACAGGCCGCAATGGGCCACCTTGATCTCGACCTCTTCCGCACCCAATGCAGAGGGAGAATATTGATAGGGCTGGAGTTCGGCATGAGGGGCAAGTGCTGCCCAGCTTCTGATCGGTTCCATGAGATTTCCTTTATTCGAATGGAGGAGGAAACACTATAAAGCTTGGCGAAAGGAAAAAAACTCCGATTCTTGCTATTGTGTCATGGTGCTTGCCATTGCCATAAATGCGCCGCGAGCAGCGCGCGCCACGGGCTGAATGGCTGTAACCAGCTTTCGGCGGATTTTTCGGTCAGCTCATACGCCTGGAGACGAGGGTCGGACTGCATCAAGGTGCGGATGGCGCGCCTGACGGCGGCATCGCCGTGCAAGGAGCCATCCAGCCAGCCATATCCGCGCAGCAGGGTGTAGTTGACGGTCCATGGGCCTATGCCCTTGATGTTTCTCAGCGCGGCGGAGATATCGGGGAAAAGTTCGGCAGGCGCGTGCAGCCAGTCGTCCAGCGGCAAACGCTGTTCCAGCACGGCATGGCTGATGGAAAGCAGGGCGGTCGCCTTGCCCTGCGATATGCCGGCCAGCCTGAACGTGTCGCTATCCATGCCGGATAGATGATAGGCGTCAGGATAGCAATACAAGCCGGATGAATGGCGGATGCCAGCCTGCCGGATCAATTTCCTGCGCAGGGAAAGGGCGGCGGCCAGGCTGATCTGCTGCCCGGTAATCGCCCAGCTCAACGCTTCAAACGGCGAGGCGCATACCGGCACCCGCAAGCCGCTTTGCTGCCGGATCATCGTGCCCACCACAGGGTGCGTGCCGTGCGCGGCTTCAAACTGCTCAATATTCTGCGTCAGGCCCAGCATGCGGCGGGCCAGCGCAGTCAGCGCGGGCGCATCCTCCGGGCATGGCTGCGTGTCATCTATCTGCAGATCAATCCTCGCAAGCCCGGTTTGCAGGCTGATGGACAGCAACGCGGGCTTGCCATGCCAGAGCATGCCTTTTTGCAGGATGTTGCCCAATATGCGCTCGGAAACGCTCTGGCTGTCGCGCCCATGAAACGACAGCATGTCTGCGGGCCGGTAGTTCAGCGGCAGCGGAAGGGATTGAGCAATCAGCATGACGGCCTATTTTTCTGCATCATGCAGCATCACGCCCAGCGTATGTCTATGGCCGGACAATATCCTGCTGACGCCGTGGCGTAGATGCGTGCGGTAAATGCCGCGCGTGCCTGTGGCAGGTTTGTGGTGCACGGCAAAAATGACGGCGTCGCCCTGTTGCAATGGCACGACCTCGACCCTGGATTGCATGCGGGGCCTTTGCTCCGTCATGACAAATTCGCCACCAGTAAAATCCTTGCCAGGTGCGGACAGCAACACCGCCATTTGCAGCGGAAATACGTGCTCGCCATACAAATCCTGGTGCAGGCAGTTGTAATCACCCTTTATATATTGTAGTAGCAACGGCGTGGGCAATGTCTGACCGGCTTGGTGGCACTGGGCGATGAAATCTGCATGGCGTGGCGGAAACCGCGCCTCCAGCTTCATGAGCTGCTGCCAGCGGTTGGCAATGGAGGCCAGATGGGTGTAAAGCGTTTCCCTCAGCGCTTGCAGCGGCGTGGGCAAGGGATAGGCAAAATATTGGTATTCCCCTTGGCCAAATCCGTGGCGCTCCATCAATACACGTTTCCTGAACCGGCTTGTATTGTCATATAGCCGCGCCATCCACTGGCATTGCCTATGAGAAAACAGGCCGGGAATAATGGCATAGCCATGATGATTCAGGTGATCCTCCAACGTCGGCCAATCCTGCTGTTGCAGAATGCTGGCCGGGGATGGATGCGGCAGGGCGGTTTCACTCATTGCCATTTTCCGGCTGGTTTTTCCGTGTCTTGGCCTGCGCTTCCTTGTCGAGCAAGAGTCGCTTGCGTTCAACGCCCCAGCGGTAGCCCGAGAGTGCGCCATCGGTGCGCACGACACGATGGCAGGGAATTGCCACTGCCAGCATATTGGCCCCGCAGGCCTGGGCGACTGCACGGACAGCCTTGGGCATGCCGATTTTTTCCGCAATCTCGCTATAGCTTGCCGTGCTGCCATAGGGAATATTGCGCAACGCCTGCCACACCCGCTGCTGGAATGCCGTGCCGCGCACATCCAATGGCAAATCCAGCCCGAGCTGCGGCGCTTCGACAAAGCCTACCACTTGCGCCACTAGCTGTTCATAAGCGGCATCCGCGCCGATCAAGGTGGAGCGGGGAAACCTGTCCTGCAAATCCCGCAGCAGGAATTCCGGGGCGTCATCCATGAGAATGGCGCATACTCCTTTGGCGCTGCTGGCGACGAGGATGCTGCCCAGCGAACATTCCGCAATCGCAAACCTGATCTCGGTATCCTGGCCGCCTTTTTTATAATCCGAAGGCGTCATCCCCAGCACCTGTCCCGCCGTTTCGTAAAAGCGGCTGCTGGAGCTATAACCGGCGGCATAAATGGCATCTGTGACCTTGCTTTGTTGGCCGAGGTGTTCCTTCAACACGCGCTGGCGCTGGGCGGTGAGGTAGGCTTTTGGCGTCAGCCCGGTGGCGGCCTTGAACAGGCGGTGGAAATGGTGCTCGCTCATGCCGACATGTGCCGCGATCTGCGCCAGGGTGAGCGCTACGCTGGATTGCTCGATGAAGCGGCAGGCTTGCTCCACCAAGATGCGATGCCGCTCTGTCAAGCGCAGTTGGTCAGGCCTGCAACGTTTGCACGACCGGAAGCCCGCTGCCTCAGCCTCTTGCGCGGTATTGTAGAACACCACATTTTTAGGATGAGCGGGGCGGGCACCGCAGGAAGGGCGGCAATATACCCCGGTTGTCCTGACCGCATAATAAAATGTTCCGTCAGCGGTGGCATCACGCGCCAGCACTTTCTGCCAGCGAGGGTCGTTCAAGGTGGCGGCAGCGCGTTCAGCGGTTGTTTTATTCATGATGCTCACTCTAATCCTCTCGGGTCTTGCAGGCATCATAAGCCACACTTTCCATGCAAACACTCCAACTCTTGCTTTTGAATTCCGTCTTTTAAAATAACAGCTCCATTCGAGGCTGGTGAGGGATGCCAAAATATTGTGACAGCAAACGCTTGACGTTGTGTACATTCGTACAGTACATTTTTGCTTATGGGACAAGACAAAGACTTTGAATATCTGGGCAAGATCCAGGACTATTTCGCCGAGCACAAGACGTTGCCTACGTTCAGTCATGTGGCGCAGTTGCTTGGCTTCAAATCCAAGAATGCCGTGACGTCTTTCGTGGCGCGGCTCAAGCTGCAAGGCTTCCTGGACTATGCGCCGGACAAGCGACTCAAGCCCGGCAGGCGCTTCTTCGAGCGTATCATTGCCGAGAGCACGGTGCAGGCCGGGTTCGCCACGCCGAGCTATGGCGACAGCCTGGACACGATGGGAATCGACGATTACCTCATTGAAAAGCCCTCGCAAACTATCCTTATCACCGTGCGCGGCGACTCGATGAAAGATGCGGGTATTTTCGACGGCGATGTCGTCATCGTGGAAAAGCGCGCGTTTGCCAATGTCGGTGATATCGTTGTCGCTATTCTCAACAAGGAATTTACGCTCAAGACTCTGGGCAAGCAGGACGGGAGGTTTGTCCTGATTCCCGCTAACAAGGATTTTCCCATCATCCGGCCCGAAGGCGATTTTGAGATATTCGGCGTGGTGGTCGGCCAGTTTCGCAAATACGGTTAAGATCGCTAACAAGACTATTACCTACAGCAGAGCCTTTTGTTGAGTTTTGTTAGTTACTTTAAGCACGGATTCATATTGAAAAAATGCCATCGCCTGAAAAATAGGCAATGGCATTTCTGTTTACCGCTCTAGAGACTGTTGACGTTTCACATGGATAACCCTAGTAAAGCACAGGCCTGGGCAACCACGTTTTCGTAATTTTGTTTGAGCTTATCGAAACGTAATGCTACTGCCCGGAACTGTTTCAACCGGGCTAAGGCGTTCTCCACCAGGTGAAGACTCCGGTAAAGCCCCTAGTCCATATCCGTATTGCCTTTAACCGAGTTGCGTCTTCTTGGAATGACCGCTCTGGCACCTTGCTGCTTAATCTGATCGCGTATCCTTCAGTGAAGGCTACGGAAAACCGTACTGACCCTCGTGCTTGTATTGGCGGTCGGTCTGTATTTTGGCCAGCCTGCATTTTGTTGTGTACCACTACAAGTTGATAACGGGCGATGCGAAACGGGATTTACGCCTCTCTCAGATCAAATGGGAGTTTCAGAAAGCTGATTATCAAGTACGCATGGCTGAGCTGACGCAGGAGTGCGATAGACAGAAATACATGCTGGGGCAGCAAGCCAAAGCTCCGTAGAGGCACGAGCTAGTGGAGTTCATCAGCCAAGAAAAAACCCCGCAATCAATAGGATTTGCCGGGGTTTGTTAGATGGGGTGGAACACGGTGAAACAGGTGCTGGGGTCAATCTAACAGATCTTTGAAAGCCTTGTGCTGCAATGGTTTGTGAAATTAAGTTTTTCAAGTTACCCCAATTATTTCAATGCTAGTCTGTTTTTGCACACGTCCATTTCACTATGCTCCCTCATTTCAACTCTCTGAGTCCCGACCGCGGCGATTGCTTCCATCCCATCATTAATGATAAACGTTCGCATATTAGTCCGTTAAGACTATTGCCGTGCCTGAGGCGCTACGGCAAGCTTGCTGCCGATTAACAAAAATTAACAGTTGTAATTATTAAAGGGGAATGTTGTGAAGATTTTAAATACCGTATTGGTAATAACTGTTTCAGCTGTTGGATTGCATTCCATAGTTGCTCAAGCAAATCCTGTTATCAATCAAATCTTGTTCTATGAAGAGACTATCCAATCGGACTTTGTCCTTTATTTGGCCAGCCATCACAATTTGTTCTGAGTAATGGAAGCTCATTGGATATTGGGCATTATTGGTATAGTCCTCCTACTACAGGTTCAGCATATGGAAACTCTTCGATAGTTACTGACACCAAGGTGCAAGATGGAAAAATTTATTATACGTTTAGCAATCCCAAAGCCTTTCCACCAGGTGGGGGATATGAATACATTGACCAATTAGCTTTTTTAGTTACCACTGATCATGACCTGCCCTATACCGTATCAGGCAGATTCGAAGCCTACTCTCCTTTGGTATTAGTTGCAGAGGAGGGCTCAACTAAAGCCATCTTGTCAGGCTACGCCAAGTTGGTAGAAAATAATAATGTTCATTATGACTATGCGTGGTATGAAGATCATGAAATCAATTTTGCCGCGCCCATAGGCTCTTTGGTCTATTACGAAATGGAGTTCAATATCTCCTGGTGGTCCTCAGATAATCATAAACACGCATTTACCACAGATTTTTTCGAGTCGCCGACTGATTATTGGAATGACCCGTACCCTGTCATCAAGATTACAGGGAAAATTGACTTCACCAATATTCTCATACCAGTTCCAGAACCCTCTACATACGCCATGCTCGGCTTAGGCCTCGGCGTTATGAGTTTCGCAGCACGTCGCCGCAAATCGGCCTAACCTAAGGCACATCAATCACAGGGCTTATGCCCCTATTTTTGTTTCAGCTTTAAAGGTTAGGGCTATTGGTGTCACCTAGCACACTTACATCAAGTAGCAGGCAATAAAAAACCCGCCGGAGCGGGTTGGGTGTTTAAGAAAGCAACAGTCCGAGTATTGCAAGCCCCTGAACGGTCTATTCCAGTAGTGAGTGATCGCACGCCAAAAGTTACGTATGTCGTACGTTTTGAACGCTATGGTAGTAATACCGGCTATAAGCATGCCGAACCCTATAACCAGCACTAAAAGACCGAGACGCTTGATTGGGGGGTTAAGCGGGGAGACTGGCTGCATTTGTCTTATCGTTTATATGAGTACCGATCAACCATCGGAACATCCTTTTCAGCCTTACCAGTTCTTTCGCTCCAAAGGGCAACTAGTGTGCATCCCGTAGAGTACTTGGGCTCTGCCCCACCTTTATATCCCTGCAGTGTGCTGTAAGGGATGCTGGTTTGTTCTGCCGTTGCGTGAAGCGAGATACCAATCTTATTGAGGTCTGCCAGAATGCGGAACCAGTCTACCATTGAAGAGGTAGAGTGTTGACCATAATGAGCCATTTTCCCTCTTATTATAAACGTACGTGCGCGCGCGATTAAGTCAGGGGCTGTTTTGAGTATCTTTTTAAACGGGTGAGGGCAGTCCTGCTCGCTAATCAGTTTTACCTTTCTCAGCACAACCTTTTGCTTTTCGTCGATTGGTAGGGTATCAATCGAGAAAGTCTGTTCATCCAAGTTCTGGATGATTGACTCAAATGGAATGGCTTGGCATTGCGTAGTGATACGTCTGAAAGTGCCATTTTGGGGTAACCATTTGTGGGGTAAGTGCTGTTACCCCTAAAGTTACCCCCGCTGGATGGGTCAAGACACGGCATGAGACGGTATGAGACAATAAAAAAGCCAGGAACGTTGATTTTCCTGGCTTTTTGACACGTTATGACATGTCGTGATACTTGATTATGGTGGTGGGGTGGAACCCTGTGCCAAACCTCAGTAACTCAGCGCCTTACAACCGCTTCGAACTGCTGCGGAAAGGTGCGGAATCCAGCCCTTGTTGCCCGCAATCCTACCAGTTCAGCCTGGCCGAGGTCACCTGCCTCGGGCATCGCGCCGGACACCCGTTCGATTCCCTTTTGCGGAATTGAACCCGCGTCCTTCCTTAAAATTTTGCTTCTTGCGGATCGTAGGGAAAGGGATCTTTGATAGCCATTGTTAGCGGACCGTCAGAAGGCTTGCGCAAATAACTTGTCCAATGCTCGGTGGTATTGCGAAGATCTATTTCAGAGTTGGCTTTGGACTGTCGGCATGCATCCATGCGCTCCTCTATGAGGTATTTCTCACGGATGAACGATGCCAGCTGCTCCTCGTCGAATGAACGCGCGAGGTACGGGTAGTGAATAGCCAATTCGGCACATCCGTCTCTTTCCAGTTGGGCATTGATCTTGCCAAAGAGACGATCCACACGTCCTACGCGCTGCTCGTTATCACCTGGCGTCCATGCGATACCGTAGTGATGCACTTTGCGGCACTGCAGGTGCAGATTCACCCCTTCCTGTAGCACTGAGGTTGCTGCCAGCACGTTCGGGTAGAAGGGGCTGTTGAAACCGAAGATCAACCGCTGCCGGTCCTTGACTGCGCCGCTGGCATAAAACGCTGGGCTGCTTAGCCCTGTCAATACGTGCCAATTGCCCTTGCAATGATCCTCCCAGTTCTCGCAAAGCACCTCAAAAGTTTCCAATGCTGCGCGGAAGTAGGCGAGCGCTAGGGACTCGTTCAACTTGTTGTTGATGAATTCCAAAAAAGCCCGGTAGCGCTGCTGTGCATCGCCCGTTTCGCCGCGCCTGCAAAACTCGGCATGCCAGCAGTACAACTCAACGATTACAGGACTAGCAAAAAGAAAGCCGTTTTTCAGATAGTGTCCAAAGTTTTCAGCTTGTGCAGTGTTGCGAGCTAATCTTTCGATCCTCTCGCGGTCTGCAGGTTCGAGCACCCCGTACATCAACCCCCAAAGTGTTTGCATCGGCTTCTCGAATTGCAGCTTGTTGTCCGCAACCACCCCGACACCTCGCTGTTCGCCAAATCCACGAGTTTCAAGTGCCGCAGATGCGTACTCATCCCGCAACCTATCGCCGGATTGTTTGCGGTAGTAATAGGGGTATGTTCCGTCCCGATAGTTGCTAGCCGGTTCGAGCAATAGGGAGAACAAGCTCTCCGGTTTGCGCAACCGCAGACTAAAGTTCGAGCAATCGGTGCTGCGATTAGCCCCAGTTTTCTTCACGACAAAGAGATTGGCCACCCGCGAATGGACATCCGCATCGGCGTCAGCGTGCTCCTCGGGTAGTTGCTCATCGCCGTCCAACAAGACGGTATCGTCAGCTTGTGCCTGGCTCCCGAAAAGCCGATTAAATGCCTCGCGTGACCAATGACTAGACTCCCATCTGCTGAGTAGCGTTCCAGAATCATTGGGTGCTAACGCATTTGCAATCATCTGGGCCATCTGTCTGTCGTAGCCAGTGTTGATACGCTTGGCGATCTCGCGTACTGAGGGAATCCTCCGCACGAATATCAGATGCTTGTGCTCGTGGACATCCATGGCAGCATTAAATACGTCGCTGGGCATGCAGCGGCTTACCAAAGCGTCGTACTTTGGGTGTGCTGGCAAACCGCCCAGGTCTTCATGTATTCGTGCCAATCTAACCAGAATTTCCGTGTCTGGCGCACCCTGGAAGTCCCGTTTAGCAGCGTCTTCTTCTGTGCGTTGCTCCTCATCATGTTCCTGGTGCACGTCGCAAGATTCGAATCCTTCCAGGTAGCCATAGAGGAACCGTCGGCCGTCCTTGACCTCCTGTTGAACCAAAAGCTTCTGGTAGAGCGCGAAGAATATCTCCGCAGCCGGGTCGTTGAAGTCTGCTCTTACGTCCAGCTCATTGCGGTAGCTGTATTTATCGTAAGTGCCATTTAGTCCTCTCATGCGGCGCAGCCTGCGCAATGCGAATTTCTTCAAAAGAACATCGGCCCTAGTTTCTCCCACATCGGTTGCATAGCTAAGGATCGCAGAAATATCGTCCATTGATTTATGACTGGGCGTCGCGGTCATCATCAGCGTTCGAGCCCCCAGCCGGTGACCTGCATGGCCGAAGAACTCACGAGCTGCCTTGGCCCGCTGAGACTTCCCTTCGCTGTTGCGAAAATAGTGCGCTTCGTCCACGATCACCAAGTCGAAGCCTTGCTCGCCCAGTGCCTGCTTGATTCTGCGGTGAATCGCAGCTGCTGTGTCGGCCGCCCCTTTGAGCTTGTCAAAGCCTTCGTCATCCTCGCCACGAACCAGTCCACTCAGCGAATAAATCGTCGTAATGAAGAAGTGGTGGCTTTGCTCTTCAACTGCAGCAGCCAGCTCATCTAGACGCCAAAGCAGTTTGGGAGGGTGAAGAGGTTCACCACTGCCAATGGCACGAACGACACCATCGGACGCTCGATAATGCGTCCTCACGAACTTTCGGTATTCCCGCTCCCAATGCCGACAAATATCCCGATTTGGTGCCATCACCAGCACACGCGCACCAGGTTGCATACGCCACAGCAATGCCATCACTCCCAAGGCCTGTAGCGTCTTGCCCGTGCCTACCTCATCGGCAAGCAGTGCAGCGTCGTAACGGCTCAGCTTGTTCCACAGGCCAGCTACGCCTTCCGCCTGGCGTGCGGGCATCGAAGTGTCGCCCTCTTGGTAAGTCCAGTTCATGTCGTCGCGATCAAATGTCACCACATCGGACACCTGTTGGGGAGTTAGCACGCTCCAGTTCTTAGCGCACATAACCGCACATTTCCTGAATCTGCTGCATGTACTGGACATTGCCGCTGATCTCTGGTGGCAATGAAATTGCTCGGCCTTGCAATCTTAAGCTGGCCCATTTGCCGTTCTCGGGTGGCACCGTGCGCGAGTGTTTAGCTCGATGCTTTGCATATGCTTGCAGCACTGCCTGCTGCAGACTACTGACCTCCTGCCAGAGAAACCAATTGAATACAGCATTGCCGTCCAATGCTGATAACTGCGCGCTAACCTTTTGCACCAACTCTTGTACGCTGCCCGGGTACACAAACAGCAATTTTTCGAGTGTATCCATCGATGTCGCCTCGCGCAGGCGCTTACGCAACTGCTCAAAGGCGTGAAACAATCGAAAGTAAGTCAGACTGTCGCTCGCGTCAGTAGCTGATGTGCCAAATGCCTCATCTGTCAGGTCATCGTGCCGTAAAACTGGGCGTAAACGGGGTTTGGTACTGGTTTTTGAGTCCACACCGTTGATTAGATCGTTTAGTAAATCCTTCAAAGAGTCATAACCCTGGGCTCGCCTATGGGCAGCACCACTCTCCTGCACCAGACCGCGAAACTCCAGTTGACCATCTCGCCAGACCTCGTAACAGTGATCTGCCAGCAACGATTCGTTGTCGGCGACCTCGCACGTCACGGGTTCCAACGGCCAAGCGCCTTCGCTCCGTCTTGTCTTCCAGCGCAACGGAATCTGACTTTTTACTCCTGGCAGGCGCAAGATGTAGTGCGCCCCATCGCTTTCCTTATGGAGCTTTCCTTGCACATCGTAAACCCTGTGTTCCCAGTCGAAGCAGACCTGCAATTCGAAGGGCAAAGGATAAGGTTCGACCTCCAACGCTTCGTCTTCCAGTAATTGTTGGGAGCCGAAATCAGTCTCGTCCAAGCAAAGATCCTGACCCGCGATTTGAGTCTTAGCTGCCACGCCAATCAATATTCCCGCCTCGATGTTGCTCCGTTCAAGGCTCGCGCACCCTGGTTCCGTGCAGTTCCAAGAGCCTATGGCCAGGCGTGCCTTCTGGCCCGATGCCAGCCAAAGCTTGGCATGGGTCATTTCGATATTGTCTGAACGTGGCGAAGGGCGATCATGGAAACTCAGTATTCCGTCCTGCATTAATTGGCCAATGGCTGGTGACCACTCTGTGCGCACATACCGATGCGTGGCACGATCAGGCACGATGGCATACTTCAAATCCTTGCCCGCAAAGGTGGAAATTTTGGCGAGTAAGGCTGCCAGATCGCGTGAAAAGTACGGTGACCACACCGTCAATTGATCGGCCTGGGTGTCTGCCAGTAGCTGCTGCAAAAAGTTCGCTTTTTCAAAGCTGTGCACAAACCGCCAATCGGTATCGTTACCACCAAAGCGACGGCGTACGCCAAATGCCTCAGTGATATCGATGCTTGCTGTCTTTGCCAAGGGCGTGAAAAATCGCTTGATCTGTTGGTATTGCTCGTTGTGGCTCACAGGGCGAAAGATGAACACCTCTTGGTTGCGACCCCAGCCGCTTATGCTCAGATTGGCGCTACCGGCACCCAGCACCATATGGCCGTGAATATCTTCTAAAAAAATCACTTTGGGGTGGAATAGCGACTCCTGATCAAAACTCCCCAGCCATCCCGGCAAGATGCCATGCACAGGAATGGCAGTGCGTTTTAGCTGGTCTGCCTCCATCATGCGCATATCGCAAAAAACGCGCACATCGATGCCAGACTCGGCTAGCTGCAGCTGCATGTTCTCGTAGTCCATGCGGTTTACCGGTGGGTCGGCTGCAAGTAACGCTGGTAGTAGGTGTGTCTCGAAAAAGGGGATTCCAAGATTAAAGGTGGTAAACCAGGCCCGCTTGAGCGGACCCAAGGCTTTCACCTGATCGCGAAAAGCGTTCAACAGTTTCATGCGCATCCTCGCAACCCGGACAGCAAATTGCGAAACTGCGGCAGATAGTAGTGGTGTACCCAAGCCCCTATTGGGCGATCATCCTTTGCAGGCAGCTGCCGAATGCGCACATCGACTTTGAGTTGATTACCTCCAAGTAGTCTTAACCAGGGTGACTGACCACGGGCTTGCATCACTTTTTCGTGGTAGTGGAGCAAACCTTCCATTTGTTGCTCGATATTTTTAACGCGTGCGAGTGCGAGCAATTCGCTTAAACGAACGGATGCCGTGCCAGAAGCTTGCGCCTGCATGGCGGTATTCGTTTCGATCGGAGCGGCCCGATCCGGCAGGGTGCGGGCATCACGTCCAAGAGACTTCCACTTGTTGGTTGCCTCGCCCAGTGTCTGCGATTTGGCTGAGAGCATCACGCCCAGCAGCAAGTCCATCTCAGCTAGAAAGGGCTCTAACACGCGCACATATTCAAGCTTGGTTTTGTCATCGGCAGTGAGCGAGCTGTTCGCAGCAGCCTGTGCAAAAACATCAGCGGTTTGTCGTTCCTGGCGTTGGTTTGCGGATGTCCACTCCTGATTAAGCACCTCATACAAGGCCCCCGGTGCGCCTTGATCCAATTCTGTGACGGCGAGCCAGAAATCACGTGTATATGTACCGACCACAACGGGCGAGCGGAACGTACTTACAAAGGCGCGTTTTAGTTCAGTGGGCAGGTCTGAGAAGCTGCACTCCGGTATACGGCGCACGTCGGCAAGCAGCTCGGCCAGATGCTCTCGAGCCAGCTTATGCAAGTTCGCCAGCGGCTTTGACTTCACAAGCAATTGCGTCCGAACCTTCTCCCATTGGACGCGCGACTCTGGTAACGCATAGTCATAAGCGCCATCAAAGAATTTCATTTCAACCAGGGGCGTCTTGTAACGCCCACTCACCCCGAGTGAATTTTGGCGCACCAGCACATGGGCATTGGATTCGTGGCTAAAAAGCAGCCGGGGATTGCCTTGCGTTTCATCCCAGCGACGGCGAGCTTTGGAAATGCCGAGTACGCCAGTGGTTTCCACGTCCTTATTGTTCTGCGCCGCAATCATGGCGTAGGTGAATGCATTTTCCAGGTAGATCAGGCAGGCCTGTTTAAAAGCGGCGGAATCCTTGCCCCTCCCGGCATACGCAGGGTCATTACGCAGACCTTTACCCAAGACCACGCCGTCATCTTCGATTAGCGATCGAATCACCGCATGATTGAAAAGGTTCAACGTAAAGTTGCGCACATCATTAGAGATGGAGCTGATGCGACGCCGGAAAATGTCCTGGCCATAAGAAGACCAAATAACCAGCAGCCCCAGAGGATCAACATTCAGTTCGCTACTGATTGTTTCATCAAACTCGGTAAGTATTTCATTCAGTACATGCAATTTGGTCATGCATGCCACCAACTGGACCTTGGGTTTGTATACGAGCCCGACTTACCAGCTCTCAACAAACCTGGCGTGACAGCTCCTGCCCCCGGTTGGATGAACTTTGTGCGGGTAGTGTCCGATTTATTGGGTTTGCGGGCCATGACGTCATAGCCCTGAAGTCCCGCCAGGTGGCTTCTGATGTTTCCAAGCAGGTTCGCGGTGTACGAGTCGCTGCTGCGAGGCTGGGTCTGTTGATCCATTCGTATTCCTGTCTTATCCCTGATTCTGTGTCCTCATTGCGTATCGTTGCGGCACCTGTTGCTGGCAATTGAAAGCATCACCACCCTTAAATTCTGTTGGTTGTAATCACAATGCGTCGCATACAAATACTACGAGGATGCGTTGGACACATTGTAGAGCGGCTTATATACTGTACGCAATAGACCTAACCAACCATTGTTGATCCGAATGAGCCAGCCAGGATGTCGATAGAACAACTTGCCGACTTGACCCAGCCGCAACGCGACCGGCTCGCGTTTGTAGAGTTGCGCGTCCGCTTCATTGGGGAGATCCGCCGTCAGGACTTGGTGTCTCGGTTTGGCATCCAGTCTGCTGCGGCTACGCGGGACTTGGCTCTGTATAAAGAGATCGCCCCGGGCAACATCAACTATGACACCAAAGGCAAGGCCTACGTCCTGGGGCCAGACTTCCGCCCCATCTTCGACTTTCCTCCGGAGCGGGTGCTGTCTTGGCTGACCCAGGGCTTTGGCGATGGTGAGCCGATGCGGCTCAAGGCGTGGGTGGCCAGCGAGAGCCCGTCACGGCTCACGCATCCGGATCTGGATGTGCTGGCGAGCGTGACCCGGGCGATCCACCAGGAGTGTCCGCTCGGCATCGAGTACCACTCCATCTCCAGTGGTCGCACCGAGCGGGAGATCGTCCCGTTCGCGCTGATCGACAACGGCCTCCGTTGGCACGTCCGCGCCTTCGACCGGAAGTCGCAGGAGTTCCGGGATTTCGTCATCACCCGGATCAAGCGCCCGGTCCTTATGAGGGATGCAGATGTGCAGCCCCATGAGCGCAGCGATCAAGACATTCAGTGGACCCGGATCGTCGAGCTGGAGCTGGTGCCGCACCCGGATCAACCCCGGCCGGAGATCACCGAGATGGATTACGGCATGCGCGACGGTGTGCTGCGGATGAAGCTACGCGCTGCCACGGCAGGATACATCCTCCGCCAATGGAGTGTGGACTGCTCGCCAGACCACAGCCTGCGCGGCCATGAATACCGACTTTGGTTGAAAGACCACCTTGCTATTTACGGTGTGCGTAGCGCCGTTTTGGCGCCGGGCTTTGCGCAGATGAATGCAAAAGCGTCGATAGATGACTGAACGGGAGCGTCCATGAAGTTGATCCACAACACCGGCGCAGACCGAGTCATCGATCTGATCCGGCCGCATCTCAAGCACGGCAATCAGCTCGGCTGCGTGACGCCCTCGTTTTCTCTCTACGCCTTCGCTGAAATGCGCGAAGCGCTGTCAGTCCTTGATCGGGTCCAGTTGATCCTGTCTCCTGACGACGGGGCGCTCGAGTTCCTCGGCGCGGAGGGCGATCGTGCCGCACGCAATCGCTTGCAAGCGCGATGGTTGGCCAATCAGTGTGCGAATTGGATAAGTCGAAAGGTGGATCTTCGGCGGGCACTGGGACCGGTGCCACAAGGCGCTGTGGTCATGCGCAAGCCTGACGCCACACCTGAGCAAGTGGTACTCGGATCGCTTGCCTTCAGTACCGCCGGCCTTGGACTAACGCCGGGTAACCCATTGAGCCTGATCCAGGCATCTGAATCCGCCGACGAGGCAGCCCAACTCGCCCGGTGGTTCGATCAACAGTGGGCGAGCCTGCACGGGCAGTCGGGGGAATCAACTAGCGGCCGCGACGCACTGATCAGCGCCTTGCGGGCCATTGGCGAGCACCGCGATCCGTTCACCGTCTACACACTGATATTGCATCACCTGTTTCGCGATAGCGGTGACGAGATGGACGAGGACCGAATCGTCAAGTCCGCTACCGGCATCCGCAATACCGTGGTGTGGAAGAAGCTGTTCAAGTTCCAACGTGATGGCGTAGTGGGCGCCATCGACAAGCTGAACCGCTTCGGTGGCTGCATCATCGCGGACAGCGTCGGCCTCGGTAAGACCTTCGAAGCCCTGGCGATCATCAAATACCACGAGCTGCGCAACGATCGTGTTCTGGTGCTGGCGCCCAAGCGTCTGCGCGACAACTGGACGCTCTACAAGGCCAACGACAAGCGCAACATTCTCGCGGCGGACCGCTTCAACTACGATGTCCTGAACCACACCGATCTGTCACGGGACGGCGGCACCTCCGGCGACATCGATCTGTCGCACGTGAACTGGGGCAACTACGACCTGGTGGTGATCGACGAGTCGCACAACTTCCGCAACAAGGCGACACACAAGGGCAAGGAGTCGCGCTACGACCGGCTCATGCGACGGATCATCAAGGAAGGGGTCAAGACCCGCGTCCTCATGCTGTCGGCCACGCCAGTCAACAACCGGCTTGCAGACTTGCGCAATCAGATCGCCTTTGTCACCGAAGGCGATGACACCGCCTTGCTGGAGCACGGCATCGCCAGTATCGAGGCGACCACCCGCAAAGCCCAGGCCCAGTTCAACCGTTGGTTGGCGATGGACGAGTCCGAAAAGACGCCATCGAAGCTCGTTGAAATGTTGGGCTTCGACTATTTCACTCTGCTGGACCACCTCACCATCGCCCGCTCGCGGCGGCACATCGAGAAATACTACGGCACCAGTGAGACTGGCCGTTTCCCGGATCGCCTTCCGCCAATCAACATCAAAGCAGATGTTGACCTCGCCGGTGAGTTCCGCGCCATCCGCGATATCAATCTGGAAATCCGCCGCCTCACACTGGCCAGTTATGCGCCCCTGCGCTATGTCCTGCCACACAAGCAGGCGGCTTATGACGCCAAGTACAGCACCCAGGTTCGCGGTGGCGAGGGCTTCTTCCGCCAGGTGGACCGCGAAGAGAGCCTGATTCACCTGCTTCGCGTCAATGTGCTAAAGCGCATGGAAAGCGCAGTGTCGTCCTTCACGCTGACGGTCCAAAGGCAGCTCAGGGATGTGGAAGCCACGTTGGCCCATATTGAATCGCACACGGACGAGCTCGAAGAAATCGACATCGCCGATGTCGACATAGACGACCCGGCTTTCGAGGCGCTGCTCGTAGGGCGCAAGGTCAAGGTGCTGCTCGGCGACGTTGACCTGATTCGCTGGAAACAGGATTTGATCGAGGACCGCAACCGGCTGGCCACACTGCTGGCGGCAGCGAAACAAGTGGATGCCACCCGTGACGCAAAACTGGCTGCGCTGCGCCAGATGATCGAAGACAAGTGCCGCCACCCCATCAACACACTAGATGGCAAGAGCAACCAGAAAATCATCGTATTCACTGCCTTCTCGGACACTGCGCACTACCTCTACGAGCAGCTCGCCCCCTGGGGCAAGAGCACGCTGGGTATTGACGCCGCGCTGGTGACCGGCAGCGCCGGCATACAGACTACCTTGCCCGGTTTGCGCAAGAGCATGAGCGGCGTGTTGTCGGCGTTCGCCCCGCGTGCCAAGGAGCGCCCCGAAGAGCTCGCTGCTGAAGGCGAGATCGATTTGCTCATTGCCACCGACTGCATTTCCGAAGGCCAGAACTTGCAAGACTGCGACTGGCTGATCAACTACGACATCCACTGGAACCCGGTGCGCATCATCCAGCGCTTTGGCCGTATCGACCGTATTGGCTCACCTAACGAGTACATCCAGCTGGTCAACTTCTGGCCGAACATGGAGCTGGAGGAGTACATCAACCTGGAACAGCGGGTCAGCGGACGTATGGTGCTGCTCGACATTTCCGCCACCGGCGAGGAAAACCTAATCGAGCAGCAATCCGGCAATCCTATGAACGATCTGGAATACCGGCGCAAGCAACTGCTCAAATTGCAGGATACGGTCATCGACATGGAAGACCTTTCCACCGGGGTGTCGATTACTGACCTGACCCTGACTGATTTCCGCATCGATCTGGCGCAGTACCTGAAGGCGCACCCCGGCAAACTCGACACCCAGCCGCTCGGCGCCTATGCCGTCACGACCACCCTGGATGCCGATATTCCGCCGGGCGTGATCTTCTGCCTGCAAGCCTGTGGTCCGGCGGCCCACAAAGCCAAAGAGTCTGACTACCCCTTGGCACCGCATTATCTCGTTCATGTCGGTGACGACGGCGCCGTATTGCTGCCTTACCCCCAGGCCAAGCACATCCTCGATCGCCTCAAGCGTCTCGCGCTCGGGCGCGAAACGCCCGACACGGGCGCCTGCGCCCGGTTCGACAAGGCGACCAGGCAGGGGGAAGACATGCGCCATGCCCAGAAGCTGCTTGCCTCAGCGGTCGCTTCGGTCGCGGGCAAGAACGAGGAACGCGCCGTCGCCAGCTTGTTCACGCCGGGCGGCACCCACGCCATCAAAGGTGAGTTCGCCGGCAGCAATGATTTCGAGGTGGTCGCTTTTATGGTGATCCTGCCGGAGAGCGAGACGCCATGACGGTCAGCCCCGCATCAACGCTTTCGGCGCAAACCCTTATCGACGCCTTGCGCTTGCCCGAGGGTTGCCGGGTGGATCAGCGCGTCCCCAAGAAATTGCTGCTGGAGAACGGCGCCCCCACGGCGGCAGACAAGCGCCTGATCACGGAGGCCATCGAAGAGATCCAATGGGTCGCTGCGCTCAAGCCCAACACCATCGGTGTGCCCGACTACCGGGATACGCTGCGTGAGTACCTGGAGATCGCTGTGCTGGCAGTGACTGTGCGGGGTGTCGTTAAACCTGCAAGTCACTCGCGGCTCGCCGAGCTGGTGCACCGAGCCGTGCCTTACCCGGTGCTGTTGCTGCTGGCAGCACCACAGATGGGAGGGCAATCGTTGACCCTGTCGCTGGCCCACAAACGCTGGGCACAGAACGAGGCCGACAAAGTGGTGCTCGACGGCAGCCCAATATCCGTAACGGTATCGGTGCCCGCATCAAGCACAGTGTCGGCCTCGCTGTCCGAGGTCAATGCGGCGGATGCCTCTCACCCTGATCCTGCGGAAGCTGCTCAAACCGAGAGTGCCTTTATCCAGTCTCTGTCGGTCACGCGCCAACCCCAGGCCACGCTGCACGCCCTCTATCAAGGCTGGGTCGATTGCGTGCAAGCCTTGCTCGCCGCTCGGCTGACGGGAAGTTACCAAACCCCGACAACCCCGGAACAGGCCGCAAAGCGTCGGCAAGCCTTGGCTGATTGTGAGCGGCTTGAGGCCGAAGTCAGCCGCCTGCGGGCGCAAGCTTTAAGAGAAAAACAACTGGCACGTCAGGTCGAGCTGAACCTGACGCTCAAGCGCGTGCAGGCCGAACTGGCCGCCGCGCGCCGACAACTTTGAATCATTGAGCTTTAAAGCTTGAACGACTGATGGAGAACAATATGAACAAACTCACGGCAGCCAGTCCCGAGGCCCAGTCCGCCGATCTGGTGGCGGGCAACATCGACCAGCTCAAGGCCCTATTCCCGGACCTCATTACTGAAGGCCCGAACGGCACGGCGGTGAATGTGGATGTGCTCAAGGCGCTGGTGGGTGACCAGACCGTCACCGATGCCGACGAGAAATACGGCCTCAACTGGCACGGCAAGCGCCGCGCCCGGCAACTGGCGCTGACACCGAGTACCGGCACCCTGCGGCCCTGCCCGGACGAGAGCGTGGATTGGGACACGACGCAGAACCTGATGATCGAGGGCGACAACCTCGAGGTACTCAAACTTCTGCAGAAGAGCTACGCCGGCAAGGTCAAGCTGATCTATATCGACCCGCCCTACAACACCGGCAAGGACTTCGTGTACCCGGACAACTTCCAGGACAACATCAAGAATTATCTGGAACTGACCGGTCAGGTGGAAGGCGGGCAGAAGATCAGCAGCAATACCGAAGCCAGCGGGCGGTTTCACACCGACTGGCTGAATATGATGTATCCGAGGTTGAAGCTAGCACGCAACCTTCTACGCGACGACGGCCTTATTGTCGTCAATATCGATGACGGAGAGTCTGCAAACTTAAAAGCTGCGATGGTGGAAATCTTTGGGGAAGAGAACTTCCTTGCAATGATTTCATGGGAAAAGAGATATACGCGTAGCAACAATGCACGATTGTTTTACTCTCTCAAAGACACGCTAGTGACATTCCGGAAATCGGAAGCAGTTAGCCTCTTGCGGGAAGCGCGTGGAGAAAAGTCAAAGGACATTTACTCGAATCCAGATAATGACACTAGAGGTGTATGGACAAGTTCTTCCTACGTCAATCCGGCAACAAAAGAGCAGAGACCAAATCTCGTCTACACAATCGTTAACCCCTTTAACGGGGAAAAGATTGATCACCCCACGCATGCATGGAAGTATGAATATTCAGAGCACGAACGACACGTCCGCGAAAAGAGACTTTGGTGGGGTCAATCTGGAGACGCAAAATTTCCGCGACTAAAGAATTTTCTTGCGGAGATGGACGATGGCATGGTTCCTATCGATCTGTGGGATTACAAATCCACAGGAACGACCGATGAAGGTGGCCAAGAAGTAAAAGAGCTTTTTGGGCAAGCAGTTTTCGACAACCCAAAACCGACTCGTCTAATCCAAAGGTTGCTTGGGCTGTCGAGTCCTGAAACGCATCAACCCTGTGAAGCGCCAATTATTCTTGATTTCTTTGGTGGCTCCGGTACCACCGGTCATGCTGTCCTGGCCCAGAATGCAAGTGATGGGGTCGCCCGCAGATATGTTCTTGTCCAGCTCCCGGAGCCGCTCGGCCCCGATAACAAAGACCAAAAGGCCGCCTCCGATTTCTGCGATCAGCTCGGACAACCCCGCACTATCGCCGAGCTCACCAAAGAACGCCTGCGCCGCGCCGCCGCCAAGATCAAAGCCGACAATCCGATGTTTGCAGGCGACACCGGCTTCCGCGTCTTCAAACTTGACCATTCCAATATCCGCGCATGGAACCCCAACCCTGCGGATCTGGAAGCCTCTTTGTTCGACCACCAGGATCATTTGCTCGAAGGCCGTAGCGAGGCCGACGTGCTCTACGAACTGCTGCTCAAGCTAGGCCTCGACCTGTGCGTGCCCATCGAGCAGCGCACCATCGCGGGCCGTGAGGTGCATTCCGTGGGTGGCGGCGTCTTGATGACCTGCCTTGCCGAGCAGATTACCGGCGAGCAGGTGGAGCCGCTGGCCCAAGGCATTATCGACTGGCACAAGGAACTGGCGCCCGCCGGTGACACGACCTGCGTGTTCCGCGACAGCGCCTTTGAAAACGATGTCGCCAAGACCAACCTCGCCGCCATCCTGGAGCAGCACGGCATCCAGAACGTGCGCAGTCTATGAGGGGGGCGCTATGAAACTTCACTTCGAGCCCAACCTCGACTACCAGATGCAGGCCATTGAGGCCGTGTGCGACCTGTTCCGTGGCCAGGAGGTGTGCCGCACCGAGTTCACGGTGACGATGAAGGCGCCGATGCCGGTGGGGTCGGACCTGTTTCCCGGTACTCAACCAGAGCAAATGACCCTGGGCGTGGCCGAGTCGGATCTGGGTGTCGGTAACCGCCTGACGTTGCTGGACGATGAACTGCTGAAGAATTTGAATGACGTGCAATTGCGCGGAGGCCTGCCGCCTTCCAGTTCACTGACTTCCGGCGACTTCACCGTGGAGATGGAAACCGGGACGGGCAAGACCTACGTCTACCTGCGCACGATCTTCGAGCTGAACAAGCGCTACGGCTTCACCAAGTTCGTGATTGTGGTGCCGTCGGTGGCGATCAAGGAGGGCGTCTACAAGACCCTGCAGATCACCGAGGATCACTTCAAGGGGCTCTACGCGGGCGTGCCCTTCGATTACTTCCTCTACGACTCCGGTAAGCTCGGGCAGGTGCGCAATTTTGCCACCAGCTCGAACATCCAGATCATGGTGGTGACCGTCGGTGCCATCAACAAGAAGGACGTCAACAACCTCTACAAGGACAGCGAGAAGACCGGCGGAGAAAAGCCCATCGATCTGATCAAGGCGACCCGGCCCATCGTCATCGTGGACGAACCCCAGAGTGTGGATGGTGGCCTCGAGGGGCGTGGCAAAGAGGCTTTAGATGCGATGAATCCACTCTGCACGCTGCGCTATTCCGCGACCCACGTGAACAAGCATCACATGGTGTTTCGCCTCGACGCAGTCGATGCCTACGAGCGCAAGCTGGTCAAGCAGATCGAGGTGGCCTCGGCCACGGTGGAGGATGCGCACAACAAACCCTTCGTGCGCCTGCTGAAGGTAGACAAGCGAGGCCGAATCAGTGCCACGGTCGAGCTGGATAAACAGACCGCCACCGGCGTGCAAAGGGTTGAGGTGAGGGTCAGTGATGGCGACGACCTTCAGCAGAGCGCCGATGGCCGCGCGATTTACGCCGATTTTCGAGTGGGCGAGATCAATACGGCCAAGGGCGAAGAGTTCATGGAGCTACGCTATCCGGGCGGTGAAGTGTTTTTGCGGCCCGGACAGGCTCACGGCGATGTGGATGCACTCGCCGTGCAACGCGAGATGATCCGCCGCACGATTCGCGAGCACCTCGACAAGGAAAAACGCCTGCGTCCGTTGGGGATCAAGGTACTAAGCCTGTTCTTCATCGACAGCGTGGAGAAATACCGCCAGTACGATGCGGACGGGAAGCCGATCAAGGGCGTTTATGCGCAGATATTCGAGGAGGAATATCGCCGTGCCGCCAAGCTGCCTGCGTACCAGAGCTTGTTTGCCGAGATCGACCTGAAGTCCACCGCCGAGCAAGTGCATGATGGCTACTTTTCAATTGATAAGCGAGTAGTGACACCTTTCGCAGATATTGAATTGAAGAAGTCCTCCAAAAAAGAGGACGTAGAAACCAGTTCTTATAACTTGATCATGAAGGAGAAGGAGAAGCTGCTGTCCTTCAACACGCCGCTGAAGTTCATCTTCTCCCACTCCGCACTCAAGGAAGGCTGGGACAACCCGAATGTGTTCCAGATCTGCACCCTCCGTGACATCCAGACCGAGCGCGAACGTCGTCAGACCATCGGCCGCGGATTGCGTTTGTGCGTGAATCAGCACGGTGAGCGTGTGCGGGGCTTCGAGGTCAACACCCTGACCGTAGTGGCGACGGAGAACTACGAGCAATTCGCCGAAAACCTGCAGAAAGAGATCGAAGCGGATACCGGCATACGTTTTGGCATTGTCGAGCATCACCAGTTTGCCGCCATTGCCGTGACGGCACCGGACGGGCAGACCGTGCCCTTGGGCGTCGAGCAATCCAAGGCGTTGTGGGAGCATCTGAAGGCCGCCGGCCACATTGACGCCAAGGGCAAGGTGCAGGATTCGCTGAAAAAGGCGCTCAAGGAAGGCACCCTGGTGCTACCCGCCGAGTTTGATGCCCAGAAGGGCCAGATTACCGAGGTGCTGCGCAAGGTGTCGGGCCGCCTGGAGATCAAGAATGCCGATGAGCGCAAACAGGTTCCACTGCGCAAAGGCCAGGATGGTAAGGCCATATACCTGAGTGACGAGTTCAAGGCGCTATGGGATCGCATCAAGCATCAGACCACCTATCGCGTGCAATTTGACAACGCCAAGCTGATCACGGATTGCATCAGCGCTCTGCAAAAGGCACCTGCGATCGCGAAAGCGCGCCTGCAATGGTGCAAGGCCGATATCGCCATTGGCAAGGCTGGCGTTCAAGCGACCGAGAAATCGGGTGCAGCGACGGTGGTGCTGGATGAATCGGATATTGAACTGCCGGACTTGCTGACGGACCTGCAGGATCGAACCCATCTGACCCGTCGCACGATCACCGGCATCCTGACCGGAAGTGGGCGCTTGGACGACTTCAAGCGTAACCCGCAGCAGTTCATCGAGCTGGCTGCCGAGACCATCAATCGCTGTAAACGGATGGCATTGGTCGACGGCATCAAGTACCAGAAGCTCGGCGACCAGCATGTCTATGCGCAGGAATTGTTCGAGCAGGAAGAGCTCACCGGATATCTCAAGAACATGCTGATGGACACCCAAAAATCGATCTACGAGCATGTGGTGTACGACTCGACGACGGAGCGAGACTTTGCCGACGCGCTGGAGAAGAACGACGCGATCAAGCTGTATGCAAAGCTACCAGGCTGGTTCAAGGTGCCAACCCCGCTGGGTAGCTATAACCCCGACTGGGCCGTGCTGGTGGAGGAAGACGGCGCGCAGCGTCTTTACTTCGTAGTGGAAACCAAGAGCAGCCTGTTTACCGATGACCTGCGGGACAAGGAGAGCGCCAAGATCGAATGCGGCAAGGCGCATTTCCACGCGCTGGCAGTTGGCGAGAATCCGGCACGTTATGTGGTCGCGCGTTCAGTTGGCGACCTGTTGACGGAAGCGGCCACCCCCGCATCCTGAAAGGCCTGGCGCACACATTCGGCATGGGCGACGGTCGAGCAGAACACGATCGTCTTGCGGTCGCCGGCCTTCTCGCGCCAATGGCGGATCACAGCATCGGTGATGGGCGTCTTGTTGAGAATCGCCTCGACTTCCGTCATGTCGAAGTCAGTGGCGGTGCGCCGGACCTTCGTCAACTGCTCCTGGGCCCCGACATCGATGACAAAGGTGCGTGGTGGCACGAGGTGGCCGGAGGCGATCAGCTCGCCGAGGGTGATTTGATCCGCGACGTTGCTGAAGACCTCTCGCAGTCCCTTGCCGTCACTGCGGGCTGGCGTCGCCGTCACCCCGAAGATCTGGGCCCGCGGGTTCTTGTCCAACAGGCGGTCGATTACGCGGCGGTACGACGCCGAGGCTGCGTGATGCGCTTCATCGATCACCAGCAGATCGAGGATCGGGATGGCAGCGAGATGGTTGTCGCGCGACAGCGTTTGCACCATCGCGAACGTGGCGCGCCCAGACCAGGATTTGTCCTTGGCATCGAACACGGAGGTGCTGACGCCCGGATTCACCAGTGATGCCGGTCAGAATGATCGCTGGAGAGTACGTCTCGATAGATCTCCACCCGTTGAAGCCGAGCAGCCAGATTGCCTCGAGTGTCTTGTGGTCAAACTGGATGCGACCCTTGCCGGCGCTGATGTTCACGCCCCGAGCGTCTTCGACTACGTGGACCTTGGGTGCATAGCGATCCCATAGGTCCTCAATTTCTTGTTTGCGCTCGGGCGTGGCGCCTTGCAGCAGAGCCTTAATAGCGATGCCAGCTTCAACCATTGCCGTTCCCATTGATTGCTGCTTCTAGCGCACGCAGACGATCGACGATGGCATCGAAGGCGGGGGGCTCGCCGATGAACATGCCAGCACCGATCATGCGCTGGAAGTCATCGCGCAGCGCGGCCAGTGCGGCATCTTCCGGAATGAGTCTGAGCTGCCCGGCCAAGCATGCGTCGTAGTTGGCGTAGCTCGCGTTGTAGAAGGCCTTCTTGTGCTTGACGACATCGGCGAGCAGAGCGCGATCGGCCACAGCGGCTTGCCCATGGGCAAGATCGGCCAGCATGGCCAGGTCGTACCAGTGGCGTGACAGGCGTTCGGCGCCTGTGCGGAACTCGTCGCGCTGACACTCGACGTGCATCAGCGTCGCTTTCTCCCAGAAGGTACGTGCCGGAGACAGCACACTGACCGTCGATCGAGGGAAATCGAGTTCAGCGACATGTTCCGCGATATCGGGCCGTACCTCATGCTCTTCGTTCGGTTCGGTGATGTTACGGCCACCGAACTCGATCAGGACGCTGTTGCCCACATAGTCTCCCGGTACCTCCAGCACGCTCGGGTAGTGCATCCGCATCTGCTCGCCGTCATCGCTGACTTCAAGCTGGAACGTTTGGGCATCGAACTCCTCCGCCAGCATCCTCTGGAAGTGCGGCGCCACGACACCGTGGGCATGGTCGCGCACGAAAGACTTGAGATCCTCGCTGAATTTCTTCAGCCGATTGCGTGAGACGCCTTCGGCAAACGGGTCGAAGGCGCCGTCCAAGCCACGGTAGTCGAGCGTGATGTCCACGTCCTCAGAGAAGCGGGCAATGGCGCCGAACACCTTGGAGAGTGAGGTACCGCCCTTGAAGGCCATCGGCAGTCGGTTGGGCATGGTGAAGAGGGCCTGCAGCACCCAGCAGACCCAGACATCCTTTTCCAGTACGACGGGCGTGCGCGCAAGCTGCGGGGCCAGTGCCCGATAGATTTGGGACTGCTCTTGAGCTTTTAGGTGCAGGAAGGACTCAGGCATGAACGGCCGTCCGCTCGTTGCGGAAGATAGCGTCGCTCATCCACGCGGGCATTGAGCTGGTGGCTGACTTCAGCACCTCGAATTCGCTCGATCCCAGCTTGCGCCGAATCTTCTCGACGAGAGCCGGCGTCACTTCCTTCTTGCCGAGATACCACATCGCCGCAAGCGCGAGCCCGGCGGGTCGTCCTGCCAGGGCCAACTTGCGTTGGCAGACGTGCTGCAGTCGGATCTCCATCTTGCCCACGCGGATGCGCTTCGACGGGCCGGATGTCACGAATACAGACTGGGTCGGGACCTGCGTGGTCAGTTCGAGCCGACGCGCCGCTTCGGCACCGTGAACCTGGACGACGGCACCAGTGGTCTTTGCAACGGTCTCGGCCACCTTAAGAGGCTCGGGCATCACCTTGCCAACGAAACGGCTTACCTCGGGACGCACAAAGACGCCGCGCGTCACGCGCTCGATCGACCCTGCCTTGACGAGGCGGGAGAGGGTCTGATCGACGGACGCACGCGTGCCGCACTCCAGGAATGCTGTCGGGGTGAAAGGCTCCCCGATCGGCATCGCCTCGATGCGCTGGCGAATCAGCTCGGCGGTCTTGGTCGTCGTGTTCATGTACGAAAATATATGCGAGTTTCTGACAAACTGCAAGTGCGATTGACTCCCATGGAGATGCTCGTGTTCCCTCCGGCAGCCAATACTGCAATCCAACTGCTTGATTCGTCCGCGCGTAACTCTTTGATCTGTATGGCGCTGACTTGTGGCCTTTGCGGACTTCGGGGCAGTTTCGGGGAGCGAGGTCGGAGCGAGGAATGGCCAAGAGAGAGTGGAATGTGGCCCGGAACGGGCTGAGAGGCTGACCGGCGTAGTCCGCAGGCTTCCGCAGGAACCCCCAAGAGCACGCGGGAACCGGCGCGAACGGGCAAAAAAAATCCCAACCGATAAGGGTTGGGATTTTAGGTATTGGTGGAGCCGGGGGGAATCGAACCCCCGTCCGCAAGCCCTCCACAGACAGTTCTACATACTTAGCTGTGTTGTTTGATTTAACCTGAAGCTCACCAACGAGCAAGCAAACAGCAGGCGAGTTACCTTGGATTTAATGTTGTACTAAGTAACCCAGCACAACACGATCCTCTCTAAATGACGCTGCTGCGGGATACCCCGCCCGGCCGAGAGGCCTTCCGGTGCAGCGTCCAGCCGGGATTAAGCGGCCAGAGCGTAAGTTTCGTCGTTTGCGACTATACTTGTTCTAGTTTATTTACGAGGTGACTAGGCCTCGGTATGCCCTGCGCTGCTTTGCAACCCACGTCGAAACCTGGTCGGCCCCTGATGGTTTGAAGCTATTGTTATGACTCAACTTGAAAAATAAAGTTCTCAAGATGGCCGGGAGGCGGATTATAACCTTTCTTCGGGTTTACGCCCATGATTGTTATGTTGCTGATTGAGAGATGGGGCTAATAGAGTGTTTATCAAGAGAGGAAAGAGATTTTTTACCCCCTTACTTTCAATGCTGGGTTGCGAGCCGGGCGTTGATGCCGATATTCTGTTGAAACAGGTTGGCTGGATGGTTGAGCAAATAAGTGATGTCTGCGGCGGGCAAGGCCTTGCTGAACAGGAAGCCCTGCATTCTGCTACATCCGATTTTATTGTGCAGGGTTTCCATTTGCTCGATGGTTTCTACGCCTTCTGCGATCAGGTCCAGCTTGAAGCCCTTGGCTATGCCCGAAATGGCGGTGATGATGGGCACGTTATCGTTGTACGGGGTAATATCGCCAACAAAAGATTTGTCAATCTTGATGTTGTGGATGGGGAATTGCCGGAGGTAAGAGAGGGATGAGTAGCACGTGCCAAAGTCATCCAGGGCGATTTTGATTCCTTGGCTGCCCAGGGATTTCAGTTTGGTAATGATATTTTCAATATCTCTGACCAGTAGATTTTCAGTGATCTCGATTTCAAAGAATTCGGGTTGTAGGGATTGAGCTTTGATGTGGTTGAGCGTGTTGGCAACGAAGTGCTCCTCTTCCACAAGAGAGGGCGATACGTTGATGGCCAGCCTGAAATTCAATAAACCTTCTTTATGCCAAGTATGCATTTGTTTGCAGGCTTGCTCCATCAGCATGTCGCTCAAGGGGAAGATCAAGCCGGTTTCCTCTGCCAGCGGGATAAATTCGGTTGGAGAAATAGAGCCAAGCTCAGGGTGTTGCCAGCGTGCAAGAGCTTCCAGTCCAATGATCTGCCGGGTTTGCACGTCAACCTGGGGTTGATAGTGCAGAATGATCTGTTTTTTCTCGATAGCGCGTCTGAGTTCGTTTTCCATCGATAATTTTTTGTGGAACATGGCGTTCATGCTGGCATCGTAATATTGGTAGCCATTCTTACCACGCCATTTCACCTGATACATGGCAATGTCGGCATGTTTGATCAGGGTTTCGATGGAATCACCATGGTCTGGATATAGGGCAATACCAATACTGGACGAGATGAAAATTTCCCGCTCATCGAGCAGGAAAGGGCGCTTGAGTTCGTCCATGATCTTGCCGGCAACCAGGCTGGCATCCTCAGGCTGCTGCACGTCATGCAGCAGCAGGGTGAATTCATCGCCGCCCATGCGGGCCAATGTGTCTTGCGCGCGCAGGCAGTTGGAAAGTCGATGTGCTACATGTTTTAGCAGTTCGTCTCCATAAAAATGCCCCAAGGTGTCGTTGACCCATTTGAAACGGTCCAGATCCAGGAACATGATCGCCAGTTGCTGCTGATTTCGCTTAGCCTGGGTTAACGCCATATTCAGCCTGTCCTTGAACAAGGCACGATTAGGTAAGCCTGTGAGTGTGTCGTGGTAGGCCTGGCGGGTGATGACTTCTTCTACTTTTTTACGGTCGCTGATATCACGCGCCACGCCATAAGTCCCGCTGAACGGCATCCCGACTTCTGGGGTGCTGTCGTAAGTGCCGGTAGCGTTGAGGACGACCGTGATGAAGTTGATTTCAAAGTGGCGGGTGTCGATTTCCTTATCTTTGCATTTCAGGCGCAGCTCGATGTTGCGTGTGGAGCGAGTGCCAGTGCGCCGTTCATTAAAAGTATAAGAAGCGCGGTCATAGTCATCGCCATAGATGATTTCAGTGTAATGCTTGCCGATGAGCGATTCGCGTTTGTAGCCCAGCAAGGTTTCTACGCGGTGATTGATGAAGGTGAAGTGGCCGTCTTCATCCAGGGTATAAATGATATCCGGCGAGCTGTTCACCAAGTAGCGGTAGAGCGTTTCCGACTCTTCAAGCCGTGCGTGGATACTGCGGTTCTGTGTTTCCAAACGCGATTTCTCAATCGCGTTTTCAATGGTGTGCAGCAACTCTTCTGGTTGGTAAGGCTTGCGGATGAAGTCGTAAGCCCCCAGGCGCATGGATTCGATGGCGGCATTCAGGTTTTTCGTGCCGCTGATGACGATCACCGGTGGCGGCATTGCATGTGTGGAGAGCGCTGTGAGGACATCAAACCCGTTCATGTTAGGCATGGAAAGGTCAAGCAGCATCAGATCGAACTTGATGTCTTTGACCAATTGCAGGGCATCCTTGCCGGATGAACATATCTCAGCATTGTAACCATGCAATTGCAATAGTTGCTGCAGACTCTGGGCCAGCCGTTCATTGTCATCCACAATCAATAGATTGGGGCTGGCGATGAGGTTGTTCACGATATGCTTGCGGGGGAAATGTTGTGCAGACATTCGGGTAGTGTACCTCAAACAGATAAAACGGCTGCTTGCGCGCCAATTTGCAGGGGTAGGTGGATATCGAAACTGGTGCCTGTAGTGGAGGTGCGGCAAGCAATGCTGCCGCACAACCCCTTGACCAGGTCGTGGCTAATGGTTAGCCCGATACCGCTGTGTTTCTCCCCTTTGGTGGATGACACTGGCGTGAACAGCTTATGCAGCACGCTGTCGGGAATGCCCGGCCCATTATCTGTGACCTGGATCATGATGCCTTGTCCGCCATCAGACAGATTTTCCGTAAAGGTGGAAATAATAAGCTTGCCGCCATGATGCATGGCTTCTGCGGCATTGCGAATCAGGTTGACAAGAATTTGCCGCAATTGATACGGGATAGTAGTGATGTGAGGCAGCCTGGGTTGCAGGTTGAGCGTAACCTCAATGTCTGATGGCTGCAGGTAGGTCTGGCGATGCAGCAAGACGAGATCCTGAATGAGCTGGTTGATGTCTGTGCTTGCCGCAATATGTTCCTGCTCCTTGGAATATAGATTGCCGATCAGGGAGCCAACCCGGTCGATCTCTTCATTCACGATGGAAATATCGCGGTTGGGCAGCCCATTCAGCAACATTTTCTGTTCCAAAATGGCGAGGTAGTTCTTGATGGTGGATAAAGGCGTGCTGGTTTCATGCACGAAACGCTTCAAACGCTCTTCGTGCATGGCGGTTTCCAGTTCGACATCAGTGGTTTGCGTCTCGGGCACCAGGCGGGAAGCCACGATCCTCGCCAGCGCTGCATGCACATTCAGCTGCTGCTTGGCAATGAGGAATTCAGCTTGATTCAGGGCAAACACCATTACGCCAACAATATCGTTTTTCGTCAGCATCGGAAAACACAGGATGCCATCCACCTCGCACATGCGCATGATCTGCTGATCCGGCAATGATGGCTTGAATCCCTCGAAAGACTGGAAGCTATGGCAATAGGCTTTCTTGATCCAGGATGCGGTGATGATGCTGGTAGCAGGTTTGATGGGTAGCACAAAACTTTTAACCCATTCCTGGCCTTCGGCAATCGGGAGGCCGACAATATGCTGCCTGGCTTCATCCGCCATGAATAACATCACCTGTTGCGTATTGCATAACATGCGGGAGAGTTTGGGTAGCAACTGGAAAAACCCATCCTGCTGATCTTCCTGATGACAGGTGGATTCCAGATGGTTGATCAATGCAGTATTCATTACCCCTTGAATCAGCTTGCTTTTGCTGGCAGGGGTAGCTATATGAGCCGGGCTGAAATTCTTGCTGAGTGCTTGTACTAATGCTTCGATATCTGGAGCATGCTGATCCCAATCATGCTTACTAGTATGAGCACTGCCAATATGGATGCCGAGCGAGTCGGAAAGGATATGTACCTGCGACATCGCCACGCTCATGATTTCATTGATGACAGTGCTTTCGAGTCCCAGCCATTTATTGGCGAGAATCATGGCGGATTGGCGTTCTGACTTGCGCTCCGTCAATAGCAGGTTGGACAGGTAAACGATCTTGACCAACGCGGACGTATGTTCTACTTGTGCAGCAGGCAGATGGTGGTAGGCCACCGCGTCTTCGAGAAAAGACTTGATCTTCCAGTTGCGGATGATCCAGGCGCCAAGTTCGCAATGGTCGATGCCAAAGTGGGCCACTTCGCTTTCTACATAGCCGGGCAAGGAGTCATCGATGGCGAAAAAGGCTGGATATTTATTTTTGAACCCCGTGAGCAGACCAAGACGGCCAATGTTGTGCAGCAGGCCGGTGACGTAGGCTTCGTCGGGATAAACAGTACCGGTGCGTGTGGCAATCGACTTGGCAATGACGGCGCAACGCAGGGAGTGGTACCAGTAATGCTCAATATCCTGGTTGCTTTGTTCATAGTAGTCATGAAACATGCGCTGGCAGACAAGGCTGAGCGAGAGCATCTTGACCATGTCCCAGCCAAGAATCAGGATGCCAGTACGTATCGATAACACGGGTTGGTGATCACGGCGATAGGCGGCAGAATTGGCTACTTCCAGCACGCGTGCGCTGATGACCACATCCATTTCAATCAGGGCGGCAAGTTGTTCCAGATCGGAATTCTCGTTCTGCAGCGTTTCCAGCAGTTTGGTCAGAATTTGTGGAACGGAGGGTAGGGTGCTGATCGTGGCATGATTAAGAACAATTTGCGCCCCCATGGTATTGCACATATCTAAACATTCCCCATATCTGTTTTTATAGTAAAACCAGTGAAGTTATAGTTGCGCGAGTTGTCCTTGTTGTATTTATCCCGCTTGGCTGTGACATGGACCTGCCTATCCTGCTACCCTAATCCCGAGGTTGTTCAGCCTGAAACCAGATAGATATTCATCAATATGAATCTATTTTGCTGGAATCTTAATGGAACACTTTAACATTGCATTGTTAAAGTGTTAATACTTTTTTATCTTTCTTTCCTAGGCCATTATCTTGAATAACGGCCTGTAGCGGCTGTGATTTAGGTAAAGGTCACAAATTATCCTTCAGTATCTTCTTGTATTGGTGCTTGGGAATCTATCTCCCGGTAGAAATACCCGGATCAAGGCAGGAAGTTTTGACATTGTCCAAGGGGAGTACAGTCCTTACACTGATCTGTTTTTTTTAATTTGATGATTTAGATAGAAACGAGGAGTGAGCATGGCTGTGCAGCATTTGAGCATGAGCAATTTCAAGCAGACGATAGAAGATCATCCGTTTGTAATTGTGGATTTCTGGGCGCCGTGGTGTGAGCCATGCGTTTCTTTCACCAATACCTTTGAAACTGCTTCCAATGCGCATCCAGAGGTGGTATTTGCTATGGTTAACGTGGATGAGAGTCCCGACATCAGCAATTATTTTAACGTCAAGCAAATTCCCGCTGTCATGGCAGTGCGCGATCAAATTGTAGTGGATGCGCAGGTGGGGGAAATGAATGCCAGTGAACTGGAGGAGGCCATCAAAGGATGGGCTGCATTTGACGCGTCGGAAATCAACCACCATTTCGATGAAAAGGCGTCCGCTTGACTTAAAAGAAATGCTGAGGGAAGTAAATCACAAATAAAAAGCCAGGAAATCCCTGGCTTTTTATTTCAGGGTGATGCTTGTAGCTGTTTAAGGTCGTCAATGATCTCTTGTGAATGACGCGAAGTATCCACTTTCAGATAAGTCTTGGCGATATTGCTCTTAGGGTTGATCAGGAAAGTATAACGCTTGGCAATCTTGAGAACGCCAAGATTGGTTAGAGCGCCATATTTCTCGGCCACTTTGCCATCAATGTCAGAGAGTAGCGGGAAGGGCAGTTTATATTTTTCCGCAAACTTAGCATGCGAGTTGGCATTATCGACGCTGATGCCAACCACTTTGGCCCCCAGTTTTTCGAGTTGGAATAAATCATCACGAAAGCTGCAAGCCTGTTTGGTGCAGCCTGGCGTGTCGTCCTTGGGGTAAAAGTACAACACCAGCCATTGACCGGCATAATCTGCCAGTTGATGTTGTTCTTGTTTTGCATCAGATAACGTGAAATCCGGGGCCGGAGAACCAGGCGTGGGGACTGGGGCGGCGTGTGCGGCACGGAATGCAAGAAGCGAAACCAGCAATGCTGTGATCAATAATAAAAAATTTTTTAACATGCATCCTCCGGAAAATTACATGGAAAAAGACGGCTGGTGATGGCAAGTGATTGAAATTAAATGTGATCAGTATAACTTGTTACGCTTGGAATTCAGCCTGCCGTACTGCATGCGGCAAATAAAATAAAAAAAACTGCGGGGACCTATTCCCAAAATGAAAAAATGCTGTAGAATGCGCGCTCTCAGTAAGGCGCGGGTGATTAGCTCAGTTGGTAGAGCGTCGCCCTTACAAGGCGAATGTCGGCGGTTCGACCCCGTCATCACCCACCACCGGCCTTATTGAAAAGTCATTGGGATGACGACCTGATGCAGGATCATGGAGCGGTAGTTCAGTTGGTTAGAATACCGGCCTGTCACGCCGGGGGTCGCGGGTTCGAGCCCCGTCCGCTCCGCCAGAAAAAGCGAACCTTCGGGTTCGCTTTTTTATTGCCTATATTCTTCAATATCGGTATTGCTTAAATCACTAGAGGAAATATCAGCAATTTTCCGCAGATATTGCGATGCAATAATGAGCAGCAGCCAAATTTGTATTGTGAATACTTTTTGTCGGCTGGCAACTGGCACATTGGAAAAATACCAGCAGTCGGCATTGGCATTAACGAGCAGGTCGTTTTGCAGGGTTGAACGGACGGCTATTTTCAAGGTGTCTGAAAATAATCCTGCCCTTGGCTAAATCGTAGGGAGATAATTCCACGGTCACTTTATCGCCAGCCAGAATACGAATGTAGTGTTTACGCATCTTGCCGCCTGTATATGCGATCAGCGTATGTCCATTATCCAATAGTACGCGAAAGCGGGCATCAGGTAGAATTTCTTCAACTTTTCCTTGCATTTCAATGAGTTCTTCTTTTGCCATTGCTTCTCCTTTGCAAAAATAAATAGATCAGGCAAAAGCCTGAGGGTTCTCTAACCAAATCAATCCTTGGTCAGCAGCATGAATCAACGCTTTTTCGCGAGACTTGAATTCGCGGGAAAAACTGAAAATACGGCAATGAGTGCCAATACCTTGCCCACTGCGGATGGAGAGTGATGCAAGATGTCGTCCATTCCCGGTAGATTGTGAAATAGGGGTAATTAAATATTTCCCGACTGTGTAAGGTCGGGTATTGGAATGTTTCATGTAAATTACTCAAGTAGCACCAGGCTACAGAAAAAACGACTTTGACGAACGCTTTCAAGAAAGCACAGGTTCGTGAAGAAAGTCTGGAGGCTAAATTGCCATTAGGGGAGAGGATTAACCACTGAAAAAAGCTCATCAGCAGAGCTGTGGATTGAGTGGAGAGCGTTGATGCAACACACCTCGGATATACTAGTAGAAAAGGCTCTGGCTACAGTACTAATCAGTATAGTCTTTTTTACTTGCAGTGTCGAGGAAATCTATGATTTCGCTTTAAAAACCAAGGTGATGTCAATACTGGCAGAGGTTGTGTGGAGACCTGCGCCCTGAAACCCTGGTGATTATCAGCGGTGCATATATATTGAGTGGCCCGCCAACTTGAATCAAGAGACAGATATTTCCATATCACAATGCAATATGCCGCAACCTGGTTAGGCATTTTCAATACATTGCACTTGGCCTGAGTGAGTGAAGACGTGCCCCTGCAGGCTGGAGAGAACGGTAAAGTTAACAATATCCTACACATATTCCAGATTGAGCTGACATAGAGTTCAAGCTAATTCCTACATTTCTCCGTAAAACAATATCCTAGTATGAAACTTCGACAGGCAACTAAATAAAGGAGAATAAGATGAAAGGATTTTATAAGCTATTGATGTCAGGAGTGTTACTGGTTTTGATGCCTTCTGCTCAGGCAGAGCCAGCAGTGGAAGCCCCTCCTGTTCACCAGCAAAAACAGGATGTCCCTGACTCTACGAAAAATGGAAATTATCTGGAACCACAAGATCAAAATACGTCAGGTCCTGAAAGTTCGCGCGATGGTGCTACTTCTGGAAATGCGAAAGAAAAAAGCAAGCGGTTTGAGAAAGACCCTGAGCACGGGGGCACTGACGTTAAGCAAAAGAGGAAATAAAAGTTGATCTGGTTGATACAGAAAAAACGGGAAACAACTCTATGTTCTCGCAGTGGGGATGGGCTTATGAGTCCATTCCTTTTTATAATCTTTTCGCCACCATGTCAGAAGTAGGTATAAAACTAAAGTTGCAACATGGAAATGGCGTCCTCGTCAGGACTCGAACCTGAAACTGACCCTTAGGAGGGGCCGGTGATATCCGTTTCACCACGAGGACATCCAAGCCCGGCATTTTACCTTTTTAGTCGGCAGAGCGGTACTGTTTTGCTTGGTTTTTGACCGTTGCTTTTTGGCTTTTGGCCTTGTTTCACAGTACCGCTGCCGGGTTAGTGGCGAATCAGGTGTTCGAACGCGCCGAGAGCTGCCTTGGAACCTTCACCCATCGCGATGATGATTTGCTTGAACGGCACAGTGGTGACGTCACCTGCGGCAAATACACCAGGGATGGAGGTTTGGCCTTTGACGTCCACCTCAATTTCACCATACTTACTCAGTGTCACAGTATTCTTGATCCAGTCAGTGTTAGGTACAAGGCCGATCTGGATGAACACGGCTGCTACGTCGATACGGTGCGATTCACCGGTCTGGCGATTGATATAGGTGAGGCCGTTGACCTTTTCGCCATCGCCGTTGATTTCGGTGGTTTGAGCACCGGCGATCACTGTCACATTGGGCAGGCTGAACAGCTTTTTCTGCAACACGGCATCCGCACGCAGTTCACCATTGAACTCGATCAGAGTGACATCCTTGACGATGCCTGCAAGGTCGATCGCGGCTTCGACACCAGAGTTGCCGCCACCAATAACGGCGACGCTTCTACCCTTGAACAAGGGGCCATCACAGTGCGGGCAGTAGGCCACACCACGGCCACGGTACTCCTTTTCACCAGGGACATTGATTTCCCTCCAGCGCGCGCCGGTGGCGATGATGACGGATTTTGCCTTCAATACCGCGCCGCTTTCCAGTTGCACTTCAGTCAGGCCGTTGCTGCTGGCTGGCACCAGGCTGGCAGCGCGTTGCAGGTTCATGATGTCCACGTCGTAGCTCTTGACGTGCTCTTCCAGCGCGGCAACCAGTTTGGGGCCGTCGGTTTCCTTGACCGAGATGAAGTTCTCGATAGCCATGGTGTCCATGACCTGGCCGCCGAAACGCTCGGCTACAATGCCGGTGCGAATGCCTTTGCGCGCGGAGTAAATGGCCGCAGAAGCCCCGGCAGGGCCGCCGCCGACGATCAATACATCGAACGGTTCCTTGGCAGAAAGTTTTTCCGCTTCCTTCTTGACCGCGCCAGTGTCGATCTTGTTGAGGATTTCCTGCACGCCCATACGGCCATGGCCGAATTCCTGCCCGTTGAGGAAGATGGTGGGCACGGCCATGATCTTGCGCTCGTCCACTTCCTTCTTGAACAAGGCGCCGTCGATCATGACGTGGCGGATATTCGGGTTGATCGCCGCCATGAGGTTGATCGCTTGCACGACTTCAGGGCAGTTATGGCAGCTCAGTGAAATGTAAGTCTCGAAATTGAATTCGCCTTCGATGTTGCGAATCTGCTCGATGACTTCTGGCGCCTCCTTGGAGGGATGCCCGCCCACTTGCAGCAATGCCAGCACCAATGAGGTGAATTCGTGGCCCATGGGCAATCCGGCAAAACGGATGCTGGTGTTCTTGCCTGGGCTATTCAGGCTGAATGATGGCTTGCGTTGCGTATCATCGTTGCTTTGCTGGACGGTGACAAGGGAAGACAGGCTCTTGATGTCGTCCAGCAGCTCAAGCAGCTCACGCGATTTGTCGCTGCCATCCACGGAAGCTACGATTTCGATAGGCTGAGTGATTTTTTCCAGATAGGCCTTTAATTGTGTCTTGATATTTGCGTCCAACATAGCATGCTCTCAATTCTGTAGATATTGCTCCAAAAAAATACCCGGGCTGAAAGGCAGGGAGGTAAACATAGCCCGGGCTTAAGACAACTGCGTGTTAACTAGTGATGTGGCTTAGATCTTGCCAACGAGGTCCAGGGAAGGAGCCAATGTGGCTTCGCCTTCCTTCCACTTGGCTGGACATACTTCGCCTGGGTGGCTGGCTACATATTGGGCAGCCTTGATCTTGCGGACCAGGTCGGAAGCATCGCGGCCAATGCCTTCAGCAGTGACTTCGATAGCCTGAATCACGCCGTTTGGATCGATGATGAAAGTACCGCGGTCAGCCAGACCTTGGCCTTCACGCATTACGCCGAAGTTGCGGGTAATGGTGCCGGTTGGGTCGCCGATCATCGGGAACTTGATCTTGCGGATGGTATCGGAGGCATCGTGCCAAGCCTTGTGGGTGAAGTGGGTATCTGTAGAAACAGAGTAGACTTCAACACCAAGCTTTTGCAATTCGTCGTAGTTGTCTGCAATATCGCCGAGTTCGGTTGGGCAGACAAATGTGAAATCAGCAGGGTAGAACACAACAGCAGACCATTTGCCCTTCAGGTCTGCATCGCTCACAGTAACAAACTCACCGTTGTGGAATGCACTTGCCTGGAATGGCTGGATTTCGGTATTGATAAGGGATGTTGTCATTGCAATCTCCTGGAGTGGTTGAAATAGTGAGATTGCAGTGTAAGCGATTTAATGAATTAAATAAATTTGATTATTTAAATTAAATTGATATATAAAATTTATCGTTAATGTTCATCGTCAATATTATATTGCAACATGCAATCACGTCCAGCGGCCTTGGCAGCATATAGCGCGGTATCGGCACGATGCATCATGGTTTCCCAACTGGCCGCCAGATCAGTCTCCGGGTTCCAGATATATAGGCCCAGGCTGCAGGTCACATTGCGGTTGTCGCAGACGGCGTGGCGCAGGTTGCGGAAGGCGTTCAACAGGCGTTCACCAAGAGCAATGGCCTCTTCTCTGGAAGTTTGCGGGCAGATGATACAGATTTCCTCGCCGCCGTAACGGCCGATGATATCAGTACTGCGGCAGGTATTGCGCAGCGTCTGTGCTACATCGCGCAGCACCTGGTCGCCGGCATCATGGCCATAGGTGTCGTTGACTGTCTTGAAGTGGTCGAGATCCAGCATGAATACGCTGAGAGGGCGCTGATAGCGGTATGCCATGTCAATCTCGCGCCGTCCGCACGTGATCAGTGCGCGGCGGTTATGCAGTTTGGTCAGTTCATCGTGCGTGGCCAGATGCTCTTTCTCCAGAATGATGGATTCGAAATACATTAGCAGCAGGCCTAACGAGCCTAGCAGGTTGCACCACATGGGAATCAGATAAAGTCCGAATACATTGATCGGATCATGATTCTCCGGGGTGAAATCAATGTTGCCATTGATCGTCAGGATGCCGTACAGGAGGAAATTTGCGGCAGCCAATGTATAGGCAATAATCACCAGGCTGTTGGCGAACGATAGCTTGAGCTTTCTCGCGCCGATCACCTCAATGACATTCATGAAAGTCAACAGTGCTAACGCGAAGGAAAACAGTAGCGTGCGCGCAGCCAGAGTCGGGTGCATCATGGTAACCAGGCTGTAGGCGACGAAAAAGCCCAGCATCAGGTACCAGCCGACATAGGCAGGCCTTTTGCCGAAAAATGCCTGGGTTCCCCACCATTTTGCCGTCATGGCGGCAATCATGAGTGTGGAAGTGATGATCAGCGGCAATTGTCCGAATTGAGAAATGTTGAAGGCGGTTAAAGTGGAGCCAAAGACGCTAAGCAGACCGGCAATTGCCCAATAGCGTGTGGAGCGCGCGGTCGGCGTCAGGAAATACAGGCCGCCCATGATAATGGCGATACACAGCTGGCTAATGGCGTAGGCGATATTGGCTGTATACGAACTCCACAAACTGTCCAAATAATGACTCCTTCAGGTGTTCATGGATGTGGTGGCTTATTGTACGGGATTTGCATGAACGTGCCCGGCCTGACGTTAATGCCGGCTCTCCAGCTCTTCCCAGCGCAGCATGGCCGCATCGATTTCTGGATCGATCTCGCTGAGCCTTTGTTGCAGGGATCGGGCCTGCTCTGCGTTTTCCCGGTAGATATCGGGGTTGGCCAGCGCCTGGTTAATAGAAGCCTGTTCCGCTTCCAGAGCTTCGATTTTGGCAGGCAGGCTTTCCAGCTCGCGGGCTTCCTTGAAGCTGAGCTTGGCGGTTACTTTCTTGGCAGGCGCCTCCTGCTTGGGTTTGTCCGCGCTCTTACTGACGGCTTTCTCCGCCGCCTGCGCCTGTGCTTGGGTATAGCGATGCCAGTCATCGTAGCCGCCGCCAAACTCGCTCAACACTGCATCGCCTTCAAAAGCAATGATCTGGGTAACGGTGTTTTCCAGGAAGGCGCGGTCATGGCTGACCAGAAACAGGGTGCCGTCAAACTCCTGTAGCAGGCTTTCCAGCAGTTCCAGCGTCTCGATGTCAAGATCGTTGGTCGGCTCATCCAGTACCAGCACGTTGGCAGGGCGGGCAAACAGGCGCGCCAGCAGCAGCCGGTTGCGCTCGCCGCCGGAAAGCGATTTCACCGGTGAGCGAGAGCGCTGCGGCGGAAAGAGGAAATCTTCCAGGTAGCTGATGACATGCTTGCGTTCGTTGCCTATCTGCACGAATTCGGAGCCGGGGCTGATGGTGTCAGCCAGCGAAGCTTCTTCATCCAGTTGTTCGCGCATCTGGTCGAAATAGGCCACGTTGAGGTTGGTGCCGCGCTGGATGTTGCCGCTGTCAGGCTCCAGCTCGCCCAGAATCAGCTTGAGCAGGGTGGATTTTCCTGCGCCATTTGGCCCGATCAGGCCAATGCGGTCGCCGCGCATGATGCGGGTGCTGAAGTCCTGGATCAGCAACTTGCCGTCATAACCCAGGGAAATTTTTTCCAGTTCCGCCACCAGCTTGCCGGAGCGCTCGCCACTGTCCAGTGTGAGCCTGACATTGCCTTGTCGTTCACGACGGGCAGCACGTTCGAGGCGCAAGGCTTCCAGTCGGCGCACGCGGCCCTCGTTGCGAGTGCGGCGCGCCTTGATGCCCTGGCGTATCCAGGCTTCTTCCTGCGCGAGAAATTTATCAAACTTGGCGGCATGAGTGGCTTCCACTGCCATCAACTCTTCTTTCTTGGACAGATACTGGCTGTAATTGCCATGAAAATCAGTCAGGTAGCCGCGATCCAGTTCGACGATACGGGTGGCGAGGCGATCGAGGAAACGGCGATCGTGGGTGATGAAGAGCAGGCTGCCCTTGAAATCCAGTAACAGGTTCTCCAGCCATTCGATGGCGGCAAAATCCAGGTGGTTGGTCGGCTCGTCAAGCAGCAGTACTTCAGGCTCGGCTACCAGCGCGCGAGCCAGCGCCACGCGCTTGCGCCAACCGCCGGACAAGGTGGCGACATTGGCTTCCGGGTCCAGTTTCAACCGGCTCAGCACGGCTTCGACTCTGGCTTGCGATTGCCATCCGCCCTGGGCTTCCAGGTCGTGCTGCAGGGTTTGCATGCGTGCGATGAGGCTGTCGATATCGGCTCCAGGTTCAGCCATTTGCTGCGATACCTGGTGATATTCCACCAATGACTGGCGCAGATTGCCCAAGCCTTCCGCTACGGCTTCAAAAGTACTGTGTGCTGGGTTGAGCGCGGGTTCTTGTGGCACATAGACCACGCGCGCCTTGGGCGCGCGCCAGAGTGTGCCATCGTCGAGTTTGCTTTCTCCGGCAATGACCTTGAGCAGGCTGGATTTTCCTGCACCATTGCGGCCAATCAGCCCGACTCGCTCTCCCGCATCAAGCTGGAAATTGGCGTGGTCGAGCAGAGGGTGGTGTCCATAAGCCAGGCTGGCTTGATCTAGTGTGATATAAGGCATGGTGCCTATTGTATCAGCAGCGCGACGCAAGGCTGTATGGTCCATTTGGGCCTGCCTGCATTGCCGAATATTACTTGCTTTCAGTGGCCGGGAATGGCAGGAGCGGTCTCCGCGGGCGGCGTGACCTTTTCAGCTTTCTGTGACTCGCCGGTCAGTGCTGGAGGGGCATGGCCCTTCAATGCCTGGCTGCACTGGTAGGAGTTGCTGCTGGAGCCAGCATCCAGGTAGGGCAGGATGGCCGCCAGGGGATTGACGAAGGCCAGCGCAACGCTGCCCAGCAGACGGGCGGCGATCGGGGCGGCTTCCGGGCGCACCTTGGGCTCGATGAAGCTGCCTTGTATCTTGATGGGGGAGCGCACGGTCAGCGGAGAGAAGTTCTTGGGTTTTGCCGCCAGCAGCAAGTCGAGCTTTTCCTGTCCCAGGTCGATATTGCCATGCATCAGCACCAGGGTTACAGGAGTATCGACCAATGCCACTTCAGGTTTGATGATGCCATTGCTGGCCTTGAGGTCCATTACGGCGCATTGCAGGCGCTGGGAGTGGTCGCCGCCCAGCCAGGCGCTGATGCTTTGCGCAATGTCCAACCCTAATAACTCCATTACCAGGCGTGATATTTCCCCATGTTCGATGAACAGCGTGGCCTTGCCGTTGAGCGAGCCCAACAGTTCGGCCGTGGTGTTGCCCTTGCCGACAAGGTCAGTGCGACCGTTTAGCGTGCCGGTGATATAGGGCGGGGCCTCCTTGCCTTGTTTCTTGGCGGCTTCCTGGCGATCCTTGGAAACTTGCAGCCATTTGCCCAACTGGATGTTTTTCCAGTCCAGCTTGATTTTCCATTGGGGCGGATATTGCTTCTGGTTGTCGGCGTGGGTTTGGTGCGCGTCGATGGAAATGGCTCCGGACAGGTTCCCATCCGCTGTATTGGCCGTGATGTCTTCGAGCGCGAGCTTGCCCTGGTGCAGGTTGAGCTTGGCCTTGAAGGGAGCAACAGGCAACGCAAAGGCATTGCCCAGATTCATGTAATCCAGCTTGATGGCGATATCGGCATCCATGAGGTTGAGCGCAGGCAAATCCAACGGACGGTTGGGAATTGTGCGGCCATCTGCAGGTTTTGCCGTGCTGCCGTCTGCTTCCAGCGTGCCGAAAGCAGGCGCGAGGTCGGCAAGGAAAAAGCGGCTGCCCTCAATCTGGCCGCTCAATAACGGCACGTTGCCAGAGGAGTGTCTGGGGTCATATTTCAGTTCGGCGCTCAGATCGCTCCTGCCTATCCTGGCCGAATCCACATTAACTTCCCAGATATCGCCATGCTTGTTGAGGGTGCTGCTGAGGCGGAAGGAAGGCGTAGTGGGGAATACACTGCTGGTCAGTTCGCCTAACACTGCCAGTGACGGGCCGGTCACGACGACATCGCCGGCAATATCCGGCTGTCCAAACAGGTCGGAAACTTCCCCATTGAAATCCACGCGTAGTTTTGCGTATTCCAGCCAGCCTTTGGATTTGACAGGTGCTGCTTCCTTATCCTGTGATGCAATGGGGAGGAAGCCCGGGGTTTCCAGGAAGGCTTTCAGCGGTTGTCCCTGGAATTGCCCATCCACGCTGACCTCGGAGCGCACGCCCTCCAGCTGGGAGCCTTCCTCGGTCTTGAAACGCGCAGTCAGTTTGCTGCGGGTGACGGCGTCATCAATGCGGCTACTGCCATTTTTCACAATCAGGGTTTCGATGACGGGGATCGGAGTATCAGGCGCGTTTTCATCCTTGGGGAATTGCCAGGTGGCGCTGCCATCGGCATGACGGATCAACTGGGCATCAATATCATCCACCTTGATTTCGCGAATGCGCAAAGTGCCTTGCTGCTTGAATTGCCACAGATCACGATAGCGCAGCTTGAGGCTAATGTTGTTGGCATCGAGCAGGTGAGGCGTTTTGAAAGCCGCAGGCGCGGCGATGTAAAGATGGCCGAGGTCAAGCTGTATCCCCGCCCATAAATGCAGTTGGAAAGGGGCGTCCAGCTTTACTTCGCGCTGTAGTTGCCTGGCTAGCAGGTTTTCCGCTGGTTCGCGCAGAAAGGGCCAGCCCTTGATTTCGCAGACAATAAAGACTGCCACCAAGACGAGAGCAAGCCAGAACAACACCTTGAAAAAACGGTAAGAGCCGCGGATCAGTAATCTGGATAACGGTTGCGCCATGTTTTACCCTTGCGTTTTGCCAGCCGGGCGGGATGCTCACGTGCTGGATATTATTGCTTATTGTTCCTGCTGTAATGATGCATGCTGTATACGGTCAGCAAGGCTCCGCAGACGGCGACGATAGCGCTGGCGACCGCTACTGCGGGAAGCCCCAGGCCAAAGTGAATCACTGCGCCGCCGAGGAATGCGCCGCCAGCATTGCCGAGGTTGAAGGCACTCTGGTTCACCGTAGACGCCATTAGCGGCGAATCGCCTGCCTGCGCCATGGCATTGGTTTGCAGGCCGGGGCCGACCGCGAAACTCACCATTCCCCAGACAAAAGCTGTCAGGATGGCAGCTATCGTGAAATGCATGCTCCAGGCAAACACGAGGCCCAGCAACGCCATCCCTGTTAATGAGAGAACAATTGTTGGCAATAGTTTCCAGTCCGCCATTTTTCCGCCGATATTGAGTCCGATCGTGGCGGCGATGCCCATGGCAATCAGCATAATGCCTACATGGTGCGGCAACAGCCCCGACATATCTTCGAGAATCGGCGTTATATAGGTAAAGATAGTGAATACCCCGGCGAAGCCGATCGCGGTGATCGCCATCGCCAATAACACGTTGGGTTGGAGGACGGCGTGCATTTCCTTGCGAATATCCGGCTTGGGCATGGCGCTCAGGTCGGGCACGAAGCGCCAGACGGCATACATGGCGACGGCGCCGCAAGCCGCCACGGTCCAGAACGGGATACGCCAACTGGTTTCCTGTCCCAGCAGCGTACCCAGCGGCACGCCGAGCACGTTGGCCATGGTGAGCCCGGTGAACATCAATGCCAGCGCGCGGTTGCCCTGGCCGGGCGGCGCCAGGTAGAGCGCCACGACCGCGGCAATGCCAAAAAACGAGCCGTGGCTCAAGGCCGTGAACACCCGCGCAACCGATAGCGTCAGGTAATTGGGCGCTATCGCGCACAAGATGTTGCCCAATGTGAATATCGCCATGAGGGCGAGCAGGGTAGCCTTGCGTGGGCGGTTAATCGTCAGGGCCACCATGAGCGGTCCGCCGACCACCACCCCCAGCGCGTAGACAGTGACCAGGTTGCCAGCAGCGGGAATGGAAACATCCAGTCCGTGCGCGATGTTGGGCAACAGCCCCATGGGGAGAAATTCGGTCATGCCGATGCAGAATGCGCCGGCGGCCAGCGCAATCATCCAACTGCCCATTGTTATTCAACTCGCTTTAACTAGATTGATATTTTGAAAAACAGAGACTTGGGAAGGAAACTTTGTGCTTCCGAATGAGCGGAGCGCACGAAAGGAAAGTGCCTGTCAAAGGCGATACTTTATCATGCTTGGCCGATGTAAAAAAACAGGACAAATGCAAGCCTCATCCGTCGGGCGGGCAGATGAGGCGTGAATGCGAGACCGAAGCTGTTTTTAGTTTGCAGGCTTCTTGCGCGAAGCGGCAAAACCGAGAATGCCCATGCCTGCCAGCAATAGGGCATAGCTGCTGGGTTCCGGCACGGCGGCGGTGATCATGGTCGAGAAATAAGCGACCTGGGTGTTGTTTGATGAATGCCAAATCCAGGTGGCATTGGAATCAATCCCTAAATGCTGGCCCCACGGAGCAGCACCATTGGTACGATCTCCTACAGGCGTTTCAGCAGGAACCTCCCAAAAACCGCGACTTGCGCTTACCGTCCAGTCAGTCGTGTTGGTAACTAGTGTCTGGGTGCCATTGGCAAAACTGAAGCCAGCATCGCTAAGGGAGAAGCTGCCCAGGAAGCCAGCGTCGACAAAATAGCCATGAGATTGGAAATCCAAGTTGGTAGCCACGACATGCAGATAATAATTCTGACCGGGAGTGAGCGCATAATTGATGAAACCGTAGGCCATGCCCCAATGGTTACCGGAAAAAATGGTTGTTCCCAAGATATCATTGCTATCGCTTGCAATAGTCTGTTCAGCCTAACGAGATTAAACACGCTCCATATGGGAGTATGAGAAGAGCCTGGCTCAACTGCTGCTCTGCCCGCCCAACATGGCGCGAATCTGTGCCATGCGCTGCCGGGCGTTTTCCTTGTTGGCCGCCGGATCCGTTTGCGGCTGGCCGGAGTGGCGCACATCGTCTTCCGGCAGTTCGGCGATGAAGCGGCTGGGTTCGCAGGATTCATGCTCCCCAGCACGCTTGCGCTTGCGGCACCAGGAGATGTTGAGCGACTTTTGCGCGCGCGTGATGCCCACATACATGAGCCGCCGCTCCTCCTCGATCTTGCCTTCATCCACGCTTTCACGGTGCGGCAGGATGCCTTCCTCGCAACCAATGAGGAATACGTGGCCGTATTCCAGCCCTTTTGAGGCGTGCAGGGTGGAGAGCTTGACTGCATCCGGCTCTTCATTTTCCCGGCCTTCCAGCATACTCATGAGCGAGATCATCTGCGTTAGCGCCAGCAGGTTTTTCTCGTCCTCGTCGCCTTTGCGCGTGAGCCAGGCGACGAACTCCATCACGCTCTTCCACTTGTTCTCGGCGCTGCGCGGCTCTTCCGTGTCATAGAGGAAGGCTTCGTAGTTGATCGCATTGAGCAGGTCGTTCAGCACTTCGCCTGCCGGGTCTTTTTCCGCGCGTTCCTGCATTCGGCTGATGAACTGACAAAAGGTGAGCAGGTCCTCCAGCTGCCGGTTGCCCACCTCGCGCTGGAAATCGCCCTCGAACGCGGCTTCGAACAATGACATCTTGTGTCGGCTGGCATATTCACCCAGGCGCTCCAGCGTGGTGTTGCCGATACCTTTCTTCGGCGTCGTGGCGGCGCGGATGAAGGCCGGGTCGTCGTCCTCGTTGGCAATCAGCCGCAGGTAGCTGACGAGGTCCTTGATCTCAGCCTTGTCGAAGAACGATTGCCCGCCCGAGATGGTGTAAGGAATTTTCTGCTGCCTGAGCTGTTGCTCGAAGATGCGCGCCTGGTGGTTGCCGCGATAGAGGATGGCGTAATCGAGGAATTTGGTGCGGTGCTCGAACTTGTGCGCAAGCAGCTTCATGACCACAGATTCCGCCTCGTGCTCTTCATCCTTGGCGGCGCTGACCTGGATCAGGTCGCCGGTGCCCAGCTCGCTCCAGAGCTTTTTCTCGAACAACTTGGGATTGTTGGCGATCACTTGGTTGGCAGCGCGCAGGATACGCACGGTGGAGCGGTAGTTCTGCTCCAGCTTGATGACCTTGAGCCTGCTGAAATCCTCGGTGAGCTGGCGCAGGTTCTCCACATCCGCGCCACGCCAGCCATAGATAGCCTGGTCGTCGTCGCCCACCGCGGTGAAGCGGCCTTCCACGCCGGTGAGCATTTTCACCAGCTTGTACTGGCAGGCGTTGGTGTCCTGGTACTCGTCGATCAGCAGGTATTTGAGCTTGAGCTGCCAGCGGCGCAGGGCCTCGGGATGCTGCTCGAACAGTTCCACCGGTAGCTTGATGAGATCGTCGAAATCCACCGCCTGGTAGGCTTTCAAGGTCTGCTGGTAGATCTGGTATACCTTGGCGGCGGCATGGGCGATTTCTTCATCTGCAGTTGCAGCAGCCTGGTCAGGATTGACGAAGGCATTTTTCCAGCTCGAAATCTGCCATTGCGTTTTCCGCAGCAATTGCTTGTCTGTAGTTGCCAAAATGTCAGACAGAATCTTGAAGCTGTCCGATGAATCCAGGATGGAAAACTGTGGTTTATAACCCAGCAGCTCCGCTTCCTGCCGCAGCATCTGCAAGCCCAGCGAGTGGAAGGTAGCGATGGTCAGCCCCTTGGCCTGGCTGCCCTGCAGCAATTGCCCAACCCGCTCCTGCATCTCGCGCGCGGCCTTGTTGGTGAAAGTGATCGCGGCAATCTCCTTGGGCAAATAGCCGCATTGCTCAATCAGGTAGGCAATCTTCTGCGTGATGACGCGGGTCTTGCCGCTACCGGCGCCCGCCAGCACCAGCAAGGGGCCATCGAGATATTTCACAGCTTCGCGCTGTTGGGGATTCATGGAGTTCAGCATGTTGGTTTGCCTGCGGCAGGCTGGTGGGTCAAACAGAAAAGCGGCTACGGGTAGGTAGCGACATCGTGGCGGATTTTATCTTGAGTGGAGGTTTGAGGCTAGCAGAGAAGGGATATAAAAAAGCCCCGCCAGATTCTGGCAGGGCCGATGGATATGTTATTGCATTGATTCAGGAGAGAAGATGATCAGCTTTGCGGCGGCGTACCATGAAGCCAATCAAGCCTGCGCCGACTGCCAGCATGGCATAGGATTCAGGTTCTGGAACGGCAGTCACGCTGTAAAGGGTGTAATCCGATTTGTCGGCGTGGGAGGTAAAGACAATGGATTTAACCGCAGTAGCGCCAAACGGATTGTCTATGCTCCAGACGCCGCCCAGGCCTTCTTCAGCGGGGCTGAGATTGCTTACGCTGCCCAAGCCGGACCACAATGCGGCAGTGGAACCTATGGCCTGCAATTCGAATTGTGCGGTGGTATTGTTGAAGTAGGTGACTGAAATGGTGGCGATTTCCTTGTTGTCGCCATATTCGGGACCGTCGAATAACAGGCCCAAGGTCAGGTTGCTGATCACGCGGGCATCGGTGAAGTCAGCAAAAATCCATTCATTCCTGTCGATTTCGCCTACAGTGACATCACCGCTTGCCGCCGGGGAAACGCCGACTCCTTGATATCCATCTTGTCCGGCCTTGTAGCTGAAAATACCGTTATCAAGCTGGTTCTGATTGCTGCCTGTCTTGGCGGAAAATGTCACGTTGGTGCCATTGATGGCAGTGGTATGGCTGGAGCCATTGCCAAAATCCTTGCCATAGACAGTATCCGCTGCAGCAGCGTGCAGGGATGCCGCCATCAGGATGCTGCTTGCGGTAACTGCCAGTAATCTTGAAGTGCCCATGTTTATCTCCTCGTCGCAAATGACTTGAGTGCATCAATGTGGTTAACAACAAGGCCATGGTAGTCCTGGCGAGAGAAGGGACTCAATAGTCCATTATGGCTGATACGTTTGGACTAATCATCTCATGTTTTTTGTAAGATTTTATTGATAGTGTATTGATTAATATAATGAAATATTATTAATGGAAAATTCCGATGAGGGAGTATTTTTGTAGGGATTGTTAGCAAAGATGTAAATGGGATGCAAAAAAGCCCCGCCAATGACCTATGGCAGGGCTGTGTAAAACGTTTTGGCGTTATGCCCGTTTCTGCTGCCTGCGAGTCGACCAGCCAACCAGGCCGAGCCCCAGCGCGAGCATGGCATAAGTGCTTGGCTCAGGCACTGGTGTGAGGATGAAACCGAACGTATTGCCGCTGCCAGTCATTGATCCCCAGCCTACGATCTGGCCCGAGGTATTGATATCGCGCGCTTCTCTCAGCGTCCAGCCCAGCGCCGGGTCGATCAGGTCGTTGAGGTTGAAGATGTTGCCATCCTGCCAGAGGGTCGCGAAGCCGTTGGATTCACCCACGATCTGCCCAATGTTGTTGATGCCGAAGGCATAGCTGCTGCCAGCGCCGGTCAGGGTGCCAAGGTCGATGATGTTGCCGTTTTCCCAGAGCGTGGCGTGCGTGGCATTGTTGCCGGAAAGGTTGGAAGTGCCAACAATCTGGCCCAGGTCGTTGATATCGCGTGCTTGACCGTGGATGCCTCCCAGCGTGCCAAGATTGATGATGTTGCCGTTGCTCCACAAGGTGGGAATGCTGTTCCCAGCGGTTTGATAGGAATAGCCTGCGATGTCGCCGTTGTTGTTGATGGCGAACGCCTGGCTGTTCTGGCTCAGCGAGCCCAGCTCGGTCAGGGTGCCGTTTTCCCATAATGTTGCGCGGGTACGCTGGAAGCTGCCTACTTGCACGCTCTGCGAATAGCCGACAACTTGCCCCTGGTTGTTGATATCGTAGGCGATGCTGGTGCCGCCCAGCGTGCCAAGCGCAGTGGTAGTGCCTGCATCCCACAGCGCGGCGTTGAAGCTGGAAGTTGCCGAGCCACGGCCCACGATCTGTCCGGAATTGTTAATGCCATAGGCACTGCTGCTGTTGCCGTCAATCAGGGTGCCGACGCCGGTTTCCCATGAAAATGCACGGGAGAAACCACCCGCTGTTATTGAGCCGGCTACCTGACCCTGATTGTTGATGGCGTAAGGTTGAACGGCAGTTGCGGGAATGTCTATCAGCGTGACGGTATATTGAAACGCAAATGCCGGTGTGGCGGCAAAGAGCGCGGCAGCCAGCAGGCCTCGGACGAGGTTTCTGTTTTCCATATCAAAGCTCCCCAATAAAGGTTGGTATTGAGTATTGTTGAGTGACAAGCCGTGTTGTCAGCCGTGCGCAGTCAACTGGCGCCGGCAAGGAAAAAACTGCGCCTTACATTCCTGGTGGCCTGATAACGCGATTGATTATCATCTAATCATTTGAAAAATAATAGTGATTGTTGCAAGGTTTGACAATAGTCTATTAGGACTAATGGGGTGGCGGGTATCTTTTAGAATTCTCTTACGCCACCAGGCTCCAGGCCGCGTTTGGGGCGATCGGGGCGTGCTGTCATATCGAGTGCGGGGGTGAGCTCCCGTGACGTCCTGCGGCATTTCTGCATTTTTGACAAGGCCCAAGAGCGGGCTACAGATCGGGATGACGGAGAAAAGCAACCTCAACCGATGAACGGAGAGGGAGTGCCAGAAAGTTTAGGCGCGTCACCGCCTTGGGTCATCGGTAGGCTCATCCGGCTCCTGAGCATTGTCCAGTTGCGCTGCGGCTGCCTGCGCCACCATTTCCGCGCGTGAATCCGGTGTTTCCAGGCTGATGCGTCCCAGCGCGCCGGAACGGTAATCCACCAGCAGCGCCATGGCGGTTTTTTCCATATCCAGCTCGCCGCCCTTGAGCAGATAGCCACGGCGCTTGCCTACAGTTTGCAGCAGGTCAATGGCGTCCATATTGCCCACATCAGTCTTGTAGCGAGCCTGCAGTAGATCCGGGTAGCGTTGCAGCAGGATGCCTGCGAGAAATTCTGCCACTTCTTCATCAATCACTGCATTGCGACCAATGGCATGGCTGGCGGCGAGCATGTAGCCATCCGAATCGTATTGGATTTTCGGCCACATCATGCCGGGCGTATCGGTAATACTGAGTTGGGGGCTGAGCTCGAAGCGTTGCTGACTCTTGGTCACGGCGGGCTCATCTCCCACCTTGGCGATACGGCGGTTGAGCAGGGCATTCATGAGGGTAGATTTGCCGACGTTGGGGATGCCCATGATCATCATGCGCAAAGGCTTGAGATTGGTGCCACGGTGTGGTGCGAGTGCGCGGCAAAGCCCGGGAACCTTCTTCGCGTCGCCCGGCTTCTTGCACGAAAGCGCTACCGCCTTGACGCCATCTTGACGGTTAAAGTGGTTGAGCCAGGCCTGCGTCACGATAGGATCGGCAAGATCGGCCTTGTTGAGGATTTTCAAGCTGGGGCGCTGACGGTACAGGCGCAATTCCTCGATCATGGGGTTATGGCTGGCTTCTGGTACGCGCGCATCCAGGACTTCGATCACCATATCGGTGAATTCCATCGTTTCTTCCGCTTTTTTGCGGGCGGAGGTCATATGCCCCGGGAACCATTGAATTGCCATAATCTTTAAGCTGCTTTGCCTGGAATCAGTGTGGATGGAAGATTTTTTCTCCCGGCAAAATCTCCGCGAAAAAAGTGTCATTTTAACATTCTGCTTGGTATTTCTGTCTGATTTTGCACCTTTGTTGCACGAATGATGACAGTCATGGTGCTGGAAATGGTTCTAAAGGACTAGATAGCCACCATAAAACTAACACAAGCGCTTTCTAGTATGCCCCCGGATTGTTTTACTCTCAACCACAAGGGGAATCATGATGAAGTTCCATACACATGGCATGGCGCTGGCTTTGGCTAGCTCTTTGCTGGTTTCTGTTCCTGCGTTTGCGCAGGAAGTGATCGTCAACGGCGGGTTCGAGGCGGATGGCACCGAAAGCTACAGCCCACAGGGCTGGCAAGTGGCTGAACAAGGCATAATGGGTTCTGTGTTGGCCACTGACGCTACCGAATCCTATGCCAGCGGCTACAAGACCATAGGCGCTGCCAGCGGCCAGTTCTACGGCTTCCTGGATTCTTCCTATCCTAGCAGCCAGGCGCTGTACCAGAATTTTTCCATCGGTGCTGTTACATCTGCCGTACTGTCCTTTCAGATGTTCGTGAATGACCAGAGCGACAACGGCATTGTCTATATCAACCAGGCAGGCCTGGATGCCACTAGCGGCGACAGCTATCAGCCTAACCAGCATGTGCGTGTCGATATCCTGCGCTTCGATGCCGATCCATTCTCTGTTCACGCGAATGACATCATTGGTACCTATTATCTCGGTGGCGCCAATGGCCGCCGCTTCGATGGCAATGACAATGTGAACCGCTATGTCGATTACAGCTTTGACGTAACCGACCTGTTGGCTGCCGGCGGTGAATACACCTTGCGCTTTGCCTCCGTGAGCAACCAGGGTGCCCTGCAAGTAGGCCTGGACAACATCAGCCTGAATGTCACGCCAGTGCCTGAAGCAGATACCTACGCCATGCTGCTGGCTGGCCTGGGTGTGCTTGGCCTGGCCTTGCGCCGCCGTAAAACTGTTTAATTCCGGGAGTGTATGAGATGAAAAAAGTAACAATGAAGATGTCTGCCCTGGCCGTGATGCTGGCCCTGGCTGGACAAGCGCTGGCAGAAGACGCCAATACCTGGTATCAGGATGGCCAGAATGCGCTGGAAGCAGCCAAGAAGCTTTACCCCAATAACCGCAAGGCCAAGAACGTGATCCTGTTCGTGGGCGACGGCATGGGCGTGTCCACCGTGACGGCGGCACGTATCCTTGAGGGCCAGTTGAAGGGACTGGATGGCGAGCGCAACAAGCTGGCATTCGAAAAATTGCCTTATCTGTCGCTGTCCAAGACTTACTCTGCCAACCAGCAGACATCTGACTCCGCGCCGACCATGACTGCCATGGTGACTGGTGTAAAAACCAATGACGGCGTGATCTCCGTTGATCAGCGCATCAAGAACGGCGACAAGGACAACAGCCAGGTGCAGGCCGCCAAGCTGGCCACCATCCTGGAACTGGCTGAGAAAGATGGCCGTTCCACTGGCGTGGTTTCCACCGCCCGCATCACACACGCCACCCCTGCGGCGACTTATGCTCACACCTCCACCCGCGATTGGGAGTCTGACAACAATATCCCTGCCGATGCTAATGTGAAGGATATCGCTTCCCAATTGATCGACAATTTCGGCCCCGGCGCGATTGGCGACGGTATTGAAGTGGTATTGGGCGGCGGCCGCAGCCGTTTTCTGCCCAACACCGTGGATGATCCTGAAAACGCTGGCCGCAAGGGCGACCGCCGCGATGGCCGTAACCTGACGCAGGAATATGTGAGCAAGTTTGGCGGCAAGTTTGTCTGGAACCAGGCGCAATTCGACGCCATCAATCCAGCCAACACTAACCGCCTGCTGGGCCTGTTCGAGCGCTCCCACATGCAATATGAACATGACCGTCCGAACGACCCGGGCAAGGAACCATCCTTGGCGCAGATGACCGACAAGGCCATCGATATCCTCAAGAAAAATCCTAAGGGGTTCTTCCTTATGGTGGAAGCGGGTCGTATCGACCACGGTCATCATGCCAACAACGCCTATCGTGCCTTGACTGACACCATTGCCTTGTCCGACGCGGTAAAGAAGGCGCTGGAAAAGGTTGATCTCAGCGATACTCTGGTGATCGTGACTGCCGACCACAGCCACACCATGACCATTGGCGGCTACCCAGAGCGTGGCAACCCGATCCTGGGCAAGGTGATGGTGGACGACAAACTGGTGCTTGCGACCGACGGCAATCCCTACACCACGATTTCCTACGCCAACGGTAAGGGTTACTACCCGCATGTATCCGGTGAAGATGTCTATAACTTCCCGGCACGCAGCGGTCGTATCGAAGATATGACCAATGTGGACACTTCCGATCCTGACTTCCACCAGGAAGTGACAGTACCGTTGGATTCGGAAACCCATGCTGCCGAGGAAGTAGAAATCTTCGCAGGCGGTCCCAAGGCGCACCTGTTCCAGGGTATTCAGGAACAGCACTACATCTTCCACGTAATGAAGGATGCCTTTGGTTTCTAATGCAATACCTTCTGCGGAAGTTTGATTGATGAAGGATGGGGTGGCGCAGGCCATCCCATCCATTTTGTTTTTGATTGATGAGAGTGCTGGAAATGCAAAACGAGATGAAATACGCCGCTATGCTGTTATCGGCCTTGCTGCCCGGATTGGCAGTGGCCGATCTCTTGCCTGCGTTGGATGCGCGCTTTGAGACTTCACAATGCGAGGTGCCATGCAAACATTCCATCAAGCGCGAATGGCTGATGCTGCGCACGGCGAACCAGGTTGAACTGCGTGACATGAATGCCAGCCACAGCGATTTATGGCAATGGCAGGATAGTACTGGCCTGGACTATGTGTATCTAATGCACGGTGAGAAGCGCGCGATTGATTACACTTCCATTGATCTGCGATTACTTGGCATCGGGGTGGGCGAGCAGAAATGGCAAGCGTTGACGCAACTGGTGACGACAAGCGAACTTGCCAGCATGCAGAGTAAACCAGGCCAGATATATGAAGGAATGCCGACAGAGATTTACCAAGGCAAGTTGAAGGGCGTGGAAACCGAGGTTATCTGGGTGCCGGCGTTGCAAATTCCCTTGCAAGTGGATTATCGCTATCCAAAACATCATGTGACCGTGAAACTGGTGGAGCGGTATCAAGGTAGCCTACCTATGGAAAAGACTACCAACCAGATATTGCAGGTGTACCAGCATGTGGATTTTATCGATATCGGTGACATGGAGCATGACAAACAGGCTGTGACATGGTTATCGCAGGCCAAAGGAGCACCAGGGGTGCATATGCACGGGCATGCTCACGCTGTAGATTGAAAGGACCACCCGGCATCCCGATAAATGCATTGCTGCAGGCCCAGTTTGTTTTGACATTTTCTCGCGCTTTAGGGAAAGTATGGTTTGGGCTGCCCAAGAATCCAGCTTTTGCCTTATCCTGGAGCTATGATGAAACGATATCGTGTAATTGCTGCCGAATTCGAGACTCGGGTATTGACGTTGGAGCCGCCGGAAAGCCATCTGCCTGCCCCGGAAAGATTCATGCAACAGCAACATTATGAGCGCACGATGTTTTTGCTGAGGTCTGAATATGGCGAGTTTGGTTTTGAGGCCAAGCTCGACAACTTGCGGTTATTGCGGCCCAGGCCGGTGTCGGTGGTAGATTTCCATAATCAATGTCTGGACCAATGCCGCAAGGCTTTTGTCTGCGGCCAGTATTATCCTGCCCTGACCTCGGCATTTTCCCTGGCCGAGCGCATGCTGGTGCATCTCGTCAACGGCTTACGGCCACGTTATTGCGACAAATCAAGCAGGCGTGCCCTATTTGCATGGGAGCAAAAGCAGAACCCCTATATGGCGCTGGAGCTACTGCTGGCATGGCAGGCGATCCGGTCAGAGGTCGCAGACAGGTGGCTGGAGCTGCAAGTGGGGCTGAAGAACCGGTTGTATGTGAATAATGAAGACCTGCTCTACAAACGTGAGCTGGCATTTGAAGTCCTGACCCAGGTAGAGGATATCATCAGCCAGCAGTTTTCTGGCGCGGGCAATCTGCCCTGGCTGTTTGCTGTGAATGACGAATATTACATCCGCAAGGAATTTGAGCAGCATCCGTTCATTCAGCTGGTTTACCTGCCGACCAGTGAGTATCTTGGGCATCGGCACCAGATCAAGCGCGTGTTTCCCTGGGAATTTACCGATATCGAAGATGAGATTGACCATGGCATCAGCGACGAGGAATTTGCCAAATTGCGCATGGAATTCTGCCGTGAGACCTTGGACAAGCCACATGTCTCCGCCACTGCTTGATGATGCGGGATGCTAAAATGGCAGGATGACACTCATCCCCGAAATCAAGCCGCAGCAATCCATCGAACTGCTTAAGGAACTGCACATCCTCACGCGCGAGGGTAAGCTCAACCAGGATACTCGCCGCAAGCTCAAACAGGTTTACCATCTTTATCACTTCATTGAGCCATTGCTGCTTGAGGTGATGGAAAATAATCCCGACCCCATGCTGGTCGATCACGGTGCAGGCAAATCCTATCTGGGGTTCATTCTCTACGACTTATTCATGAAACAGCAGCATGCCGGGCGTATTGCTGGCATAGAAACCCGTGGAGAGCTGGTGGAAAAGTCGCAGGAACTCGCCAACAGGCTGGGTTTTCAGCGCATGCAATTCCTGCACCTGAGCGTGGAAGAAGCCGTGACATCGCCTGCGTTGCCAGAACAGGTGGATATCGTCACCGCTTTGCATGCCTGCAACACCGCTACAGACGACGCTATTCGTTTCGGACTGGAGAAAAAGGCCCGGTTCATGGTGCTGGTGCCATGCTGCCAGGCCGAGGTGGCAGAAGTTTTGCGCCGTCATAAAAATGAATCATTCGGCAAGACGCCGCTATCTGAAATCTGGCGCCACCCCATCCATACCAGGGAATTTGGTAGCCAGCTCACCAACGTATTGCGCTGCCTGCAGTTGGAAGCGCACGGCTACCAAGTCACGGTGACGGAGCTGGTGGGTTGGGAACATTCCATGAAAAACGAGCTGATTATTGCTCGCTACAAAAACAGCCCGCGGCGCAACGCCCAGGCCAGGCTGGAGCAAATTCTCGAGCAGCTCAACTTGCAGGATTTACGGCATAGGTTTGCATGAGTCATTTCCGCGGTATCTGCTCTGCCGGAACACCTTTCAGGCTACCGAATGTCAGCGCGTATTGGCGGGTGATTTCTGCGCCGAAAAAGAAAATCTGCGCGGAGTAATAAACCCAAAGCAACAGGGCGATAAGAGAGCCTGCAGCGCCGAAGCTGGAGGCGACAGCGCTGTTGCCGAGGTAGATACCGATCAGCGTTTTACCTAAGCTGAACAGAATGGCGGTGAAGGCCGCGCCTATCCAGACATCGGACCAGGGCAGTTTGACATCCGGCAGCATCTTGAAGATGACGGCGAACATCGAGGTGATCACGCCAAAGCTCACCAGCGCCGAGATATGCTTGAACACCCCGACTGCCGTGAGATAGCGCCCGACAAACTCCGCGAAGAACTGCTCGATCATCGCCAGCCCGGCATTGACCAGCAAGGAAGTCAGCAGCAGGAACGCAAGCGAGAGGATGATGCTGAAGGAAAGTAGGCGGGTCTTGATGAGGTTGCCAATCGCCTGTTTGCTGCCTTGAGCCTTGATTTTGGAGGTTTCCCAGATTTCATCCAAACTGGCTTTCAGCTCGGCAAAAACAGTAGTGGCGCCGATAAAGAGCAGGGTAGTGGCAATGAGTGTGGCAATGATGCCGGATTTCGAGTTGTTGGAGTGCGCCAGCATGTTCTGGATCACATAGGCGCCGCTTTCGCCGACCAGGTCGGAAATCTGCGCCACGATTTCACCCTGGGCTGCTTTTTCGCCGAGAAAATAGCCGGCGATGGCAATCACCAGCACCAGGATAGGCGTGAGCGAGAACATGGTGTAAAAAGCCAGTGCAGCCCCCTTGCTGGTGGCGCGGTGCGAGAACCACGACAGCACCGACTGGATCAATAACTGGCGCAGACATTTGATCCGGTATAGAGATTGTTGGCTGAGGCCGTGTAATAGCTTGGCAATCAAAGGCGCTCTCCTATGAGTGGGTTAGTGCGTGTGCCCCATATCGTGGCCACTGATGGCACGGCCATTGAGTGTCACAGGCACGCTTTCCTGCTTGGATTGCTTGTCTTCAAACACCAGGGTCAAGGGAATCGCGTCGCCGACCTTGACCCGGCTTTTGATCCCGATCAGCATCAGGTGCAAGCCGCCGGGTTTCAGTTCGACTGGGGTGTTCGCCTTGAGCTCCAATTGTTTGAGCGCTCGCATTTTCATCATGCCGTCTTCCATACGCATTTCGTGGAATTCAACCTTGTCGGCAAAGTCTGAATGGCCCGCCACCAGTGTCACATCCTTGTCCGACATGATGCGTGCATAACCTGCGGCTACTTTTTGGCCAGGTGCGGTGGTGCGCGCCCAGGGTTCCACGATCGTAATTTCAGCATGTGCTTGCAGGCTGCAAAGCAGCAACAGGCTCAACCAGATATTTTTCATGTATGTTCTCCTGTTATTGAGAGGATGTGGCGTTGCTCATGGCGGGCAAGGTGTAGATTACCGGTCCCAGAGTGAGGGGTTGGGAGATCAATTGAGGCGGGATTGTCATGCACGCAATGCATGGTGTCAGGGATGTGCTACCCTCACTCTCCGCAACAGTGCAGAATTCGCCGATGAAATCCGCGCCATCAGCAGCGCCGTCCATCGTAGCGGTTTGCAGCAATAACCAGCAGCCGAACCCTAGCAACAGGAAAAATCCGCTCAAACACCCGACCAGTTTTAATTGTTCAAATTGCATCGCGCTATCTTAACATGTTCGCAATAGCTAAACTGCGGGTGCCATCTTGCCACCCTGGTTGGCCTGAAAACGGCTCAAAAACCTTCCAGCACTATTTTGCCGATAGTGTGGCCGGCTTCCAGTTGCACATGCGCCTGCCGGACATTAGCGGCATTGATGGGCTGGAGCGTCTGGTTAACCGTGGTTCTCAGCACGCCTTGATCAACCAGCTTAGCTACTTCGTTCAATAAATAATGCTGTTGGATCATGTCATCGGTCTTATACATGGAGCGAGTGAACATCATCTCCCAGCAAAAGCGCGCGCTCTTGTTCTTGAGCGGAGCAATATCCAGCGGCTTGGTGGTTTCCACAATGCTGCAAATAGCGCCCTGCGGCGCGACCAATTGCATGGCGGCAGCGGCATGCTGTTCGGTATCATTAAGAATGAGGACATAGTTCACGAACTCATGCCCTAATGCCTGCACCTGGCTTACCAGATTCTGGTGATGGTTCACCACCTCATGCGCGCCAAATTCACGGCACCATGCCGTTGATTCAGGTCGCGATGCCGTGGCGATCACATGCAGCCCTGCCACTTTGGCCGCCAATTGGATGGCAATCGAACCCACGCCGCCCGCGCCGCCGATGATCAGGATAGTCTGGCGGTATTCCGGCTGTGGCGGCATTTTCACCATCATCCGGTCAAACAGGCATTCCCACGCGGTAATGGCAGTCAAGGGCAAGGCGGCGGCACCGCCTGGCGTCAGGGATTTCGGCTTATGGCCCACAATGCGCTCATCCACCACCTGGAATTCGCTGTTGCAGCCCTGGCGGGTCAGGTCGCCCGCGTAATACACCGCATCCCCTACCTGGAACAGCGACACCTCGCTACCCACTCCCACTACCGTTCCTGCAGCATCCCAGCCCAATATGCGCGGCTCTGGCTCGATCTTGTCCTTCGGCGCGCGTACTTTCGTATCCACAGGATTCACGGCAATCGCCTCCACCCTCACCAGCAAATCGCGCGGCCCCGGCGTGGGCGTAGGCAGCTTCATATCTATCAAGGATTCAGGATGGTAAGTCGGCAAATAGCGGGTCAGGGCAACAGCTTTCACGGGCAATCCTCAAACATCAATGGGGAGGGCTATTCTAGCAATGCGGGACGGGATGGAAAATATGCTTGCGTGAGGACATGCTTGATTACGCTAGGGAGCGACTCGCCCGCTATGGTTGGTCAAAAATCCAAACCATCATGCGCCTTGATAACAACAATTTCTGTCATGCCAGGCTCCACCCGGCATCTGGTTCATGTAAGAGTGCTGTAGTGAATCACCACTAATTTTACATCTTTCTTTTATTGCCATTATTACGATTTAAAGATGTCTAGTAAATTAGTGGCGATTCAACCGAGCGTATCGCCCACAAAATCTATCGGACAAGACATCAGGCCAAAGCCGAGGTATTTGACTACATCGAGCGTTTTTACAACCCAAAATGCCGTCAGTCGACGCTGGGATAGTCAGCCTCATCAACTTTGAAAAACAGGCAGGATTGGCTTAGGATGGTGTCCACAAAACCGGCAGTAGCTCAGTAACTGAAAGCCATGTTTAGAAGGGGGGCTTCTAATCGGTTTGCACCAAAACTAGGCGTGGCGTGGCAAGGGCATGATAAAGCTAAGCTTGGGCATAATCTGGTAAAATTCTACTTTTGCCATCACTTTGAATTTCTTCATGTCCAGTCAAATGATCAGTCTTCGTGGCAGTGCCGCTTTATCCCCATTCCGTATTGAGAAAATCCAGTCTGCGTTGCAGTTGGATGCGTCGCGCATCACGCATTTGTATGCCGAGTTCTGGCACTTTGCTTGGTCTGATCAATCACTGAGCGCCGCGCAGCAGGAAACGCTCAAGCAGATTCTGACCTATGGCCCGCGCATGCGTGAGGAGGCTCCGGCTGGCGAGCTGTTCCTGGTGATTCCGCGTCCGGGCACGATTTCGCCCTGGGCTTCGCGCGCGACGGACATTGCGCGGCATTGCGGCATCGAGTCCATTCAGCGCCTGGAGCGCGGGGTGGCTTATTACGCGGCGACTGCGGATGGCAGCCCGCTGACTGATGCGGAGAAGGCGGTGTTGCGCCCCTTGATCCACGACCGCATGACCGAGGCGGTGTTCGCCAGCTTGGATGATGCGCAGAAGCTATATCACACTGCCGAGCCTGCGCCGCTGTCCACGGTGGATATCCTCTCCGACGGCAAGGCGGCGCTTGAGGCGGCGAATGCGGAGATGGGCCTGGCGCTTTCCCCTGATGAGGTGGATTACCTGGTGGAGAATTTCCAGCGCATGGGCCGCAACCCGACCGATGTCGAGCTGATGATGTTCGCGCAGGCCAATTCCGAGCACTGTAGGCACAAGATTTTTAATGCAGATTGGGTAATTGACGGCGTGGAGCAGGCGCAATCGCTGTTCGGCATGATCCGCAACACGCATAAGCTCAACCCCGGCAAGACCGTGGTGGCTTATGCCGACAACGCCTCCATCGTCGAGGGCGGCAAGACCAAGCGATTCTATCCGCAGGCGGACGGCCAATACGGTTTTGTGGAGGAGGACATGCATTTCCTCATGAAGGTGGAAACGCATAACCATCCGACCGCGATCTCGCCGTTCGCGGGTGCTGCGACCGGCGCGGGCGGCGAAATCCGCGACGAGGGCGCGACCGGTTCCGGCTCCAAGCCCAAGGCTGGGCTGACCGGTTTTTCGGTGTCCAACCTGCATATTCCCGGCTTCAAGCAGCCGTGGGAGCAGAACAACGGCAAGCCCGGCCGCATCGCTTCTGCGTTGCAGATCATGGTGGATGGCCCGCTGGGCGGGGCGGCGTATAACAACGAATTCGGCCGCCCGAACATCGCCGGTTATTTCCGCACGCTGGAACTCGAGGCGGCAGGGGAAATCCGCGGCTATCACAAGCCCATCATGCTCGCGGGCGGCGTGGGCAATATCTCGGCCAAGCATTCCAAGAAAAACCCGATTCCTCCGGGGGCGGCGCTGATCCAGCTCGGTGGCCCGGCGATGTTGATTGGCCTGGGCGGCGGCGCGGCATCGAGCATGGATACCGGCGCAAATACCGAGAACCTGGATTTCGACTCCGTGCAGCGCGGCAACCCCGAGCTGGAACGCCGCGCACAAGAGGTGATCGACCGTTGCTGGCAGTTGGGCGACAAGAACCCGATCCTGAGCATTCACGACGTGGGCGCGGGCGGCATTTCCAATGCCTTCCCTGAATTGGTGAACGACGCGGGCGTGGGGGCGAGGTTCCAGTTGCGTGATGTGCACAATGAAGAGCCAGGTATGTCGCCGCGTGAGATTTGGAGCAACGAGGCGCAGGAGCGCTACGTGATGGCGGTGCGCAAAGAAGATTTGCCGCTGTTCGCGGAAATCTGTGAGCGCGAGCGTTGCCCCTTCGCCGTCGTCGGCGAGGCGACCGAGGAAAAGCACTTGACCGTGTCTGACAGCCATTTCGGCAACAATCCGGTGGATATGGATTTGTCCGTGCTGCTGGGCAAACCGCCGAAGATGACGCGCGACGTGGCGCATGTGGCACGTGAGCTGTCCGCTTTCGACCATTCCCGCATCGACTTGAAGGAAGCCGCGCATCGCGTGCTGCGTCTGCCCGGCGTGGCGGACAAGACTTTCCTCATCACCATCGGCGACCGCACCGTGACTGGCATGATTGCGCGCGACCAGATGGTCGGCCCGTGGCAGGTGCCGGTGGCGGACGTGGCGGTGACGCTGGATGGCTTCGAGACCTATCGCGGTGAATCCTTTGCGATCGGCGAAAAAGCGCCACTGGCACTGATCGATGCGCCTGCTTCAGGCCGCATGGCGATTGGCGAGGCGATCACCAATATCGCCGCCAGTCTGATCGATGATATTGCAGAGCTCAAGCTTTCCGCTAACTGGATGGCGCCTGCGGGGCATCCGGGCGAGGACGCCGCCTTGTTTGATACCGTCAAGGCCGTGGGCATGGAACTCTGTCCGCAATTGGGCATCAGCATCCCGGTCGGTAAGGATTCCATGTCCATGAAAACGGTATGGGAGGAGCGTGGCGAGAAAAAGGCGGTGACTGCGCCTATCTCGCTGGTGGTGACGGCATTTGCTCCTACGCCCGATGCTCGCAAGACCCTGACACCGCAATTGCGTACCGATCTGGGCGAGACCCGTTTGATTTTGATCGACCTGGGCGCAGGCAAAAACCGCATGGGCGGTTCTGCACTGGCGCAGGTATATGGCAGCGTAGGCAATGCGGCGCCTGATCTGGATGACGCCGACAGCCTCAAGCATTTGTTCAACGCAGTGCAGAAACTGAACCGTGAAGGCCGTGTGCTGGCCTATCATGACCGCTCCGACGGCGGCCTGTTCGCCACTTTGGTGGAGATGGCGTTTGCGGGGCGTTGTGGCCTTGAAATCGATATCACGGAGTTGGGTGCGGATGCAGTGGCAGCGTTGTACAACGAGGAATTGGGCGCAGTGCTGCAAGTGCGTGCTGCTGATACCTATACCATTGTGGATGAGCTGCAACAGACCTTGCCGGGCAAGGTGCATGTAATCGCCGCGCTTGAAAGTCATGGGGAAATTCATATCCACCGCGCAGGCAAGCTGGTGTTTGCCGAGAGCCGCGTCAGCTTGCGCCGGGCATGGTCCGAGACGACCTACCAGATGCAGAAACTGCGCGACAATCCGCAATGCGCGCAGCAGGAATACGACCGCTTGCTGGATCAGACTGATCCTGGCCTGCATGCCAAGCTCAGCTTTGATCTCGGTGAAAATATCGCCGCGCCTTATATCGCAACTGGTGCGCGGCCCAGGATGGCGATCCTGCGCGAGCAGGGTGTCAATGGACAGGTGGAAATGGCAGCAGCCTTCGATCGCGCCGGTTTCAGCACCTTTGACGTGCATATGAGCGACATCATCAGCGGGCGTGTCAGCCTCAAGGATTTTGCCGGTTTCGTCGCCTGCGGCGGTTTCTCCTATGGTGACGTGCTGGGCGCGGGCGAAGGTTGGGCCAAGTCCATTTTGTTCAACCCGCGCGCGCGCGATGAGTTTTCCGCGTTCTTCAACCGCGCGGATTCGTTCGCGTTGGGCGTGTGCAACGGCTGCCAGATGATGAGCAACCTGCACAGCGTCATTCCAGGCGCTGAACACTGGCCGCACTTCGTGCGCAACCGTTCCGAGCAGTTCGAGGCGCGCTTTGCCATGGTGGAGGTACTGGAATCGCCATCGCTGTTCTTCAGCGGTATGGCGGGCAGTCGCATGCCGATTGCCGTGGCGCACGGTGAAGGTTATGCCGAATTCGCCGATGTGTCGGCGCAGAAGCAGGCTGAGGCGAGGAACCTGGTGACCATGCGTTTTGTCGATAACACAGGCGCCGCCACCGAGGTGTATCCATTTAACCCGAACGGTTCGCCGCAAGGCATTACCGGCCTGACTACCGCAGATGGCCGTTTCAGTATTATGATGCCCCATCCCGAGCGGGTTTTCCGCACTGTGCAACATTCATGGCACCCTGATGGCTGGGGTGAGGATGGGCCATGGATTCGCATGTTCCGCAATGCCAGGAAATTCATCGGCTAAGACGGTAACAGCGTATATATAGATGTGCGCCGGACTGGGGGCGGATAGCCTCCAGTATTGGCAATAAGCACACTACTAATAATAAAGGGCAGGGACCCTGAATTAAATCACTATTACTATGGAGAAGAAGTAAATGAGCAAAATGTTGAAAGCAGTGCTGATGGCGCTGATGCTGGGGTTGGCTGGGATGTCTGCCATGGCGTATGACTTGGATCCACAGGTGGAATATACCGATGCCATCCAGAAGGGCGACATGAAGGTAATCAAGAAATACTATAACAAGCTATATCTCGTTAACCAGTTATTCTTTGGTTGGTCTGGCTTGCAGATTGCCGCCAATAAAGGCCCGATGAGTTCGGTGAAATTTTTTGTCGAGAATGGCGCGGACGTCAATTACAAACACCCGGTAAACAAAATGACAGCGCTGCACATGGCGGCATTCCAGAACCGCAAGGATGTCGTGACTTACCTCATCGAGCATGGTGCTGATGTCAATGCCAGGCTGCGTGCCGATGTGTCTATCGTTCGTGCCCTTAACGATGAAGGTATGACCGAGATGGCGGCTATGCTGGAGGCTGCTGGCGCCAAGGATGATGGCTGCCAGGAAAAGTGCTTCTAGGACGGACGTTATAGCCCATTGCCGGGCTGGTAATACAAGCACCCTGAGTTGACAGCAATGCCGGATATTTCCGGCATTGCTGTTTTTGTTTCTGGAGTTAGCAGGCAACTATGGGGAACCTGTGGTTTAATTTTCTATTCAAAATAAAATGTTCAAAACAGATTGCATGTCGAGAAGGAGAACGGAGTGGCGAAATCACGGATAGCGGCAGGCCTGGTGGCGCCAGCATTTCTTGCCAGTACATTGCTGGCATGCACTACCGTGGCAGCGGTCAGCAAGACCCCGGATGATGTTGCTAACAATCTTACGCTGCCGCCCGGATTCAAGATCAATGTATTCGCCAGGCTCAACCCGGCCAAGGGGGACTATTTCCGGGGACCGCGTTTCATGACATTTGGCCCGGATGGGCATCTTTATCTTGCCAGCAGCGTGGACGATACCGTATATATGCTGCCGGATCGCAACCATGATGGCATGGCCGATGATGTGGTGCCTGTGGTGGAGGGATTGAACGCGCCCAATAGCCTGGTGTTCTCAGGTAATGTCATGCTGGTGGCGAACCAGGATGGCGTAGTGCGGATAGTGCAGAAACAGGACAGCAAGCAACCGGCAGGCAAGCCGGTGCCGTTGATCAGCAACCTGCCGACTGGCGGGCATACGCTCAAGACAATCAAGTTGGGGCCGGACAATCACCTGTATCTTAATGTAGGCTCCAGTTGCAATGTCTGTGTGGAAAAAGACCCGTTGCGGGCGACCATCCTGCGTTATACCCTGGATGGCAAGCCTGCGGGCGCCAAGGAGTATGGCTCTGGCAGCGCAATCTGGGCGATGGGTCTGCGCAATTCGCAGGGGATGGCGTGGCAGCCGAAAACCGGCGCTTTGTATGCGACCAACAACGGTGCGGACATGCGCTCCGATGTTAAGGATGGTGCCGCCAATGATGAACTGCCGCCCGAGCATATCAATAAGATCGAACCGGGCAAGCATTATGGTTGGCCCCATTGCTGGGGCAGCCGGGTGACAGATCCCAACTTTCCCGGGAAACCAGGAGCTTGCAGCAATATGCAACCGCCAGCCATCACCTTGCGAGCGCACTCCACGCCGCTAGGTATTGCTTTTCTTGATAAAACGAATTTTCCCAGTGAATACAAGCAGGATGCGATCGTAGCCTTGCATGGTTCATGGAATCGCGTGCAGCCTTATGGCTACAAGCTGGTGCGTATCCGATTCCGGGATAATCAGCCGGTGGCGGTGGAGGATTTCGTGACGGGCTGGCAGGCCGGGAGCAGTGCCTGGGGGCGTCCGGTTGATGTAGTTACCGGACCGGACGGCGCGCTGTATGTCTCGGATGACCGCGCGGGATTGGTGTATCGTATTACCTATAACAAGAAGTAACCATGAGGATAATGTAATGAAAAAGTATGTTCCGGCGTTGGCTGCGCTGTTGTTGGCGAGCAATTTTGGATTGGCGGCCAGGGTTGCCCATGCGGAAGCGCAACTGCCGACCAGCAAGGTAGCGGTATATATCAGCCCGTATGAATACACCAACCAGATCAAGCTCTGGCACTTCATGACGGATTACTGGTTTGCCCAAGGGCCGCTGATCGAGCCGGTGGTCACAAAAACATTGAGCGCGAAACTCGGTGAAACCGTGATGTGCGAGGCGGGGGTGACGGCGAATGTATTGCTCTGGGTGAAACCCAAGATGTTCTACAACCCGCATATGCGTAATTTCTACGGCACCATCAATGCCGTTGTCTATACTGGTAGCGGCAGGGCAATTGCCAGCTACACCGGCGAATCACGTTATAGCGGCGACCTTGATATTCTGCCCGCCAACAGCGTGCAGGTTGCCTATGACTTGGCGATCCAACAGGTGGCGGACAAAATTCAGGCCGACCCGGTAATCAAAAAACTCATTGATGAAGGGCTCTCCAATAAAGAGACCTATACCCCCTGCGCCATGATCGCGGTGCTGCCGGGTTTGAAGACGGATAGGTAATGCTTGGATTGATCATATTAAGTTATAAGGGATAAAAATGCGGAAGATATGGATCAGTAGCTTATATGCCATCCTGCTGTCGGCGGCAGGGTTGGCGCAGGCGCACGAAGTGAAAGTGCTCAAGGGATTGAAAAATCCTGAATCGGTGGTGGTGGACAAGGCAGGGCGGATATATATTTCGGAGATCGGCGAATTTAACCATGACGGCGACGGCAAAATCACTGTGGTCGGTACCGATGGCAAAGCCAAAGTATTCGCCCAGGGTATGAACGATCCCAAGGGCCTGGCGTTCGTTGGGGATGATTTATATGTTACGGACCGGGACCGTATCCTCAAGGTAGGCAAGGACGGCAAGTGGACGGTGCTGGTGGATAAAGCCGCGTTTCCTGTGCCACCGAAGTTCCTCAATGACCTGGAGCCGGATTTCGCGGGCAAGCATCTATTTGTGAGCGAGAGCGGCGATATTTTCAAGCAGGGAGGCGGGGCTGGGGCCATCTATAAAATAACCCTGGCCACCGGTCAGGTGAGCACTGTTATCAATCACCAGCAGGATGCCCGTATCCTGGCGCCTAACGGTTTGTGGATGGACGACACGGGCGAAACGCTGATTTATGTGGATTACGGCAGCGGCATACTATATAAGCTCGACTTGCTCAACCGCCACCTGATTGAATTGGCGAGGGGGTTTGGCGGCGGCGACGGGCTGGTGCTGGGACCAAACAATAAGCTCTACATCAGTGATTATGAGCATGGCAAGGTGTTCAGTCTGAGTGTCGATGATAAGGTCACGCTGGAGCACGAAGGCTTCCAAAGCGCTGCCGATATCGGCATTACTCCGGACGGCAAGATATTGCTGGTGCCAGACATGAAAGCGGGCACGCTTACCTGGCTGCACCTGCATTAATGTTCCTTCTTTGATGTTCCTTGAATAAAATAGCCCGGCATTGCCGGGCTATTTTGTAGAAGAAATATCAATAAAAATATTGCCTTGAGTTTATGCGCTCCACGCTTGCCATGTCCAGTCCCTGATTTCCGGCATGTCCACGCCGTGCTGCCAGATGTATTGCTTGTGCTGCGCGAGTTTCTCATCCATGAGCGCATCCAGCACCGCGGCGTTCTCGATATGTGGCAGCCAGCGCAGAGTGTTCTTGACCAGACTGTAGCGGTCCAGGCGGTTGAGCACGGTCATGTCGAACGGGGTTGTGGTGGTGCCTTCTTCCAGGAAGCCATGCACGTGGAAATTGGCATGGTTGCACCGCTTGTAGGCAAGGCGATGGATGAGGCCGGGATAGCCGTGGAAGGCGAAGATGACAGGCTTGTCCTGCGTGAACAGTTCGTCGAAAGCTTCGTCGGTGAGGCCGTGCGGATGCACGTCGTTGGGCACCAGAGTCATGAGGTCGACTACATTGACGTAGCGTATTTTGAGTCCCGGCACATGTTCGCGCAGCAGCATGACGGCGGCGAGCGATTCCATCACTGGAACGTCGCCTGCGCTGGCGATCACCAGATCAGGCTCCTCATCCGCCGCGCAATTTCCCGCCCATTGCCAGATACTCGCGCCGCGCCGCGCGTGCTCTACGGCGGCAGGCATGTCCAGCCATTGCCCTTGCGGCTGCTTGCCTGCGACGATGACGTTGATGAGGTTACGGCTTTGCAGGCAGCGGTCGGTGACCGCGATCAGAGTGTTGGCGTCGGCGGGCAGATAGATGCGGATGATATCCGGCTTCTTGTTGGCGGCATGGTCGATGAAACCAGGATCCTGGTGTGAGAAGCCGTTATGATCCTGGCGCCAGACATGTGAGCTCAGCAGAATATTGAGCGAAGCGATCGGCTTGCGCCAAGGGATATGTCCGCACTCCTTGAGCCACTTGGCATGCTGGTTGAACATCGAGTCGATGATGTGGATGAAAGCCTCGTAGCAGGAAAAGAAGCCATGTCGGCCTGTGAGCAGGTAGCCTTCCAACCAGCCTTCACAACTGTGTTCGGAAAGGATTTCCATGACGCCGCCGTGCGGCGCCAGGTGCTCGTCATTTTCCAGCCTTTCCGCCATCCATTGCCGGTCGGTGACGTTGAACAGAGCCTGCAGGCGGTTGGAGTTGTTTTCATCCGGGCTGAACACGCGGAAATTATGCTGGTTGCGCCGCCAGACTTCGGCCAGATATTTGCCGAGCTCCCCGGTGGAGCTGGTCTGGCGTTCTCCAGGCCGGGTGACAGCATAAGCGAATTGGTGAAAATCCGGTAAGTCTAGCGGCTTGAGCAACAGGCCGCCGTTGGCATGCGGGTTTGCGCCCATGCGGCGCTCGCCCTTGGGCGCAAGCGCGCGCAATTCTTGCTTGAGTCGGCCTTGTGCGTCGAACAGCTCGTGCGGCGCGTAGGAAAGCATCCAATCCTGCAACAGTTTGATATGCCCGGGCTTGTCCAGATCGCCGAACGGCACCTGGTGCGCGTGGAACGTGCCGGTATTCGGCTTGCCGTCCACTTCTTTCGGACCGGTCCAGCCCTTGGGCGAGCGCAGGATAATCATGGGCCAGCGCGGGCGCTTGATCTCGCGCTTCAATCCGGCCTGGCGCTTGATTTCGCGGATTTCGCCAATCACTTTCTCCATCACGCTGGCCATGCGCTGGTGCATCAGTTCCGGCTCGTCGCCTTCGACGAAATAAGGTTTATAACCGTAGCCTTCGAACAGTTTCTGCAATTCCTCATGGCTGATGCGCGAAAGGATGGTGGGATTGGCGATCTTGTAGCCATTGAGATGCAGGATGGGTAGTACCACGCCGTCGGTCTTGGGGTTGAGGAATTTGTTGCCGTGCCACGAGGTGGCGAGTGGGCCGGTTTCCGCCTCGCCGTCGCCTACCACGCAACAGGCGATTAAGTCGGGATTATCGAATACCGCGCCGAATGCATGCAGCAGACAATAGCCCAGCTCGCCGCCTTCATTGATCGAGCCGGGCGTCTGCGCCGAGGCATGGCTGGGAATGCCGCCCGGGAAAGAGAACTGCTTGAACAGCTTGAGCATGCCGGCTTCGTCCTCGGTGATTTCCGGGTAAAGTTCGGTATAGCTGCCTTCCAAATAGGTGTTGGCGACAACTGCCGGCCCACCGTGCCCTGGCCCGGTAATGTAGATCATGTTGAGGTCGTATTTATTGATCACGCGGTTGGCATGGGCATAGACGAAATTGAGTCCCGGCGTCGTTCCCCAGTGGCCCAGCAACCGTGGCTTGATGTGCTCGGGCAGCAGCGGCGTCTTGAGCAAGGGGTTGGCATACAGGTAGATTTGGCCGACAGAAAGATAGTTGGCGGCACGCCAGTATGCATGCAGTTTCGCCAGCTCATGTTTATCAAGGATATCGCCTGCAGTGGGTTCCAGCATTCATGTTCTCCTTTAATACATTGGTTTCATGCTAACAATAGCACTTGTTATGGCAATGATAAGGAAAAGGAGTTTATGACTAATGCGAGAAGTCATGTCGGCTGGATATTATCCGGGCCAGCATGTTACAGAGTGAGATCAGGCCGCCATCAAGAGATTTCCAGCGGTAGCGGCCCGTCTCCTTGTTTGGGCAGAGGGGTATTGATTGTGATATTGATCGGGCTGGTTCTTGCCCGTATTTTCAACTTGTTTGCCATGCTTGGATATGAGCGTGCCTGTTCAACAGCATCTGCCTGGCTATGCAGCTGATGCTTGATGATGAGCGTGGTGAATTCGGCAGGGCGGCTTAAGGCGAAGCCAGCCAGGATGATCAGGCGGCCTTCGGCAATATCCTGGCTGCTCATGGTTTCGTTGATACCGATCCTGACGTAGAAGGCATGTTTGGATTTTTCACCCTGTAATGCACCAGCTCGCCATTGTTTTAGTAGAAAGAGGTTGCATGCCTCGCGGATCTGTGACCAGGTTGTTTCATCGTTATGTACAAATGATTGGTTATTCAAATAATGGTGTATAGATGCCCGCAGGAAATTAAAAGTGCGTTTGCAACTGATATAACGCCACTCGGTATCATTGCCAGCCAGCGTGCGGCCTCCCCATAGCAAAATGCCACGGCCAAGGAAATGACGCAGGGTGTTGATGGATTTCCCTTGGGCTGCGTCGATATTCAATCCGGCTTGCTGGGCATCATTGATGGTGGCGCTCAGGGAATGCACATGGTTGACTGGTGCGCTGGGCAGCTTCCAGACGCCGCGCTCCTGATCATTTGCATACAGCAACCCGGCAATGGTCCCGCAGGGAGGAATCATCCTGCGCAACAGCAGGTTGGGGAGATGGTTCAGGTGATCTCGGAACAGACGGGATTGTATGCGCGTAGCTTTTTGAAATTCACGCCATGCTGTGGCTGCTCCAGGGGTATATTTGATTTCCAGGTGCTTGTAATGCCGTGCGCTGGGCATATCTACCTCTACCCATGGCAGGAAGGCGCTGCCGTTATGCAGGGCTGTGTCGCCGATCTGGTGACGAAAAGCAGTGACGGTGGCGGGCAGGGTCTGATTATCGCAATAAGGCAGATCAAGGATGGCCATGCAATTGGCCTGTTGCTGGCAATATTGTAGAAGTTGCTGCTGTAGTTGCGGAAGCTCAGGCAAGGTAACGGCATCCGGCATGGCGATCAGGGTGAAAGTGGCCTCTGCCGGCAATTGCTTGATAGCCATCATGAAGGTGACGGCATGAAGGGGTTCGTTATAGTTGCCGACCGACAGGATTTCGCAAGTGCCGCCGCCATTGTCAAAATACTGCTTGATGCAGCTGTGCAGGTAAAAATGGCAGTGGCAAACAGCGCTGACGACTTGGTTGTCATGATTCATGGTGACGCACAAGGTAGTGTCAGAGGGCGCCTCCCCGAAGCACTGTTCAAATTCGGCAAATGATGCAATTGAGTGGCATGTGCCGGTGGTCAGCATCACCCCATCCGACGTAACTGCTTTTTCAGTATGTCCGATAAACAAGGGCAGGGAAGCAATAGCTGGCTCAATGTGGGAGTCTATTCTGGATTCTTCTTCTCTGTAGCTATGACTCATTTTCTGCATCTTTTCTGAATATATTCATATGTTACTCTACTTTAACATGTGTGCATGCAAGAGCAACCAATAAAACTCTCCAGAACGCCCGGTCGGAGCGCTTCTCAACGAGATGCCGATTTTTAGGGTTGGCCTGTTGTTGGAGAATAAAGAACGTCTCGTTAAAATGCCTGCATGAAATTACAGACAGAGAAAGATTCCCTCAGCGCGTATGGCATGGAACTGCGACAAGCAGCATTGATATTGCTGTGTCAGAGTCATCCTGACGATAAGGCGTTGAGTGTCATGCAGTTGTGGGAATCATGGCTGGCAGGCCATATCCAGATTGATCTGCAGGGCAGCCTTGAAGTGACAGGCGCTATTCCTGGCAGGCCAGACAAACCCGAGCTGGTCGCGCCGCAGCAAGTGGAACGCCGCTCCATGCGCACCGCAGAGGGCAGGGCAGCGATGATCCATGCCTTGGCCCATATCGAATTCAATGCAATCAACCTGGCACTGGATGCCATCTGGCGTTTCCCGGGCATGCCGCCTGCTTATTATGCGGACTGGCTCAAGGTTGCAGCTGAAGAAGCTTTGCATTTCAGCATGTTGCACGACCATTTACAGGGCCTTGGCTATAGTTACGGCGATTTCACCGGGCATGACAGTTTGTGGGAGATGGTGGACAGAACCAGCGATGACGTGCTGGCCCGCATGGCGCTGGTACCGCGCACGATGGAGGCGCGTGGGCTGGATGCCTCGCCGCCGTTGCGCGCCAAACTGGCGCAGGCGGGAGACATGAAGGCGGCGGAGATTCTGGATATCCTGCTGCGCGATGAAATCGGCCATGTGGCGATTGGCAACTACTGGTATGGCTGGTTATGTGATCGGCGTGGGCTCGAGCCGGTGGATACCTACGCCCGGCTGACAGTGCAATATCGGGCACCAAAGCTGCGTGGCCCGTTCAATTTCCCTGCACGTAGGGCGGCGGGGTTCAGCGAAATAGAGCTGAATTTACTGGCCCAGGGCCAGAAGTAGGCAGTTACAGGCTTGCCACGAGAGCTGGCCTCCGATCTATTGCTGTTTAATTGCCAGCCTGCTGCACTATTTCGAGAAATAACGTGAGGTAATGTTGACGGCAGTTTCAGCTTTGGATCGTGGCGTCACGCTGACCTGGAAGCTGGAGGTATTGACAGCTTGCGCTGGCGGAAGGGATACGCTGAAGTTGCTGGCGTATGACTTTCCGGCTGGCACGGTAATTTCCTGCTGTCCCTTGAAGCTGTTTTCCGGCAATCCATGCACTGCGATCAGGTAGGTTTCCGTCTGGCCTGATTTGTTGGTGATGCGCAGTTCGTAGCGATTGCGCAAGCTGCCATCGGATAATTGGGTGACCAATGGCTGCCGTTGCTGTTGCAGGATAGTGCTGAATGGCGTGAGGGATGTCATGGTCTGCCAGGTGGCAATACAGCTGATCAGCAGCACGCTGAGGTAACCCAGGTTTTTGAGTTTTGACCAGCGCTGTGTGCGGGTGTCTGCTTGCTGCAGGTTCTTGTCCTGATCGAAGCGGATCAGACCATGAGGCAGCTTGAGGCTGTCCATGATGTTGTTGCATGCGTCCACACACAGGCCGCAGGAAATGCAGCCGATCTGAAACCCTTTGCGGATATCGACTCCTGTTGGGCAGACATTCACGCAGTAGTTGCAGTCGATGCAATCTCCAAAGCCTGCGGCTTTGCGGTCTTCTACTGTCTTGAGTTTCGCAGTGGGGGCCTGGCGGCCATGTTGGCCCTCGCCGCGAACCTGATCGTAGATCACGGTTACGGTGGAAGAGTCCTGCATCACTCCCTGGAATTTGCCGTAAGGACAGGCGACAAAGCACACATCTTCCCGCGCGAAGCCGGCGGCGACATAGGTCGTGGCTGTCAAGACAACAATGGTGACATAGGCGGTAATCGCAGCGCTACCTGAGAATATCTGCTTCAATAAAGTGCCTGCATCGGCGAAATACAAGGTAAAGGTCACTGCAGTGGCAAACGCGAGCAACAGCCAGAGCGCATGCGTGCTGCCGATGAGGATGATTTTGCGGGCGTTCCAGGGAGATTGTTGCAAGCGTTTTCTTGCCTGAGCTTCCCCTTGTACCCAGGATTCCACGAAGCGGAATGCATCGGTCCATAAGGTCTGGAAGCAGAAGAACCCGCAAAAAATCCGCCCGAACATGGCGGCTGAAACAAATAACAGGCTGGCGGCAATCACCATTAGCCCGACCAAGACCATCAGGTCTTGCGGATATAGTACCAGGTTGAAGATATGGAAGCGTGAATTGGCTATGTCAAACAGCAAAGCCTGGCCGACCTCGTTTTTCCACGGAAGCCATGGCAGGAGGAAATAGATGCCAAACGCGATATTGAGGATGACGGACTTTAGGTTACGGTATCGCCCCTTGACCGAATAAGGCACGATGGGAATGACTTTGCGGGGCAGGGTAGAGCGGAGATGGCTGACTGCTTGCATGGCGATTCCTGAGTTGGATGATCCTTACCCTGTATGGTAGTGATCAATATCCACTCGGTACAGATTCAGTTGAAAGCTAATTAATAGTATCAGATGGGGAATGATGGGTTCGAAATAGATGGTGGGCTATTGCTTAGACAATCAATGCCGCCGCCACATGGCGGCTTTCCGCGACCAGAATATTGTAGGTGCGGCAGGCAGCCTCTGTGGTCATGCACTCGATGCTGATCCCCGCAGCAATCAGTTCACGGCTGATGGAAGGATGCAGGAAGCGATGTTGATGGCCGGTGCCCAGCAGGATCAGTTCAGGTTTCAGCGCCAGCAGTTCGGTGAAATGACCGGCAGCGAGCTGGTCGAAGTTGCTGACCTGCCAGCCGGGTAGCAGGGCAGCAGGCAGAACGATGAGACTTTGTTCATGGCGTGTATGATTGACTTCAACCCAGCCCTTATCATAACCGGTAATCAAGTGGCTGCCCGCAGCCTGGGTCAGGTGTAATTTCATCAGTGGGAATTATGAAGTAATGAACGAAAGTCTTTGCGCCGCCAAGCTTTAATTGCATGCTGACTCAAGGTAAGATAGCACATTTTACCACCCTCCCAGTACAGAGACCATGCGACCACTTTCCAAATCCAGCAAGCTCCAAAATGTGTGCTACGACATTCGTGGCCCGGTGCTGGACCGAGCGCGCAAGATGGAGGAGGAGGGGCACCGCATCATCAAGCTCAATATCGGCAACCCGGCGCCGTTCGGCTTTGATGCGCCGGAAGAGATTCTGCAGGACGTAATCCGCAACATGGATTCCGCCTCCGGCTATACCGACTCCAAGGGTTTGTTCGCGGCGCGCAAGGCCATTATGCACTACACCCAGCAGAAGAATATCCGCGGGGTGACGGTGGATGACATCATCATCGGCAATGGCGTGTCCGAACTGATCGTGCTGGCCATGCAGGCATTGCTTAACAATGGCGACCAGATGTTGGTACCCATGCCGGATTATCCCTTGTGGACTGCCGCAGTTACCCTGGCCGGTGGCGTTGCGCAGCATTATCTTTGCGACGAGCAGACGGGCTGGCTGCCTGACCTGAAGGATATTGAAAGCAAGATCACGGCGGAAACCCGCGGCATTGTCATCATCAATCCGAATAACCCGACTGGCGCCCTGTACCCGGACGATATTTTACTTGGCATCATTGATATCGCGCGTCGTCATGGGCTGGTGGTATTTGCGGACGAAATCTACGACAAGGTGCTTTACGATGGCAACAAGCATACTTCCATCGCATCGTTGGCCGATGATGTGCTGTTCGTGACTTTCAACGGCTTGTCCAAGAACTATCGCACCTGCGGTTATCGCGCCGGCTGGTTGGCGATTTCCGGCGAGAAGCGCCACGCCAAGGATTATATCGAAGGGCTCAATATGCTTGCCTCCATGCGGCTGTGTGCCAATGTGCCTGGGCAATTGGCCATTCAGACCGCGCTGGGCGGTTACCAGAGCATTGACGACCTGGTCGCGCCCAGCGGCAGACTGTGCAAGCAGCGCGACCTGGCGCATAAGCTGCTGACGGAAATCCCTGGGGTGACTTGCGTCAAGCCCAAGGCCAGCCTGTACCTGTTTCCGCGCCTTGACCCCAAGGTTTACCCGATCGAGGATGACCAGCAGTTCATCCTCGATCTGTTGCAAGAGGAAAAAGTATTGCTGGTGCAGGGAACCGGTTTCAACTGGAAGGCATCCGACCATTTCCGCGTGGTATTCCTGCCGAATGTGGATGATCTGACCGAAGCGATCACACGCATTGCCCGCTTCCTGGAAAACTACCGCAAGAAGCACAGCACCATGACGGTGATAGAAGGAAAAAACACCGGCAAGACAGCACAGAGCGCGTCTGCATAAGCGAACCTGTGGAAACAAGATCGAATAGCAATAACACTGGAAACTGAATGAAACCTATCAATGTTGGCCTGCTTGGCATCGGCACCGTCGGTGGCGGCACTTATACCGTACTTACCCGCAATCAGGAAGAAATCGCCCGCCGTGCCGGCCGCCCGATTGCGATTACCCGCGTGGCTGACCGCAACCTGGAACTGGCTCGTCAAGTAACGGGCGGCAATGTCGCTGTGACCGATGACGCATTTGCCGTGGTGGCAGACCCCGAAATTGATATCGTCGTGGAGTTGATCGGCGGTTATACCGTGGCGCGCGAACTGGTCTTGAAAGCGATTGAAAACGGCAAGCATGTCGTCACCGCCAACAAGGCGCTGATCGCCCTGCATGGCAACGAGATTTTTGCTGCCGCGCAGAAAAAAGGCGTGATTGTGGCGTTTGAAGCTGCAGTTGCTGGCGGCATTCCCATCATCAAGGCGGTACGTGAAGGACTGGCAGCCAACCGTATCGAATGGATTGCCGGCATCATCAACGGCACCACCAATTTCATCCTCTCGGAAATGCGCGAAAAGGGGCTGGCCTTTGCCGATGTGCTCAAGGAAGCCCAGCGCCTGGGTTATGCCGAGGCTGATCCGACCTTCGACGTGGAAGGGGTTGATGCCGCACACAAGCTGATGATTCTGGCGGCGATTGGTTTCGGTATTCCGGTGCAGTTCGACAAGGCTTATGTCGAAGGCATTACCAAGCTGGATGCCGTGGATATCCGTTATGCGGAAGAGCTGGGCTACAGGGTCAAGCTGCTGGGCATCACCAAGCGCACGGACAAAGGCGTGGAGCTGCGCGTGCACCCAACGCTGATTCCCGAGAAGCGCTTGATTGCCAATGTCAATGGCGCCATGAACGCAGTGCTGGTCAAGGGCGATGCGGTTGGTCCTACGTTGTATTACGGCGCGGGCGCGGGCGCGGAGCCGACAGCGAGTGCGGTGGTAGCCGACCTTGTGGATGTTACCCGCACTCATACCACGGATGCGCATCAGCGCGTGCCGCATCTGGCCTTCCAACCAGATCAGTTGGTTGATCTGCCGATTTTGCCAATCAGCGAAGTCAGCAGCGGTTATTACCTGCGCATGCGCGCGCTGGACAAGCCCGGCGTGCTGGCCGATGTCACCCGCATTCTGGGTGACCGTGAAATCTCGATTGATGCCATGATCCAGAAAGAGCCGCAGGAAGGCGAAGACCAGGCGGACATCATCATCCTGACCCATGTCACCATGGAAAAGAACATGGATGACGCGATTGCCGCTATCGAGGCATTACCCGCCATTTCCGGCAAGGTGACGCGCCTGCGCATGGAAGAACTCAGCCGTTAATTTTGAAAGGGTTGCAGGTAGCCGGAGTGTTTGCCTGCATCAATGTTTTACATGAAATATATCTCCACCCGCGGGCAATCGCCCGCATTGTCATTTAGTGAAATCCTCCTCGGCGGCCTGGCTCCCGATGGCGGTCTCTATCTGCCTGAGCAATATCCACATTTCAGCCAGGATGAACTGAGCGCGATGCGTGGCATGAACTATCGTGACCTGGCATTTACCATACTCTCGCGTCTGATCGACGATATTCCCGCTAGCGACTTGCGTACCATCGTCGACAAGACCTATCGCGCGGATGTGTATGCCTATGCGCGTCCCGGCCAGAATGCCGAAGACATCACGCCTACGCTCAAACTGGAAGATGATCTGTATCTGCTGTCCTTATCCAACGGGCCGACTTTGGCGTTCAAGGATATGGCGATGCAGTTGCTGGGCAACCTGTTCGAATACGTGTTGGCGCAAAAGGGCGAGACCACCAACATCCTTGGCGCGACTTCCGGCGATACCGGCTCCGCAGCGGAATATGCCATGCGCGGCAAGCAGGGCGTCAAGGTATTCATGCTTTCGCCGCACCAGAAGATGAGTCGCTTCCAGACCGCGCAGATGTTCAGCCTGCAAGACAGTAATATCTTCAATATCGCGGTCAAGGGCGTGTTCGACGACTGCCAGGACATTGTCAAGGCAGTGTCCAACGACCATGCCTTCAAGACGAAGAACAAGATCGGCGCGGTAAACTCCATTAATTGGGCGCGCGTGGCGGCGCAGGTGGTGTATTACTTCAAGGGTTATTTCGCCGTGACCACGGACAATGCTCAAAAAGTCAGCTTTGCCGTGCCTTCCGGCAACTTCGGCAATGTCTGCGCCGGGCATATCGCGCGCATGATGGGCTTGCCGATCGCCAAGCTGGTGGTGGCGACCAACGAAAACGACGTGCTGGACGAGTTCTTCAAGACCGGCGTTTACCGTCCTCGCGGCTCTGCCAATACCTACCATACTTCCAGCCCTTCGATGGATATTTCCAAGGCGTCCAACTTCGAGCGTTTCGTGTTCGATTTGGTGGGGCGCGACGCAAGCAAGGTGCGCGAACTGTGGGGCAGAGTGGATGCGGGCGGCAGCTTCGACCTCAAGGCAGTTGGCTGGTTTGACAAGGTAGCGGACTATGGTTTTGTCTCTGGCAGTAGCAATCATGCCCACCGGATGCAGACTATCAAGGCCACGTATGAGCGCTATGGCGTCACGATAGATACGCATACTGCGGACGGCCTCAAGGTGGCGCTGGAACAACGTGAATCAGGCGTGCCGATGCTGGTGCTGGAGACTGCCTTGCCAGCCAAGTTTGAGGATGCCATTGTTGAGGCCCTGGGACATAAGCCTGAACGTCCGCAAAGTCTGGATGGACTGGAATCCTTGCCGCAACGCTTTGATGTGATGGACGCTGATGCGGATGCCATCAAGCAATTCATCGTCAACCATATCTGAATCGGAGGCATGCCATGCAGGTCTATCATGACTTGATGCGCCACGTACTGGAGCATGGCCACAAGAAGGAAGATCGCACGGGCACCGGCACCCTGTCGGTGTTCGGCTACCAGATGCGCTTTGATCTGGCGCAGGGTTTCCCCCTGTTGACCACGAAGAAAGTACATCTGAAATCCATCATTCATGAGCTATTGTGGTTTCTGCAAGGCAGCACCAATATTGCCTACCTCAAGGAAAATGGCGTCAGCATCTGGGATGAGTGGGCCGACGAGCAGGGTAACCTGGGGCCGGTCTATGGCTATCAATGGCGCAACTGGCCCAAACCGGATGGCGGGCATATCGACCAGATCAGCCAGGTGGTCGAGGCGATCAAGCGCAATCCTGATTCACGTCGCCTGATTGTTTCTGCCTGGAATGTGGCGGATGTGGACCAGATGAAACTGCCGCCTTGCCACGCTTTTTTCCAGTTCTATGTGGCGGACGGCAAGCTTTCTTGCCAGCTTTACCAGCGCAGCGCTGATATTTTTCTCGGTGTGCCATTCAATATCGCTTCCTACGCCTTGTTGACCATGATGGTGGCACAGGTGTGTGACCTGAAGCTGGGCGATTTCGTGCATACGCTGGGCGACGCGCATATCTACCTCAATCACCTTGATCAGGTGAGGGAGCAATTGTCGCGCGAGCCTTATCCTTTACCAAGTATGAAAATCAATCCAGAAGTGAAGGATATTTTTGCTTTCCGTTTTGAGGATTTCACGTTGGAGAATTACCAATCCCACCCGGCTATCAAGGCGCCTGTGGCGGTTTGATAGCTACCTCAAGAGGATAAGAAGGTGGCTGCTCCAATTTACTGATTCTGGATATCGTAAGTGAATTGTAACAAATAGGGAATTATTCCCGAAAAATATAGGGAAATTTTCCCTATTTTGTAGGGATATTATCCCGAAGTGGATTATTTCTATATAATTCGTTCCATCAATAACCAAAAGATGGGGATGAACATGAACAAGATTGGTGTAACGATCAGTGCATTGGCATTATTGGCAGGCAGTCAACTGGCAGTGGCAGATGCATTTCCGAAAAACAAAGTGGGCATGGAAGCTTGCTTGCAGGCTGCGTTGAAGGCAAAGCCAGGTACTGTGGTTAAGGTGGAATATAAACTGGAAGGCAAAACTCCGGTTTATGAATTTGATATCGAATCGGCTGATGGCACTGCCTGGGATGTAGAATGTGATGCCAATACCGGTAAGGTTGTAGAAATTGAGCAAGAGGTGGATTCAGCAGACCATCCATTGTTCAAGGCCAAACAGAAGGTAAGCGAAGAAGAAGCGCGCAAGACTGCATTAACTGCACATCCAGGCGAGATCGTGGAAGTGGAGTATGAGATTGAAGAAGATGGCGCTGCTACCTATGAATTTGATATCAAGACCAAGGACGGCAAGGAATTCAAGGTTGAAGTTGATGCAACTAGTGGTAAGATCGTAGAGTCTCACCGAGAGTTCTACCAAATCGGTAAAGAATAAATTTCTGACTGGACGGACAGTCGATCGCTCCTTCGGGAGCGTTTTTTTTGCATGTTGCCATGGTTTTGCAGATAAATAATTTCATTGCTTAATTTATTCTTCCAGCTGTCGTTAGTTTGTTATCAAGCATGAAGAAAGAGGAAGGAAGCAGAAATATGGATGTTACAGGCATTGCCAGTGTTGCCACTGATCTTGCTGCAACGCGATTGCAGCAAGAAGTTAGTACCACAGTACTGAAAAAGGCCATGGATATTAGCGCGTCGAATGCCATGGCACTCATCGAAGCGGTGCCATCGGCGTCGGTAGCCAATTTACCCGCGCATCTCGGGCAAAACGTCAACACAACAGCTTGAACGATGTATAAAGAACAAAAGCCCTGTAAATACAGGGCTTTCGTTTTTGAATAAAAAAAGCAGACCTTCTCGGGGAGGATAAAGGCCTGCTATAAAACTTTCAGTTCAGGCACTGACCAACCGGCCACTTCTGAGCCTGACATTGTCACCGACGGCACAACGCGGTGTACTGTGTTGGGTGACGATATGGAAGCGTCCGTTATCCATTTTAACTTTGATCAGGTAGGTCGCTTCCGCCATATTCTCTTCAGCCTTGTTATAGCGGCTGTTCACACTGTTCTCAAACGAATGGATAGCGACGACGATACCACAATCCCGGCATGCGGAGGTAGCCTGTTGTTGATCACCATTACGCAGATTATCCATTTTCTGGTTGAGCGTGCTGCTGATTACCATGGCGGCATTGGGATCGGTAATCAATTGCTGCGCCAAGTCAGGGCGATAAGTATGTTTCACTGGAATCAAGCCAGTGATGACGGCGCTGCCAATCAGACTGAAAACAGTCATAGCGGTTGCAGCTATCAGAACCATGGGGTGTGTTTTTTTGATATTGGAGCCCATCATAAATTTACATCTCCAGACTATTTATTTTTTCTTGCTGGTGATAGCCAGAACTATCTGGAAAATATATAACAAGAAGTGTGCCAACACGTTAAATTCTTTAAAAATCAATTTGTTATATTTCAATACTGGGAAAATTTAAATAGCAATACTGTCTCTTGTAGGAGACAGTATTGCTAAACTAAACATAACTAATTGAAAGATAAGTAATATATCCGTCTCTATAAGGAGACGTTAATTATTGGCGTTGTCGCTTTTGAATAACGCTGGGGTAAGTTGATGGCGTTGCAGCAATTTATAAAACTCCGTGCGGTTGCGCTGGGCCAGGCGTGCGGCTTGAGTGACGCTACCGTTGGTAGCTTTGAGCAGCTTCACCAAGTAGTTGCGCTCAAAATTCTTGCGGGCAATCTCGAAAGGCACAATACCGCCAATATCCTCCTGCAGCGCTTTTTGTACTAGGCTGGCTGGAATCAGCGGCGTGGTGCAGAGTACAACGGTTTGTTCCACAATATTCTGCAATTGGCGCACATTGCCGGGCCATGGGGCGGCAATCAGGAGCTCCAGTGCTTCAGGGGCGAATCCATTGAGTTTTTTGCGATATTTGCTCGCAATTTCATTCAGGAAATTATTGGCGAGCAGCGCGATATCCTCCCGCCGCGCAGCCAGGGCTGGAATCTCCAGGCCAACTACATTGATACGGTAGTAAAGGTCTTCGCGGAACCGGCCTGATTTCATTTCTTCGGCAAGGTTGCGATGAGTGGCTGAAATGATGCGGACGTCGATATTGATGCTGGCATTGGAACCCACTGGTCGGATGGCGCGTTCCTGCAAAGCACGTAGCAACTTGACCTGCAAGGGGAGCGGCATATCGCCGATTTCATCGAGAAACAGCGTTCCGCCATCAGCCATCTGGAACAAGCCTTTATGATCGCGCAAAGCACCAGTGAAGGCGCCCTTGCTATGGCCGAACAGTTCCGACTCCAGCAACGCTTCAGGGATGGCGCCGCAATTGATGGCGACGAAAGGCTTGTTGCGGCGTGGGCTGGCGTGGTGAATGGCGCGGGCCAATAGTTCCTTGCCGGTGCCGCTTTCGCCCTGGATGAATACGCTGGCATCGGAAATCGCCATGAGTTTCGCCTGTCCCAGCAGGTTTTCCATTTGGGGGCTGCGGGTGATAATGGTCTTACGCCAATCGTTGTCCTCGTTTTCTGCGCTGGAATGCATTAACGGGTCTGTGCCTATGCGCAGAGCAGCTTCCACCTGCTGCAGCAGGGATTTGCTATCGAACGGTTTGGTGAGGAAGCCAAATACGCCGCGCTGAGTGGCATCAACCGCTTCAGGAATGGAGCCGTGAGCTGTGACCATGATGACGGGCAGAGCCGGGTCGGATTGATGGATGGCGTCGAACAAGGCCATGCCGTCCATGCCCGGCATGCGCAGATCCGTGATGACCAGGCTGGGCCTGCTGACGGCAATCTGCGACAAAGCCTCTTCTGCATTGGAGGCAGCGACAACCTGATAACCCGCGGCTTGCAGCCGCATTCCCATCAGTTTGAGGATATCCGGGTCGTCATCGACAGTCAGAATTTTCTTTACTGCTTCAATCATTTATTACTTACTCCGATTGGGATCCCTGAGCGATTTCTGCATCATGGTCCTTTCAATTTGCTTCAGTTCATCCAGCTTCTGTTGCAGCGCATTGGCTTTTTGTTGGTTATCATCCGCACGACGTTGTTCCTCGCGTAGACGCTGGCCGAGCCTGATGATTTCCGTGCTGTTGTCTCTCAATATGGATACGATTGCGCTTTCTTCCTTGCTCAGCTGTTTTTCGCGAGCCAATTCATCAAGCAAGGGTTGTGCCTTGAGCGGATCGCGCAGCTTGCTGCCGGGAATAGAGTAAATGATGGCGGCCCGGACTTTCTGCCGAACATCGCTGCTGTTTGTGCTGATTTCATGCAGAACTCCAGCCAGTTCCTTTTTTTGCGCTTCTGGCGATAAATTTGAAAAGTCATCAACAAATTCCAGCAGGCCGGATGGATTGAATGCTGGTTGAATAGGCGCGGGTGATACAGACGGATGGGAAGATTGCTCCTGTTTAGGCTCAGCAGGAGCACCGGATTTGGAGTGATGCGCGCATGCGCTGAGCAACATGCATGTCATTGCTGTTATAAGTTGATATCTGGAATTCATTTGGGTTCAACTTTCAAGGGAAGAGTAACGCGGAAATGTGCCCCGCGTTCGGAAGGCAATAAAACGATTTGGCCGTGGTGGGCATCGACATATTCCTTGGCGATCGAAAGCCCCAGCCCGCTGCCGCCCACCAGACTTTCATAGGCATTGTGACCACGATAGAAAGGGTCGAATAGTTTTACCGTGTCATCGGCCATGACGCCTGGCCCGCTGTCATGCACCTCGATAATGGCCTGCTCGGCCTGTTGGGTGATGCTGATGCGAATAGAGCCGGATTGCGTGGTGTATTTGACCGCATTGGAAATTAGGTTGTCGATCACGGAGTGTATTTTTTTCCGGTCAGCCATGAGCGTGGTGGGGAAGAAATCACGCTGGATGTCGATATGCTTGCTGCTGATGGTCAAGGAATAATCAGCAAGGATTTCCTCAGCCAGGCCGGTCAGCGAGACAGATTCCAGTTTCAATGGCGGGGACTGGAATTGCACGGCTGTATAACTCAGCAGGTTTTCTATCATTTTTTGCAGGCGAAGCGTGCTTTCACGCAGGATGCCTGCAATTTCGCGCTGTTGCGGAGTGAGAGTGCCGCCTACTTCGTCGCTGAGTAGTTCGCTGCCTTCGCGAATGGCAGTGAGCGGGGTTTTAAGCTCGTGGGAAACATTGCGCAGGAAGCGTTGTTTTTGCTGGTCGAGTTCGTTTAATTGCGCACGCAGCCAGTCGAGGCGTTCTCCAAGATTGCGCAGGTCTCCAGGGCCGTCGATGCTGATTGGCTCCGAGTAATTGCCTTCTCCCAGCTTGCGGATGGCGGCATCCATGCGTCTGATGGGTTGCGCGACCAGAAAAGTGATCATTAGGGCTACAAGGATGGCGACCGGAACCAGGGTTAGGGTTTGCCAAAGCATGATTTGCTGGGTGCGTTCGGCGGTTTCCGCGAGAATAATGGATTGCCGGTCGATCTGCCGGTTGTTTTCATCAAGGATTTGTTGCGCCTGGATTGTCAGGTCAGCAAAACGCTCCACGATGTCTCCGGCAGAGGTTGGCTGGTCCGGGTGCTGCAATATGCTCTGGAGCAGTGATTGTTCATCATCTGCCAGCTTGGCTAGCGCATTCTGCTGCAGATTGGTCAGAGGCAACTGCTCCAGTTCATGCCAGGCATCCACAAATTTCTCATGCGCCTTGGCATAATTGTCGAGCAGTAATTCATCTTCCAGCACGAAATATTGTCGGGCGCTGCGCTCCATGAAAGTGATCTGTTCCACAAGCGCCCGGCTGGCGCGTGTCACCTGCACGGCCTGGGTTACGGTATCACGGCTTTGCGTCGCTAGACGGTCAAGATAGATCGCGGCATTGCCGAAGGCGAACAGCAGCGGCAGCATGGTCAGGACCAAACCGAACAGCAACAGAGTGAGGAAGGATTTTGGATAAGCGATCTGCAAAACTTGATTCCATGTTGTTTGGTGAGCGAATGTTTCCCGCATAGCTCTGAGCGTCTGCTGGAATTGATCTTAAACTATCTTGCTGGCAACGGGCAGACGGTGATTGTCTTACAAGGATCGGGATGTCAACACCAAGTATAATATCGGCATGACACACTTATCTCTCATTGTTGCCATGGCGCATGATCGCGTCATTGGTTTGAATAACGCCCTGCCGTGGCATTTGCCGGAAGATCTCAAGCGTTTTCGTGCCTTGACTACTGGGCATCACATCATCATGGGCCGCAAGACTTATGAATCCCTCAACCGCTTGCTGCCGGACCGCACTACTGTCATTGTCACCCGCAATGAGGGTTATCAGGTACCGGGCGCCTTGATTGCACATAGTCTGGAGCAGGCTTTGGCATTAGCAATCGATGATAATGAAGTATTCCTGATCGGCGGAGCAGAGTTGTACCGTGACGGGTTGAAACTCGCGGACCGGCTCTATGTAACCGAGATCGATGCTAGTTTTGCGGGCGATGCCCATTTGCCGGAGTTTGACCTGCGGGATTGGCAAGAAACAGAACATGAGTCGCTGGTCAGTGCCAAGGGGTTGCCATTCCGTTACATCACTTATGAGCGCATAAAGTAGCGAGCACAGAAACAGCAGAAGCAAGGCCAGCCTGCGGAAAATAATCCCGCAGGCTCTCCTCGATCAGGTCAATTTCAGTTGGCGACGCAATCCACGTAATAACGTGCCTTGCCATCCACAATTTCTTTCACCAGTCCATGAACATCGGTCTCAAAGCCAGGGAAGCGTTCATTGAAGTCACGCGCGAAACGCAGGTAGTTGATGATGACCTGGTTGAAGCGTTCGCCAGGAATCAGCAAGGGGATGCCGGGTGGATAGGGCGTCAGCAGCACGGCGGTGATACGGCCTTCGAGGTCGTCGATCAGTACCCGGTCAATCTTGCGATGCGCCATGCGCGCAAAGGCATCCGTTGGCTTCATTGCCGGCACCATATTGGACAGGTACATTTCCGTCGTCAGGCGGGCGACGTCATTGGCCTTGTAGACTGCGTGGATTTGCGCGCATAAATCACGCAGGCCGATGCGCTCGTAACGCGGGTGCTTGGCGACGAACTCCGGCAATACCTTCCATAGCGGCTGGTTCTTGTCGTAATCGTCCTTGAACTGCTGCAATGCCGTCACCATGGTGTTCCAGCGGCCCTTGGTGATGCCGATGGTGAACATGATAAAGAAGGAATACAGGCCGGTTTTCTCGACAATTACACCATGCTCGGCCAGGTATTTGGTGACGATGGCGGCAGGAATGCCGATATCATCGGAGAAGGCGCCATCAACGTCCAGTCCGGGTGTGATGATGGTGGCCTTGATTGGATCCAGCATGTTGAAGCCTTCGGCGAGGTTGCCGAAACCGTGCCAGCGCTCACCCGCCTTAAGCATCCAGGAGGCGCGCTCCTCGATGCCTTCCTCGGAGAGATCGTCCGGCCCCCAGACCTTGAACCACCAGTCATTACCCCATTCTTCATCGACCTTGCGCATGGCGCGGCGGAAATCCAGTGCTTCCATGATGGATTCTTCCACCAGGGCGGTGCCGCCCGGCGCTTCCATCATCGCTGCAGCGACATCGCAGCTGGCAATGATGGAGTATTGCGGACTGGTGGAGGTATGCATCAGGTAGGCCTCGTTGAAGAGGTCGCGATCCAGTTTAATATCCTGCGCGTCCTGCACCAGGATTTGCGAGGCTTGGCTCAGGCCAGCCAGCAGTTTGTGCGTGGACTGGGTAGAGAACACCATGGATTCTTTGCAGCGCGGACGATCCGCGCCGATGGCGTGATAGTCGCCGTAAAAATCATGGAAGGTGGCGTGCGGCAGCCAGGCTTCGTCGAAATGCAGGGTGTCGATCTTGCCATCGAGCATTTCCTTAATTTCTTCGACGTTGTAGAGCACGCCGTCATAGGTGGACTGGGTGATGGTGAGCACGCGTGGCTTGACGTTCTTGTCGCCGATGAAGGGGTTGGCTTCCAGCTTTTTCTGGATGTTCTCCCAGGAAAATTCCTCTTTCGGGATAGGGCCGATGATGCCGAAATGATTACGGGTCGGCATCAGAAAGATCGGGATAGCACCGGTCATGATAATCGAGTGCAACACTGACTTGTGGCAGTTGCGGTCTACAATCACGACGTCGCCTGGTGCAACGGTGGAATTCCATACAATCTTATTGGAGGTCGAGGTGCCGTTGGTGACGAAATAGAGGTGGTCGCAATTGAAGATGCGCGCGGCGTTGCGCTCCGACGCTGCAACCGGCCCGGTATGGTCGAGTAGTTGTCCTAGCTCGTCCACGGCATTGCAAACGTCGGCGCGCAGCATGTTTTCGCCGAAGAACTGATGGAACATTTGGCCGACCGGTGACTTGAGGAAAGCGACGCCGCCGGAGTGGCCGGGGCAGTGCCAGGAATATGAACCATCTGCGGCATAGTGAGTCAGGGCGCGGAAGAATGGTGGTGGCAGGCTGTCGAGGTAGGCACGGGCTTCGCGGACGATATAGCGGGCGACGAATTCCGGGGTGTCTTCGAACATATGGATGAATCCATTCAGCTCGCGCAGGATTTCATTGGGAATGTGACGCGAAGTGCGGGTTTCGCCGTGCAGGAAGATGGGAATCTCTTCATTACGAAAGCGGATTTCATCGACGAACTTGCGCAGGTTTTCTAATGCCTCCGGAGATTCTTCAATGAATTCCTCGTCGTCTATCGACAGGATGAATGCCGATGCGCGGCTTTGCTGCTGGGCAAAGGAAGTGAGGTCGCCGTAGCTGGTAACGCCAAGCACCTCGAACCCCTCGTCCTCAATGGCCTTGGCTAGCACACGAATGCCCAGGCCGGAAGAGTTTTCTGAACGGAAATCTTCGTCAATGATGACGACGGGAAAGCGGAATTTCATAAGGCCTCCGAAGACGGTCCGGATTAATTAAAAGACTGCCCGGATTTAAAAAAAGCGCAATATAGCACACTCACGCATCATTTATATGAAACAGGATTGACACAGAAAAATCCAGAATTACTCAGATTTTCGGCAGGGTCACGCCTGTCTGTCCCTGGTACTTGCCGGCCCTGTCCTTGTAAGAAGTTTCGCACTCTTCGTCAGACTCGAAGAACAGCACCTGGGCGCATCCTTCGCCAGCGTAGATCTTGGCTGGCAACGGGGTTTGGGATCGAAATTCTTCGGATCGACAATTGTGCTGTTGATATTGGTGAAAACTTTGAATTCATTGGCGCAGCGAATATCGTAGCCATAGCTGGAGGTGCCGTAGGAGACGATTTTCTGGCCATTGACTTCGCGGATCAGGCTGGGCTCGAATGGTTCTATCATGCCGTGTTGTTCGGCCATGCGACGTATCCATTTGTCGGATTTGATGCTCATGTGACGGGCTTCCGCTAAAAAGACAAAAAGCGTAGTCACAGATAGCCGTTTGGCTATCTGTAGAACTGCGCTTCATCAGGTTAAGTTAAAAAAGGAATTACTTATCGCCACCCAGCTTGATGCTGTAGCGCCAGAATTGGTCTTCATGCTCGAAAATTACTCTGGAAGCTTCTGGGTCGCGACTACCTGCTGGATATTGGTGCACAGGCTTGCGGTCTTTGGCCCAGGCCTCAATGACCGGATCCACTAGACGCCATTGCGCTTCCACTTCGCTGATGTGCAGGTATTGTGAGTTGTCGCCTTCCATCAGGTTGAGCAGCAATGCCTCGTAAGCGTCGATGGTTTCGTCGCCGTCCTGGCGGTTGGCACCGTCCAGTTCGATGGTGCGTGTGGCAATGTCCAGGCCTGGAATCTTGGATTGTATTTCCAGCTTGATGCACTCGCGCGGCTGGATGCCGATGATGAGCCAGTTCTGGTCCTGGCCGTTACCCAGTTGCAGTGGCGCTTTCTTGAAGCGGATGGCGATGCGGGTATCGGCCTCGTGCAGGCGCTTGGCGGTGCGGATATAGAACGGCACGCCTTTCCAGCGCGGATTGTCGATGAATAATTTAAGCGCAGCATAGGTTTCCACCACGCTGCTGTTGTCGCCCAATTCCTCCAGATAACCAGGGACTTTCTCGCCTTTGACTTCGCCAGCGCTGTATTGTGCGCGGAAGGCGTGCTTTTCCAGCTCGTTGACAGGAATCGGACGGATGGATTCCAGCACCTTGATCTTTTCAGCGCGGATGTCATCAGGGCTGAGCGAGGCTGGCTGCTCCATTGCAGTCAGCGCCAGCGTCTGCAGCACATGGCTCTGGATCATGTCGCGCAGCGCGCCGGTGGCGTCGTAGAACTGGGTGCGTTCACCCACGCCCAGTTGCTCAGTGTTGGTGATCTGCACATGATCGATGTAGTCCTTGTTCCACAAGGGCTCCAAGACAGTGTTGGCAAAGCGTTGCAGCATGATGTTCTGCAATGCGGATTTGCCGAGATAGTGGTCGATGCGGTAGATCTGACTTTCCTTGAGGTGCTTGGTGATCGAAGCTTGCAGTTCCTGCGCGGACTCAAGATTGGTGCCAAATGGTTTCTCGACCACGACGCGACGCCAGTATTTGTCTTCCTGGGTCAGGCCCACGCCCGCCAGTTGGTCAACAATGGTGGCAAAGTCGGAAGGGCGCACGGACAGGAAGAACGCCAGGTTCTGCGGGAACACGGCCTCGTTGGACAAGGTTTCCTTCAGGCGTGTGAAGGAAGTCGGATCATCAGGCGGGTTTGCGTGGTAATGATGACGCTCGATAAAGCGCTTGAACACTGCCTGGTCATAACCCTTGGGGAACTTGGCATCCAGCATGCCCTTGATGTCGGCCAGCCATGCCTCGCGGGAAACCTGGCCACGGCCCACGGACAAAATTGCCATGCTCTCGGGCAAGCGGCCTGCCTGATCCAGACGGAACAAGCCGGGCATGAGTTTGACGCGGGAAAGGTTACCGCTGGCTCCAAACAGTACGAGGGTACAAGGATCGATGACTTTCATACAGTGTTCTCTAATCAGATTGATGAGGAGGGAAGGCAAGCCGAATGGCTTGCCGTTCTGGATTAATGGGTTTTGACTGCGTGACCACCAAATGCGTTGCGCATCATGGACAACAATTTATAGCTGTAGCCCGTGTCTTCCTGGCTGGCGAAACGCATTTGCAACGCCAAGGTCAGGACAGGCGCGGCAACACCTTGATCCACGGCTTCCACCACGGTCCAGCGGCCCTCGCCGGAATCTGCAACATATGGAGCAATCGCAGCTAATTCCTGGTCGTGAGCCAGCGCTTCAGCGGTCAGGTCGAGCAGCCAGCTGCGAACCACGGAGCCATGGCGCCAGAGTTCGGTGATCTGGGCGAGATCGAGGTTGAACTCTTCCTTACCCTTGAGCAGGTCCAAGCCTTCGGCAAATGCCTGCATCATGCCATATTCGATGCCGTTATGGATCATCTTGGTGAAGTGACCAGAACCCACGGGGCCGACATGGGCCCAGCCGTGATCTTTATGCGCCAGCGCTTGCATGATGGGGGCAACGACATCAGCCGCTTCCTTGGGGCCGCCGTACATGAGACAGTAGCCATTATCCAAACCCCAGATACCGCCGGAAGTACCGCAATCAATGAAATCAATACCATGTTCAGCCAGCCATGCCCCACGGCGTTGGCTGTGCTTATAGTTGGAATTACCGCCATCAATGATGATATCGCCCTTGTTGAGCAGAGGAACCAGCTCCTTGATTTGATTCTCGGTGATATCACCGCTGGGCAACATGATCCAGACAATTTTCTTGGGTTCACCAGAAAGTTTGGAAACGGCATCTTCAACTGAACTGGCTGGTAACATACCGTTAGTCAGAGAAATCTGGTTGACAGTATCTTTGTTGAAGTCAAAACCGACGACTTCGATATCATGTTTCAAGAGACGGCGAGCCATATTGCCGCCCATTTTACCCAGACCGATAATTGCAAGTTTCATTGATTCTTCCTTGATGAGGATGGTGCCATCTGCAATCCCTGGCGCTTCCTTTTGGGGCAGGCCGATGCAGAATTAAGATGGAGCCGGGTTGATAATGTTAGAATTCTTCCAATGCAGCTTGGCAATTATAACTTGAAGGTTTTATATCATGCAAAATACCACACAATCTCAGGTCATCAACGGGCAAATTAGCCGATGGCAGGTGTTTACCGCGCAGGAGGTGCTCAACAACAGCGCTGTTGAGCGTATTGCCGAGGCGGCGCGCAACGCGATTGCCAGCCATGGCAGGTTCAGCATCGTGCTTGCTGGCGGTAGCACGCCCAAGAGCATTTATCAGTTACTGCCTGGTATCGACACTGACTGGAGCAAATGGCATGTGTATTACGGCGATGATCGTTGCCTGCCGCCAGAGCATGAAGAGCGTAACAGCTTGATGGCGCATGAGGCTTGGCTCAAGCATGTGGCGATTCCTGCTGATCAGATTCATGATATCCCTGCCGAACGCGGACCAGTGGATGCCGCGCAGGCGTATAACCAGACGCTGGCCGAAGTCGGAGAGTTTGATTTAGTGTTGCTGGGGTTGGGAGAGGACGGTCATACTGCCAGCCTGTTCCCCGGACATAGCTGGGATGATGCTAAGGCAGCCGTTCCGGTATTCGGCGCGCCTAAACCGCCGCCAGAACGTGTCTCCATCAGCGCAGCCCGATTGAGCCAGGCAAAGGAAGTAATTTTCTTCGTCACTGGCGCAGGCAAGCAGGAAGCTGTGGACAATTGGCGCGGGGGCCTAGGTATCCCCGCCAGTTTGATCAAGCCCAGGAACGGCGTGGATATCTATATATTCGGCGTTAATCTGTAATGTAGAACAGGATGCCGAGCGGCATCCTGTTCTTTCACCGTCCTGCGTAATGCTGGACAGTCATGATGTGGTATCAGGTTTTCTGAATGACGATATTGGGGAACTTGCTGCTGTGATCGCGTCCTAGTGCTGTAACCTTCACTGCAGCACGGCGGGCGATGGATTTGTAGATCCCCGCAATTTGTCCTGCCGGTTCGGCCACTACTGTTGGCGTGCCATTGTCAGTTTCTTCCCGAATACGGATATCCAATGGCAGGCTGCCCAGCAGTTCGGTGTTGTAATCAGCACACATCCTGGCGGCACCGCCGGAGCCAAAAATATGTTCCTCATGACCGCACTGCGAGCAGATGTGCGTACTCATGTTTTCCACGATACCGAGAATAGGGATGCTGACCTTCTCGAACATTTTCAATCCCTTGCGCGCATCCAGCAAGGCAATATCCTGTGGGGTAGTGACAATGATGGCGCCTGTTACTGGTACTTTCTGTGATAGCGTCAACTGGATGTCGCCTGTACCCGGTGGCAGGTCAACGATAAGGTAATCCAGGTCTTTCCAGCGCGTTTCGCGCAGCAGTTGCTCCATGGCGCTGATGACCATGGGGCCGCGCCAAATCATGGGAGTATCTACGTCGATGAGGAAGCCAATGGACATGGCCTGGATGCCGTAGCGTTCCAGTGGCTCCATGGTCTTGCCGTCGGTGCTTTCGGGCTTGCTGTTGATGCCCAGCATCTGTGGTTGGGAAGGCCCATAAATGTCTGCGTCCAGAATGCCGACTTTTGCACCTTCGGCGGCGAGCGCCAGCGCGAGATTGACCGCTGTCGTGGATTTGCCAACGCCGCCCTTGCCGGAAGCGACTGCAATGATATTCCTGACATTGGGAATCAGCTGTACGCCAGGTTGTACCCTGTGCGACACGGTACGGCTGCTGATGCTCACGGTGACGTTGTCCACCTCCGGCAATGTCTTGATGGCCTGAATGACCAAGGCACGGAGATCGTCAAAGATACTTTTAGCCGGGTAGTCCAGCACAATATCCACGGTGACATACTGTCCGTTGATACTGATCTGCCGTACCGACTTGCTGCTGACAAAATCCTTACCTGTATTCGGGTCAATAACGGTACGGAGGACATCTTGTACCTGGGATTCGGTAAGTGACATGGAACGGTTTTTCCTGTGAACGTGTGAAAAAGCCATTCTAGCGCAAGCGTATTGCTTATGTGAAACCGCGGCAATTTGTTAGAATGCCGGATTCCTTTGTCGCTTCGTTTAAAGATTCATTATGTCCGTAAACCCATCTTCTGGTGCATCACGCAAAATCCTTGTTACTTCTGCGCTGCCTTATGCCAATGGCAGTATTCACCTGGGCCATATGGTGGAATATGTGCAGAGCGATATCTGGGTGCGCTTCCAGAAGATGCAGGGGCATACGGTACATTACGTTTGTGCGGACGATACCCATGGCACCCCCATCATGTTGCGCGCCGAGAAGGAGGGCATCACGCCCGAGACATTGATTGAGCGCGTGCATGCCGAGCACGCTGCGGATTTCGGTGATTTCCTCGTGCAGTTCGATAACTACTATTCGACCAATTCCGAGGAAAATCGCGAGCTTTCCAGCCGTATCTATCGCGAGCTGAAAGCCAACGACAAGATCGCGGTACGCACCATCGAGCAATACTACGACCCGGTCAAGAACATGTTTCTGCCGGACCGCTTCATCAAGGGGGAATGCCCCAAGTGCCATGCCAAGGACCAATATGGCGACTCCTGCGAAGCATGCGGCACGACCTATAGTCCGACTGAATTGATTGCACCTTATTCCGCAGTATCGGGCGCGGCTCCTGTGCGCAAGGAAACCGAGCACTATTTCTTCAAGCTGAGCGAGTGCGAGGGTTTTCTCAAGGACTGGACGCGCTCCGGCACCTTGCAGCAGGAAGCCGCCAACAAGATGGGCGAGTGGTTCGCCTCCGGCCTGGCGGATTGGGATATCTCCCGCGACGCGCCGTATTTCGGCTTCGAGATTCCCGACGCGCCGGGCAAGTATTTCTATGTCTGGCTGGATGCGCCTATCGGCTACATGGCAAGCTTCAAGAACCTGGCAACGCGCGAGGGCCTGGATTTCGACGAATACTGGAAGCCAGACAGTCAAGCCGAGCTGTATCACTTCATCGGCAAGGATATCCTGTATTTCCACGCCTTGTTCTGGCCTGCCACCTTGAAATTCTCGGGCCACCGCCAGCCAACGCAGATATTCGCCCATGGTTTTCTCACCGTGAACGGCGAGAAGATGTCCAAGTCGCGCGGCACCTTCATCACCGCGCGCAGTTATCTCGAACATGTGCAGAACCCGGAATACCTGCGTTACTACTATGCCGCCAAGCTCAACGGCACCATGGAGGATATCGACCTCAACCTGGAAGATTTCATCGCGCGCGTGAATAGCGATTTGGTGGGCAAGTACATCAATATCGCCAGCCGTACCGCGGGCTTCATTGCCAAACGCTTTGACGGCACGCTGGCCGCCGTGTCCGACAACCCGGTGATTGCCGAGCTGCGCGCGGCTGCCGACAGCATACGCGACAGTTTCAATAACCGCGACACTGCGCGCGCCTTGCGCGAAATCATGGCGCTGGCGGACAAGGCCAATGCCTATGTCGCGGAAAATGCGCCTTGGGAGATGGCGAAGCAGCCGGAGCGGAGCGCTGAGCTGCACGAAGTCTGTTCGGCCTCCCTGGAAATGTTCCGTCTGTTGACTTTGTACCTCAAGCCGGTATTGCCCAAGCTGGCGCAGTCCATTGAAGTTTTCCTCAATATCAAGCCGTTGGCTTGGGGCGATATTGCACAGCCGTTGTCAGCCGGACACAAGATCGAGGCTTACCAGCACCTGATTACCCGCGTGGATCCCAAACAGATCGAGGCCATGGTGGAAGCCAACAGGGAATCACTGCAAGCCACGACGGCTGCGCCAGCGCAACAGCCTGCGCAGGAAGCAGCAGATGGCAATTATATTTCCATTGACAATTTCACCAAGGTGGAGCTGCGTATTGCCCGCATCGCCAATGCCGAGCATGTCGAAGGCGCGGAAAAGCTGTTGCGGCTGACGCTGGATATTGGCGAGGAAAAACCGCGCCAGGTATTTGCCGGCATCAAGTCCGCCTATGATCCTGAGAGCCTCAAGGGGCGGCTGACCGTCATGGTAGCCAACCTGGCGCCGCGCAAGATGAAGTTTGGTTTGTCGGAAGGCATGGTGCTGGCGGCCAGCGACGAGCGCGGCGGGCCGTTTCTGCTGTCTCCTGATAGCGGCGCCCAGCCGGGCATGCGGGTCAAGTAGTTGTCGCCAGATGCCTGTTGGTAAAAGAAAAGCCCCTTGGCGGGGCTTTTTTTATGGGAAGAATGACGAGGCTTATTTCTTGTCTGCCTTGGCGACGGTTTTTTCAGCTTTCGCGGCTTTGCCGACGGAAAGTTCGCTGCGCAGATTGTCTACACTTTTCTTGCCGAAGCCTTTTACATTTGCCAAGTCGTCCACAGCCTTGAAGCCGCCGTTGGCTTTGCGGTAATCAATGATGGCTTGGGCCTTGGCAGGGCCAATACCCTTGACCGATTCCAGCTCCACGGCAGTGGCGGTGTTGAGGTCAACCGCGGCCATGGCATTGAAGGTCAACCCAAATAAGACCAGGACTGCAAACAGCAAAGACTTCATGATGCTCTCCTTTAAGATGATGGTAAAAACCCTGTTGTGCTGGGGTCTCACAATCATATGCTTGGAGCGGATTGTGGGCTATTGGTGGAAAATCTAGTTTTTTTGTAAGACTTTCTCTTTATTTTTCCAGGATTGATTCCCGAATGCGCTGCAGAGCGGCCAAGGGATCGCTTGCCTTGGTAATCGGGCGACCGATGACGAGATAGGTGGAGCCCAAGGCCAGGGCATCGGCAGGAGTGACGACGCGGGATTGGTCGTCGAGGGCAGCGTCAGCAGGGCGAATGCCGGGAGTCACCAGACAGAAGTTGTTGCCCAGGGATTTTCTCAATGCCTGCGCTTCCTGCGCGGAGCAGACTACGCCATCCAGACCTGCCTGTTGCGCCAGCGTAGCGAGACGCAGCACATGCTGTTCAATCGGTATATGGATGCCGAGTTGTTCCAAACCAGCCTGGTCCATGCTGGTGAGCACAGTGACGGCGAGCAGCAATGGGGAATGTCCGCTGCGGGCTACGCCTTCGCGCGCGGCTTCCATCATTTTGCCGCCGCCGGAGGCATGCACGTTCAACATCCAGACACCGAGCTTGCTCGCGGCTTCGCAGGCCTTGGCTACCGTATTGGGAATATCATGGAATTTCAGGTCCAGGAAAACACCGAAACCACGCCTAACCAGTTCTTCCACCAGTTGCGGGCCTGCTGCGGTAAACAATTCCTTGCCTACTTTGACCCGGCATAAGGCAGGATCAAGCTGACTGGTCAGCGCAAGCGCGTTGGCGGTATCGGCATAATCGAGGGCGACAATAATCTTTGGGTCGGTCATACAGCGGATTCTTTGGTTTCGGGTGAGAGGGATTCCCAAGCATTGCAAGCCGGGCATTGCCAGTGAAAATTGCGTGCGCGGAAGCCGCATTGATCACAGTAGTGTGCGCTGCGGTTGCCAATGGCATAACGCACGGTCTGCTGCATCAATACTGCATCCTGCTGGTTGGGGCCTTCCAGCATGGATTGCGCGCGCAGGAGCTGGTCCAGCGTCTGCAGGCTGGGCTTGCGACGCAGTTCCTCGCGCGCGAGCTCCTCGGCGCTCGCGGCGCCTTCCTCGCTCAGCGTGGTTTCGTAGACCAGGTTGAGGATAGAGGGAAGCTTGTATGTCTGGAGATAGCCCTTTAGCAAGGTAATGCCTTCATCCAGATTATTCAGTGACTTGTAGCTATTGAGCAGCTTGGGAGCGACCAGCCCGAGGTATTCCGGACGCTGGAATTCCACGCGTTTCCAGAACGAAATGGCTTGCTTGTGATTGCCAGAGCCTGCTTCGAGGTCGCCCAGCATGATGTTGGCGCGAACGCAGCCCTTATCTGCTTCCAGCGCCATGTCCAGCGCGTGGTGGGCGCTGTGGATATCCTGTTCCAGGATGGCCTTCATGGCAATCTCGCAGTGAAATTGCGCGACTTCCTTGCGGAAGGAAATACCGGACAGGCGCTCCAGCTCAATGGCGCTCTTGATGGCATGATTCCATTCGCGTTCACGGATATAGATTTCCAGCAACGCGCGCAGGGCGGTTTGCTTGTAGCGGCTGTCGTGCAAGGAGGTGAATAATTCTTCCGCACGGTCAAACAGCCCGGCTTTCAGGTAATCCTGCGCGAGTTCCGCCATGACGGCCTGTTTCTGCTGGTCTGGCAGCTCCTTGCGCTCCAGCAGATTCAAGTGCAAGTGAATGGCGCGATCGACTTCGCCACGTCGGCGGAACAAGCTGCCAAGGGCAAAATGTAATTCCATCGAATCGGCATTGGCTTGCACTGCTTCGATGAAGGCTTCAATCGCCTTGTCGTGCTGGTCGCTGATGAGGAAGTTCAGGCCCTTGAAATAGGCAGCCGGCAGGGTGGTAGATTCGGTAAGCAGCTGGTTGATGTCCACGCGTGCCGCTAGCCAGCCGAGGGTGAAGAAAAGAGGTAGGGCCAGAAGCCACCAGTATTCAAATTCCATAATTAATTTCCGGACCTGTCATCCTTGTAGCAATCCTGTTGCCGGGGATAGCGGGTATAACGGTGAGATATTTATTATTTGTTCATCTTCAGGTTCTTGATTTCCTTTTCCAGCGCGAGCAGCTTGTTGCGCTGGCGGATCAAGGAGCCCAGGCAGGCAATGACGCCGGCAATGATGCCGCTGAAAAAAGTGACCAGCAGCATGAGAGAAAGTGGGGCTTTCCAAGAGTAACCAAGATAGTAAGCAAGCTCGACAGGTTCAGCATTCTTGAAGGCAAAGCCGAGCAGCAGGATGAACAGTAAAACGCCAAGTATTGTATAGATGGTACGCATATCGCAATTCTACCCAAGCACGCCGCAAACGTGCAGGATTTGATCAAAAATATGCTGAGAACAATAAAAAACGGCAGTATCAATCATGACACTGCCGTTTTCAGGTACTGCAAAGTGCTTAATCGCCGCTACTGTCTACGCGTTCGCGCAATTCCTTGCCAGCCTTGAAGTGGGGTACATGCTTTTCGGGTACTTCCACTTTTTCGCCAGTTTTGGGGTTGCGTCCCAGCCGTGGCGGACGGTAGTTCAAACTGAAGCTACCGAAACCACGGATTTCAATGCGTTCGCCAGAAGCCAGGTTGTCCATCATGGAATCAAGAATCGTCTTGACGGACAGTTCAGCATCTTTGACGACCAGTTGCGGGAAACGCGCAGCCAGGTTGGCAATCAACTCCGATTTGGTCATGACACCACGACCTTATTCGTTGTTTTTGCCGTCAAGCTTGGCCTTCAGCAGTGCACCAAGGTTGGTGGTGCCAGCGGAACCGGCATCATTGCTGAACTTCTGCAATGCATCAGCTTCATCAGCCAGATCCTTCGCCTTGATGGACAGGGCGATGGAGCGGTTCTTGCGGTCGATGTTGGTGATGCGGGCTTCGATTTCTTCGCCTTCCTTCAGTACGGTGGAGATGTCGTCCACCTTGTCGCGGGAAACTTCGGATGCACGCAGGTAACCTTCCACCTCGTTGTCCAGAGCAATCACTGCACCCTTGGCTTCGATGGACTTGACGGTGCCCTTGACGATGGCGCCCTTATCATTCAGTGCGGTGTAGGCGCTGAACGGGTCGCTGTCAAGCTGCTTGACGCCCAGGGAGATACGTTCCTTCTCGACATCAATGCTCAGCACAACGGCTTCGAGTTCGTCACCCTTCTTGAAGTTGCGGATCGCTTCTTCGCCAGACTGGTTCCAGGACAGGTCGGACAAGTGCACCAGGCCGTCGATACCGCCAGGCAAGCCGATGAATACGCCGAAGTCGGTGATGGACTTGATCTGGCCGCTGACCTTGTCACCCTTCTTGTGGGAAGCAGCAAAGTCATCCCATGGGTTGGCCTGGCATTGCTTCATGCCCAGGGACAGACGACGACGGTCTTCGTCGATTTCCAGGATCATCACTTCTACTTCGTCGCCCAGTTGAGCGATCTTGGCAGGGTGAACGTTCTTGTTGGTCCAGTCCATTTCGGAAACGTGCACCAGACCTTCGATGCCTGGCTCGATTTCAACGAATGCGCCGTAGTCGGTCAGGTTAGTCACCTTGCCGAACAGACGTGTGCCGACTGGGTAGCGGCGGCCCAGGGCAACCCATGGATCGTCGCCCAGTTGCTTGATGCCCAGGGAAACACGGTTCTTCTCTTGGTCGAACTTGAGGATCTTGGCTTCGACTTCTTCACCTACGGTAAGCACTTCGGATGGGTGCTTGACGCGGCGCCATGCCAGGTCAGTGATGTGCAGCAGGCCGTCGATACCGCCGAGGTCAACGAACGCACCGTAGTCGGTGATGTTTTTGACGATACCCTTGACCACTGCGCCTTCCTTCAGGGATTCGAGTAGTGCTTCGCGGTCAGCGCCCATGGTTTCTTCCAGCACAGCGCGGCGGGAAACCACAACGTTGTTACGCTTGCGATCGAGCTTGATGACCTTGAAATCCCATTCCTTGTTTTCGAAAGGAGTGGTGTCCTTGACTGGACGCAAATCAACCAGGGAGCCTGGCAGGAACGCGCGGATGCTGTTGACCATGACGGTCAAGCCACCCTTGACGCGGCCATTGACCATGCCCTTGATGATGCGGGATTCGTTCATTGCCTCTTCGAGGTCTTGCCATGCGGCCAGGCGCTTGGCCTTTTCACGGGATAGCTTGGTGGAACCATAACCATCTTCCAGGGATTCGATGCAGACTTTGACAAAATCGCCTGCGCTCACTTCAAGCTCGCCGCGGTCGTTGCGGAACTCGGAAGCGGGAATCACGCTTTCCGACTTCAGGCCGGCGTTGACGATAACGAAATCGTCATCGACGGAGACGACTTCAGCGGTGATCACTTCACCGGAGCGCATTTCCTGGCGTGCCAGGCTTTCCTCGAACAGGGCTGCGAAGCTTTCCATGGAGGAGGTTGTGGTTGAAAGGTTAGCCATTAAAAAAATATTCCAGATAATCCCGCCGTGCAGCGGGTCAAATTAAAAAAACCATGAACCGGTGAGGTTCACGGCGCTCGTGCTACAAAAACTAATTTCCAGTACCCGCGCGGCTGTAGTTGAGAATCGCCTCGACCGCCTGGTCTATGCCAAGCTCGCTGGTGTCCAGCAACTTGGCGTTCTTGCTTATCTGCAAGGGCGCAACGGATCTTTGGCTATCCCTTGCGTCACGGGTTTGCAAGTCCTGCAAGATGCCTGCGAGATTAGCACAGATTCCTTTCTCCATCAACTGTTTATAACGTCTCTCTGCCCGGACTTCGGCGCTTGCCGTGAGGAATATCTTGGTTTGTGAGTCAGGAAAGACAACGGTGGCCATATCTCGCCCATCAGCCACCAATCCGGGCATTTTGCGGAAGCTTTGCTGCAGGTTGAGCAACGCGCTGCGCAGTGCCGGGTGGACCGCGACTTCCGAAGCGCCGCGGCTGATTTCCTCGGTGCGGACGGCTTCCGTGATGGTTTCGCCGTCCAGATAGATTTCACCGTCAGCAAATCGAATATCCAGGCTCGCTGCCATATCGGCCAGCCCGGCTTCATCCTGCCAGCTAATACCGTGCCTGAGCGCGGCCAGCGCGGTGATGCGGTAAATGGCGCCCGAATCCAGGTAGTGGTATCCCAAGGCCTGGGCCACGCGCTGCGCGACAGTGCCCTTACCGGAGGCGGATGGACCATCAATGGCAATGACGGGAATGGCGGAGTGTGGTGTATCAGTCATCTTTAAAGATAGGGCAATGGGTGTTACGGATGGAGCAGGGTGGCAAAGCGCTCGAAATAATCCGGGAAGGTCTTGGCAACACAATTTGGATCGTTGATGAGGATAGGCACGCCACCGAGTGATACTAACGAGAAGCACATCGCCATGCGATGGTCGTCATAGGTGTCGATACGGGCATTGGGAATCAGTACCGCGGGAGGCGTAATGCTGAGATAGTCGCTGCCTTCCTCAACAATCGCTCCTACCTTGCGCAGCTCTGTTGCCATTGCAGTGAGGCGGTCGGTTTCCTTGACACGCCAACTGGCGATATTGCGCAGGATGCTGGGGCCGTCGGCAAACAAGGCCAGCACTGCCAAAGTCATGGCCGCATCGGGGATGTGGTTGCAATCCAGATCCAGCGCCTTGAGCTTGCCGGGCCGGGCGCTGACTTCAATCCAGTTGTCGCCTGTGTTGATAGTGGCGCCCATCAAGGCCAGCGCTTCGGCAAAACGGACATCGCCCTGAATGCTGTTACGCCCTACGCCTTCAACCCTGACTGGCCCCTGACCAATCGCGCCAGCCGCCATGAAGTAGGAAGCCGAGGAAGCATCGCCTTCCACATGGATATTGCCGGGGCTTTGGTAAATGCTTTGGGCCGGAATGGTAAACGCCTTCCATGCATCCCGTTCCACCTTGACGCCGAAACGCGCCATGAGGTTAAGCGTGATTTCAATGTAGGGCTTGGAAATCAGCTCGCCGATGACTTCGATGCGCGCTTCCTTGCCTGTCAGCGGCAAAGCCATCAGCAGGGCGGTAAGAAACTGGCTGGAGACGTCACCGCGTACCTGTATCGGGCGGCTGGTATCCAGTTGGCTAGGGTGGATATGCAGGGGAGGGAAGCCGCGATTTTGCAGATAATCAATGGAAGCGCCAACGGCATTGAGCGCCTCGACAAGATCTCCAATCGGGCGCTCGTGCATGCGGGCAACGCCGGAGAGTTCATATTCTCCCTGGCTCAGTGCGAGGGCGGCAGTCAGCGGACGAAAGGCTGTGCCAGCATTGCCCAGGAAAAGCTTGGCTTGTTTGATGGGGAAATTGCCGCCTGTACCTTGCACTTGCCATTGATGGCCGCCTGTTTGTTTCAGGCTCACCCCTAAGATTTGCAATGCTTCCAACATGCGTTGGGTATCATCAGAGGCCAACAGCTCATGAATCTCGGTGTTGCCTTGCGCCAGCGCAGCCAGCAGCAAGGTGCGGTTGGAGATACTTTTTGAGCCCGGCAGCTTTACTATGCCATGGGCATAGCGGACAGCAGGCAGGAGCAGGGAATCCATGATCAATTCTTCCATGATGCAGATACTTGTTGTTGCGCCCAGTCATTGCGGGCATGGCTGGCTCGCTCAAAAATGGCTTGCAAGCCTGCCGCATCACCTTGTTCCAAGTGTTGGCGCAACTTGGCGAGGGCTTGTTGGTAGTGATCCAGCTCCTGCAATAAGGCCATGCGGTTGGCGAGGCTGATATCACGCCACATCTCGGGCGAACTGCCAGCGATGCGGGTGAAATCGCGGAAACCGCTGGCGGCAAACTCGAAGAACTGATTTGCGTCGGGGCGGGAGGCCAGCTCATCAACCAGGGCAAATGCCAGCAGGTGCGGCAGGTGGCTGACTGCAGCAAAGATTGTGTCGTGCGCATCTGGGCTCATTTCGCGAACGATAGCCCCGGTGCTGAGCCACATGGCGCGCACGGCAGTGATAGCATCATCATCGGTATGCGAGCCAGGCGTGAGGACGACATTTTTTTGTTGATATAGCGAGGCTTGCGCAGCCGTAGGGCCGCTTTTTTCCGCACCGGCAATGGGGTGACCAGGGACGAAGCGTGATGCTGCATCACCAAGAATTTGTTGGGCCTGTGCTGCAATGTCGGCCTTGGTGCTGCCTGCATCGGTGATAACGGTTCTGCGATTGAGAAAGGGGGCGATCTGGCCCAGGATAGGCATGATCTGGGCTACCGGCGTGGCGATCATGATTATATCTGCGGCAGAGACCGCGCTGGCAAGATCGGTGGCTGCTTCATCAATAATGCCCAGCTTTAGGGCTTCCTGCAGGCTGTCGCCTGAGCGTCCCAGGCCAGTGACATGCCAGCTTGCATCTGCCGCCTTGAGCGCTAATGCAAGTGAGCCACCAATCAGGCCAGCGCCGAAAACAAGCAGTTTTTTCAAGATGGAGACAAGCGTAGGGTTAAAAGCGCGATTGTAACACGTTAGCTTTGGTTGGCTGGGAGGCGAAAAATAACCAGAGCGTTTTGTGCTGTAGGTACGACAGACACAAAACGCTGGTTTAAGGAGATGAGAAGGAGTACTGGACTTAGGAGTAATGAAACAGCAATTGGTTCATCATGTGGCGCAAAATATTTTGCGGAGGGCTGCTATGGAATTATTGCTATGGCAAAACTCAGGCAGTTAGCGGCGTATTGAGATGTATCGGCTGCCATTCGCCATCCAGCAATCCTTCCTGCGGCAGGAATTTCTGTTTGTAGGCCATCTTGCGGCTTTCCTTGATCCAGTAACCAAGGTAGAGGTAAGGCAGGTTGAGGTTTTTGCACCATTCGAGTAGCCAGATAATGTTATAGGTTCCATAGCTGGCATGATGGTCAGCTGCATCGTAAAAGGTATATACCGCAGATACGCCGTCATGCACGACATCGACCACACTGACCATTTTCAATACGCCATCCTTGCGGAACTCCACCATCAGGCTTTCCACATTGCTTTGCACCAGAAAGTTGCGATATTGTTCTGCACTTTCCGGGTCATCCGGGTTGCCTTCATGACGGGCGATCTGGTAGGCAGAATATAGTGCAAAATTTTCCTCGGAAAAAGTCAGCTCCATCAGCGTGACCGACATGTCCTGATGCTGTTTCCAGGCCCGACGCTGGCTACGGCTCGGCATAAATTCTGCCACTGGCAACCGTACCGGGATGCAGGCATTGCAGTTTTCGCAATGCGGGCGGTAGACGAACTTCCCGCTGCGACGGAATCCTAGCTCAATCAGGTTGCCATAAGCCTTTGCATCAATCAGGTGGTGCGGGGTCGCGATCAGGGATTGCGCAGATTTTCCGGCAAGATAGCCGCAGGAATATGCGGTAGTCGCATAAAACTGGATTTTTTGCAGATGTTGTTCGCCGGGCAGTGTCATGCGGGATAGTGTACCAATTCAAGCAGCCGTTGTGAAAATTCTGCGCGAGGAATTTCCCGTGCGCCCAGCGACAAGAGGTGCAGGGTCTTCATCTGACAGTCGATCATGCCGCATCCGTGCGCCTGCAATCTTTGCACCATATGCACGAAAGCGAGCTTGGAAGCATCGGTGACATGGTGGAACATGGATTCGCCATAGAACATCCTGCCCAGCTTCACGCCATACAGGCCGCCGACCAGTTTGCCATTCATCCAGGTTTCCGCGCTGTGAGCGTAGCCCAGTTGGTGGAGGGTCGTATAGCCCTGCATGATGTCGTCGGTGATCCAGGTGCCGTCCTGACCTACGCGCGGAGTAGCGGCGCAGGCGGCAATGACTTTCTGGAATGCCGTATTGAAGCGGATCTCGTAATCCCGGTGTTTGAGACGCTTGGCCAGCGAGCGTGATATTTTTAGTTCATCAGGGAATAGCACCATGCGCGGATCGGGACTCCACCACAAGATGGGTTCGTTTTGGCTGAACCAGGGAAATATGCCTTGACGATAGGCGTTGAGCAGGCGGTAAGGATTCAGGTCGCCGCCGATGGCGATCAATCCGTTGGGTTCCTCCAGGGCATTTTCCAACGGCGGGAACGGGGTGTCTGCCTGTAATGCGCACACCAAGCCTCCAGGCAGTCGGTAATATTGATTACTCATATTTAAGGAAGTGGTTGAACGGGAGCTACAGCAGAAGGCTATAGTGGTAAAGCTTAACACAATGCCGCCATGCTTTGCCGGCCAAGCTGCTTGTGTTATTTTGCTGGATATGCAGGTTTACGACTGATTATCCTGTTGTTACTAACCATATTTCTAGCGAATACAGTGATGGCCAGTATCAATCTGCATTATACTCCAAATAATAGCTTCAAATATATGATTGATTCGCATAATGGGCACTTAAGAAAACCAGACCAAGCTCGGTCATCAGATATAACCTCGCATTTGCGAGGTTTTTTATTGCTCAAAGGTACGAGTCCTCTTCTGGGCACCCATCGGTGCATATCGCTAGAACCATTGGAGAAAATAAGCATCAAGACCGCTCTTAAACGGTTTCCTCCCCGCTTCGCGGGTCCCCTCCATTTACGCGCCCCTTCGGGGTTTCAGTCTTGACCCTTATTTCCTCCAATGTTGCTGGTCGGCCATGCCGTATGGCGAGGGCTGTACCCCTTTGGGGTACGCCTTCACCACACGGCAGACCTTCAACGCGAAAAGGAATAATGCAATGGCAAAGCAGCTTGTAGATGTTTCAACCCGGGAGATGGCACTGGATGCGGATTGGCCCAGCATGGATAAGGTGGAGAGCAAATTGCTGGAGGTGTCAGAGAGGATCAGGCAACGGCGCGATGAGTGGAACCGGGTGCAGGCGCAGTTGCTGGCCCTGAAAAAACAGGGCCTCACCTACGCTGGCACAACCTGGAAGAACGGCAAATATTTGTACCTGGTCTATCCGAGCAAAAACGGGGAGCCGAGGAAGCGGGTGTACGTGGGCCAGGACGAGGAGAAGGTACGGGAGGCCTTGGCCGGGATAGAGAGGGGAGAGCAGTACCTGAAACTGGAGGAGCGGGCCGAGTGGTTGCAGCGGCAATCGCAGTTAGCAGGGTATCACTGCATGAACTTGCTGGATTATCTCGGGGATGGTGTCCAGTTTGTTCCTGGACATCGATAAATTGACACCAAATGGTGTCATATAGATCGATACCAGGTGAATTTTTGACACCAATAGGAAAACGCGTAAGATATACCGCAAAAGGAGTGTAGCAGATGGAATTGGAAATTTACGAAGCATTAACCGCAGTGAACGTGCCAGCAGACAAGGCAAGGGCTGTCGTGGAATCGATCAATAAGGAGATCGACAAGCGTTATGCCTTGCATGCCGACAAGTTGGCAACACGTGGTGACTTGCTGGAATTACACGGCTTGTTAAAAGCAGACTTGGCTGATGCCAAGGTTGAGATCATTAAATGGGCCATAGGCAGCATTTTTGTGGCCGTGGGCTTGTTTGCCACCCTGGTGAAGGTCTGGGCTTAAGGATGTTAGCAATCAGCGCCAGCGTAAGCTCAAATGCCTTGTGTATGGTGCTGGCCGACGGTCGCGAGATTTCCGCGCCGCTGGAGTGGTTCCCCAGGCTGCGCGATGCCAACGAGGCACAGCGCCATAACTGGCGGCTGATCGGGAAGGGCATCGGGGTACATTGGCCGGAGATTGATGAAGATATCGTGGTCAGTACGTTGATGCGCAACAGCTAAAACAAAGCCCTCGCAATGAGGGCTTTTTTATTGGTGTCAGATCGTGGCCTAGTACAGATCTAAATTGACACCAATGGTGTCAGGAAACGGGTTGGCCAAGATCTAAATAGAGATTTTTTGACACCAATCACATGGGAAGGACATTGCCTGTATCCGTCACGCCACCGCGCAATGGCGCGGCATCGTGCCGGTTACAGGCTGCGGTGATGGATGCGCCATTGAAGAACAGGAAGGCCGAGCAATCATTCGGTTGCTTAATGACATAGCCAAGGTCGGACAGGTCTTTATCCGTGAGATCAATGTCCTGGCCGTCACCATTGCTCAAACGGTAGTAAGTGACTTTCCTAGTGGGGCTGGTGATGGTCGCCATGATGATGAACTTGTATTGCATATACGGGTGTTCGATCTTGATGGGCGGCGCTGGCCTGGTGTCGACGGCGTGCTGGAGATCGGGAGCCTGGTCGCTGCCGATGAGATTGAGCGACTGCTTGACGTCGAGCTTGGACGTTTCGTCCTGAACAGTGGTTTCGGCGGTGCGGTCGGTATGGCGCTTGTAGTTGCTATAGACGCCATAGCCCTGGTACAGGGTGAAGCCCAGGGCTACGGGCAGAAAAAGCCATACATAGTGCAATCTATAGGGTTGCTTGGTGTGAAGCTCAGCAGACTTATAGTTATTAAAAGACTGCTTAGGAGGCTTAAAACGACGAACAGCGGCATCTGCGTAATTTCCTTTCGTTTTGACGTCAGTAAATTCTGGCCATTCAAATAACTTGCGGCCGGTGAAGGTATTGCGGATGTGGATATGGCGGCCGCAGAGCTCGCGGATATGGGCGTCGATGAGCATGGGCTTTTGTGTCATGAGCCAGAAGTCCACGCCGGTGTGGCGGTGGGTCTCATGGGCCGCGACATGGGGCGGCACTTTGCTGGTACTGGCGCGTGGTCGGTACACGCGCTGCGCTTCGTCAATGATGATGATGGAGTTGGGCGGGAAGGTGAAGTAGTCGAGCTCGACGCTGGGGTCATTGGGGTCCGGCCGCTTCTCGGTCCATTCGACAATCGGCGGGACCGGGGAATGGTCCAGGGCAAGGTCGGGGATGCCCATCACGAAAAACGGCCGTTCGCCCTTTTCCAGTTCCCTCATCATCATGGAGACGACAAGGCTTGTCTTGCCCATGCCAGGGACGCCGGTAATGATGGTAATCATAGCGGGCTCAGTATCTTGAGGGACTTCAAGGCCAAGCGCATGGAGATAGCGCCCAGGACGATCTTGGCGTACTCAATGAAGCCGTACAGGGTGGCGATCTTGAGTATGGAGCCAGGCAGCCCGCCAATGTTACCGTTGATGGCGTTATAAAACTGCTCCTGGAGCTCGGTGACGCCGGTATAGACCAGGAAGCCGAACCCGAGGGCGGCAAGGATGCGCCCAGCAGCGTAAACGCTGAGGGCAGTCAATATGGGGGCGAGTGGTAAAGGCATCAGATGGAATCCTTCCTGGCTCCGACAATGATGAAGGCAGCAGAGAGCCAGGCTGCTGCAATCACGAGGGGCTTGAACGCGCTGGCGTACTGGCAGATCGGATCAAACGAGAGGGTGATGGTGTGGCCGCCTATCGTGTAATAGAGCGGGGCGGGACATGAGTTGTCGCTTGGCAGCTCGCGCAGCACGATGCTGCTCATGTCGATTTCCTTGGTCTCCAGGGGCTCGAATTGTGGCACGTCGCCCATGACCTGACAGCCGATGGCATCGGGATATTTGTCGCAATCGGTCTTGGCATCCTCAGCACGACATAGCTTGTGCGTTGGATTGGCCTGGCAAAACGAATCTTGGCTTTGTTCTGTTGCTGTGGTGGAACCATCGGTGTCAGTTTTTGTTTCAGTGATGGTTGGCGCTGTGCCAGCGGGTGAACCAGCTGGTGCTGGCGTGATAGTGATAATGGGTGACGGTGTTTCAGTCACAACAGGTTCCGGGTTCGGGTTTTCTGGTGTGGGTGCAGGTGTGGTGGTTTCTATCTTGGGTGGGTCCTGCTTCTTCACTGGCTCACTGCCGGGTGTTCCGGGTTCGAGGCAAACAGCAACGCCCTGCATGACGGCGTAGGACTGTTTTTTATTGATGCATTCGCACTCTGGACAGGGTTGCGGGTCTGGCAGGGAGTTGTCCATGTCAGGGGTACAGGATGCGCCGGTGTTGTCGCGTACATCGTGGCCGTAATACCAAGAGCCGTCACTAGTCTGTATGCCAATACCCATGCCCAGTTTATAAATACACTGGTCAATGCAGGCACGTGTACGGAAATTCAGGAATCTTTTGGTGGAGCCGCAGGCACCATTACAGCCGGGTTCACATTCAGGCGGTAGTGGAGGTTCACAAACACCAGTAGATGAATTGCGTATATAGCCCTCTTGAGGGCAAGGTGGGGGGTTGTCACATTTACCCGTAGTAGCATTGTAAGTACCACCCAGCGGGCAAGACGCAGCACAGGTAAAAGATGCCCAGTTAGAGCCATTCCGCTGACAAGAGTAATTAATGCCCGCAGTATGCAAGGGAGACCACACATATTGAGATTGACCGGGGTAGGCCGCAGCACCATATGCCGAACACCATTCTGCAGGAGACGAACGAGTCCCGGCAACACCAGTACCAGAACAGGACAAAGACGCATCATATGCAAATGCCTGACCGAGGCATAAAAACATGAAAAGCGTGAATAAAAGGCGGGTTATTTGCATAGGATGTAAGTCGGCAGCACGGCCAGCAGGAAGCCAGCCCATTCGTAAATGTCCAAGGGTGTCATGTCGTCAGTTCCTGTATGGCCTGATGGCGCGTAGGCACCACATCAATACCATGGTGGTAGCGACTACGCCGCCGAGCTCCAATCCGTGCATGAATTGCGCGTGTGGGTAGGCATCTTCATCGCAGGTATTGAATACGGGGTAGGTTGGTTGGGTTTGGTAGGTGATGGTGCGGTTGCCAGAGAGGTCGATGGTGGACTTCTGGAATATCCATTGGCCTGACACGAGCTGGTATTCGTACATGGTCAGGCCGTTGATGTCCTGGAACAGGATTGGGTTATGGCTACCGTAGAAAGCGTCCAGCGCCTGCTGTTGCGTGGCGTGGCAGAATCCCTTGTAGTCATAACCCATGATGCTCTAGGCCTTGCGCTTGAGCCAGAACACGACACCTACAACCACGGCCATACCGAGCAGCAGGTAGCCCAGTTCCTGGCCGTCTGCCTGGGCAGCGGCCACACTGGTGCCGATGGATTCAGGCAGCGCGGCAAATGCGGACATTGGGGCCAGGGCAACTACTACACTTCCGATTTTTTTCAACATTTTTGATTCTCCAAGTTGATGCCAGTGGGCGACTGGCGGCGCTTACAGGCCGCTGATGAAGGCGAGGGCGCCCCCGATCAGCAGGCCGATAACCAGGGCCGCGAGGTTGTTACGGGCGCGGCGGTTGCGTTTGGTGTCACGGTGGATCTGTACCAGGTCAAGATCTGACACCAAATAGGGGTTGTTGCCTGGGAGGTAGTACATGTCAGGCCACCTTCTGGCGATAGGCGTCGAGCTCGTGGACCAGGATGGTCTTGACGCGCTGGGTCAGGTTCATGACGTTGCAGGGCGAGCTGATGTCCACGCCGTACTCCAGGAGTGCAGCACGGACGCGGTAATAGGCGCTCTTGCTCATGTAGGTCTTGGGGTCGACGCCATCGCGCCACATGATGGCGTGCTGGCGCAGGCGGGTAGGGATGTCAGTCCAGGTCTCGACGGTGGCGTTTTCCGCGAATGCCTGGCTTGCGAACTTGCCATAGACGATTTTTTCCATGTCGTTCTTCCAGTTGATCAGTTTGTTGAGGCGCTGTTGTCTGAGGTACTCGCTGCCCAACTGCACCTCGAAGCGGGCAGTGGTTGCATTGGGGTGGGGCGTGCGCAGCCCTTGAAGCTCGGCGAGCTTGTCATAGAGCTTGGCTTTCCAGTATTGGCCGCGCTTGGTGTCATAGCCCCAGGTCGGGCCGTACTTGCCTATGCGGGCGACACGCTGGCCGATGCGGCGGGAGGCCAGTTGGCTGGAGAGTTGCAGGTATTCGTCGGTGTGGAAGTTAGCGGCGAGGTCAACGCGGGTCAGGTAGGTGCCGTATTCGCCGATAGTGCCATCACGGACAGTGGTACCGAGAAAGCGCAGGTCTGCGGTTGGCAGGAATGCTCGGATGAAGGTAGCAGCCTTGTCGAAGCATTGTTGCAGGGTGTGGCCTTGCAGGTTGTTGGCTTCGCGGAAGCGGCCGATATTGCCCTGGAACCAGATGTGCTTGCCATCGCACTTGATGCGGATGGAGGTGTCGGAGCTCGAGCACTTAATCTGCTCCCATTGCTGGATTTCGTTTTCGATAACGCCGTTGCGGTCGATTTTGAGTATTTTGCCTGCTTCCAGGACAGGGTTTTCCATGTAGGGCTGGAAGTCATGACGGAATGAAAGCCAGTCGCAAATGACGCTGTTGAATTTCATGTCGTGCATGTGTGTTTTTCTCCCCATTTTTCCCACTTCTGGGAATTACTTGCAGTGGTACTAGCACTGCAAGTTTTTTCCGTTGTACGTTCGTCCAATATTTTGGTGTTTTTTGACTAGAGCGTTTCGACGAAAGTCAGGGTGTTGGTGACGTACAAATTGCCGTTGTAGCGACGGCCGTATCCGCCGATCACGACCTTGGCGCGGATGACGTCGCCCTCGCGGCAGAATGGACGCTGGGAGGCGGGTTGCGATATCTGGATGGAGCCGGGTGCGGTGTACTCGTCGCGCGCCTTGAGCTGGAGCGTGAAGTAGGTCCATTCGCTCTCCTGGGGCTGTTCGATGCGCTGGACGCGCCCTTCGACGATGGCCTCCAGCAGGCTGATCTTGCCGGATGGGAGGGGTGAGACGTTGGTTTGTGGGTCTGCCATGGTGAGTTCCTTAGTCGTTGAGTAATGCACACAGGGTTGTGAGCAATTAAGCTTATACTCCCAGGCATGTGATACTGTCAACACATAATCCGGAGTATCATCACGGCTATGGAAACCGGAGACATCCCAATGAGAACCGTTGAATATCTAGACGAATGCAAAAAAAAGCTTGGTATAACAAGCAACTATGCATTGGCGAAAGCCCTGGATATCACCGAGCAGCGTATGCATGATTACTACAAGGGTAAGCATGCACCTGATGAATATGGGTGCTTTAGGATTGCTGAATGTTTGGAAATCGACCCGGCCATCGTCATTGCCGAGATCAGAGCGGAAACCGAGAAGAACCCGCGCAAGAGAGAATTCTTCAAGGTTTTTCGTGGTGCCTGTGGGAAAGCCGCCGCAGGTATCATCCTGGGTCTGGCCTTAAGTTTTTCCTTGCTGAACGTGCCAGGGGATGGCGCGGTAAATCTTAACGGGAGCCTGGTTGCCATGACGGCCGCAGCGCTTTTTTATTATCGTCGTTACTTCGCATAATGTATATTATGTTAAGTGAGTGCCATTTCGAAACTGTTGCATTTACTACCTACCATTCATAACACTAAAACCGTTTCATGCTGTGTAAATCAACGAGAGTTTGTTCTATCATTGGTTTCATGAAGCAAGCAAAAGAAAGCATGTTTTTGTTTCCCCGCGATGTCGTCAAGGCGGCGAAGATCAAATTCAGAGACTAGCGCCCTATTGCCTTATTGATATGAGCCGAGCAAAAGAAAAACTGAATCGCGATGAAGAGATTTTGTGCATTAAACGCAAAGGCCAGGCTCGTTCACGTCAGCTCGTTAAAGATGGCATGAGAACTCAGGAAAGTATGTTTTTGATCCCTCTCGATGTCGCAAAGGCATCAAAGGTGAAATACAAGCTCTAACGCTTCGCTGATGCTCGTAATTTGGCCTCTAATACGCGATATCTTTCATCTGCATGCTTGAAGTGGTTTTGAGCGTTTTTTCGAGGCCAGCCAAGGCAGAGATATGGACCACATTATTTTTTTCGCTCTCAGAGACCCTTGTGGGAGCATCGTGTGGTTTCAAGGCTAGCTCCATAACTCCTCAAGATTCACATCCTCACTCGCGGGCTGTTTATTCTTGGCCAGCCGATCGATTTGAAGAACCATAGGGAGGTCGAATGCTGTTCCAGTTACCACACAACATCCTTGTGACAGACTAGGAATTAAGCTACGGGACAAGTTATCAAGGGTAGTGATTGTGTTATCTATTAGAAACAAATCACGATCATTCACAAGACGATGAATGAAAAAGTTATGTAGCTGCGAGACGATGGTTGGGGAAATATCAGCGGGCCTTTGGCTGGCGATCGTAATAAAAATGCCAAACTTTCTGCCTTCTTTAATTATTTCTTCGAATTGCTCTAGTCGATAATCTTTCCAACTTTCACTTTCGCGAGCGGATTGATGGGAAAGAATGTTATGAGCTTCATCTATGATGAGATGAACTGTTTTATTTGGCGGCGTTTGGACTGAGTCTTTATGTGAGATGTAGTAGTGCTTAGCAAATAAAAGTGGCAATACTTTTTTTATTTCATTATTGCAACGCCGCAAAGATATTACTGTTAACAGCTTCTGTTCAGGCTGCTCATCGCCGACAGATAGGACCTTTTTCAAGCTGTTTAGCGATGACTCAATTCGTTTAAGCAATGGCTGAATATGCTCAAACTGCACATATCCATTAATAAGATCACCGATCAACCGTAGATGAATGCGAAGGATTAATTGATTGAAAGCATCCAAATTTGTGGCGTCAATCGTATTGACCATAGGTTCTAGATTCTGGGCATACGCTAGCCCATTTGCATCGTAATATGCTCCGGGACCGATAAATCTTTTTTGAGTGCTGTGCCAGGAGATCTGATTTAATGCCATTTGCAATGGGCCATTTTCCAGTAGCCGGGCTACAGTCCGCATCAGGTCAAGCGTCGCTGGCTTAGGGTCTGCAGCGCAAAAGGCATCTCTGAATTTGCTCTTGGCATAGTTTGAGAGCGCTTCTGGACTATTTCCGTATCTTCTCTTTCCTTCAATTACACGATTCAAGAATGGCCGTTGAGTATTAGTCGTTGCTTGGAACAACAAGGATAATGTTTCCAACTCCCAGAACTCATTCTCAAGGAGTGGGAAACGGTCCACTGGAACATTTGGATTTGAATTTTGGGTTGTTAATGCATATACCATTTTGGAAGCAGCTGGAGCAAGTTGCTCGCCTGCGTATTCGCCATTAAAGTCAAGAATTACAAATTGGCTTTTGCCCTGAATTGCGGCCAATTTTTTCTCAAAAAGAACTGTAAAAAGTTTGGCGAGCGTGTTCGATTTCCCGCTACCGGTATTCCCGAAAATTCCAATATGACTATTGAATAGACTCTGCCAAGGCAAGCTAACAGGTAACTCTTCCTTTAGCATAACTCCAATCTTGAACCCGCCTTCACTACCAGCATCGCGATCATAGATCTTTGCGACTCGATCCTCAGAGAGAAGAAATGCTGCGTCTCTAATCATAGGCATGTATTTAATGCCTTGCTTGAAGCCTTCTAGATCAAAGTAACCAATTGGCCTTGCCTCAACCTTTCTGATGTATCCGATTTTTCCGCCATTGTTTTGTACATGAGACTCATCCAAATACTCACCTTCAACCAAGCATACAATATCCCGAAAACCTCGCTGAATAGTCAGGTACTCTCGAATCGATACCCCTCTGTACTTATTTCCTTTGAAAAAAAGCGTATCTTTATTCGAATCCTCATCGATTTTTAAGGTAATTTTGGTCCCGTTGACTGCTATGACCTCTCCTACACGAATAGTCATGCCAATGCCTCTTCTTCCGGACCAGGTTCTGGTGCTGGAGCGATTGGCGTAGCAGTATCCCCACTGGCAAGAGTAAAGACTTTGGAATTGAAAGCTGAAAAATCTAGACTCTCTCCCTCGAGAGTGAAACACTTAACATTTTTGAAACTGCGGAATTCATCCGATAATTTTTGACAAGAAGCTTCGCTATAACAGCAAACAAAAACCTGCAAATGTGGATTCGAAAGAGACCGTTTCACCAAATTGAGGATATGTTCATCTGCAAACGAAAATCCAAATGTAATCAGCACAGCATTAGGTTTCTCTAACTCATAACTTAGAAGCCTTAACATCTGGTAGTAATGCTCTTCGTATACTGTTTCGTGAAACTTCCACTTAGTCGGATTAACGATTGGTATTTTCTGATACGCGTCCCAGAACTCATCTAATTCTGCCTCTGTAAATCCTGGGGTAGCCAAATCACCGAGGGTCGAGTCAGCATTCTCTAGCACGTCAGAAAATGGCTTGAGCTTGGCTAATTTAGCCTCGTCTAGTAAAGAGTCCCCTACTTCTGACTCATAATTTACTTGAATGCCCCTATCGGTTCTCTTCCAATATATAGATCCATGTAAATTCATTAGATTGATTTGAGGAATGCTGACTAAATGCCGATCAAAAACACCTGATTGACATAGATACTGACTAAAATTCTGAATTTGAAGATGCTTTGTTCTGAATCCGCGCGACCCGTCATTCAAAACAAAATTGAATAAGCCTTCTTGTATTAGCTCATCGGCAACGAGGGGAAAGCAACCATCATAATTGGTGGTGAAAAGATTACAGCGCCGTTCCATTGATTTCCTGCGTTGCAGGATATTTAAAACGGTTTTGAGAAAGACGCGATAGTTTTCGATTACAGTTCGTTGAGGTCCGATCGCGGGGATCAAAGTCAGATCCAATAATTGAGCAGGCCTTATGCATGAGGAATAATAGTGCATGAAAAGAGGGATTCGCCTGCTCGGCCCCTCTGCTTCAAGATGGGTGGCAAGCTCTTCTAGAGACCAGCGCGTTTCTGCATCTTTTTGGATCTGGAGCTGTAATGTAGGATAAAGCCCAGAAGACGCTCCAGATCCAAATAAGAAATTCAGATCCTTATCGTAGATATCGCTGATTGAAATCATCTTTAACTCCCTTATTCTTCTTTATAATATTGACTAATTTATAACTTCGTGCCGCCCCGACATCGTCGTGAAATAAAGGACTCTACGAAAGAAGCCAAAAACAGTAGGATGCGCCAAAGAGTGCTGTAAATCGCGGAGTGCAAGGTTTGTAACTCATGCTCTTAAACGTAGTACTTGAAATTGTGCCTCCACTTGTCCGGAGGCAAGCCTGGATTGGCAAGAAGAATTTCCCCCACCCGGTCAGAGTATTTGACTGTAATTGGTTGCCCCTCCCCCAGCTGACATGCGTTGTAATTTAGTTTGGTGAGGCCCAGAATGTCCCTTGCGACCTGTACCACATCTCCCTCGCCATGTTGAAGTGTGATAGCCAATGGAACAGGAATTTCGAAACCATCGTAGGTTCCAATCCTAGGTTTGAAACCATTAGTAAATAAGAGGCCATGGCGTGCTGAGCGCTGCCAGAAAACACCACGCTGAACTGGATGTTGGCCGCGCTTTACGGTATTCGGGTGCTCGTCATATCTAAAGAGGCGTAGCCCGCCGCGATCTTGGCGGACGCGAATGGCGACTAAGGTAACTCCCGGCGGACATGCCCTTAGGAAGCCTTTGTACTCTTCCAGATCGATCCCAGATCGAGCATGCAAAAAGATTTCTTTTAAAGGACGGCCATCTTCTTGCTGGTAAGTTTCAATGGTGCCGCGCAGCAGTGCTTCAGCCTTATCTGGCGGCAAATGGAATTCACCTCGCTCTTTGGAATACCACGGGCCGAACTCGCCAACGAAGACGACACCATCCCCGCTATCAAGGAACATCTGCGCAGCGCAGCATGCATTTCGACCATTCTCTGTGAGTTTGTAGGCAAGTCCGACGTAACAGACACCTTCCCGGGCCCAAGGGGTTTTCCATGGTTTAGCGCCACATTTGTAAAAGACTGCAGTACTAAAGTTCCAGAGTCGGTCAGATAGTGGATTTGTGCCAGGTTCACCATTGCGGACCTGTGGTGTAATACGTAATGTAGACTCTTTGATGATTTGCACTGGCAGTTCATAAGCCATCATCCTTGCCTTCAGTTGTCGTCGGAAGTCAGGTGATAAGCCGCGTGCCTCCTCGAACTTGTCCATCTCATCAAGAGTGGCGCTAACGAGCGGGTCGTCGTCGTCGAACATTCGCGCTTGACCGCTGTCACGATCGTCGATGGCTTGCTTGATGAACTTCACCTCAGCCTTTGATCGGGCAGTATCACTTTGTTTTGCTGAGGCTACGGAGGAATTGGGACGGCAATTCTCATAGATCTCGTCCGGGACAACACATATTGCCATTGCAGGCCGACCGTCCAGCTTTGACAACCGATCTAGTGGCTCCATGTAGAGATTTGCTACTGCGAAGGCCCGATCAAACTTGTCGGCCTTCCGTGAGGCCTGAGAGAGCAAACCAGCTTCTACAGGATAGCTTCTAATCGGGCTAGGCCACTTTGCGCCAAAAGCCACATCAAAGCCCGGGAAAGGTGGCCAAGCTCTATGTCGTCCAGGGTCTATGCAGGCTGCCGGAGCATTTAACGCTGCGCACCATTCTTTCCAGAGATTGATGCCATTCGTTGTGCCAATAACTATGTTGTCCGGTAGTTGTGAGCGCTTTTCAGCAGGGCCAAAGAGCGCAAGGCCATCATGCGGATCTTCCGCAGTTTGATTGTACCCAAACTGAAGAAATGGCTCTCCAAGGAAGTGGAAAGTATCCGTCATGAGCCAACTCCTTCTGGCAATGGAGAAGAGGCGGAGGCATCCTCCTCCTCATCATCACGTGAGCGATACTGTGCAATTTCTTGACCGATATCGGACACTCCAGATAAGGCTATGACATCCAATCCTACTGGACACTCCCAGCTCAATGGGGTGGTCTGCATTACAACAGCGCGAGCTCCTTCGCCAACTTCTATACGCCCGTCAGAGGTCTGTAAAGCTTGTACCACCCCTAGTAGTCGCGCAAGCCATTCCTTATTCCACCAACTCTTGCTAACAATTTTTCTCCGTCGGCCAATTTCTTTACTTTCAAACATTGCGCCTTCTAAAGTAGTAACTCGGATGTAGACGTTGACGACTACATTCCAAGTGCCGTTAACATCCAGCTGAGGGCGGAAACGAGGTGCGAGTTGATAAAGGAATGGAGAAGCCCGATCGCCCCATCCTTTGGTACGTTCTCCCGTGAGTTGGACCGTCGTCGTACGTCCATCAACATGCTTTATCGCTTGGTTCCAATCGCCAGACTCGCCCTTGGGAAAATAGAAGACTCGTCTGTCGGTACAAAACTTTAGCCCTTTTTTCGCACATACAATTTCGAGGCTGCGCCAAGCAAGCTCCTTTGCAAGGTCAAAAGTTTTCTTGCCATCTTTTTGAGGAATATCTGCCCATGAAAATTCCGGGATACGCTCGACCTGTATTGCAGAAATAGTTTTCGGCGGAGGATGTGTAAATGCAATGAGACGGTTTGCGCTCAGCCCCACAAATGCCCATCGTTTACGGAGCTCGAGCATTTCTACGTCCGTAAGCGGATTTTGAAGGTCTAAAACAAGCATTGACTTTGGCAGTTGAAGCGGGAATACATTCGCGAATACTGGCTCAGGCTTTGCTACTGTAACTCTCGTCGGAAGGTAGTCTCTGAGAGCAATCTGCCGCCCTCGTTCAAGTTCAAGTGTGGGTTTGATGCCTAGCGTCTCCAGCCGTGCCAATACTTGGCCTAGGCCCACGTTCCATGAATTGCTGAAATCTGCCGGCATCAACTTGGCAAGCCTCGATGGCATGCGTGAATCTTGGATTGCAACTGAACTGCATGGCAGTACAAAGTCCTCTTTAGCTGTGGCAATGGTGCAGCGCTCGGTAAACATTCCGTCTGAAAGACTAGATCCGGAGACTATGGGTAAATAGTGGCTCGCACGAACATCTAGCAGCTTTCGCACGGTTTCATCGTCGTTTTCTCCAGCAAGTGGTGCAGTTCCGTGGCACCAAGTCCGAAAGCCAGCAAGAGACAAGCGGCGAGCCAACCAAGTGGCTAATGCATGATCAGCAGCAACGTGGTCAATTAGAAGCGTATCTCGGCTTTCTGCAATCGATTGGCCGCCACGCTGGGGAAAGAATGGCGGCGTAAAAATGCTCGGGTGCTGCGCAATTAAATGCCGTTGCGGCCCAACAAGTTGCACCCTCAGTCTCTCAAGGTCAAACAAGTCAAGTGTCCAACCGTACTTCTCAGCAATGTACCTGTGTGCAAAATCTTTATCTGATGCTGACAAGGCCTCGGTGCAAACGAATACGAATACATCTGGATCGTGCCCCATTTCGTGAACACGCTTACTGTCACTTGCAAGCTTGGTGCGCCAATCTGACCGTACAGTATAGGCAAAGCCAATTTGCCGGCCGGCCTCGTCACTGCGAATGATAGCGTCACGCCCCTCGTCGCCTGTGCCACCCATAGGGTCGATAAGAGGATACCCAATGCTCGCTAGAAAGGCCGAACACAGCCGTTCAAAGTCGCGATAGTCGGATATCCGCTCGAGACAATAGATAATAGAATCTGCAGACATCTCAACTGATCCGATTTGATTACATTAATTATTTAAATAGGGCTTGCATATCAGAGTGTACTGGGGCCTCCCCGAAATCAAGCGACATGGCCTCCACGTCCTCCTCTTTGAGCTTACTTACCCGCCCAAATGCCGCGAGTTGCTTGGCTTCGAGTTCCCGGTGTAGCGCTTCCACGCGCTTTCGTTTCGCTTGCGCCCACGCACTCTGTTTGAAAGAGCGAAGATTAAGGCTTACCACGAAAATGCCCGACATAGCTCCTGCTACAGCTGAGCTTACTGCTGCACCGCTATCACCTCGAGCCGCCTGAAAACCCATATCAAACATGGCAATACCATGGTCGATTAGGCGCAGGCATAATTCACAAATTCGAATTGGAATATCCGTAGCAATGCGGAGTTTCTCATTTGCCTTATCCGCTAATCTACGTTTTTCCTTCGGATCGCTTTCCTGATCGCGGGCTACACGAAGTTTTATGACTTCATCAAAGATTGTTGCGTCGACGTAGTTCAGGCTCAATGTCCTGTTCGATTCGCTGATTAATGTATTCAATTTTTGAGTGATCCTTCTGATACTCGGGCTTTTTTAGAGAGAGCTTTCCCACAGTAATAATCAACTTCGCAGAAAGTACCCCCATCAGTGCAGCCGCACTTCCTGAGCCTGGTGCGTGCGCCCCTGAACCAAACTTATCCAGCAGCACTCCCGCTGGCAATTCCATTAACACAGCTCCGTTCTCAGCCATAGCCCCCCTTTACTGATTGCAATAATCTACCACTGCCCAAAATGCCAGACGTCTTCGCAATACTTAACTTGCGAGCTACGCCTCAGTCTTCCTGGATTACGAGCCCGCGCGCCCTGAAGGGAGTATCCGAAAGATGCACCGATACAGCAAATTAATCCATCTTTGCTCTGGTGCTATTATATTCCCAGTAATAATACGTCCTACAAATGACGATGAAAAAATTTAATTGATCAGAACGTTATGCGCATTGCATAACGAATATAGATGGAAATGCTAGAACTTCCAATGGGCGACGACATTGACGAAGAAAGCCTAAATCTCTTATAGCGAGACAAAAAGGATGGTATGCATCAATCTTCGTAATTCTTCCGTGCCTAAAGCGTCCAAGGGATGGCTCTTGGTTGACAGCTTGGGACTACCTCGGTTTTGGGCAACGGTGTGGGCAGACGTCCTCAAAGCCAATATGGGATCCACTGCCCGTGGACATCATCTTTATGCTGTTGAGAGGCTTTACCGAGCGACTGATCAACAGTTCGGTGCAGGGGCCCTTGATCGAATGCTCACTGCGCTAGACATGACCTCGCTGGAAACCGCTCTAACTAGCTATCTGGCTAGCTTGAGAAATGACAGCAGCATACGGGGCGTTAACAATGGTCAAGCATGGCAATCAGTCAGAACCTTTGTAGCAGACACTATTAGTCACCTCAGCGCCTCCTCAGCAAAGGACTACAGCAAAGTTCATAGCCGTCTCATTAGGCTTGATCGTCTGTACTCTCAGGTGATGCCGACAAAACCAAAACCAACGGCTGCCATCAGAGCATTACCGGCAATTGTAGTCGAAGACCTCTATGAGATTTTCTCTCCAACATCTCCGCGAAATCCATTCCGTACAGAAACACTTCAGTGGCGAAACTTTCTTATATTCCTCCTGATGCTGCACCTTGGACTAAGGCGTGGAGAGATCGCTATCCTGCCAGCGGATGCGATCAAGTCTGACTTTGACATAGAAACAGGGGGCGACAGATTCTGGCTGAACGTCGATGAGAGTCCTTACGAGAATGAGGACAACCGGTTCAACGCCCCTAGCCTGAAGACAGCTAATTCCCGTCGCCAACTGCCACTTAATGAGGAAATCGTCTCGGTCTATGACATCGTGTTGAATAACTACCGTATTGGAGCACCTCACAGCTATTTGTTCAGCTCTCAACATGACAAGCCCCTGTCGCTTCGGTCGATTCATCACCTATTTGAGGTGGCCAACGAGCATTTGTCACCGGCCGCGAAGAAGGTGCTGGCCGCACGTAATAAGTCAGGGATCACAGCACACGACCTTCGGCATACCTGCGCTGTATACCGGCTTGGGAGATACGTTTCTCTTGGGGATGAGCTTGACCTGGCAATCGAGAAGCTTCGTATCTTCTTTGGATGGTCGCCCTCCTCCCCCATGCCACGACATTACGCGCGAGCATACTTCGAGTCGAATTCTGCAGACATGTGGAACGAAACTTATGATCGTCTCCTTACAACCCTAAGATCGCTTTCTGGTAAGGAAAAAAATGATTAACGCGGCACCTGAATTTGCCAGCAGGATTGCGGTCATCGCCGCCGAATTGCCAGGCCTCCCAAGTGCAATTCGCTATTACGACGACTTCGATGAGAAATACTATTCAATCCGAAATTTAGAGGATTCGGATGTATGGGAAATCCGATTCGATGGCGTAAAGATCAATCTCGATTTTTCAGCTCTTGAAAATAACCTCAGCTCAATTTTTAAACACGTTGCAGCAGACCTACTTTCTAGGCTTGATCCTTCTGGGGTGGCAACTATTTGCAACGGAATTCTCGGCAAGCCCGAGCATTTCATTAAGGCATTAATTCTGCAACCTGAAGAATTCCGCAATCTTTGGGTGACTGAGGTTCGGCCGTACCAGAGCTGGGGTTATGCCCTCCACCTTAGGACAATAGTCCACTCGCTCTGCAATTTATCCATAGGGCTGTGGCGGCCAGAAATGCGGCCCTATGTAAGTCAGTTGGAATCGCCAATCAGGGACATTTATAAAACCGTCCGAACTGGTGAGTGCTTTTTGCCGCTGGATCACCAGTCATTACTGATCGACTACTTGGATGAACTCGTTGATTCTTTGAGAAAAACCCCTGAGGCTCTGTCAGCCATCCAACTTCGAGACGCCTGCATTCTGGTCATTGCACATCAGCATGGATGCAGACCAGGTCAAATCGCACGCATAAAAACAACTGATGTCCGATGTTACGAAAATGGCTTAGTACATATTGCGATCCCCCTTATCAAGCAGCGAGGTAACGAGGCTCTGCGAAGGGTTACCCGGCGGGTAAAACACGAATGGTGTCCGATCTTCATCGAATACACTGCTCGACAATTACGCACTACTGTTGTTAGCGATCTCCCTCCAGATAACTATTTCAATATAGCACCCAGGAGTTTATCGATTGCCTTAACAGACCTTACCGAGGAAATCACTGGTACTCGTTGGTCTCCTACGGATCTTCGGCATACCGCAGCTCAGCGCTTGGCAGATGCTGGAACGGCTCACATTGTGCTGTCCGAGTTTATGGGGCATGCCACCACGCTAACGGCCAACGTCTATTTCGATGCATCGCCGACTCAGGCGCAGCGGATCAATCAGGCACTTGCTCTTTCCACCATCTACTCCAGTGTGGCGGAAGTAGCAAGGACGCGGACGATCGACAAGGCCACTCTCCTTCGCCTTCCTCCGGATCAGCAGATTGGAGGAGCCCCGCATGGCATACCGATTGCGGGCATTGGCGGCTGTTCAGCTGGGCAATCACTGTGTGCGAAGAATCCGGTTCTGAGCTGCTACACCTGTCGAAAATTCCTCCCACTGTCTGATGCTAATGTTCATGAATCCGTAGTCGAAAGCCTACGGCCGGTCGTTATTGAGTTTGCCAACGCATCTCGCTTCAACGAGGAGAGCCCTGCGTATACACAGCTCCGCCGAATGTTTCAAGCCGCATTACAAGTGGCGGAGAATGTCCGTTCAATGCATACCGAAAACGGGACTGAGTAAGCATGAACGATTTTTATCGTCGATTCATCGAGAACGGCAAATCACTGGCGGAATCGCGAGGGCTACAGTGGGTTCTGCCAATGGACACTAATGGCGAGGTCCCGAAGGCAGCGCGGTGGGATCTTGCAGCTCTTTGCGGCCTAGTCACTCCCCCCTACTTCTGGCATTCGTCGCTGGGTTACGATGTCAATGCACTAAAAGTCCTTAATGCCTTGCGTGGAAAGCAGGATCTCCAGCACATTGCTGCCCAGCCCCTATCAGAGCACTGGCGCGATTATTACCAAGCGGCCTTGCTCAACGAACTTCTCGTCAAACGAAACAAGCCGGGACATGCGCTGTTGAATATCGGGCGTTCATTGCGAATCATTGCGACCTGTGCCGAGTCAGAAGCTCCATGGGAGCTGACTCCTGCCACGATACAGCGTGCCTATAACGTCGCCCTTGAAATTGGCACCTCTGGCAAGTTGGCGGCCAACATTTCCATGGCCGTTCGAACTCTGATAGATGGTCTGCATATCGCAGATCGCTCACCCCTCGCCAAGTTCAGCACCGCCTATCCAGACCAGCAGTCTGCCGATGAGAAAGTGGCAGACCTCAAGCGAGGTAACAATACATACCGTCAGACGAACAAGGTCAGGGCCGAGCTTTCCGATCGTAAAGGAACGGCAAAATTACCGAATGAAAAATCTTTCTGGGAGCTCGTTCGCATCGTCTTTACTGAACAGCCTAGGAGCTTTGCCGACGCTATCCGATTCAATCAAATCAAGATAGCGATAGCCTGTGGATTTCGCGTTGGCGAAAACACACTACTTCCGGTTGACTGGGCACGCTGGCATGAGTACCTGGCCGCCGATGGTAGCCTCGCAGGCGCCAAGGGAGGAATTTCCCACTCTCTGTCAGTCCGGCACTTCGCCGAAAAGCAAGTCGAGGATGTAGGTGCTGAGGGCATCGTGCTTTTCGAGAGTACTCAACACGTCCCTGCCATCTTTGAAGATTTGGTTTCAGAAGCTCTCGGACAAGCGGAAAAGCTTACAAGGCCGTTACGTGAGCGACTACGCCTCCAGGTCAGTACGGGCCACCTCCTGCCAGAACTACCATCGGAAACCTTAGTTCCAGCATGGGACATTTACAGTCGCGTATCTGGCTCTCTTCAGTTTGTCTCACAACCGCTGCCTGAGGATCTCATCGACAAATACAGTCAATCATTCGACTCAGCGTATCTGGATGAAATGCGCCAATGGCAAATTGGCCAACTAGCTACTCACGGCGTATCCAGCAATTGCATGAAGTACTTCAACAAGTTGCCCATCACTATTCGGCACGCCAACGGCTCCCCTTTTATCGGGACGGTTAACTGGAAGAAGGCCTATCTTCGAGTAAGCGAGGCCGAAACTATGATCCGGGAAACGATGGCTACAAAACTACCGGATATAAAACCTTTTTTACTTCACGACGGTGATCGTCTGAGCCCCGCCGAGTTGATGTTCCTGATGCCTATCCGAGCATTGATCGAAGAACGAAATGGCGGACTTCTGGATGTCAATCGCTACTTTGCGGTAGGTCGTGCATCGACTGCGGACTTGCAACTTCATCTAGGCAGCCGAGACAACAATATCTTTTCCCGCTATGGTCAGACGGACGAGGACCGTGCCCTTAGCCTGAACACTCATTCACTCCGACATCTTCAAAACGCCGAGTTGTTCCGACTGGGCATAGCGGACACAATTATCACCAAGCGATTCAACCGGCACAGTGTTGCCCAGAGTTACGTGTACGACCATCGTAGCCTAGCGGAGGATCTGGCACATATTGATCTACCACCTGGTGCAGAGGCTATGGCTCCCAGAGCACAGGAGACCCTGCAAATGATCATGGCCAAAAAGATTCGAGGCCCGATCGTCGACGAGTTCCTGAAGATTCAGGAGGACATGGGGGACGACGAAGCTTTCCGCTATCTCTCTGCCGAAGCGGATGGTCTGCACGCCACTCCGTTCGGGTTCTGTGTTAATAGCTTCACAGTCGATCCTTGCCCCAAGCACCTTGAATGCTACGACTGCCGACATCTGACTCGCTCAAGTGTCTCTGAGGGAAATCAAAAGCTGGAGCAATTGAGACATCGAATGATTGATATCATTAACGTCATCGAAGCGAGTTCGGCCGAGGCCCGAAACGTTGGCTGGCAGAACCAGCTGAAGCATGCGCAGTCGCGGCTCGAAAGCCTGGAAAAAATCCTTGTCACCGCTCCAGGGGAACGCCCATTCCCTGATGGCAAGGATCTCTACCGCCCCGTTGAGGAAAAGTCTGGAAAGACCATTCTGGATAAGCCAAAAGTCTGGAGACCCATGTGAAGATTCAGGAATTGGAAACTATTCTCCAGCGCATGCTTAATGACAACGTTGTCATCAGTGCACGCGCTGTTATTCGGGAGAAGGACTCTCCCTTCAGGCACGCCAGTGATATAACACGGCAGCCCGAGCGCAAGATGCTGCTTGATCAGTATCAAGAGCGCCAATGTAAACTACGTGTCTTAATGGAAAAGACTGACAAGCAATCCCGTACCAATCTACAAGCACGGGTAGCGAGGCTGAAACAAGAGAACGAAACCCTAAAGGCTGAGAGAGATTTACTAATAGCCTCCCATAAAGCTATGCTCCTCGCCATCGGCGAGATGGGTGGAATGGCCGCGTGGCGTAAGCTATTCCCGAATTGGGACGAAACACGGCAGCGGCTCAGCCAGTTGCAGGCACTGCCGAGTGCAGGGATTCTGCTCTCGCCAAAACGAGGCAGAGAATAATAAAAGAGGAACAGCCGGGAGCTGAGTTATTTGAAGGCTTTACGGCTGAAGTACTTAACCCTAATAGGTGAGCACCATGCCATTACCCGACGTCGCAGGAGCACTCAAGTCATTTCAACAAGCCCTAGCTGCAAATGCGATAACGGTGCAGAGATGCGACCTTGATCGAGACATGGTGGTCTACATGGACCAACCCAACGGCGAGACTAGGCTGAGCTACGCGCGGATGGCTGGAAATACCGTTGTGGCTCTCGTGCAGTTCATTCCGTGTGACCCAGTCGAAGGTGAGCCATGTTTCAACGTAGGCTGGGCGGTCGCTGAGCCTTACCAAGGACAAGGAAGGGCTCATGGGGCTATTTCAGCCGCCATCAAAGAGATGCAAAACGGCTTCAATCGATCAGGAATGAAGGCCTTCTGGGTTGAGGCCATCGTTGGTGAGGACAACATTGCCTCGCAACGGCTGGCGGAGAAGATATTGTCTGGGCCTATGAAGAAGGCGACAGACAGCTATAGCGGAGACCCCATCGTTCAGTACCTGCGCCGGTTCGATGATCAATCGGAGTTACGAATTGAGTAAATCGGAACTGCGGCCCAGGGTGTTCGTCGTCGGCCTCATCCAACCCGGCGATGTTGTCCTGACTACCACGCCGGAACCGATGAGCCAAACGATACGTAAGTTCACCGGCGCGGACATCTCTCACGCCATGATTTGTGTGGCTACGTCGAGCGTGATCGATTCCACTGGCGACGGTGTTCACGCACGAAACCTTGGACGGATCATTCTTGAGCTAGGCTGCGCAGGTCATGTGCTTCGACCGGTGAAGCCTCTGTCGATTGATCAATTGCGCTCTGTCCTCTCCTTCGCCAGAGCTTCGGTTGGTACTCGATACACAATGACTGGCGCTGCCAAGAGCGTGTTGGCTGGTTTCGTGGCCGGCCGGAGGCAGTTCTGCTCGCGTTTGGTCGCTCAGGCCTACCACGAAGCCGGCGTGAACCTTGTATCGGATGCCGACTTCTGCCATCCAGGAGAGCTACTGAAGAGCACGGCGCTTGTTGAAGTACCAAATGTGCTTAGGAATCTCAGCCCAGAAGAAGAGGCCGACTGGCGTGAGAATATTGACAATGTCCAGGCCATGCGCGATTCAACCAACGCCTTGCTTCAAGAGGCCCGCAAGCTGTCCCCTGAGATCGAGTCGCTGAACGATATCGATGCTTACCTGGCGGAGCATCCAGAGGGAGATGATCAACTTGTGCAAGCCCTGCGATCTTCAAGGTACCTGGAACTGTGGCGAGATGAGTTCGAAAGGAATTCCTGGCAGTACCACATTGCCATGATGGAGGGGCACAATTGCTCGGAGGAACGCAAGCAAAGGTACTGCGAAGGGCTGCTGGCAGACGAGGAGTTGTGCCAAAACCGTTTTATCCTGAACCACGCGGGCTACGTGACCTTGAACACGTTGCACCCTCGTCAATACTTTGCCCTGATGGTAGAGCTGTACGACATCCTGACCCAGTTTCATGCTAGGCGCATCGAGGCGGCAACTGCCTGGCTTGAGCGTAGGGGATTGCTTGAGACCACGCTTCCTGAGCTGCTTCGTCCGCACACGCCTGAGTGGTTTGCTTCGCTGCGCACATGGAATCCCAAGCAGGCTGCAATGACGGAAGCGGCCATTCAAGCGGCGGAAAGTTCAGATGTGTGCAGTGTCTGTGCGGATGATCCGGCCCGTGATTACGCCTTGGTGAGTATGCCGGCGGCTGGACCAGGGACGCTTCGGCTCTGCGATGACTGTTTTCGCATCCGGTCTCTCGACGAACTAATGAGACCTTTCTGACCGCCTAGTCTGCAGCGTTTCTGCGCAAGTTTGCTTGGACTGCTGACGTGATTAACCAGTTACAGATATGCACAGAGAAAGCGAAGAGACAACGAATCGTGCAACATTTCGATCAATATCAAGTGCAACAGATTTATTCGTTAATAATAGGATAATAATATTTTAAGTAACTGTATTTTATACAAATAGAATCTCATATAATTTTGCAACAAGATGCCAATTGGCCTACATTGTTAAATTGATGGGCAAAATTACATGGTTTGTACGGTAGACAAAATTCAAGCCCATTTGAGGACTGGGATTAGTCAAGACGTATTCCAGGCGCCTGCCGCTAACGACATTCAGTTCGCAATAGTACCTGCATATAGCATTCACTAGTTCCTGCTCATACCCCAGTTCCACCAACCGCAGTTTTTCTTTCAGTACATATCTGTAATACCGATGCCGCTTAACTCTTGAGTGACGCTCAACACGAATCACCCAGTACAACTGTTTCAATCGATTGGCCCATGTAGGGACATCCACGTAATGCGTTTGCTTTGGTGAATAACTCATCTATAGGAACGATTTTTTTCTTGTTACCTATATCTTACCCTTAACCATCAAATTTAAACGCGTGTTGCAAATATGAAAAAACCCCGCAATTGCAGGGTTTTTGAATTAACTACTTTTTACCGTAGGTCGCATCGTGATCAGGCTCAATGGTAAGAAATCTTAAATACCCACCTTGCCTGATGGCTCACAGCCGCACCTGGGCCCTCAATCCAAACATGGATGTTAGGTATAAAGGCACCATGGTTCAAAGTTGTGCTTAAGTAATCGCTAATAGTTTGCTCACCAGTTGCATTGATGATGAGATGAAAATCCGCTAGGTCGTATTGCCTTACGTCAACAGTAAGACCTTCAATATTTGCACTAGGGAAAGACATTAAGATCTGCTTTACAAGGGCCATAGATTTCAATTGTCCTAGGGACTCCATGCCGAGTCGGTGCCTCCCAATATTTCCAGGCTTTAAATCATCTGGGTCTATTATGGTGAATTTTCCGTTTCCTAGGCCAGCCCCACTTCTGACTAATAGATCAGCTAGATATCCCCCTATAGCTCCTGCTCCAACCAGTAAGATATTTTGACCAAGTAAAGTCTTCCGATTTGGCTGATTTCTTTCAGCGATATAAGCGTCATCAATACGGGCTATCCATTCAATAATCCAAGGCGAGATCTTGCAGCCGCAAAAATGCAAAAACCCTCGATTAGGATACTGTCGAGGGTTTTTTGTTACTTCTAGCTTCGATTGCAGCTTTTTTGTCTACAGGGCGCGTTAAAACGGTCGGCTTGATACTGGGGATCAATTCCCGCGGAAAACGCCGCTACGGGCTTCAATGCCGTCAGTCTACATGGGGCGCTGCGCCCCATACCCCCGCTAATGAGAACACCGCCAAAGGCTTCCGTCATTTGGCGTAAGGCAATTAGAAGTTCGGCTTACTCTCCATATATGCTGGATCTTTACGAAATGCTTCTGCCATGGCGGTATCTCGTGCAGTTTGTCTTTCATCGCTCATTTTCCTTTCGATATTGCGCGTAATAAATGCGATATCCCAGCCCTACGTCGATTCGGAGCTTCCACACGCCTTCACGCAAATAGTGAGATCATCCATTGCGTAACAGTTGCAGTGCTTGTTCAAGGCGTTCCACGCCCTGAATATTCAGCCCATCAATGGTTTGTTTAGGCAAATTAGATTTAGGCACGATTGCATGAGTAAAGCCAAGTTTGGCCGCTTCTCTTAGGCGCTCTTGTCCGCGCTGCACAGGTCTTACTTCTCCGGCCAACCCAACTTCGCCAAAGACTATAAGTTTGTTGTTCAAGGGCTTGTTTTTCAGGGAGGATACAATGGCAAGCAGAACAGCTAAATCCACTGCAGGCTCACTGATTCTGACCCCACCCACGGCGTTGATAAAAACATCCTGATCAAAACAGGCAACCCCGGCATGACGATGCAGGACGGCCAACAGCATGGCAAGTCGGTTTTGCTCCAGGCCTACGCATAGGCGTTTGGGATTGGGAGCATGCGCCTCGTCGACCAATGCTTGCACTTCCACCAAGAGTGGCCTGCTACCTTCCTGCGTTACGGTGATGCAGGAGCCTGCCACTTCTTCGGCGTGATGGGATAGAAACAAGGCGGAAGGATTGCTGACTTCGCGCAGGCCTTTCTCGGTCATGGCGAATACGCCCAGCTCATTGACGGCGCCAAAGCGGTTCTTGAAGGCGCGCACCAGGCGGAAACTGGAGTTTTGGTCGCCTTCGAAATACAACACGGTATCGACGATATGCTCCAGCACACGCGGGCCGGCCAGTGACCCTTCTTTGGTTACATGGCCAACGAGGATCATGGTCACCCCGCTCTGCTTGGCAAAACGCGTCAGTTGCGCAGAACACTCCCGCACTTGCGCTACGGAGCCGGGCGCCGACTGCAAGGCTTCGGAGTATAGGGTTTGGATAGAGTCAATGACAGCCACTTCGGGCTTATGCTGCTGCAAGGTGGCCAGTATTTTTTCCAGGCTGATCTCGGCCAGCAATTCGACTAGGCCTGCATCTAGCCCCAAACGTTTTGCGCGCATGGCAATCTGTTGTGCTGACTCTTCACCGGAAACATACACAACCTTGCGAGCATTGCTTATATGGCAAAGCGTCTGCAACAGCAGCGTGGATTTGCCAATACCTGGGTCGCCCCCGATCAACACTACACCGCCAGGCACCAAGCCACCGCCAAGCACGCGGTCAAATTCATGAATGCCGGTCGGATGGCGCGGCACATCTGCTGCTTCGACATCCGCAAGTTTCTGCAAGCCACTGGATTGCGCCAGCGCGGCATAGCGATTCTGACCAGTGGTGGTTTCCACTATGCTTTCAACTAAAGTATTCCATGCTAGGCAAGCTGGACATTGCCCCTGCCACTTGGGCGTTTGTCCTCCACATTCAGTACAACTGTAAACTGTTTTTGCCTTTGCCATCAGCCAATGACCCTGAACAATACCCGTGGCGCCACGGCGCACAATAATTCATATCCCACTGTTCCTGCAGCTTCTGCAACTGCATCTACCGATACCAGCCTGCCCCACAGCTCGACTTCGCTACCCACACGGGTGGCAGGCAAATGGGTGATATCTACAAACAGCATATCCATGGAAACGCGCCCCAAGGTACGCGTCAACGCTCCATCGACGGCAATGGGGGTACCAGTAAGGGCATGTCGCGGATAGCCATCGGCATAGCCACAGGCAACAACTGCTACATGAGTAGTTTGTGTAGCAGTAAAGCAAGCACCATATCCCAGGGTTCCCCCTGCTCCCAGCGTTTGAATGGCGATGATTTCGCTGCTGAATCTCATCACTGGCTGCAAACCAAAGCTAGCGGCACTTGTGCCTACCATTGGCGATGATCCATACAGCATGATACCTGGGCGCACCCAGTCACGATGCGCTTCCGGGAATTGCAGCACGGCAGCGGAGTTGGCAAGGCTGGCCGGATAATCCATGCCCTGCGTCGCAGTATCGAATACGCCCAGTTGAGCCGTAATGCCGCACTCATCATCGGCAGTGGCAAAATGCGTCATTAAGACAATATCTGCTACAGCAGGACAAGCTTGCAAGCGCTGCAAGGCGGCTTGATATGCCTGTGGCCTGAATCCGAGGCGGTTCATGCCGCTGTTCATTTTCAGGAATACCGATATGGGTCGGGCCAGTTGCCCTGCCCTCGCTTCCAGCATGGCGAGTTGCTGCTCGTTATGCACCACGATGCTGATGCCATGCTCGGCTACTGGATCAAGCTCATCAATACTGAAAACCCCTTCCAGCAATACCAACACCTGACTATAACCAGCCTCACGCAAGGCCAGCGCCTCGCTTACGCGCAAGACGCCAAATCCATCGGTATCTTCCAGCCCGGGCGCAGAACGCAACAAACCATGGCCGTAGGCATCGGCCTTCACTACAGCAAGGATTTTTGAACCAGGCGCCCGCTGGCGCACGATTTGCAGGTTATGGCGCAAAGCGCCGAGGTCTATGGTTGCCTTGGTCGCGCGCATGTTTATTCGTCGTAGTTATCGTGGTATTGGCCCACAAAATTTTCAAAGCGAGTATTTTCACCGAGGAAAGTCAGACGAACGCGGCCAATCGGGCCGTTACGCTGCTTGGCGATGATGATTTCAGCCGTGCCCTTGTCAGGGCTGTCGGGGTTGTACACCTGATCCCGGTAAATAAAGAGAATCAGGTCAGCGTCCTGCTCGATCGCGCCGGATTCGCGCAAGTCTGACATTACCGGGCGCTTGTCCGGGCGTTGTTCCACACTGCGGTTAAGCTGTGACAAGGCAATTACTGGAACATTAAGTTCCTTCGCCAAGGCCTTGAGTGAGCGGGATATTTCTGAAATTTCAGTGGCGCGGTTTTCACTTTTTCCACTAGTGGATGCCCCTGTCATCAATTGTAAATAATCGATAACAATCAAGCCTAGCTCCCCCACTTGGCGATGCAAACGCCGCGCACGGGCGCGCACTTCGAACGAACTCAATCCTGCGCCTTCATCAATATAAATCGGTGCTTCGTTGAGCTTGCCCAGTGCTGTGGTCAGGCGTACCCAGTCCTCATCCTCCAGGTTGCCGTTACGCATTTTGTGCTGATCCAGCTTGCCAATAGAGCCGATCATCCGGGTTACCAATTGTGTCGCACCCATTTCCATAGAGAACACAGCCACAGGCTTGCCAGTATCCATCGCCACATTCTCGGCTATGTTGAGCGAGAATGAAGTTTTACCCATGGAGGGACGGCCCGCTACTATAATCAGATCGCCCGACTGCATGCCTGAAGTCATCTTGTCCAGGTCGGTAAAACCGGTCGGAATTCCGGTTACATCGCTATGATTGTCGCGCTGATAGAGATAATCGATACGATCCGCCACTTGCGGCAACAGGGTTTTCATATCAAGAAAGCCTTGTGTGGAGCGTTTGCCACCCTCGGCAATCTGGAAAATCCTGGCTTCAGCCTCATCCAGCAGTTGTTGCGCATCTCGTCCCAACGGGTTATAGGCACTTTCCGCAATACTGGAGCCGACCTCGACCAATTTGCGCATCACGGCACGTTCGCGCACAATTTCCGCATATCGGCGGATATTGGCCGCAGTTGGCGTATTTTGCGCCAAGGCGGCAAGATAGGCCAAGCCGCCGACGCTGGAAAGCTCTGCTGCATTTTCCAGCGACTCAGCCACGGTCACGATATCTGCAGGCTTGCTACGCTCAAATAGCTTGCCAATATGCTGGAAAATCAGCTTGTGGTCGTGGCGATAGAAATCATCAGGCCCGAGAATATCGGCAATGCGGTCGAGTGCCTCATTTTCCAGCAACAAGCCACCCAGTACGGATTGCTCTGCCTCAACGGAATGCGGGGGAAGTTTAAGGGATTCTAGTGTATCGTCAGCCATGCCGCATTATAGCAATTTAGCCAGCCTCGCTGCGTGCCCTCTGCCAGGGTCGGAGAATAAAGCGGTTATCAGATCCAATAAAAAAGGCTGCCGTAGCAGCCTTTTTGTGTTCTGGTCAGACCAGAAAGCGATTATTGCTCACCCAATACGGAAACAGTGATTTCCACAACTACATCATGATGCAGGGCAATGCTAATTGGATGGTCGCCAATAACCTTGAGCGGACCTTCCGGCAGGCGAACTTCAGCCTTCACAGTTTCAAAGCCTTGCGCACTTAGCGCTTCAGCAATGTCGCTGTTGGTCACGGAACCAAACAAGCGGCCATCAACGCCAGCTTTTTGGCTCACTTGCAACAGGAAGCCAGCCAGCTTTTCACCACGTTGCTGTGCAGCAGCCAATTGTTCGGCTTGTTGCTTTTCCAGCTCAACACGACGTGTTTCAAACTCAGCCTTGTTGGCTTCAGTCGCACGCTTTGCCTTGCCTTGGGGAATCAGGAAGTTACGACCGTAGCCATCTTTCACCTTGACGATGTCACCGAGGTTACCCAGGTTTACTACTTTTTCCAACAGAATAACTTGCATGGTGTCACCTCTTAGTGCTTGTCAGTGTATGGCAGAAGAGCCAGGAAGCGCGCGCGCTTCACAGCAGTCGTCAACTGGCGCTGATATCTGGCTTTGGTGCCGGTGATACGAGCTGGGATGATCTTGCCGTTTTCGTTGATGAAGTCCTTCAGCAGATCCACGTCCTTGTAATCCACTTGCTTGATGCCCTCTGCCGAGAAGCGGCAGTAGCGGCGGCGTTTGAACATATCGCGTGCCATGATTGAAAACCTTTCAAATAATTTTCTTTAATGTTTGTACATGCAATACCAGTTGAGTGCTCTTGAGACTGCGCTTGGCGAGAAAGCCTGTCACACTGACCTGGCTGCCCTCTTCCATCTCCTGCGCCCCCATTGCCAATGGCCCTACGACCATAGCTGGAACGACACATTCGACCTTGCGCTTCATTCCCGCTTCAACCTGCTCGGATAGATGATGCAGGTCGAAACTCAATACCGGTATGCCTGCCGGGGTATACCGCAGCTCAGTCACTTTGGTGACCGCGCCACTCAACTCCAGCCGGTTTAAACTCACTTAATTAAGCAGATGCCTGCTCTGTTGCTGGTGCAGCAGCTTCATCCTTGGCCAGCAATGACTTGGACTTTTCTTCCTTCATCATTGGGGATGGCGCAGTGACTGCTTCATCTGTGTTCAGGGTCAGATGACGCAACACAGCATCGTTGAACTTGAATGCATGCTCAAGCTCATCCAGCACTGCCTGGCTGGCTTCGATGTTCATCAGCACGTAGTGTGCCTTGTGGATTTTCTGGATTGGATATGCCAGCTGGCGGCGGCCCCAATCTTCCAGGCGATGGATGGCACCGCCATTGGAAGTCACGAGGGTGCGGTAACGCTCGATCATCGCTGGCACTTGCTCGCTTTGGTCCGGGTGGACGATGAAAACGATTTCATAATGTCGCATAGAAACTCCTTTTGGATTAACAGCCTTCCGCATGCGATGACGGTAAGGCAAGGTGGAAAGCCCGCGACTATAGCAGGAATTCGCTTTTCAATCAATGTAAAGCTACATATTCGCGCCATATTGCGCGCTGGATGAATAATGTATCGCAACTGAAATTGTTTATTTGTCCGGAATTGAATAGAATCAGTAGGATTGATGGTCACCTCTCTCTTGGCAGGCTTTCTGGATTGGCATGGCGCGGCGTGCCGGACTAATGAATTGTGATGACCTGATTATTTTACATTTACCACCAAAAATTATAGATCCTCATGACAAATCCAACCCACTGCCCCATCTGGCATGAACTTAATGCTCACTACCAAGAAATTTTCCCTTTACAAATGCGCGACATGTTCACCAAGGACAGTCATCGCTTTACCAAATTCTCATTAAAAGCAGAAGGCCTGTTGCTGGACTATTCCAAGCATCGTATCACGGACGAAACCCTGCCCTTGCTTTTCAAGCTGGCGCGCGATTCCAAGGTAGAAGAATGGCGTGACCGCATGTTTGCCGGGGAAAAGATCAACTTCACTGAAAACCGCGCCGTGTTGCACACCGCTCTGCGAAATCGCAGCAATACGCCGGTATATGTGGATGGCAAGGATGTCATGCCCGAGGTCAACCGTGTGCTGGCCCAGATGCGTGACTTTAGCGATCGCGTACGCTCTGGCGTATGGAAGGGTTACAGCGGCAAACCTATTACGGATATTGTCAATATTGGCATCGGCGGCTCCGACCTCGGCCCCGTTATGGTATGCGGTGCGCTGAGACCTTACGCCAAGAAAGGCCTGAATACGCATTTTATTTCCAATATCGATGGCACTCATCTGGCTCAGACCCTGGAAGGCTGTAATCCCGAAACTACTTTGTTCATCGTGGCTTCCAAGACTTTTACCACTCAGGAAACCATGACCAACGCCCGCTCCGCGCGTGAATGGTTCTTGAGTGCGGCAAAAAATGATGCACATGTCGCCAAACACTTCGTCGCCATTTCCACGAATGCAAATGAAGTCAGCAAATTCGGTATTGATGCTGCCAACATGTTTGAGTTCTGGGATTGGGTCGGTGGGCGTTATTCCCTATGGTCGGCCATTGGCCTGTCGATTGCTATCTATATTGGCATGGATCATTTCGAGGAACTGCTACTGGGCGGCCATGAAATGGATCTGCATTTCAAGAATACCCCGCTGGAAAAGAATATTCCGGCCATCATGGCCCTGCTTGGTGTCTGGTACAACAATTTCTTTGGTGTGGATAGCATGGCGATCCTGCCTTATGACCAAGGTCTGGCGCGCTTCCCTGCCTATTTGCAACAAGCAGATATGGAAAGTAATGGCAAGTTCATTGATCGCGATGGCAACACCGTGCAATGCACCACTGGCCCCATTATTTGGGGCGAAGCCGGCACCAATGGCCAACATGCTTTCTATCAACTTATTCACCAGGGTAATCGCCTGATTCCATGTGATTTCATGATGCCGATGGAAAGCCAGTATCAGGTTGGCAAGAACGGTAATGAGCATCATCTGATCCTGATGGCTAATTGTTTCGCACAATCCAGCGCGCTCATGCAAGGTAAAACCCTGGAAGAAGCCAAGGTGGAACTGGTTGCTCAGGGCTTGAGCGAAGATGTCTTGGAAATTCTGCTGCCGCACAAGGTATTTGAAGGTAACCGCCCTAGCACCACCATCTTGTTCGATAGACTCACTCCGCGGATGCTGGGCAAGCTGATTGCAATCTATGAACACAAGATTTTTGTGCAAGGCATTATCTGGAACATCAATTCCTTCGACCAATGGGGCGTGGAATACGGCAAGCAGATTGCCAAGAAAATCCTGCCGCAGCTCAACGATGGCAAGAAGTCAGTGGAATATGACAGCTCTACCAATGGTCTAATCAATTACTTTAAATTCAGAAATTAATTCATTGATTAAAAATAAAAAAGCCACGAAATTCGTGGCTTTTTTATAAGATAATTATTCAGCGCCTATTCAAGTCCCAGTTTTTTGCCTAGCAGGTTGGCACTGACGCTTGCCCCCAGTCGCTTGGCAAAACGGTCAGCCAAACCTTCCCTCGCGGTAAAGTCCACCACGTTGACCTGCTTGATCACTTCACGCGCCACATAGTCGGAACTGCCAAACTCGTCAGCAAGCCCCATCTCCACGCTACTCTCGCCACTCCAGAACAAACCGCTGAAAGTTTCCTCGGTTTCCTTGAGTCGCTTGCCGCGGCCTTCGCGCACCACGGCAATAAACTGGGCATGAATCTGGTCCAGCATTTGCTGGGCAAATTCTTTGTGTTTTGGATTAATAGGGGAAAACGGATCCAGCATTGCCTTGTTGCTGCCCGCTGTCATCAGGCGCCGCTCGACACCAAGCTTTTCCATGGTGCCGGTAAAACCGAATCCATCCATCAATACACCAATCGAGCCTACGATGCTGGCCTTATCCACGAAAATCTTGTCTGCAGCTACTGCAATATAGTATCCGCCGGAGGCGCAGATATCCTGTACCACGGCATAAACAGGAACATTGGGATAGAGCTTACGCAGGCGCTTGATTTCATCATTGATCATGCCCGCCTGCACCGGGCTGCCTCCAGGGCTATTGATACGTAGAATAATGCCTTTGGTGCCCTTGTTTTCATAAGCTGATTTCAGGCTGGCGATCACGTTGTCGGCATTGACTACATCGTCGCTGCCAATCACGCCATTGATATCGATCAAGGCAGTATGCTGCGTTGATACCGGACTCTTATCTCCCCATCCGGCAACATAGAACAATATGATGAACAGATAGAGGAATCCCAACGACTTGAAGAAAATACCCCATTGCCGTGACCGGCGCTGTTCCTTGACTGTCGCCAAGGCAAGCTGATGCAAGGTGTCACGCTCCCAGTTGGAGCCGTTCGGATGATTATCAGACATTCGTTACACTTTCCAGATGAATTGATATTTTCTGCTCCCTCTCTATGACTTGCACGGGAAGCTTGCTTCCTATATCAGGCGTTCGTTTCCAGCCATTTGCCGAGTGTAGCAAAATCGTTGAAATGCGCTAGCGGAGAATGTGGCAGCAAACGCTCCAGCGGATGTGCTCCATAGGTTACGCCGAGGCTGGACACCTTGGCGTTCTGTGCCATCTGCAGGTCAAAGCTAGTATCCCCGACCATCAAGGTGCGCTCAGGCTCAGCGCCAAATTCGTCCATGAGTTCCAGCAACATCTGTGGATGCGGCTTGGAATGGCATTCGTCTACACATCGTGTGCCATGCATGAATCCGCCCAGGCCGCTATGCTCCAGCGCATGGTTCAGTCCCCGTCTTCCCTTGCCGGTCGCCACTCCTAACATATAACCCTGTTGATTGAGACGATCAATGGTTTCATACGCTTGATCAAACAACACAACATCATTCTGTCGGGCGTTGTAGTGCACGTTGTAGCGCGCAGCCATCTGCTGCACCTGCTCCTGGGCCACTTCGCCAAACAATTGATGAATCGCCTCTCTTAGCCCCAAGCCAATAATACTGCTGGCAGCTTCCTGTCCCGGATCGTCCAGTCCGGTTTCAACCGCCCCCTTGCGTATGCTGTCCACAATGATCTGTGTTGAATTGGCAAGCGTGCCGTCCCAGTCAAATACGATCAGATCAAAGCGCTTGCTCATTGCTTGGGCTCCGCATTTATAACTTCAATAAACTTATCAAGTTCCTTTGGTAAAGGCGCGATTAATTTAAGCTTTTCACCACTAATAGGATGGCGAAGATTGGTTTCCGCAGAATGTAAGAACATGCGTTTCAAGCCACGTTTTTGCAAGGCCTTGTTCAAGGCGAAGTCTCCATATTTATCATCGCCCACTATCGGGAAACCAAGATGAGATAATTGCACACGCAGTTGATGGGTTCGACCAGTAACCAGTTGCGCTTCCAGCAAAGTGAAATCTCCCAAAGATTTACGCAGATAAAAAATGGTCTCGGAATCCTGGCCACCCTCTTGCACTGCCACCCTGCGCTCTCCGCTGGGCAATACAAACTTGTGCAGTGGCAGCTTAACTTTGCGCTTTTGGTTTTTCCACTGGCCATGTACCAGCATCAGATAACGCTTGTCAGTCTGGTTATTACGAATTGCCTCATGCAGATTGACCAATGCCACGCGCTTCTTCGCCAGCAGCAGCACGCCCGACGTTTCACGATCCAGGCGGTGCACCAGCTCCAGAAACTTGGCATGGGGCCGCTCCAGGCGCAATTGCTCAATCACTCCCCGGCTGATGCCGCTGCCCCCATGCACAGCAAAGCCGGCGGGTTTGTCGATCACCAACAGCGCTTCATCCTCAAAGAGAACAGCCCCCTCGAATTTGGAAACTTGCGGCTTGGCTACTGATTCAGTTTGCGGTTGCGCCATGCGCACCGGCGGCACGCGCACCTGGTCGCCCAGATTGAGCTTGCAGCTCGAATCTACCCTCTTACTGTTGACCCTGACTTCGCCGCTGCGCAAGATGCGGTAGATATGGCTCTTGGGCACCCCTTTGAGGATCTTCGCCAGGAAATTGTCGATTCTCTGACCTTCACTGGCCTCATCCACATCAAGCAAATTGACAGCTGCGGGATTAAATTGATTTCTTGTTTTGCTTAAATTAATCATCTCACCTATACTACGACCATCTTGAAATAGATGCGCCAAGCGCCTCTTCAAGAATACATCCGAAACGGAAAAATACCTTGGTTAACTCGCTCGCCAATCACTTAAAAAAGTAGCGATTTTTGAAAATTATGCGCTCTAGCCGCCGCAGGCCATGATGGCTCATGTGGCGCAACAGCCCAGGATATACTGAAAATTAGCATATTAGCCGATATTGACGGCTAATCCGAGACAGAAATAGACGTACCGGGGTCTAGACCCAATAGTTTACGAAAGCTTTCGTTAACAAATTCAAGCTGATATCGTGCCATCACGATATTGGAATTTCTTTTTCCAGCTGGCCCAAGACGCCATCTCAAATGATTGCACCAAAACGCAACTCAGGAAAAAGCAGCCTCAAGGCATGGAACTGCCTAGCTGAAAAATTGAGAAACTATTGTTTCGCGTTACCTCTTGCGGACTTCGTTCTGCTCGTATAGTGTTGTTATCGCCCGCCACAAGACCGGGCGCGCGCATTGTCGAATTCAGTTACCGCTGCTGCCCCAGGCTTATAGCCTGCTGCCCGCTTGAAGAGCGCGGGAGCCCGCAATGAAACGCATGCTATTTAATGCGACGCAATCAGAAGAACTACGCGTCGCGATTGTCGACGGACAAAAACTCATCGATCTCGATATCGAGTCCGCCGGCAAGGAACAGCGCAAGAGCAATATCTACAAAGGTGTCATTACCCGCATAGAACCTTCCCTCGAAGCTGCTTTTGTTAATTACGGCACTGATCGTCACGGCTTTCTTCCCTTCAAGGAAGTAGCTCGCAGTTATTTCCAGAACGATGGCGAAGCTGGTCGTAGCCCTCGTATTCAGGATGTCCTGAAAGAAGGCCAAGAGCTCATCGTACAGGTAGATAAGGATGAGCGTGGCAACAAGGGCGCCGCTCTGACCACGTTTGTCTCGCTTGCTGGCCGCTACTTGGTGCTGATGCCCAACAATCCGCGCGGAGGTGGTGTATCCCGCCGCATCGAGGGCGAGGAGCGCAACGAGCTGCGCGACACCATGGCGCAGCTGCAAGTGCCCAACGGCATGAGCATCATCGCTCGCACTGCCGGTATTGGCCGCAGTGCAGAAGAGTTGCAATGGGATCTCAACTACCTGCTGCAACTCTGGACCGCGGTTGAAAGCGCCTCCACCATCCAGAGCGGCCCGTTCCTGATTTATCAGGAAGGTAGCCTAGTGATCCGCGCCATTCGCGACTATTTCCAGCCCGACATCGGCGAAATTCTCATCGACACGCCGGACATTCATGAGCAAGCCGTGCAATTCATGAACCACGTGATGCCGAACAATGTTTCCCGCGTTAAGCTTTATCGCGACGAAATTCCGCTGTTCTCGCGTTTTCAGATTGAGCACCAAATCGAGTCCGCCTTCGCACGCGAAGTGCGTCTGCCTTCCGGCGGCGCGATCGTGATCGATCATACGGAAGCTCTGGTCTCCGTGGATGTCAACTCTGGCCGTTCCACCAAGGGCAGCGACATTGAGCAGACTGCATTCAATACCAATCTGGAAGCGGCCGATGAAGTGGCTCGCCAGTTGCGCCTGCGCGACCTCGGTGGCCTGGTTGTCATCGATTTTATCGATATGGAAAACGCGCGCAATCAGCGCGAAGTGGAAAACCGCCTGCGTGAAGCACTGCATCACGATCGTGCCCGTGTGCAGACTGGTAAGATCTCACGCTTCGGTCTGCTGGAACTTTCGCGCCAGCGTCTGCGCCCTAGTCTGGGAGAAAGCAACCATATCCCCTGCCCTCGCTGTCATGGCACCGGCCATATCCGCGGCATAGAGTCCACCGCCTTGCATATCCTGCGCATCACGCAGGAAGAAGCCATGAAGGAAAACAGCGCTATCATCCAGGTGCAGCTGCCAGTCGAAGCCGCTACCTTCCTGCTCAATGAAAAACGCTCGGAAATTCACAAGATTGAACAACGTATGGGCGTACAAGTGGTATTGATTCCCAATATCCACATGGAAACTCCTAACTACAACATCCTGCGTATCCGCAATGATGACGTGGAAGAGAACAACCGTCCAAGCTATGAAATGGTCGAGCTACCTTCTGACAACATGGAGCCCACAGGCGCCCAGGAGCCAAAACCAGTCAGGTTGGAAGCTGCAGTCAAAGGTATTACTCCAGCCTCGCCAGCTCCTGCCATCAAGGAAAAAACCACAAGTACTTCTCTGTTGGGTCGTTTCAGGTCCTGGCTGTCCAGCGTTACTGCTTCCAAACCTGAAGTCAAGCCTGCCGCCGAGGAAGAACAACGTCGCGACAATGGCCGCGCACCACGCCGCACCAATAATACGCGTCGTAACGAGCGTAACGGTAACGGTGAACGCCAGGCGCAGAATGACCAGCGACAAGAGCAACGCAAGGAGTCGCGCGGCAACCAGAATGAGCGCCGTCAGCAGCAAGTGGAGCAACGTCCTCAAAACAAACCTGAAAAGGCGGAGCGTAGTGAGCGTCAGCCAAAACCACAACAACAGGCTGTAGCTGCCGTGTCGCAGACAGAAACCCCAGCGGTGGAATCTGGTAGTGAGCAACGCGGTACCCGTCGCGGACGCAATGGTCGCCGCGAACGCCAACCTCGCGGCGTGAATGCTGCTCGTGAAAACCGCCAGCAACCTACTGAGGAAGTACGTTTAGAAGATACGCAGGCAGTAGAATCCGTACCTGCGAGCAATATCACTACAGAAGCAGCGCAGACTGTTGAAGCGCAGGCCGCAAACACTACAGTAGAAACAGCTCCAGTTCATCAGGTTGAAATGCCCTTGGAAGCCGCTGTGGTTGATACCCCTGCTACGCCCAACCAAGAAGACACTGAATTGCCAGTGCTCGTGGCAACAGTTGCCGAGACCAGCGTTGCTGTTGTGGAAACGACTACCAAGAAACCTGCCAAGAGTGCTGATGCTGATCAACAAGCAGTAGCCGTAGCTGAGGAACCTGCCCCTACAGAAATTGCCAAGGTGGAAACTGTTGTTGAAGAAGCTCCGGTTGAGATTGCCAAACCAGAGAAAAAACCACGCGCGCCTCGCCGCCGCAAGGTTGAGGCAGAAAAACCTGCTGATCTGACAGACTCCGGATTGCAACTGGTGGAAACCAAGCTGGAGGCTATCCAGGCTGTGGCCCCTGTTGTGGAAGAAGCTCCAGTGAAGCGCACTTCACGCAAGGCCGCCTGGCAACAAAAAGCTGCCAAGGAAGAAGCCGGCGGCGAACCTCTGGTCATGGTGGAAACACAAAAATAATCGACTATCCCAGGTTCGAGATTTCTTTCGAACCTGGCAATAAAAAATCCCTTATGCTTCAAAAACATGAGGGATTTTTCTTTGAACAGGTTTCTTACAAGCTAATTACACCAGCGTCATTTCATGCCTCATCTGCCAACCCATCGGGAATCTCGGCACCATAAAAGCTGTTTTTCAGCTTTTTCAGTTGGTCACGATAGTCCGCGGCTTTCTCGAATTCCAGGTTTTTCGCGCTATCATGCATCGCCTTTTCCAACCGCTTCATTTCCTTGACCAATTGCTTCTCGGTCATCTGGCCGTAACTGGCCTGCTCTTCCGCTACCTTGCGCTCGCGCTGGGCGTCTTCCTTGCTGTATACACTTTCAATGATGTCCTTGATGCGCTTGCTGACACCCTTCGGGGTGATGCCGTGCGCGGCATTGAATGCCATCTGCTTTTCGCGGCGGCGCTGGGTTTCATCCATGGCCAGCTTCATGGAACGGGTGACGGTATTGGCATAGAAAATCACCTTGCCGTTGAGGTTACGCGCCGCACGGCCTGCGGTCTGAATCAAGGAGCGCTCGGAACGCAGGAAGCCTTCCTTGTCCGCATCCAGTACGGCGACCAGTGAAACTTCGGGAATGTCCAGGCCTTCTCGCAACAGGTTGATGCCGACCAGCACGTCAAATTCACCAAGGCGCAAATCACGGATGATTTCCACACGTTCCACGGTATCGATATCCGAATGCAGATAGCGCACGCGCACGCCATGGTCGGAAAGGTAATCCGTCAGGTCTTCCGCCATGCGCTTGGTCAGCGTCGTCGCCAGCACCCGTTCGCCCGCTTCCACCCGAAGCTTGATCTCGGACAGCAGATCATCCACTTGGGTATCCGCAGGTTTGACGATAATTTCAGGGTCGACCAGCCCAGTTGGACGCACTACCTGCTCTACCACACGCTGTTGGTGCGTAGCCTCATAATCCGCAGGGGTTGCACTGACGAAGATGCATTGCGGAATGATGCGCTCGAATTCCTCGAACTTGAGCGGCCGGTTGTCTACCGCCGACGGCAGGCGGAAACCATAATCCACGAGGTTTTCCTTACGCGCGCGGTCGCCCTTGTACATGCCGCCAATCTGCGGCACCGTGACATGGCTCTCGTCGATGATCATTAGCGCATTATCCGGCAGATAGTCGATTAGGGTCGGCGGCGCATCACCCGGTTGCCGTCCTGTCAGATGGCGGCTGTAGTTTTCGATGCCTTTGCAGAAACCGATCTCGTTGAGCATTTCCAGGTCGAAGCGCGTGCGCTGCTCAATGCGTTGCGCTTCCACCAGCTTGCCAGTCTTGATGTAGAAATCCACGCGCTCGCGCAGCTCCTGCTTGATGGTCTCCATCGCGCGTATCGTCGCCTCGCGTGCCGTCACATAATGGCTGGAGGGAAAAATGCGGAAGTTGTGGATTTTGTTGAAGATCTGCCCGGTCAGCGGATCGAACAAGGTAATGTTCTCGATCTCGTCGTCGAACAGGCTGATGCGTACCGCCGTTTCGCTGTTTTCCGACGGGAATACATCAATCACATCGCCGCGCACTCGGAATGTGCCACGGGAAAAATCAAAATCGTTGCGATCGTACTGCATCGCGATCAACTTGTTGACGATATCGCGCTGCGTGGTTTTCATGCCTAGGTGGATATGCAGCACCATGCCGTGATATTCGCCTGGGTCGCCAATACCGTAGATGGCGGACACCGTAGCAACAATGATGCTGTCCTCGCGTTCGAGCAAGGCTTTAGTCGCCGAGAGCCGCATCTGCTCGATATGGTCGTTGATGCTGGAATCCTTCTCGATGAACAGATCGCGCGACGGCACATAGGCTTCGGGCTGGTAGTAGTCGTAATAGGAAACGAAATATTCCACTGCATTCTGCGGGAAGAACTCCTTGAACTCCGAATACAATTGCGCGGCCAGCGTCTTGTTCGGCGCCATCACAATCGCAGGACGTCCAGTACGCGCAATGACATTGGCCATGGTGTAGGTCTTGCCGGAGCCGGTGACGCCAAGCAGAGTCTGGAATTTCAGCCCTTCATTGATACCTTCTGTCAGCCGCTCAATCGCGACCGGCTGATCGCCCGCCGGAGGAAAGGGTTGGAAAAGCTTATATTTACTGCCAGGAAAAGTGACAATCACAACAATCACCCATGAGAAGAATAAGTGATTTTAACAGGCCAGCCCCGTGTCGCCCAAATATCCCGCAGTGCCATATTCCGCATTACAAATAATGCGCGTAAAATTAGACGTTTTGCCGTTATCTTTATAATTTCTCTATAGGATTTAGATCTTGGAACTCTCGCAGCGCGTTCAATCCATCAAAGAATCTCCCACCTTGGCTGTTACCGCCCGTGCCGCAAAACTCAAGGCAGAAGGCCGCGACATTATTGGCTTGGGCGCAGGTGAACCGGATTTCGACACCCCACAGCACATCAAGGATGCCGCAAAAAAAGCGATTGACCAAGGCTTCACCAAATATACCCCTGTCGCCGGCATTCCCAGCCTGAAGAAAGCCATTGTCGCCAAGTTCAAGAACGAGAATGGCTTGGACTACACCGAGAAGGAAGTCATTGTCGGCGTGGGCGGCAAGCAATGTATCTTCAACCTGGCGTTGGCAGTGCTGAACCCTGGCGATGAAGTCATTGTACCCGCTCCCTACTGGGTTTCCTATGCGGACATCGCGCTGGTTGCCGGCGCCAAGCCCATTATCATCGAGTGCGGTATCGAACAGGGTTTCAAGCTGACTGCAGCACAGCTAGAAACCGCCATCACGCCAAAAACCAAGCTGTTCATGATCAACTCCCCGTCCAACCCGACTGGTGCAGTCTATAGCCTGGAAGAACTCAAGGCATTGGGCGAAGTGCTAAAAAAGCATCCTCATATATTGGTTGCCACTGATGATATGTATGAGCACGTCAACCTCACTGGTGACAAGTTCTACAACATCCTCAATGCCACGCCGGAACTCAAGGAGCGCTGCATCGTGCTCAATGGCGTTTCCAAGGCCTACTCCATGACCGGCTGGCGTATCGGCTATGCCGCCGGCCCTGCCCCTATCATCAAAGCAATGGAAATCCTGCAATCACAATCCACCTCCAACCCGACTTCCATCTCGCAAGTGGCGGCCCAGGCTGCGCTTGAAGGTCCGCAGGAATGCATTACCCCCATGCTTGACGCCTTCCGTGAACGCCATGAGTTTGTCGTCGAGCGCTTCAACAGCATGCGCGGCCTGAAATGCATCAAGGCTGGCGGCGCATTCTATGCATTCCCCGATGCCCGCGAAGCCATCAGCAATCTGTTCAACGAAGGCAAGATCAAGGCTGCTACCGATATTGCGCTGTCCGAATACCTGCTGGAGCAGGAAGGTGTGGCTATCGTTCCAGGCTCGGCCTTTGGCGCGGACGGCTATTTCCGCATTTCATTTGCCACCTCGATGGACAACCTCCGCAAGGCATTGGAGCGTATCGAGCGCGCACTGGCATAACCCCTGAAAATTCAGTGTAAAGCCCGCTATCGCGGGCTTTTTTTATTACCCACTTCTTCCGGTCACATTAGTACGATTGGGTAAAGGCATTCCAGCAATACGGGTTCTCAGTGTAGAGTAGATACTTCTCCACCGTGCTCAATCACAAACGCAACAGCAAACCCTGACGAAATGAAGCTCAATCTCTGGCTATTCATGATCATGCTGCTCGGCAAGCGTGAGCGCTCCTTCAACATTGTGGCCACCACCTCGCAATACGGCGTGCAGAAAATCCTGGCTGTGGATGGCAGCAATGTCTATGGGCAATCCCTCAATACAGAGGGTTCCCTTTCCCGCAATGTGATTGCCAGCCCGATTGAGCGCTTTCCTTATCAGAATATCGTGGTGGAGTATCGTTATTCCGTTGCTGGCAACAATCGTTTCCGGCGCTACACATCCCTATCGCGCCTGTTGCTCGAACTTCCCGTCATCCTGACGCCTGTTTACCGCTGGGCTGCCAATATCAGACATTTTCTTGCCAATGCCCTTTTCAACCGCAGACCGGCAGAAACACGTGAGCGTTATGATCTGCTCAAGTATATCGTGGCGCACAAAGCGGTTTCTGAAACCCCTTTCGCGCTCAACGAACTGCTGGAGGAAATGTATGGCTACCTATGCTTCACGCAGGAAGACCGCATCTGGTACCTGCAAAAGATGAAATACCAACTGGCTTCGCTCGTGGAAACCCGCGACCTGGAAATCACGGCCAAGGGTCAATACAAAGTCACCGGCCTGGCATGGAAAAGCCTGAGCGACTTTCAGGAAGAAAACCGCAGGCACCGGGATAATGCCCGCATCCAGTTTGTAATCGCTATGCTGACACTGGCAATCGTCCTGTTTGCCATCTCCAGCACCGGTATTGTGCGCCTGCCAGTATTGCTGGATATGGAGGAAGAGGCGCATCAGGTGAAAAGCATCGTCCAGTCCCGCTGGCATTCATTGCTGCAAGCCGATGAGCCCCTGCTGGACGAACAAAAGGCTCTGGAATCCATCATGATGATGCAGACCGAGCCTCAGTCAATCGAACAGATTACCGCCACTCCACCCGCAAAAAGCAGCTCCCCATCCAAGATAAAAGAAAAAACAGAATGAGTTACTCCTCATCTCATTGGCAAAACTACTTAGCCAACCTGATGCGTTCTGCCGTTTCCTGGACAATCTTCTGATATTGCGGAATCACCTTCTGGTTCAGCTCCGCTGTTAATTTCATTGAATCTGCCGCCAGCAACGGCATTTTCCGGTTGATGGATTTGCCTGCAGGGGAATGGTAGAAATCAATCGCCACCTGCAACTCTTCCCGGGTAAACGTGCGGCGGTAAAGCGGCAACACCAGCTTGACGATACCATCATAGGTCAAGGAGTCCTGCTGGATTTTCACTACCTTATCACCAGCTTCGCGCGCTATTTTCTTTTGCCTGTCATTAAGCTGTTGATATTGCAGAGATTGCATGAAGCTGTTTCTCAAAGCGATATCTGCATTGGTGCGCATAGTATCCAATGTCCCTTTGACATTGGATACTTGCATGAACTCCAGGATCAGCTCATCGGAAGGAGTCTCTGCATATGCGCTGCACCAGGAAACTAATATACCGATGGCCAGTATGTATTTCAGCATATGGATTCCAACAGATTAATCAGGGTGACGCGGACTTTATTAGGTGTAACGGGATAAAGCATGGTTTGGGCATCTCAGCAGTTGCCCGAGGATGATCACTCAACCTCGCATGGCATAAATAGCTGGCAGGTTACGCCACCAGCCATAAGCATCCATGCCGCATCCGAATACATATTGATTGGGAACTTCGAGGCCAATAAAATCCGCGCTGACTGGTTTTTGCTGCTGCAAAGCCTTTTCCACCAGCACAGCAATAACTACACGTTTGGCTCCCAACGCCAGGCATTGCGCCTTGATTTCAGCCAAGGTCACGCCTTCATCCAGGATATCATCAAGCACCAGAACAGTCCGTCCACGAACCTCCTCTCCCGGCTTGACCTTCCAGGCCAGTTGCATATCGCCATGCGTACGGTTGTGATACCGGCTGGCCTGGACATAGCCAAATTCCAAGGGAAAAGCCAGCTTGGGCAATAGCTGGCCTGTAAAAACTACGCTACCGCCCATCACGCACAGCACAAGCGGATTTTCGTCCTTCAAGAGCGCCGTGATTTCCTGTGCAATCCAGTTTATGGCCTGATTGACGCTGGCCTCATCGTGAATCAGTACGGCTTGCTGCAGAATATCTGCCGGATTGCGCTGCAATGCTGACACAGTATTACTTGGTCAAGTCACGCAGATACTGGGCGAATTCAGGACCTAACTCTTCATGTTTCAGGGCATATTCCACATTCGCCTTGACGTATCCCAGCTTGCTTCCGCAATCGTAGCGTTTGCCGTCAAAACGGTAGGCCAATATCCTTTGCCTCTCCATCAATGCAGCAATACCATCCGTTAACTGAATCTCACCGCCTTTGCCAGGTTTGACATTTTCCAGACAGGCAAAGATTTCAGGGGTGAGAATATAACGGCCAACAACTGCCAAGTTGGAAGGCGCCTCTTCTGGTTGCGGCTTCTCAACAATGCCATTCAATTGCAGCACGTCTGGGCCAGCTACTTCAGTCGCATCCACAATCCCATAACTGGCTGTCTCGCTAGGATCGACATCCTCGACACCGAGAATGGAAGCGCCTTCTTTCTCAAACAATTCCGTCATCTGCTGCATTGCAGGTTTCCCTGCATCAATCAGGTCATCTGCAAGAATGACGGAAAAAGGCTCATCACCCACCACTGATTTGGCCAGCAACACAGCATGCCCCAGACCCAAGGCTTCAGCCTGGCGGATATAAATGCAGGATACTTCTTTCGGCAGAATATTCTGGACTTGCTGCAGCATGTCTATCTTCTTGCTGGCTTCCAGTGAGGCTTCCAACTCGAAAGACTTGTCAAAATGGTCGGGAATGGAACGCTTGTTGCGCCCGATGATAAAAATCAGCTCGGTCGCGCCTGCCGCTACGGCTTCTTCTGCGGCATATTGAATCAAAGGCTTGTCGACAATAGGCAACATCTCTTTGGGGCTAGCCTTGGTGGCTGGTAAAAAACGTGTACCCAAGCCTGCTACGGGGAAAACCGCTTTGGTAATTTTCTTTGTCATTTCTGAATATCTTTCTTCTAATGAATAATTGAAGACCTAATGGGAGAATTCACCGTTGGACTGGCATGAATATTCCCTGCATATTCCTCCACCCATGTCTTCAGTTCCTGCTTGATGACTATTTCCTCCTCAATCAAGGAGGCTGTGTCTATCCACTTCAATAAGGCCTGCACCCAAGCCTCATCCACCCGGCGCGCCACCGCAATACGCAATTTGTCGTGTGGGGTTGGCATAGTGAGCTCATCATCCGCCAAAAGTTCCTCATACAATTTCTCACCAGGGCGCAGTCCAGAATACACAATCTCAATGTCATCTTCATTAAGACCGGACAAACGTATCATATCACGTGCCAAATCGACAATTTTGACCGGGTCTCCCATATCAAGCACAAAGATTTCCCCGCCGTGTCCCATCATGCCAGCCTGCATCACCAGCTGGCATGCTTCAGGAATGGACATGAAATAACGTGTAATCTCGGGATGCGTTACTGTAATCGGCCCGCCTTGTGCAATCTGCTCGCGGAACTTGGGAATCACACTGCCGCTGCTGCCCAGCACATTGCCAAAACGTACCACAACAAACCGTGTACCAGATTCTTCCTGCAATCCCTGGCACACCATCTCGGCCAATCGCTTGCTCGCTCCCATCACATTGGTCGGGTTTACTGCCTTATCGGTCGAAACCAGCACAAACTTAACAACTCCGGCACTTTTACATGCCTGTGCCAATGTGTAAGTCCCTTTGACATTATTTGACAATGACTCCGCCACATTGCGGTTTTCCATCATGGGCACATGTTTATAGGCCGCTGCATGAAACACCACAACAGGCTTGTAGCGCCCGAGTATTTGCTGCACCCGGCGGGCATTTCTTACATCTCCCACCACATATTCAATCCGGGTATCGACCTCAAGCCGTGAAAACTCCTGCTCCAGCCGATAAAGCGCGTATTCCGATTGATCAAAGCAGACTAAGCACTCAGGACGATATTTCAAGACCTGGCGGCACAACTCCGAGCCGATCGACCCACCTGCTCCGCTGATCAACACCACTTGTTTCTCAATCAGGTGCTGCAAACCCTCACCATCCAAGGTAACCGGATCACGCCCCAGCAAATCCTCCACATCAACCGGCCTGAGCTGGGACATGCTCAAACGGCCACTCATCAAGTCATCGAAAGAAGGCACGGTCAATACATGTAATCCACATTGACTGGCTAGCTCTACTACTTGTCGACGGCGTTGATGTCTTGCAGATGGCATGGCCACAATCACATGTTCAACCGACAACCTCTTCGCAATATCCGGCAACTGCTCAACCGAACCCAGGATATTGACTCCCAGCAACTCCCGCCCATGCATCGCCTTGTTATCGTCCAGCAAACCGACGACATGCCACTCATAACTTTTGGATAGGTCCTTCAACAAAGCAATCGCCGCCTCACCTGCTCCTAATACCAGCACTGGCTTGCCTGAAAATTGTATCGCCCCATACAAACGATGCTCTTTCCATGCACGGTAGGCAAAACGGCTCCCTCCCATGATCAGCAATAACAGCATAGGGTCCATAATCAGCACGGATCGAGGCACTATTCCATTAGGCTTAAACATGAATAAAACCGCCACAACTAGAACAGCACTGATCGCAATCGCGCGAATCAGCCGCTGCAAATCCGGCAAACTGGCAAATCGCCAGACTCCGCGATAAAGACCGGCAAACAAGAATACCATTGCCTGCAAAGGAATAACCCAAGCGGCACTTTCCAGCATGCTTTGAGTGAAGTTGTTCGGAATATCGAAATTAAAGCGGAAAAGAAAAGCCACCCACCATGCCAACGCCGCAACAGCAATATCATGAAGCCAGGCGCTTAAAGACCGTGGGTTCCTCAAACTAATATAATTGGACCACTTGAATGTTGAATGGATGTTCAGCACGCATCAAACCCAAAATGAAATAAATGCATTTTACTCAAAACCGTTTCCTAATAACCCATCATTCACAACAATTAACACATGTCCTTGCTAAATCAACGCACAACACGATCGCCACGCCCTTTACCCAGCAGCGTCTGGAACAACAATTTAAAATAAAGCGATACCCGCATATCGCGCAACATGCGTGCATCCGTTTCAGCCAAAAGCTGAGGAACGGACATATCGATACCGTTCACCTGCGCAATTCCCGTAATGCCAGGGCGCGCATCATAGACACCTAGCTTTGCCCGCTCGGCGATCAGCTCCTCTTGATTGAACAAATTAGGCCGCGGTCCGACAAGGCTCATTTCCCCTTTCAGTACATTCCATAACTGCGGCAACTCATCCAACTTGGTCTTGCGCAAAAAACTTCCCAATTTTGTAATCGATGAAGCCGAAGCCAAATGACTGGCAACTGAAGCCGTATTCACCTGCATGGTGCGAAACTTCACCAAGGTGAAAGGTTGCTGATAGCGTCCGACACGCACCTGGCAAAATAAAGGTGCCCCTGTATCCCACACCCCTAAGACATAGATAATTAGAAGTAATGGCAAGCCGACAATCAAGCCTAAGAGTGAGAATACAACATCAAAAAATCGAATCACGATCAGCCTTCTGCATCAAAACAACGCAGCAGACCTTCATCCACGCTCACAGGCGGCGCCCATCCCAACATTTCCTGAGTCTTGGAAATATCGACTTGCAAAGAACCCAAAAGCCGCTGGGCAATCATCTTTTTACCCAGCATGGTCAAACCCATGTTTAACAAACCGGCTGGAATTGGAATCAATCGAGAAGAAACGCCAGCAGCCTTGGCTAAACGCCGCAGCAAATCGGAAGTGGATACATCCTCACCGTCGCTAACAAGAAAAACCTGATTAACGGCTGCCGGATGATCAATACATGTGATGATCAGACTTACCAGATTATCAATCGCCACCAAAGAGCGCTGGTTATAGATGGCTCCGAAAGGTAAAGGCACACCGCTTGCAACAAACTTCATCATACTAGCAAAGTTCTCCTTAACCTCTGGCCCGTACACTAATGGCGGACGGATGATAACCACCTCCATCTCGGTTTCCTTAGACAGAATTAACAACCCCTGCTCCGCCTCTAACTTAGAAATGCCATATGCATCTTCGGGAGCAGGTATATCATCCGCAGCAAAAGGCTTTCCAAGCAAGGTTTGCTCACCATTAACCTTGATGGAGCTGACAAAGATAAAACGCCTCACCCCTGACTTGGCGGCTTGGCGAGCCAGATTTAGCGTACCGTCAACATTCGTTTCACGATAGGCATCCAAGGGATTGGCAAGCTGCTCCTTCATAACATGACCCCGGGCTGCAAGATGAATGACGACATCAACATCATCAAGAATACGGGTCCACTCTGTTTGGCGATCAATTGAAATCACTTGATAGTCCAGAGCTCTGGCTTGTACATTGTCAGCACGCCCAACTGTTATTACATGATAACCATGCTGCCGCAAATAAGCACATAATGCCTTGCCAACAAAACCAGTACCACCTGTAAGCAAGATGTTCTCTGCTTGGTGCACTAAAAACCCCCGCAACATTAAAAATATTAACGCTAAAAATCATACACCAGCGTCCAAAAAATCAAATAATATCGCTGCAATACTCACTAAACGAGCAGAGTAGTTAATTACAGGTCTAAGTGGCTTGCAAGAAATAGTCTAATCTGATGGCCAAAGCCATCTTTGGCATGGCACTCATGAATTTAAACTATTACATCCGAACATAAACATCATTGTATAAATGGGCATAAGCCTTACCAAGCACCTTACCTGAGAACAATGTTTCATAACGTTGCCGGGCTGCTCGGCCAAATTGCTGGGTTGCAGCCTCATCAATTAACAACATGTTCATCGCCTGAGCCAATGCTTGAGGAGATTCAGGCGGCACTACAAGCCCTGTTTCTCCATCCTTGTTTACAAAAGAAGTACCGGTTCCAATTTCACAACTGATCATGGGTTTTCCAAACATGGATGCCTCGACCAGAACCATGCCGTAAGCCTCTGAGCGCAAGTGTGAAGGCAAGACAAAGGCTCTACAACACCTCAATAGGGCGATCTTTTCTGAATCTGAAATTTGACCGGCAAAAATCACGTTCTTGAGGCCCAGTTGCTGAACCAAAACATCCAAAGCATTAAACTCTGGACCCGAGCCTGCAATAACGACTCGAGCTCTTATAGATGCCGCAGCTCGCACTAAGGTATGTAACCCCTTATAGTAACGTAGCACCCCGATAAACAGGAAGTATGGCTCCCCAGACTCCAGCCCAAGTCGCTGAAAAATAATATCCTCATCCAAATAAGAATATGAAAGTTCTTCAATTCCTAAAGGAATTATTCGCACACGATCGCGATTTTCTACATTTGCAAGAACTGGGCTTGTTTTGGCATAAGCAGGAGAAGTTGCCACAATAGCACTCATGCTCCGTAGCATCCTTCGCATCAAGGGAGCATAGGCACGACCAAGCCAGCGCTGCCGCACAATATCCGAGTGGTAAGTCATAACCGCTGGAGTCGTTGGCTGTACCACCAAGTGTAACAAGTCTGCAAAAGGCCACGGAAAGTGGTAATGAATCACGTCTGCCCACTTGGCCAATTTAGCAAATCGTTGAAATGAAGTGACTCCTCCCAAACTACATGATGCCGGAGCAGCCCATGCCCGGCACCGAATTACATGCGCCTCTGGTCTATCAATCTCTGATGGATGCGGGTCTGGCGAAAGCGCAAAAATACGTGATTCAATACCGAAAGATGCGCTTGATAGGGCAATTTGTCGTATTGCCTCTTGCAAACCACCCTGTGGGTCAGGGTAATAAGTGCGGTAAACGTGAAGAACTTTAATGTTGACCACCCTCTCTTAAGAGGATCTTTTGAGGAGAACATCACAATGCTCTACCTGAGAAAGCTTTTCATATCCCTCAAGTATAAGAGTTGAATCATGAGCAATGCGAAAAGCCTTGAAACCGTAGCTTGAAAGAATATCCCAAAAGTCACGTGCCGTCATGTCAGAGCGATTTAAAAATGCTGGAGCCCATTCCATCATGATTTTAATATTATGATTTTCACTAAGCAGTCTAGAAGCACCTTTAAAAATATCTGGCTCGGAGCCCTCTGCATCGACTTTTATAAAATCAACCTTCGAACCTTGTGGAAAATAATCATCAAGAGAAGTTGCATCAACATGTATTTTCGTTATGTTATCTTGATAAACCTCCACCAATTTTTCATCTATAAATAGTGATGAAGAACCTTGATGCTTTTGGCAAACATTAAATTCAAGCTTTGTAGTTCTTGAAAATACGGCTTTATTTACAATTTTTGTCCGCGGTAGAAATCCATTAATCTCAACATTTTGAAAGAGAATTTCATACACATCTGGATTTGCCTCAAAACAATGTAGATGTCCATCATCCCCAACAGCAGCAGCAGCCAAGAGTGAATAATAACCAATGTTTGCCCCAATATCACAAACAGCCATGCCCGGCTGAACCTCCCTGATAAACACCTTGGTGATCCAATTTTCCCAAAACCCATCAAGCAAGATGTGAGGGGCCAAACTTAAATCGTCAGTCTTTACATACATTTTATGACCATAAATAGTTCTTGTAAGTGCTTTCGAATCTCCCATGTAAGCGCAGGGGCGCTCAGAATTGGATATCGACTGTGCTACGGCATGGCCAATAAATGATTGAATCCTCTGCTTAAGACTTGACAACATAATTCAGCCCTTTCTCGAACTGTGTTAAAGAGAATTTTTTTCGAACATAATTCATGGCTACTTGGGTGTCCTTTTTGTTCCGACGTATTACATGCTGAATTCCTTCAGCAATTGACCCCGGGTCATGCGGATCAACAAACTCAGCGTGCTCAGCGAAAAGCTCTCTAAATACCGGAATATCCGACAGCACACAAGGGACACCCTTCCACATCGCTTCTAAGGCGGGAAGTCCAAAGCCCTCCGTAATTGATGGAAAAACAAAAGCAGATGCATTTTTTAGAACCACTTCGAGTTCACGGTCTGGCAAATATCCCAAATGTTGAACTCTTCCCTTCAAGTCCGCAATCAAACCACGTTCACGAGTACTTGACCATGCAAACTGCCCTACAACAACAAGCTTAGGCAAATTCTTATTATGCTGGACCGCTTTAAGCAAATTAAAAAGATTCTTTTTTGGCTCGATTGCTCCAACAAAAAGTATGTAAGAGTCTTTTTCCAACCCAAGCCCTTCGAGTGAGGGCTGGTCACTCTCATCTAATTCATCTGATAGAGAGTAGCGACACGGCTGATAAACTACATGCAACTTTCGCTCATCCACACTGAAGCGGTTTAGTAACTCTAGTTTAGTTGTATTAGAAACGCAGATTATTTTGTCTGCACTCTTAAGCGTGTACTCCAATGTTTTACCAACAGCTTGTGCTATGGTTGACCACCTATCCATTAACCAAGGATGCGATAAAGGAATGACGTCATGGACTGTTAAGACATTCATTCGACCACGCACTCTGATCGGAATCGGTGAGCTGAGGAATAGAATCTCATGGTCATGACAACCCGAAATATTGCTTACTCCCAAACCCAAGCCAGCGCGTGTGAACGACCTAAGAAACAGTCCAGGATCAACGCGAATTTTATCGACATAAGCCCACTCTTTACTCTGATATTGAGAAAGCAGTTTCCCTCCATGGCTTTCATGAAGATTTATATCTCCCTTAAAACTTCTTCCAAGTAAGGACAGATGCTGCATCCACCGATCATAGATTTTTCTTTTGTTATTTGCCACCGATGTAGATGGCAGTGTGGAAGCCAAATACGCATCAAGTGGTGAGACATGTCTTATTTTAGGCATATCTTGCTGAGACAAAATATCGATTGAGTGTCCATGCGCATGTAAAGCTGCAAGCACTGATCTTGTATAGGTTTTTATCCCGGTTCCACGTTGAAGCTCGAAATTTAACCCATCAACTAGTATTTTCATCTTTTCCCCAGTACATCAAAGTCAACTTCTCGTAACATACCATGGTCGAGAGAAAAAATTCTTTTACAATATTCACGCAAAAGTTTATGGGAGTGGGATGCAAAAACAAAAATTTTTGATGAGTTAATCAATGATCTCATACGAGAATGAGCTTTTTCCTGAAATGCGGCATCGCCTGTCCCAAACATTTCATCGATTAGAAGTATCTCTGGTTTAACTGATGTAGCCATAGCAAACATGAGCCTCATCGTCATCCCAGATGAGTAAGTGCGTACCGGCAACTGCAGAAAATCCCCTAGCTCTGTAAACTCTTCGATGTCATGAATACGATCTCTTGCTTGTGATGGTGTCATCCCCATCATTAGCCCCATTCTAATAATATTTTCATATCCGCTAAGTTCGAGATCCATGCCTGCCCCAATCTCGAAGACTGTCGCAAGGCTGCCCTCTCGCATTACTTGTCCTGATACAGGAGCGTAAATCCCTGCCATAGCTCGAAGCAACGTGGTTTTTCCAGAGCCATTATGCCCAATAAGACCAATCGAATCACCATCACCAAGTTCGAAGCTAACGTCTCTAAGTGCTGTTACAAGATTAACTTGACCAGCCTCAGCTTCAATTTTTCCACCTGTTCCCAACCTCAAGACCTGATTGCGAAGTGACATTCCTCGACTATTGTATATAGGATATTGGATTGTTACATTTTTAAATGCTAGTTTTGCCATTAATTTAGACCCAATATGCAATTTTATTGCGGCAAGTGTTAAAAAAGACTAATGTGATGCACCACCCTGAAATTAACATCCCTAAAACCGTGGCATACACGAACCAAGGGGGCGATACTCCTAGCAAGGGATCACGCACAACTTCAATCAAATGCGACAATGGATTTAGCCAAATCAAATCTGAATTGAATGGCAAATAGCTTGGCCGATAAAGAACAGGGCTAACAAAAAATAGCAATGGGATTAAGCTTGCCAACAGATATTCAATATCGCGGAATCTTGCACCCAGCATTCCCACAAGTAAAGCAATCCATGCCATGTTCAGAAATAATAGAACAATACCTGGAATAACAAGCAATGTACTCCAAGTAACTGGAACCGAAAGTACTATGACAATAGCGACATACACGACTAGATTATGAGTAAAATTTACTAAATGCCGCAGCACCAATTGGAGTGGGTGGATAAAATATGGCAATTGGAGATTGCGTATCACACTTCCCTGTTTGACAAATATAGTGGAACTTTCTGTAATACACCCAGCCAATACCTGCCAAATAATTAATCCAGCAGTTAATGAAGGAATAAACGTCGATCGATCGACCTTCAATAGCTCACTCCAAAGCCACCCTAGACCAACAACACCAACTGCAGTACCTAATGTAAGCCAAAGCGGGCCTAAAACACTTCGACGGTAACGAGCTTTTGTGTCGCTCCATGCGAGGTAAAGTGAAACGCGACCGCGCCTAATACTTTGCAATACATCATTAATCCCAGAACCTGAAATCGGATTAATTTCGGCCATATTTATCCTCAAATCTGACAATATCATCTTCTCCAACATATTCGCCACATTGCACCTCAATGATATGCAACGGCACATCTCCCGGATTCGATAATCGGTGACGATGGGTTTTAGGAATATATGTGGATTCGTTTTCTGTTAATGTGATTTCCCGATCGCCATTGGTAATGCGGGCAACTCCGGACACTACCACCCAGTGTTCAGACCGATGATGATGCATCTGCATCGAAAGGCTGGCGCCGGGGTTGACTGAGATGCGCTTGATCTTGAAATTGATGCCTTCCTCCAACACGGTATAGGCACCCCAAGGACGCTGGACCGTCCGGTGAAGTTCGGCAAGTTCAGGTTTTTGCTTCTGCACCAACGCCACCAACTGCTTGATGTCCTCGGTCCGGCTGCGATCACAGATCAAGGTGGCATCGGCGGTCTGGATGATGGCGAGGTTGCTGACACCCAATGTTGCCAATAAGCCGTGCGTGTTCCATAACAGGCTGTTGTTGGTATCCAAAGCGATAACGTCGCCCTCGCAGACATTGTCATCGGCATTCTTGCCATTGCGCCGATAGATCGAATCCCAATTGCCTAGGTCGCTCCAGGCTATATCGACTGGTACGACAGCGGCGCGGCTCACTTTTTCAGCCAATCCGTAGTCAATGGAAACATTGGGCAGTTTTGCATATTCTTCGACCAGGTTTCCGCTATCGAGCTTGCTTATCAATGCACTGATTTCAGGCTGATGTTCGGCCAGCAATTGCATAAAGATATCGGCACGGAAAACGAACATGCCGATATTCCACAAATAGCCTTGCGCCAGGAACGCTTCAGCATTGGCCCGGTCGGGCTTCTCCACGAAACGGGCGACTTCGTATATGGCATGCCCGGAATTGCCTCCGACAGCCGTATCGGCAGGCTGGATATATCCGTAACCGGTTGCCGGCTCGGTCGGCGATATGCCAAGCAGGGTGAGGTATCCCTGGGCCGCTCCCTCTTCCGCAGCAGCCCAAGCCTGATGGAAAGCTTCTTCATTATCAATCGAATGATCAGAAGGAAAGACGCCGACGATCGCGTCCGGGGATTGAAGATGGATGCGGCTGACAGCCCATGCAATGGCAGGCAGTGTATTGCGGGCGCACGGTTCTGCCATGACGCCGTTGATTGCCTCCGGCAGGATGTCGGCAAGCTGGCCCTTGACCTCGAACTTGTGATCCTCGTGAGTGACGGTAATCAGGTTACTGGACTGTACATGACGGGAAAGACGCAGCGCAGTTTGCTGAAGCAAGGTTTCCTTGCCGTTCAAGGCAAGAAGCTGCTTGGGCCGCAATGTGCGTGACAACGGCCATAACCGCGTACCCGAACCTCCGCAAAGCATCACGGCATAGCGCTCGCTCATTTGACTCCCTCATCCACCGATTCACCTGCTGCCCGGCGCAGCTCTTCGATTTCCGCCTGCAGGTTTTCATATTCTTGCATTTTATATTTCAGGAAGCGCATGGTGATACCAGCCTTCTCTTCTATTCCTTTTGGCGTCAGCATATACATATAGGCCAGCTTGTTTTTACTGTTGCGGAAATTGGAAACCTTGAGCAATCCAACTTCAGCCAAGGCTTTGAGGCAAAAATTTGTCTTTCCAAGGCTGACACCCAAAGCTTTTGCCAGCTCGCGCTGGCTGATTTCGGGGTTTTCCTGCACTAGTTTGAGTATCTTGTACTGGTATTCGTCAGTGAGCATGAAAGTAATTTGATCACACTGCGTTCAAATGATGAACGCAGTTTACAAAAACTTTGTCATCGCCACAACCCTGAAAAATTCACCACCGAATGGTATCCTGTTAGTACTAGTCACTATGGAGTATGAAGCATGGCAACTGTCCTCATTACCGGCGCCAATCGCGGCTTGGGCCTTGAATTCACCCGGCAATATGCTAAAGACGGCTGGCATGTGCTGGCTTGCTGTCGCAACCCTGAATCGGCTGAAGATTTATTAAAACTAGCTAGTCATTACAAAGACCGGTCGAGCGTGCACAGGCTGGATGTGGGTAATTTCAGCCAGGTAGATGAGCTGGCTGCCTCTCTGGAAGGTCAAGCGATCGACGTGCTGATCAACAATGCCGGGATTTACCCCGACAGCGGCAGCGGAGTTTTCAGCGATGCGGATTATGCTGCCTGGTTGGAGGCGTTCCGCATTAACAGCATTGCCCCTTTCAAGGTGGCGCAGGAGTTCACGCCGCACCTGAAGCAAGGCAAGCTCAAGAAACTGGTCAACATGACCAGCAAGATGGGTAGCATTGCGGACAACACCAGTGGGGGTAGCTATCTCTACCGCTCCAGCAAGACGGCGCTGAATATGGTTACCAAGAGTCTGTCGATTGAATTAGCGAAGGATGGCATCACTGCGCTGTTGCTGCATCCTGGCTGGGTATTAACGGACATGGGTGGCCCTAATGCCCTGATTACCACCGAGCAGAGTATCAGCGGCCTGCGTCAGGTGATAGACCGTGCCACACTCGCCGATGCAGGTAAATTTTATGCATATGACGGACAAGAAATCCCCTGGTAATCCATTGCATGGCGATATCGCGTCGCAGCCATTGGTGTTCAAAGGCCGTGGCGCGGTCAGCAACCATAGTGGCCGTTTTGAGCAGCATCAACATACCGATATAGATGATGGCTGGGATAACCTGGAACAGGATATCCCACCGCTGACGACGGAAGTGCTGATCGACAGCTCCCGATCCATCATCAGCTGGAACACTTCCCCCGATATACCGTTTGACCGTTCGATCAACCCTTACCGCGGCTGCGAGCATGGCTGCATTTATTGTTTCGCCCGCCCTACCCATACTTATCTGGGGTTTTCCGCCGGGTTGGATTTCGAGAGCCGCATCCTGGTCAAGCCGGATGCGGCCAGGCTACTGCATGAGGAACTGGGTAAAAAGAACTATCGCTGCGCCACCATCGCCATGGGCAGCAATACCGACCCTTACCAGCCACTGGAAAAGCGTTATCAAATCACGCGTCAGATATTGCAGGTGCTGGCCGAGCACAAACACCCAGTCAGCATTGTGACCAAATCCGCCATGGTGGAGCGCGATATTGATGTGCTTTCCCGCCTAGCCAGCGAAAAGCTTGTGCAGGTATTCATCTCGCTTACCACATTGAACAACCAGATCAGCCGCACTCTGGAACCGCGCGCTACCGCTCCGCAACGGCGGCTGGAAACCATCCGGAGACTGTATGCCGCAGGCATTCCCGTGGGCGTCATGGCTGCGCCCATCATTCCTGTGCTGACCGATCCTGAGCTTGAATCCATGCTCACAGCGGCGCATGAGGCCGGTGCCGCTAGCGCCAGCTATGTGCTGTTGCGCCTGCCGCTGGAAGTGGCGCCGCTGTTCGAGGAATGGCTCCAGCATCATTACCCTCTCAAGGCCAGCCATGTGATGAGCATCGTTCGACAGAGCCGCGAGGGTAAGGCCAACACGGCGGAGTTTCACGATCGCATGCGCGGAAGCGGACTGTTTGCCGATATGATCCGGCAGCGCTTCAAGCTGATGACGAAGAAACTGGGGCTGAATTATCGCAGCCTGGAGATGGATACATCCCTGTTCCGCCCGCCCGGCAAGCCAGACCAGCTTGGGCTATTTGATTAAAAAAGGCGTTGTTGGCGTCCTGAAACACCGAGACTAAAAGCCTTATCAGGTTTCAGCTCCTGCCATCTTCACCAATCAATACCGGTAAACTTCTTGATGTCCCGGCGTTGGCGCTTGGTCGGGCGGCCCATGCCGCGCTCGCGCTGCGCGTGCTCATGCTCGCGGGTCACAGCAAGGTTTTCGCGCTTGGCTATGCTCTCCGGCGTTTCCTCATAAAGTAGCGCTGCTTCTGGCGCTCCGCGGCGCTGAGTGCTCAATCCGCGCACGACCACTTCCATTTCCAGTTCCTTGCGGCGGATATAGATACGCTGCCCAAGGCGTACTTCCTTGGCTGGCTTGGCGCGGTCGCCATCCACATGCACCTTGCCGGTATCCACGGCATCCGTTGCCAGGCTGCGCGTCTTGAAGAACCTTGCCGCCCAGAGCCATTTGTCCAGACGGCACTTGCTATCCTGATCGCTCATGTTGTTGGCCCAGATTGACGGTTGCGGCGGTATATGTCCTGATAAGCTTGCAAGTTGCGCTGCACGCGGCCTAGCACGGTATTGGCCGGATAAGCGCCATCCATATCCATACTGCCCGCTGCAACGCCAGTCAGCAGTTCGATCCCTTCCAGCACATGCGCCATGGTATAGATATGGAATTTCCCTTCCTCCACAGCCCTGACAATATCCTTGTGCAGCAGCACATGCCGCAGATTACTCTCCGGCAGCAATACGCCTTGATGTCCATCCAGCCCAAGGGTTTCACAGATGCGGAAGTGGCCTTCTATTTTTTCGCTGATCCCACCCACCGGCAGCACATCGCCATGCTGGTTCAGCGCGCCGGTCACGGCAATGCCTTGCGCCAACGGCAGCCCGGACAGGCTGGAAAGCAAGGCATACAGCTCGGCGCACGAGGCGGAATCCCCTTCCACCCCATGATATTCCTGCTCGAACACCAGCGAGGCGTTGAGCGACAAAGGCGCTTGATGCACGAAGATGGCGGCGAGCCAGTGTTGCAGGATGAACATTCCCTTATCGTGCTGCGGGCCGGTCAGGTCGACCTCGCGGTCGATATTGATGACGCCATGGTGGCCCGGATGGCAGCGTGCGGAAATCTGCACTGGGGAGCCAAAGGCGGCATCGCCCATGTCAATGTGTGTCAAGCCGTTGACGCGTCCGGTTTCCTGCCCGGTGACGGTAATTTTCTGCTCCCCATCGATGATGGATTCGCGGATCTGTTGCTCGGCATAATCATGCCGCTCTCGAGCGGCAGCTAGCGCCAGCTCAACCTCTGCAACATCCACAAGGCCGCCTGCATGCGCAAAAGCAGCAGCTTCCTGCAGGAAAGGCAACAGGTAGCCGAAAGCCAGGCTCACACGCGACTGATCCTCTTCCCACTCATGCAGCATCTGCAACAGCCGCGCTACCGCTGCCGCAGTCAACTGCGGCAGTCCATATTCATTGCAGCTGCGGGCAATAAAACAGGCAATCTGGCGATAGACCTCTGGCGTTGCCGTGGCGCTGTCCGCAAATTCAACCTTGATGCGGAAATGTTCGAGGAAAGCCTCATGCTCTTCATGCAGCATGTAGTAATCCTCGCGGCTGGCAATCAATATCAGCCTGAAATCCAGAGGCAATGGCTCGGGCATCAAGGCGCTCAAGGCGGCGTTGCCGGAGGCACTGCCGCTATCCTCGATCTGCAGCCTGTTGTTACGCAACACGCGGCCCAGTTTCTCCAGCAAGGGGTTGGCTCCCGATTGCTGCTCGGCAAGAATATCTTCCAGATGCAGGATCAACGCGCCACCATTGGCACGCAGCAGGTTCCCTGCCTTGAGGCGCATGAAATCCGCCAGGTGATGGTCGGCGGAGGCTTCCATGCCGCCGAACAGCGATGAATATCCAGGATCGTCATCGTAAATGACAGGCGCACCGCCAAGCTGGTCGCGGCTCAGCAACAAGTTGGCGCGGAACCGGCCGATAAAGGCCTCCTGCACATCGTCGGATTCGTTGCCGGATACAGGATTGAACAGCTCGATGTTATCGAGCACTTCCCGCACCAGTTGCGCAATCCAACGCTGGAACAGCTCAGGCTCCAGCAGGCTTGCAGATATTTGCTCGAATATCTCTCCCAGCTCGCGTTCCAATACCTGCTTGAGGTTGGCCTCAGGCGTATCAGCCTTTGCGTTGCCGTCAAGCTGCTGCGCTGATTGCAGAAAAGCGGAAATGGCGCGCATCTGCTTGCGGACGAATTGATCAAGCAAATGGCGCAGCTCGCTGCCTTTGCCCGCCTTGAGCCGCAACAGGAGAGGTTTCTCCGGCAATTGAAAGTTAAACAGATAGATAAGATCGGGCGGCGCTGGTTGCTGTCGCAAGGCGTGCTTAACCATTTGCTCTATCAATGATGTGCGGCCCGAACCCGGCTCGCCTATCACCAGCATGTGGTTACCCGGTCTGGGCAGGCGCAGGCCAAAGCTGGCAGCATCAAAGGCGCGTTGCTGCCCTATCCAGGTATTCGCATGGGCCTGCGCTTCGTCCAGCAATTCTGAAGTATTGCCAAACCCCAGGGTGTGCGGATCGATATCAATATTAAGTTGTTGCGGTGTCAGCTTGCTTAGCATCAGGTGAGGCGCCTGTCAGGGTGCTTGTCGTGATTGAGGGGTGTTATGATTGCTGCCAGCGCTCGCGTGCCACCTGGTCGCTTTGTCGTGCGTCCAGCCATTGCGTGCCGTCAGGAGTCGCTTCTTTTTTCCAGAATGGTGCTTCGGTCTTGAGATAGTCCATGATGAATTCACAGGCGGCAAAAGCGTCGCCGCGGTGCATGCTCGCCACGGCCACCAGGACAATCTGGTCCAGCGGCAGCAAAGTGCCGGTGCGGTGGATCACTGTTGCATCCAGCACCTGCCAGCGCTGCCTGGCCTGCTCCACGATGGCATCCATGGTTTTTTCCGTCATGCCTGGATAATGTTCCAGCGTCAGGCTGGCTACGGTGTTGCCGTCGTTCAAGTCTCGCACCTGCCCAACGAAGCTTACTACCGCTCCCGCCTGAGGATACAGATGACGCAAGCGGGTAATTTCTGCGCTTACGTCGAAATCCTGCTGCTGCACGCGCACTGTCATTCAGCCTCCCGTCACTGGCGGGAAAAACGCCACTTCGTCGCCGGGATGAACCGTGGCTGTTTCAGGCGCAAGTGTTTGATTGATAGCGGCACGCAGGCTGGCATTACTGACAAATTGCTCCTGCCAGACATCACCACGTCCGGCCAATTGCCTTTTCAGCTCTGCAATGCTGGCGGGAGTTGTCCATTCCAGGCTTTCGGCTTCCATCCCCAGCGCTTCGCGCAGTCGGGCAAAATACAGAACGCGGATCATGCGCCCGTCACATCCTCGTCCGTCACCGGCCCGCGCTTGCCGTTGAGCGCTTCCATCATCAGCACCAGCAGTTTTTGCTTGTGTTCTTCGTTATCCATCAGGCTGGAGCTAAAAGTAATGCCGAATTTACTGGCATATTGCTGGATCAGCATGATCAGGCCTTGTTCATCGCTCATGGTCTTGTTCCTCCAATTCATTATCGGTCAACGCCAGGCCGGCTTGCGGCTGACCTTCCAGCTCCACGCGCTCGATCTGGGCGAAGCGGCGTGAAATCTTCTGGCTGGTGGTATGCACGTCCTGCACATCCTCGTGTGCCTGGCGAATATGGTCGGCAAGCTTCTTCATGCGCACGTCGAAGCGCGAGAATTCCTTGGAAAGCTTGCCCAGTTCGTCCTTGATGATATGCACCTGCTTGCGCGTCTCCACATCCTTGAGCACCGCGCGCGCCGTGTTGAGCACCGCCATCAGGGTCGTGGGCGACACCACCCACACGCGGCGGCTCATGGCGTAATCCACGATATCGGGATGGTAGGCGTGTATCTCGGCGAACACTGCCTCCGCCGGGATAAACATCACGGCGCCGTCCGAGGTGACATTCGGGATGATGTACTTGCCCGCGATATCATCAATATGTTTTTTGACATCTGCCTTGAACTGGCGTTGCGCGGCAATCCGTTCGGCATCGGTAATGTCGCGGTCCAGCATGCGGTGGTAATTCTCCAGCGGAAACTTGGAGTCTACCGCCACCGTTCCCGTCGGCTCGGGCAGGAACAAGGCGCAATCCACGCGCGTGCCGTTGGCCAGCACATGCTGCATGGCATAGGAAGTCACAGGCAGCACATTGCGCACCAGCGCCTCCAGCTGCACTTCGCCGAACGCGCCGCGTGAGCGCTTGTCGCCCAGCAGTTCCTGCAGGCTGACGACATTGGTGGTCAGGCCGTCTATCTTTTTCTGCGCCTCGTCTATGGTCGCCAGCCGCTCCATCACGCGCACGAAAGTATCATTAGTCTTCTTGAAGCCTTCGTCCAACCGTTCCGACACCTTGCCGCCAATTTCTTCGAGGCGGCCATCGACCGTCTTGGAAAGCACCTCAATAGTGTTGGTGAGTTGGGTAGCCGTCTTGAGCATGGTTTCATGAATCATGGTTTGCTCGGCCTTGCCCTGCTCGGCCAGGGTCACATGCAAACGCTCCAGCACGGTTTCGCGCGTCTGCGCCAGGCTCTCGGTCTGGCTCAGTTGCAACGACTGCATGGCATCGCGGGTCTGCTGCAACTCCTGCGCCACTGCCGCGCGCAATAGTTCGGATTGTCCGCCGGACGCCTGGCTGAGCCGGTCACCTAGTTTGTTCAGTCCGTCATTGAGGTCGCGCAGCATTTCGCGGTGTTTTTCTTCCAATTGTTGCAGCAGCAACTGGCGGGCATCGTGGCGTGATTGGCGATAAACCAGCCAGAGCAGGAGCAGCACGGCCAGAGAAATGAAAGCGAGCAAAATAGTATTCAACATAAGGCTGGAATTATACCGCATCCATATCAGTATATTGATCTTGCCGCATATTGATTGACCTTGTGGTGGCGCTTTTGCACAGTTTTACCTCTCTGGCTTCTTTTCAACCCAGCCTCCCCTCACACCACATTCCCAGCTGTTTTCTCACACTGCCTTTAAATTCTATTTAATTATATAAATATCAAAATAAATTATTTTTTAATATAAAAATATATTGCTAAAGTGCATCACGTCTTTCGCATATCGGTGCTTGCCATGCCACATGAATCCAATACCACCCTGAGCCATGACCTGCTGCTTGAAATCGTCCAGGCGATTGGGCAGACCAAGTACGGGTCGATAGAAATCACTGTACATGAAGGCCGCGTCACGCAGTTGGAGCGCCGGGAGAAAGTGCGCTTCAGCCAGGATATACCCCGTCAGAGGACTACTGCTGAAACAACTGTCACTTCCTGAAAATAGAAGTGAAGTATCAGGTAGAACGCATATAGATAATTGATTTAAAAGGAGTAAAAAATGAAATTCAAGACGAGTGCAATTTCCGCAGCATTGATCGCCAGCGGGCTGATCTCCATTCATCACACCGCATTGGCTGGAGATGCGGAAATCGAGGCGCTGCGCCAGACCATTCAGGAACTGGACCAGAAAATCCGCGTGCTGGAACGCAAGAATGAAATCGCCGCCGAGGATGCCGCCGCCAAGAAGAAGGAAACACCTATCGTGACCGCAGGCCCTTCCGGTTTCGGTATCAAGTCTGCCGACGGCCAGTTCGAATACCAGCTCAAGGGATTGATCCAACTGGATTATCGCCACTTCGACAAGCCGGACAGCTCGGATGATGGTTTTACAGCGCGTCGCATCCGTCCGACCTTCCAGGGCACCCTGTTCGGCAAATACGACTTCCGCTTCACGCCTGAATTTGGCGAGGCCAACAATAACCTATCCGGCAGCGGCAATATCTCCCGCGTCGTAGATGCTTACGTGGATGCGCGCTTCGACCCCGCATTCAAGATACGCGCTGGTAAGTTCAAGCCGTTCGTCGGCCTGGAACGTCTGCAGGGCGGCGGTGATATCAAGTTCATCGAGCGCAGCTACGTCAGCAACAACTTCCTGCCCAACCGTGGTCTGGGTGCATCGCTTTACGGCGATGTATGGGACAACAAGTTCAGCTATGCCGTGGGTCTCTTCAACGGCACTGCGGACGGCGGCGAGGACACCACACGTATCGATAGCGACAATGACAAGGAATACGCCGCTCGCGTGTTCACCACGCCGTTCAAGGGCAGCGACAGCGCCCTCGAAGGCCTGGGTTTTGGTATCGCCGCCACTTATAGCGATTCACGCCAAACGGCTTTGCCTTCATACAAGACTCCTTCGCAAAGCAATAACTTCTTTACCTACACCACAGGTACTGTTGGCGATGGCACCCGCATCCGCTGGGCGCCACAGGCTTATTACTACAATGGTCCATTAGGTGTTATCGCTGAATATGCAAGAGTCAATCAGGATGTGCGCAATGCCGCTGGCACCGTCTCTGACAAACTCAAGAACGATGCCTGGCAGATTGCCGCCTCATGGGTGCTGACCGGCGAGGATGCCTCTTTCAAGAGCGTGAAGCCCAAGACACCGTTTGAAACCGGCAAGGAAGGCTGGGGCGCCTGGGAAATCGTGGCGCGCTACCAAGAAAACAATATCGATAGCAGCGCATTCAACACCAGTGCTGGCAACCGCTTTGCCAACCCGCTCACCAGCGCCAAGGAAGCCAAAACCTGGGGCATCGGCCTGAACTGGTACCTGAATCAATGGGTGCGCCTGGCAACCAATTATGAGCAGACCAAGTTCGAGGGCGGTGGTGGCGGCACGCTGGCCAACATCCGCGACCGCGAGGACGAGCGCATCCTGTTCAGCCGCTTGCAGTTCCAGTTCTAAATAGATTTTAAGTAAAGGAAAGCAACAACATGATCGACCACAAATTGAAACTCAAGGCTCTGCTCGGCGCGGTTGCGCTAATTGCCGCCCCCCTGCTCTCCCATGCGGCGGAATATTCCCTGCTCAATGTCTCCTATGATCCGACACGCGAGCTTTACCAGGAATACAACGGCGCATTCAGCAAATACTGGCAGGCCAAGAGCGGCGATAAAGTCACCATCAAGGCTTCGCATGGCGGCTCAGGAAAGCAGGCACGCTCCGTCATCGACGGCTTGCAGGCCGATGTGGTGACGCTGGCGCTTGCCTATGACGTGGACGCGCTGTACGAGAAAGGCAAGCTCATCAACAAGGATTGGATCAAGCGCCTGCCGGACAATAGCTCGCCCTACACTTCCACCATTGTGTTCCTGGTGCGCAAGGGTAACCCGAAAAACATCAAGGATTGGGACGACCTGGCCAAGCCCGGCATCAAGGTGATCACCCCCAATCCCAAGACCTCGGGCGGGGCGCGCTGGAACTATCTGGCTGCCTGGGCCTACGGCCAGAAGCACTTCAACAACGACGAAGCCAAGACACGCGAATTCGTAGGCAAGATCCTCAAGAACGTGCCGGTGCTGGATTCCGGCGCGCGCGGCTCGACCACGACCTTCGTGGAACGCGGCATCGGCGACGTGCTGCTGGCATGGGAAAACGAGGCTTTCCTCGCGCAAAAGGAGCTGGGGCCGGACAAGTTCGAGATCGTGGCGCCATCCCTATCCATCCTGGCTGAGCCATCCGTTTCCGTGGTGGACAAAGTCGTGGACAAGCGCGGCACCCGCAAGATCGCGGAAGCCTACCTTGAATACCTCTACAGCGAGGAAGGTCAGGAAATCGCCGCCAAGAACTACTACCGCCCGCGCCTGGAATCGGTGGCCAGGAAATATGAGAATTTCTTCCCCAAACTGAACCTGATCACGATCGATTCGGCATTCGGCGGATGGCAGAAGGCGCAGAAGACCCACTTCGCAGATGGCGGCACATTCGACCAGATATACCAGCAATAGCACATATTGATAAACGGGAAACGTGCTGGACACAATCCGGCACTTTTCCATAAGCCAAAGGAAACTCTGATCATGAGTACAGCATTAATCGTCGGCGGCGACCAGATCGATGGCATCAAACAGGAACTATCAAATTTTGGCATGACCCGTATCAACCACTGGTCGGGACGCAAGGTCGGCGACGGCAAGAAAGTCATCCCGCAAGATACCGAGCTGATCGTCCTGGTCACAGACTGGATCAGCCACACCTTCACCCACAAGATCAAGCAGAGCGCAGCCAAGCGCGGTGTCAGAATCGTCTATACCTCCAACGGCCCCGCCGCGCTACGTGCCCGGCTCAGACAATTACACTCCGATCATGGCATGGAGGATGAATGTAGCGTGACCACCCATCACACGCTTCACTAATCCATATTCACAGCGCAACCTAATCAAGGAGTACATCATGTCCATTCACGCCATCAATGTCCGCAACCAGTTCCGTGGCCGCATCAAGGAGATCGTCCTCGGCCCGGTCGTCTCAGAAGTCGATGTGGAAACCCCGGTCGGCATCGTTACTTCCGTCATCACCACGCGTTCCGTGAAAGAGCTGAACCTGCAAGTCGGTTCCGAAGTGCTGGCGCTGATCAAGGCCACTGAAGTCTCGCTCGCCAAGATATAAGAATAATTAACACAACCCAGCGCAGCGATCCTGGTTAGGCGCTCAAAACCGCTGATATTTCCCTCTACCCTCCTCCTAATGCCGGCCTCGCGCCGGCACTTTTTTGCACCTGATTGCGATTCAAAGCGCAAAAAAAAGCCCTGGTCTTTGCAACCAGGGCTTTTACAGGTTCAGTTACAGTTTATGTGCGGCATTAACCGCCAAATGGCGCAGTCACGTCTTCAGGCAGGTCGATGGTGAAAATCTTGCGGATTGTCTTGATCGTTTTCCATGTGCCGCTGAAGCCAGCTTTCACCACGAAACTATCGCCAGCCTTGTAGGTGACGGATTGTCCATCTTTATCGGTCAGCACAGCCTCGCCTTCAAAGATATGCACCACTTCATCGGCATTGTATGTCACTGCATAAGTGCCAGGCTGTGCCTCCCAGAAGCCGGATAGCAACTTGCCGTTTTCGGCTGCATATTCGATCCAGGTTTTCATGCTTGGGGAACCTTCCACCGGCTGCCAGCCGTCAAGGTCAGTGGTGATCGGCGCTACATTCTTGGTGTCGAACTTGCCATAGGTGATGGTGTTCATCAGTATTCTCCTATCAAAAATCTTGAAACCCGGATGATGGTAAGAAAAGGGACTGCGCTCAATGACCATAAAGGGTAATTGATCATAAAGGGTCAACATGCTAGTCAGCGGCCAATGCGAGGATATTCAGGCTTGATATTCAAGCTATTGCTCTCTGGACAATAAAAAGCCCTCGCATTCAATGAATGCGAGGGCAATTATCGTCATTCCACAAATTTAACGCTTTGCGGATGCCAGTTTCAGTAATATGCCCTGCAGCACGTCGATTTCCGCATAGGTGTTGTAGAACGCAAGCGATGGCCTGACCGTGGTTTCCACGCCGAAGCGCCGCAGGATTGGCTGCGCGCAATGATGGCCGGAACGCACCGCGATGCCTTCCTGGTTCAGGGCTGCGCCGACCTCTTCGCTCTTGTAGCCTTCCAGGTTGAACGAAAGCACGCTGGCTTTTTCCTGCGCTGTGCCGATCAAGCGCAAGCCCGGCACCTTGCTGAGCGCGGCGGTGGCGTAGACCAGCAGCTCGTGCTCGTAGCGCGCGATGTTTTCAATGCCCAAGCGCTCGACATATTCCAGCGCGGCGCCCATGCCGACGGCATCGGCGATATTGCCCGTCCCTGCCTCGAACCTGGCTGGCGCGCCGTGATACACGGTTTTCTCGAACGTGACGTCCTGGATCATGTTGCCGCCGCCCTGCCAGGCCGGCATGTCGTCCAGCACTTCCCGCTTGCCGTAGAGCGCTCCGATGCCGGTGGGGCCGAACACTTTGTGGCCCGAGAATACGAAGAAATCGCAATCCAGCCACTGCACATCGGTACGCATATGTGAAATAGATTGCGCTCCATCGAGCAGGACTTTCGCACCGGCTGCATGCGCCATAGCGATCATCTGCTGCGCGGGCGTGACCGTACCGAGCGCATTGGATACCTGAGTGAATGACACCAGCTTGGTGCGCTCCGTCAGCAGCTTCTGGTATTCGTCCAGCAACACCTGCCCGCTGTCGTCCACCGGGACGACCTTGAGCCTGGCGCCGTTTTCCTGGCAAAGCTGCTGCCAGGGGACGATGTTGGCATGGTGCTCCAGGTTGGTCACGATGATTTCATCGCCTTCTCCCAGATGCTTCCTGCCCCAGGTCTTGGCCACCAGGTTGATCGCCTCCGTCGTGCCACGCACGAACACGATGTTTTCCACCGCGGGCGCATTAATGAAACGGCGCACGGTTTCGCGCGCGCCTTCATAGGCATCCGTGGCACGCGCCGCCAGTTCGTGGGCGGCGCGGTGAATGTTGGAGTTCTCGTGCTGGTAGAAGTAGCTGAGTCTGTCGATCACGGCCTGCGGCTTCTGGGTCGTGGCTGCATTGTCCAGCCAGATCAGCGGCCTGCCATTGACCAGCTCGCGCAGGATGGGAAAATCCTTGCGCACCAGATTGGCATCGAAAGGCGGATGTGCAGACCCGGACAATTCCGGGACGCCAGGCTTTTCTGCGAGGAAATAATATGGCGCGGCCGCCTTGTCTACGCTGCCAAGTCCCGGATTCGCCGGACTACCCGGCACCGCGAACAAATCCTGCAGGTCCACGGCATAGGGAATCTCCACGCCGCCCAACAGGCTACTGATGTCCAAACCCGGGAAAACTGGCGCTGGGCCCGTCGCCCCGGCACGCTCATTGCTGAACTCGGGAGGTAATTGTGATGGCGATACGCCAAGGCTGGGCTGCCTGACAGGTGTAGTTTCATAACCCGGGATGACATTGCCTGCGGCGGGCACGGCTGAAACTACCGAGGGTGCTGGCGGCACAGGCGCGCCTATCCCGGGGCTGTCAGCAGTATAAGGCACGGCGGCATCCGACATGGAGGCAGTAGAAGGAAAGCCTTGCGCGCCCGGCAGAAAGCCCTCGGCATAGATTTCGTTCGCTATTCGCGTCAGCTCGTCGACATCCAGATGCCCGCCCGTCTGCGCTTCCCGGCCAACGGCCAGCGCCGCCGCCATACGCGGATGCTCGCCCGGCAGTGCAGCGAGAATTGTTTCCGGCTCGAACGATGATAGGTCGTCGAAATTACTTGTAGTCATAGTAGTTGCCTACGTCGACATTCTCGAGCACGGCAATCGCATCCTCGGTCAACACCGCCAGCGAGCAATAGAGGGAAACCAGGTACGACGCGATCGCCTTGTGATTGATACCCATGAAGCGCACGGAAAGCCCCATGCTCTGCTGGCCCGGCAGATTGGGCTGGTACAGGCCCACGACACCCTGGCGGCTTTCACCGGTGCGCAGCAGCAGAATATTGGTCTTGCCTTTGGTCACGCGCAGCTTGTCGCACGGAATGATGGGAATGCCGCGCCAGGTGATGAATTGGGAGCCGAACAGGCTGACGGTCGGGGGCGGCACGCCGCGGCGGGTGCACTCGCGGCCAAAGGCTGCAATCGCCTGCGGATGCGCGAGGAAGAAGGCAGGCTCCTTCCACACGCGGGAAATCAGCTCATCGAAATCATCCGGCGTGGGTGCGCCGCTACGAGATTTCACCTTCTGGCTTTCCGCGACATTGTGCAGCAAGCCATATTCCTTGTTGTTGATCAGTTCGCTTTCCTGGCGCTCCTTCACCGTCTCGATGGTCAGGCGCAACTGCTCGCGGATCTGGTTGTGCGGGCTGCTGTAAAGGTCGGAGATGCGGGTATGCACATCCACTACAGTGTTGACGGCGTTCAGCACATATTCGCGGCCCCATTCCTCGTAATCGACGAAGGTCGCTGGCAGCTCGCGCTCGTCCTTGTTGGAACAATCCACCTCGACATGGTGATTGTCCTTGACCTTGTTGACGCGGTAGATGCCCGCCTCGACCGGCACCCACTGCAACAGGTGCACCAGCCAGCGCGGCGTGATGGTACCCAGCATGGGCACGGTTTTTGTGGCATTCGACAGCGTGCGGGCGGCGACATCGCCTAATGCGGTATGTCCCTGATGGATATCGGTCATTTAATACTCTCCTTGTTGATATGCAATTGGTAGATTCGGGCTGCGAAGCCCCTTGGATTCATTGATGGGTCACAGCGCCAGTATGTTGGCTCGTGGGAGCTCCTTCTCTCATCTGCGCCTGGGTGATATTGCTGTTGGCGGGAACGCTGTGCGTCAGCCAGACATTGCCGCCGATCACCGAGCCGCGCCCTATCGTGATGCGGCCCAGAATGGTGGCGCCTGCGTAGATCACCACCTCGTCCTCGACCACCGGATGGCGCGCATTGCCCTTGACCAGGCTGCCGTCCGCATCCACCTGAAAACGCTTGGCGCCCAGCGTCACTGCCTGATACACCCGCACATGGCGGCCGATGATGCAGGTTTCGCCGATCACCACGCCGGTGCCGTGGTCGATGAAAAATCCCTCGCCGATCCGCGCCCCGGGATGGATATCTATCCCGGTAGCGGAATGGGCGATTTCCGTGATCATGCGCGCGATCAATGGCACGCCCAGGCCGTGCAGCACATGGGCGAGACGGTAATGCATGATGGCGTTGATGCCGGGATAACACACCAGCACTTCGTCCACACTGCGCGCGGCGGGGTCGCCTTCATAGGCAGCGCGGATATCGCTATCCAGCAACCGCCGCACTGCCGGCAACTGCGCGGCAAAATCGCGCGTCAGCCGGGTGGCGCGTTCCTGGGGTTGCTGCGCGGCATCATCAATCAGTTTCAGCTCCAGGCGCACCTGCGCCAGCAATCCGCGCAACGCTACATCCAGCGAATGGCCGACGAAATAATCGATGCCGTCATCGCGCAGGTCCGGCATTCCCAGCCGGTTGGGGAACAAGGCCGCGCCCAGGCCGTCGACAATCTCGGCCAACGCCTTGCGGGACGGCAGCTTGGGCGGCCGGTTCAGGCGGTTGCGATGCTCCAGCGAAGCCAGCCTGACATTGCGCAACTCCTGCACAATGCGGCTGATATCCAGCTCATCGCCAGCTTCCGGGCTTGTCTTGCTATCTTTCATTCACATGCTTTCTTCCTGACGCTGAAAACAAAAAAGCCAGTGACCCCATGCGGGGTTCACTGGCTTCCGGTTGTCCGGTCAGCGCATCGCTAACGTACTTATTTTTTATGTCCAGACAAGCGGCGCTTCGGCCTCTTGCTGATCAAGTCGGCTAATAATGCAGCAATTTTTGTGGGAATGGAAGCTTCATCTTTAGTTCAGGATATTTTTTATTGGTTACCATTTAAAATGCAATAAAATTATAAATATATAGAATTATATTCTTTCACATTATTTAATAAATTCTCTATATTCAGTTACGTTCCGTATTCCACTTCTCCGAGGCTCCCATGCTAAGAAAAATAATCTCCATTGGCATCCTGCTGGCTGCTTCTGGCTTTGCTCATGCAGATACAACACTACTCAATGTTTCCTACGACGTGACGCGTGAGTTCTACAAGGATTTCAATCCGGCATTTAGCAAATTCTGGAAACAGAAAACCGGAGAGACTATCACCATCAACCAATCCCACGGGGGCTCCAGCAAACAGGCACGTGCGGTGGCCGATGGCTTGCAGGCGGATATCATTTCCATGAACCAGAGCAATGATATCGACATCCTCTACGAGCGCGGCAGGCTGATTCCTGCCGATTGGCAAAAGCGCCTGCCCAACGCCAGCTCGCCGACCACTTCCACCACCGTGTTCCTGGTGCGCAAGGGCAATCCCAAGCAAATCAAGGATTGGCCCGACCTGGTCAAGCCTGGCGTAGGCGTGATCATCCCCAACCCCAAGACTTCCGGCAACGGCCGTTACAGCTACCTGGCAGCCTGGGGCTATGTCATCAAGCAAGGCGGCGATGACGCCAAGGCGCGCGATTTCGTCACCAAGCTGTTCAAGAATGTGCCGGTGCTGGATGCTGGCGGTCGCGGCGCGACCACTACTTTTGCGCAACGCGAGATCGGCGATGTGTTGCTGACCTTCGAGAACGAAGTGTTCCTCATCAACAAGGAGCTGGGCAACCATTACGACGTGGTTTATCCATCGTCCAGCATCCTCGCGGAAAACCCGATCTCACTTGTCGACAAGGTCGTGGACAAACGCAAGAGACGCGCTGCTGCCCAGGCTTACCTGGATTTCCATTATTCAAAAGAAGGCCAGGAAATTGCAGCCCGCCATTACCTGCGGCCGCGCTTGGCTGAAGTGCTGGCGGCCAACCAATCGCAGTTCAAGCCATTGACGCTGTTTACCGTGGATGAAATTTTCGGCGGCTGGCAGAAGGCGCAAAAGACGCATTTCGCAGATGGTGGCGTGTTTGACCAGATTTACAGCAATAAATAAGGCACAGCCTCATGTCCAATCCCAATATCGCCCCGCTAACCAGCACAAGCGGTCTTCTGGCAATCGACGCCCTGAAAACAGAGTTGCAGGCATCCCTGTCGCTGGATCTGGATGAATACGCGCTGGAAGAGCAAGTATCAGGTGAGTTCAACAGCACGTTCATCGGTGTGCAATTGAATAGCGCCTTCCAGCCGATTTACGACAGCGCCGCTGGCGAGCTGTTCGGGCATGAGGCCCTGCTGCGCCCTTCGCTGGGCGCGCAACAAGCCGTCAGCCCCGAGTTCGCTTTCAATTTTGCCGACCAGGTCGGCAAGCTGGTCAAGTTCGACCGCGTGGTACGCACCCTGCATATACTGAATTTCCGTCAGATTTACGCAGAAAACGGCTTGCTTTTTCTCAATGTGCATCCGCATTTGCTGGCTAGCGTCAATGAACACGGCAAGGTATTCGAGCGCATCCTGCACTCCAACTCCGTACCCACTCATAGAGTGGTGATTGAGGTCCAGGAAAGCACAGGTGAGCACGAAAGTCGATTGGCAGATGCCATCAGGAATTATCAGGAACGTGGCTATCGCATTGCGATTGATCATTTCGGCGGCAAGCATTCGCACATTGAGCATCTCTGGAAGCTATCGCCAGAATTCGTCAAACTCGATCTCGGCATTCTCCGGCAAGCACGAGAAAATATCCGCGCTCGTGCCGCCCTGTCCGCACTGATCAAACTAATACATGATATCGGCGCACAACCGGTCATTACCGGCATCGAATCGCAGGCAGATCTGGAAATCGCCATCGAATCCGGCAGCACGCTACTACAAGGCTATTTCCTCGGCGAACCGGTGGCTGCCGGCAAGCTGCATCTCAGCCAGGCGCTAAAATCCATCCTGCCGCAGCCTCATCCGCCATCAACAAAACAGATTGCATGAAGCATTACCAGTAAACTGCCCGGAATCACAACATGGCCAAAAAAAATAAACCTCATAACGTCCTACCAGGATTCAATCTTTCGTTGGGCTATACCCTGCTCTATCTCAGCTTGATTGTCCTGATTCCCTTATCCGCCGCCTTTTTCAAGACAACTGAGCTCAGCCTCGCCGAATTCTGGCACACCGTCACCACACCACGCGTGCTGGCTTCGTACAAATTGACATTCGGCGCCTCGCTGTTCGCCGCCGTCACCAACGCCTTCTTCGGCCTGCTGACCGCCTGGGTGCTGGTGCGTTACAGCTTTCCCGGCAAGAAGATCATCGACGCCCTGGTGGACCTGCCGTTCGCGCTGCCGACCGCCGTCGCCGGCATTGCATTGACGGCTGTCTATTCCGGCAACGGCTGGATTGGCAGTCTGCTGGAGCCTTACGGCATCAAGGTCGCATTCACGCCGCTGGGCGTGGTGGTCGCCCTCACCTTCATCGGCCTGCCTTTCGTGGTGCGCACGGTGCAGCCGGTGCTGGAAGACTTGGAAGCCGAAACCGAGGAAGCCGCCGCCAGCCTCGGCGCGAACCGCTGGCAGACCTTCCGCCGCGTGATCCTGCCCGCGCTCTGGCCCGCGCTGCTGACCGGCTTCGCGCTCGCCTTCGCCCGCGCGGTCGGCGAATACGGCTCGGTGATCTTCATCGCGGGCAATATGCCCATGGTGTCCGAAATCACGCCGCTGATTATCATCACCAAGCTGGAGCAGTATGACTACACTGGCGCGACCGCCATCGCCGTGGTGATGCTCATCATTTCCTTCCTGCTGTTGCTCGCCATCAACGGCCTGCAATGGTGGAGCAGCCACCGCAACCATTCGGCCAAATAGGAATAATTCATCATGTCATCCACTATTTCCCAGCTCTCGTCATACCATGCCAAGGTGGCGCGCAGCCGCGCGACCTCGGAACCCGCCTGGGTGCGCTGGACGCTGATTGCGTCGGCGCTGGCATTCCTCACGCTGTTCCTGTTCATCCCGCTGGCCGCAGTGTTCACCGAGGCCTTGCGCAAAGGCTTTGACACCTATATCGCCGCGCTGGTCGAACCGGATGCCGTCTCCGCGATCAAGCTGACCCTGATTGCCGCCGCCATCTCGGTGCCACTCAATCTGGTGTTCGGGGTGGCAGCCGCCTGGGCCATTGCCAAGTTCGACTTCAAGGGGAAAAGCATCCTGATTACCCTGATCGACCTGCCTTTCGCTGTCTCCCCCGTGATTGCGGGGCTGATCTATGTGCTGATCTTCGGCCTGCAGGGTTGGTTTGGCGAATGGCTGATCGATCATGACTTTAAGGTGATTTTCGCGATTCCCGGCATCGTGCTGGCGACAGTGTTCGTCACCTTCCCATTCGTGGCGCGCGAGCTTATCCCGCTCATGCAGGCGCAAGGCAAGGAAGAAGAGGAAGCCGGCCTGGTGCTGGGCGCATCCGGCTGGCAGATCCTGTGGAAGATCACCCTGCCCAACATCAAATGGGGCCTGCTGTACGGCGTGATCCTTACCAATGCCCGCGCCATGGGTGAATTCGGTGCCGTCTCGGTAGTATCGGGCCATATCCGCGGCCTGACCAACACCATGCCGCTGCATGTGGAAATCCTCTATAACGAGTACAACTACGCCGCCGCCTTTGCCGTGGCCTCTTTGCTGGCGTTCCTGGCGTTGATTACGCTGGCGCTGAAATCCTATATTGAATGGCAAGGCAGCCAGGCTGCCAGCGCCAGGGAAAAGACAGCTCACACATGAGTCTTTTCACGCCCTAACAACCCTGTCACAAGGATGGCATCATGAGTATTGAAATTCGCAACATCAACAAAGAATTCGGCAGCTTCACTGCCCTGAACAACGTCAACCTGGACGTGCCCAGTGGCGAACTGGTCGCCTTGCTGGGTCCGTCCGGTTGCGGCAAGACCACCCTGCTGCGCATCATTGCCGGGCTGGAATCCCCTGATTCCGGCAGCATTCACTTCCATGGCGAGGAAGCGACCAACCGCGACGTACGCGAGCGCCAGGTGGGCTTTGTTTTCCAGCATTACGCGCTGTTCCGCCATATGACCGTATTCGAGAATGTCGCCTTCGGCCTGCGCGTGCGCCCGAAAAAGCAGCGTCCGACCGAAGGGGAAATCCATCGCCGCGTGCATCAATTATTGGAACTGGTGCAGCTCGACTGGCTGGCAGACCGCTACCCGCCCCAGCTTTCCGGTGGACAGCGCCAGCGTATCGCTCTGGCACGCGCATTGGCAGTGGAACCCAAGGTCCTGTTGCTGGACGAGCCTTTCGGCGCGCTGGATGCCAAAGTACGCAAGGATCTGCGCCGCTGGTTGCGCCGCCTGCATGATGAACTACATATCACCAGTGTATTCGTAACCCACGACCAGGAAGAGGCGTTGGAAGTGGCAGACCGCATCGTGGTGATGAACCAGGGACATATCGAACAGATCGGCTCGCCGCAGGAAGTCTATGACAACCCGGCCTCGCCGTTCGTCTATAAATTCCTCGGCAACGTCAACCAGTTCCACAGTCGCGTCGATGCGGGGCGGGCGCATATCGGCGATCTCGCATTCACGCTGAACGACCACCAGGCGGCGCAGAATCATGATGCATTGGCCTATGTCCGTCCACACGACATCGAGGTTTATACCGAGAAAAATGGCGATCCGGCGTTACAAGCCGTGGTTAGCCATATCCACGCCGCTGGCCCCTTGGTCAGACTGGAGCTGCAAGCTGGTAACGATGCCGATACCATCGAAGCGGAAATCACGCGGGAACGCTTCCGTGAATTGAAGCTGGGGCATGGCAGTCAGGTATTCCTGAAGCCTCGTCATGTGAGGGTGTTTCTACAACAAAACCAGCCTGGCTAAAAATGGCCGCCCCGGATAGATCAGAAAAGGGGGAGAATCCGGGGCAGCCAATCAACCTACATCATCTGCATCTCGGGCAGATGGGAAAACTCATCTGACGGCTTGATATCAAAGGCAATGCAGATACGCTGCTCGTCTGAATGGAATGGGATAGTACGATGAAACAGCGATGATGGGAACAGCACGATATCCCCCACCGCAGGCTGAATGGTCTTGACCGGAAAATCGTCGTGCAACCTGGGGTAATCATCGCCATCGGTGCTGAATTCGATACAGCCCTCATTGCTCCCTTCCAGCCGCTGTGGCAACGCTAAATAAACACAGCCACTCAACCAGCCGATCTCATGGATATGCGAGGTGAGATGCCCGCCCTGGCGCATGCGCACATACCACGAGCTGGCATAATCGACCTGCTTGGGAAAATAGCGCATCAGGTCGCAATCATGCCCGGCAAAATGCTCCGCGTAGGCGACCACTTCCGCCTTGATCAACTCGGCCAGCTGGCGGAACGATTCCTCCTTGCGCTTGAAGAGGTTGCCTGCGGACTGCATGCCGTGGTACAGGCGTCCCTGCTTGCGCTCCGCGATCTCGGTCAGCTCGATATCTTCCAGCAATTGGGTCAGCAAGGCGCTGCCCGGTTGGGCCAATGGCTGGATGCTACGGTGGAAAACGTAATCCATCGGGTTCTTGCAGAACCGGTAGCTATCCTCGGTGCGGAAATTGGTGGCGTAGTGCGTGGACAAGGTCGCGAGAAATGGCGACACATGCTCCGGCGCTGCCAACATGGCTTGAAAGCGCTGCTTGAATGCATCGTACTGTTTTGATTTATAAAGGCAATAGAGGATTCTTTCCTGCCAGTCTTGTTGGCGTGAAGTCTCGAAATAGGGAATCGCCTCGCTGAAGCGCTTTGCTTCATAGAGAAATTGAGCCATGTTGTAGGAAGCAGCCGGATGCGCGGGCGCCATGCGCAAGGCTTGCAGATAGAAATTTACAGCATCTTCCATATTGCCCTGGTCGCGGAATACTTCGCCCAGATTGTTGTGGGCATCAGCATAATTCGGCTGCATCACAATAGCCTGACGATAATGCGATATTGCCTGCTCCAGCGCGCCACGGTCGCGCAGCGCAGTCGCCAGGTTGAAATGCCCCAGCGCATGATCGGAGATGGCCAGCGATTGGCGGTAGCAGGCAATCGCATCGTCCAGGTGGCCTTGCTGCTGCAAGGCAGTACCCATGGCACCATAAGCCTCAAAGAACCCCGGCTCTATCCCGACCGCCTGCTGATAATGCCGGACAGCTTCATCCAGCTGCTGCTTTTTCTGCAACAAGGTCGCCAGGTTGAAGTGCGCCACTGCCAGCCTGGCATTAAGCTGAATGGCGCGCCTATAGGAAGCAATCGCCTCATCATCCCGCCCAAGCTGGGTCAGGACCGAGCCCAGGTTGAAATGCATTTCCGGGATAGCGGGATTGAGCGTGAGCGCCTTGCGGTAGGCCTGCGCCGCATCCGCGAACTTCTGCTGGCCTTCCAGCGATACGCCCAGCACGTTATACACGACCAGCGCATCGGGATATTGTCGAAGCAATGCGCGCGCTTTCTCTTCAACAGCGAGCAACTGGCCGGTATTGTATAGATTGAACAGCGCCTGAATCTCGCCCTGGCTTGGTTGTCTGGCCATTTGCATTCCTTGCTTCATTCCATATGCTTCACAATCGTCACATGCAGCGCGACCTTCTCGGCCACTCATGCAACACTGTGCCAATTCTCCCTTATCGCCGTATGGATTGGCAATAGCGTTCAGGAATCAATCCCATAACACTACTACCATGCAAACAATAAAAAAGCCCTGGAAAACCAGGGCTTTTCACCAGACCATCAGGCCAGAATTGGGAAATTATCCCTCCTTGGATGCACGCTTGCGCTCGTGCTCCAGCAAGTGGCGCTTGCGGATGCGGATATTCTTCGGCGTGATTTCGACTAGTTCGTCGTCGTCAATGAATTCCACCGCGGATTCCAGCGTGAGCTGCACAGGAGGAACCAGACGCACCGCTTCATCCGTGCCAGAAGCCCGGACGTTGGTCAATTGCTTGCCCTTGATCGGGTTGACTACCAGGTCGTTGTCACGGCTGTGAATGCCGATGACCATGCCTTCGTACAGCTTATCGCCAGGAGAGGAGAACATGCGGCCACGGTCCTGCAACTTCCATAGAGCATAAGCCACAGCTTCGCCCTGCTCGGAAGAAATCAGCACACCATTGCGGCGACCGGGCAGATCTGCCTTCACAGGAGCGTATTCATCGAAAATATGCGCCATCAGGCCGGTGCCACGTGTCATGGTGAGGAATTCGCTCTGGAAGCCGATCAGGCCGCGGGCTGGAATCTTGTATTCCAGGCGGGTACGGCCATTGCCGTCGGACTCCATGTTCTGTAATTCACCACGACGGCGACCCAGCTCTTCCATTACAGTGCCCTGGCAATCATCTTCCAGATCTACGGTAAGAATTTCATAAGGCTCGCACCTCTGGCCGTCGATTTCCCGATAGACTACGCGCGGCTTGCCCACGGCGATTTCATAGCCTTCACGGCGCATGTTTTCCAGCAGGATGGTCAGGTGCAATTCGCCGCGGCCGGAAACGCGGAAGATATCCGCATCCGCTGTATCTTCAACGCGCAAGGCGACATTGGTCAGCAATTCCTTGGTCAGGCGGTCGCGAATCTGGCGGCTGGTAACAAATTTGCCTTCGGTGCCAGCCAATGGGGAAGTATTTACCATGAAGTCCATGGTCAAGGTGGGCTCATCCACAGCCAGCAGCGGCAGGCCGACAGGATTATCACGGTCAGCCACGGTCACGCCGATACCGATTTCCTCGATACCGGAAATGATGACGATATCGCCAGCCTCGGCTTCATCGACAGGTACGCGCTCCAGGCCCTGGAAGCCCAGCACCTGGTTGATACGGCCTTGTGCAATCTGCTCGTCGCCCTTCAGCACCGATACCACTTGGCCTGGTTTGATGCGGCCATTCTGGATGCGGCCAACACCAAGGCGGCCAGTATAAGTAGAGTAATCCAGCGCGGAAATCTGCAATTGCAGGCCGGCGTTTGGGTCACCGGCAGGCGGCTGCACATGGCTGAGGATAGTTTCGAACAAGGGACGCATGTTGTCCGACTCGTCTTTCAGGCTCAACTTGGCGAAACCGTTCAGGCCAGATGCATAGACGACAGGGAAATCCAGCTGCTCGTCGGTTGCACCCAGATTGGCGAACAGATCGAAAGTCTGATTGATGACCCAGTCAGGACGCGCGCCCGGACGGTCAACCTTGTTTATGACCACGATGGGGCGCAGGCCGAGCGCCAGCGCCTTCTTGGTGACGAAACGGGTTTGCGGCATGGGGCCCTCGACAGAGTCCACCAACAGCACCACGCCGTCCACCATGCCCAACACGCGCTCGACCTCGCCGCCAAAGTCGGCGTGTCCAGGTGTGTCGACGATATTAATATGCGTGCCTTCGTAATTGACAGCAGTATTCTTGGCCAGGATGGTGATGCCGCGCTCCTTTTCGATATCCCCCGAATCCATGACGCGTTCGGAAACCTGCTGGTGGGCTGCAAAAGTGCCTGCCTGCTGCAGTAGCTTGTCCACCATGGTGGTTTTGCCATGGTCAACGTGGGCGATAATGGCGAT